>WNGB01003770.1_pt1 | contig 29887 bp, 32 predicted proteins | sample 5400681 | NCBI WGS metagenome assembly WNGB01 (sample SAMN13153367, study PRJNA577476) | soil metagenome | isolation source: 115 cm soil or saprolite under grassland replicate 2 | place: USA:California | collected 2016-06-15
TCGTCGTACGTCGTGCCAGGCGGACCGCTTACCGACATGCAGGCGGACGGCTAGACGGTCCGATCGGGTTTCCGAAGGCCCACCCGTCTCTCCCGCCCGGCGAACGGGCAGTCAGGGTTCGAACTGAGACACTACCGCCGGGGGGGGCGCGTTGCGCCGTCGTCGCACCGCGTGATACAAACGGGCGTGCCCCCACAGTTCATCGCCGGGGGCTCTCGTTTTTCGAGGAGCGTTGGGGGCTTGGGGAGCCCGTGCGAGGCCCCCATGTGGAAAATTGCCGTCGATCGCGGATACCACGGTCGAGATGATCCAGTGGGTCTTCCCGGAGCACGCCGGGGCTCCTGGGCAGATCCACGGCGGGCGCATGATGCAGTGGATCACGCAGGCCGGGACGATGGCCGCTGCCCGCGTCGCCCACGGGACCGTCGTCCTGGGCGCGATGGACGATCTCGACTTCCTCCATCCCGTGAAGGTCGGCCAGATCGCGATCCTCCGGGCGCGAGTCGAGTACGTGGGCAAGAGCTCGCTCGAGGTCGGGGTGCGGGTGTGGGGCGAGAACGTGGCGATCGGCGAGCGCAGCGTCACGCTCAACTCGCATCTCGTGTTCGTGAGCGTCGACGAGAATGCCCGTCCGCGGCCGGTACCCGACCGCATCGTCCCGCGGGACGCCGCCGAGGAGGAGCTGGTCGAGGCCGCGCGCGCCCGCCGCGAGCACCGGCTGGCCCGCCTGGGCGAGCGGGCCGCGCGCGTGAGGGACATCGCCGTCGACGAGGACAGCGATTTCCGCTGGCGCTTCCAGTCCTCCCGCGCGGTGCTGCCCGAGGACGCGCTCTTCGGCAACACCATGTTCCCGGGTAAGATGCTGATGGAGCTCGACGAGGCCGGCGGTATCCTGTCGATGCGCTATTGCCGGGGCCTCGTGATGACCGCGTGCGTGGACGCGATGGACTTTTACTCGCCCATCTTCACGCGCGAGGTCGTCACCTTCGAGGCGGGGCTGAACCACGTCGGCACCTCGTCGGTCGAGATCGGGATCAAGGTGCTCGCCGAGCGGCCCTGGAGCGGCGAGATGCGCCACGCCTGCACGGCGTTCCTGACGTATGTGCACCTCGGCGCGGAGCTGCGGCCCCGGCCGGCGCCCGCCTTCGTCCCGGAGACGGCAGGCGAGAAGCGGCGGTGGCAGGCCGCGCAGGTCCGCCGCGAGCGACGGGTCGACCGGGTGAAGGAACTGAAATCGGCGCTGGCCAGCGAAAGAGGGTAAGTCATGTCAGGGCATTCCCGGTGGTCACAGATCAAGCGGAAGAAGGGCAAGACGGACGTTCAGCGCGGGAAGCTCTTCTCGAAGATCCTGCGCGAGATCACGGTGGCGGCGCGCGGCGGCGGCGGCGATCCCAAGATCAACATGCGCCTCAAGGCGGCCATGGAATCCGCCAAGGAGGCCAACATGCCGCACGAGAACATCAAGCGCGCCATCCAGAAGGGCACGGGCGAGCTGCCCGGCGAGTCCTACGAGGAGATCACGTACGAGGGCTACGCGTCCGGGGGCGTGGCGATCATGGTGCGTGTCCTGACCGACAACCGGAACCGCACGGCCCCCGAGATCCGCCACACCTTCGAGAAGCACGGCGGGCACATGGGCGCCTCGGGCGCCGTGGCCTGGATGTTCGATCGCAAGGGCGTCATCCAGATCGACGCCGGCAAGGTGCTGAAATGGACGCCGTGCGGACCGCGCTCGAAGCGGCCCGGATGCCGGTCCTGGAGGGGGAGGTCACGTTCGTGCCGCAGTCCACGGTTCGCGTCGAGGGCAAGGACGCGCCACAGGTGCTACGCCTGATCGAGGCGCTGGAGGAGCTGGACGACGTCCAGACGGTCTACGCGAACTACGACATTCCCGACGAGGTCATCGAGGCGATCACCGCCGCCTGATCGCCCCATGGGCGGTGTCCCGACGCGCGTGCTCGGTGTCGACCCCGGCCTTGTCGCCACCGGATGGGCGCTCCTGGAGTCCCGCGCGATGGCGCCCGGCGTCGTCGATTACGGCGTGATCGAGACCTCCGCCGACCTGTCGCTCGAGGCCCGCGTCCACGCCATCTACGACGGTCTGCACCTCGTCCTCGAGAAGCACACGCCCGAGCTCCTGGTCCTCGAGGGGCTGTACACCGAGTATCGCTTTCCGCGGACGGCGCTCCTGATGGCCCACGCGCGGGGCGTGATCTGCCTGGCTGCGCGGCAGCGCGGGGTGACCCTGCTCACGCTGACGCCGGCCGAGGTCAAGCGCGCCGTCGCCGCTAATGGCGCGGCCTCCAAGGAGCAGATCCAGCACTGTGTGCAGCGGCTGTTCCGCCTCGCCGAGCTCCCGCGACCGTCGCACGTCGCCGACGCGCTGGCCCTGGCCTTCACCGGGTACCTGCGCGCGGGAGGCCGCGCCGGATGATCGCCTCGCTTACGGGCCGGCTGCGGCGCAAGCTCGACGATCGCATCGTGCTGGAATGCTCCGGCATCGGCTACGAGGTGTTCCTGCCGCCGATCGTGCTGCGCCAGCTCGAGCAGCTCGAGGCCGGCGCCGACGACGTCGCGAGCACGCTGTCGCTCGTGACGCACTACCACGCGACGCGCGACCAGCCGCGGCCGGTCCTCATCGGGTTCACCACGGAGCTGGACAAGGAGTTCTTCGAGAAGCTGATCACGGTGAAGGACATGGGGCCCATGGTGGCGGCGCGCGCCCTGTCCGCGCCCGTGGGCGAGATCGCCGCGGCCGTCGCGCGCCAGGACGAGAAATATCTGAGATCGCTGCCGGGCATCGGCCCCCAGAAGGCCAAGAACATCGTCGCCCAGCTGCAGGGCAAGGTGGCGAAGTTCGCGCTGGCCCGCGATGACGCCCCGCCGGCCGCCCCCGCGCCGCGTGCCCCCGAGCCCCGAGGCCTCGCAGCTCATCGGCGACGCCTTCACGCGCCGGCCCGGCATCGCGAGCGCGGAGGAGCTGTTCGACGAGATCTACCGCGGTGCGGGGGCGCGGACGTGATGCCCGCGGCGCCGCAGGACGACGGCCGGATCCTGAGCCGGGCCGCCGCGCCCGAGGAGGCCCAGTTCGAGCGCCAGCTCCGGCCGCGCTCCTTCGAGGAGTACGTGGGGCAGGAGCAGGCCGTGGCCAGCCTGCGCGTCTCGGTGGAAGCCGCCAAGCAGCGCGGCGAGTGCGTCGACCACGTCCTGCTCTACGGGCCGCCCGGGCTCGGCAAGACGACGCTGGCCGGCGTGATCGCCAACGAGATGACCACGACGCTGGTCACGACGTCGGGCCCGGCCATCGAGCGTGGCGGCGATCTGCTCGGCATCCTGTCGAACCTCAACGAGCACGACGTGCTGTTCATCGACGAGATCCACCGGCTGCCACGCGTCGTGGAGGAGCTGCTCTATCCGGCCATGGAGGACTTCGCGGTCAACTTCGTGACGGAGCGCGGGATGCACGCCCGGTCCATCAAGCACCGGCTCTCGCGGTTCACCCTGGTCGGGGCCACGACCCGCCCCGGCATGCTGTCGGCACCCCTGCGCGAGCGCTTCGGCATCTTCCATCACCTGGACTTCTACTCGGAGACGGAGCTGACCCGCATCGTCACGCGTTCGGCCTCGATCCTCGGCGCCACCATCGCGCCCCCGGGCGCCGCCGAGATCGCGCGGCGCTCGCGCGGCACGCCACGCATCGTCAACCGGCTGCTGCGGCGCGTGCGCGACTATGCGCAGGTCAACGGGGACGGGGTGATCACGGCCGGCATCGCCCAGAAGGCCCTCGAGCTCGAGGGGGTCGACCCCCAGGGGCTCGACCGTCTCGATCTCCGCTTCATCGACGCCATCATCGAGCACTACCAGGGAGGCCCGGTCGGCATCGAGGCGGTGGCCGCCACGATCAACGACGAGGCCGAGTCGTTGATCGAGATGGTGGAGCCCTACCTCCTCAAGATCGGCTTCCTCGTGCGCACGCCGGCGGGCCGGCGGCTCACCACGAGAGCCTACGTCCATCGCAAGAAACCCGTCCCTGCCACGATCCCCGGCCAGGGGGCGCTGTTCGAATGACATGGACTCCCCGGTGAGTGACATGGGCAAGCTGCTCATCGTCTGCGGGCTCCTCATCGCGGCCGCGGGCGTCGTGCTCATGTTCGCCGGGCGGCTGCCCTGGGTGGGACGCCTGCCCGGCGACATCTACGTCCGGCGCGGGAGCTGGACGTTCTATTTCCCCCTGGCGACGTCGATCCTCATCAGCATCGTGCTGACCCTGCTGTTCTGGCTCTTCGGGCGCCGGTGATCGTCCGGGCGACGCTCCTCGTCCTCGCGCTGATGGCGACCGTCGCCTCGGCCGCGCCCGGTCCCACGACGATCCGCGTCGCGCTCGTCGAGGGCACCCGCGCGGTGGAGCTCCGGGGGACGGATATCGTCGTGACCGAGGCGGGCTGCGAGATCTGTCCGCTGCGTCCGTGGCGCACCGACGTCGTCCGCGCGTCCGTCGGCGGCGTGGCCGTCGAGATCGACGGCCGCCGGGCCGTCGCCTTCGGCCTGAGTAGCGACCGCCCGGTCCGGCTCAATGGGCGGGACTACGCGGGCCGGCTCGTGGTCATCCGCAACGGCGAGGGACTCCTGGCCGTCGTCAACGAGCTGCCGCTCGAGGACTATCTCGTCGGCGTCCTGCGGGCCGAGAGCAACGAGCGGTGGCCACAGGAGGCGCTGCGCGCCCAGGCCATCGTCTCGCGCACGTACGCCGCGTATCACCGGATGATCAACGCCGACAAGCCGTACCACATCGTCGCGTCGACCGCCCACCAGCAGTTCGCGGGCGTCGTGGCGACCACGTCGCCCATCTGGGCCGCCGTGCAGGAGACGCGCGGGCAGATCCTGCGCTGGGAAGGCGAGCTGTTCCCGGCCTTCTATCACACCAACAGCGGCGGCTACACGGAGGACCCGCGGACCGTGTTCGCGGCGCGCAACATGCCGGGACTCCAGCCGGTCGTCTGCCACCTGGCCACGGGCTCGCCGCACTTCCAGTGGAACCTCGATCTGCGCCTCGCCGATCTCGGCGAGGCGCTGCGACGCAACGGCGTCGCGGTGGGCGCCGTCCGGAGCATCGAGGTCACGGAGCGTACGGTGTCGCTGCGGGCGACCGTCGTCACCGTGCGGGGCACGGCGGGCACGCAGCGCTTGCGCGGCAACGACTTCCGACGCATGGTCGGATACGACACGCTCAAGAGCACGCTGTTCGCGGTGGCCATCGACGGCGAGCTGGCGCGCTTTGCCGGGCGCGGGTACGGGCACGGCGTCGGCATGTGTCAGTGGGGCGCCAAGGGCATGGCCGAGCAGGGCTCGACGGCGCGCGATATCCTGACCTTCTACTACCCCGGTGCGCGGCTCGGCACCCTCGACGGCCGCTGAGCGCTGACATGGCGCTCGCGTGGGCAGACTTCGCAAGAGTCGACATGCGCGTCGGCGTCGTCACCGAGGCCCAGATGTTTCCGGAGGCGCGGCGGCCCGCCCTGCAGCTGTGGATCGACTTCGGACCGCTCGGGGTCAAGCGCTCGAGCGCCCAGATCACGGCGTACTACCCGCCGGAGGAGCTCGTGGGCCGGCAGGTGATCGCCGTCGTGAACTTCGCGCCCAAGCAGATCGGCTCCTTCCTCTCGGAGGTCCTCGTCCTCGGGGCGTACGACGCGTCCGGCCAGGTCGTCCTGCTGCAGCCGGAGCGCGTGGTCGCGCCGGGCGCCAAGATCGGCTGATTCCGCCTATAATCGCCGGGTCATGATCCATCGACTGCGGCGACGATCGTGGGTGGGCGTCATCGGCTCCCTGAGCCTGCACGCCCTGTTCGCGATCGGTGTGTGGATCTTCGTGGGCATGTCGACCCCGGACGAGGCTCCGGAGACCGGCCCGCGGATGGTGCGGCTGGTCGCGGGAGACAGCGACACGGCGCCCGCCGAGCCGAAATCGTCCCGGGTCGTGCGCCGCGCCACGACGCCACGGACGGTGGCAAAGGCTCGCGCCTCCCGGACGGTCACGCCGACGGCCGCGGAAGCGCCGACGCCTCCGGCTCCCGAGGAGCGTGTCACGCCGGAGCCGCCGGTGCCCGAGCGCGAGTCTCCGATTCCGCCGCTCGCGACCGCGGCGCCGGATCCCGTCGCCGGACCAGAGATCGCGGCCATGCCGACCACCGAAGCCGCGGAGCCGAACGCTCCCGCGGCGAGCGCGTCGGCCGTGGTCGCGGACGCGGGCGTCGAGCCGGGGCCGGAGGACGGGCGCGCGTTCGCCTTCGACGGGCCTCGCCATCCGGATCGGGCCGGCGCGCGGTCTTCGAGTTCCTGCTCGACCACATCGAGTTCACCACGCACGTCACCCGGGTGCTCCGCGTCGCGCGGTATCGGGCCTGGCAGACCGCTCAAGGGCTGATGGTCCACGACGGCTGCTGCGCGCTGATGCGGCTGTCGATGGTGCAGGCGAGCAACGGCGCTCGCGTCCTCTACGCCCGGGCGCAGTATCAACAGCGTCTGCTGCCCGACATCTATGGCGACGCCGTGGTGATGATCGAGTACGACATGAAGCCGACGGACGATGGTCGTGATCTCGTGTCGGCCGCGGTCACGAGCTACGTCAAGGTCGACAGCGGCGTGGTGGCCGCGCTCGTGAAGCTCGCCATGGGCGCAGCCACCGACAAGGCGGCGCTCGAGTCCCGCCGCCTCGTGCGCAACTTCGCCCGTGTCAGCCGCGCCATCGAGGAGAATCCCGCGAAGGTCTTCGACGATGTGCGACGCGATCCCGGAGTGCCCCAGGCCGAGCTCGAGCAGTTCCGGCGGCTGCTGGGGATCCAATAACTCGGTCGTCACGCGCCTGACGGCGCGTTCCTCCCTGCCTTCCCCGAGATGTAGACTCACAACCTGTGGAGACTGCGGATTTCGACTACGAGCTGCCGGCTTCGGCGATCGCGCAGGCGCCTGCGGACGAGCGGGACGGCGCGCGTCTCCTGGTCATCGATCGGGCGGGGCGGAGCCTCGCCGATCATCGGTTCAGCGAGCTGCCGGATCTGCTGAGGCCGGGCGACTGTCTCGTGGTGAACAACTCGCGCGTCATCCCCGCTCGCGTGCTGGCGCACGATGCCGTGGGGCGTCCCGTGGAGCTGCTGTTCGTGGAGCCGGTGGCGAGCGACGGTCGGCCATGGCGGGCGCTGGTGCGCCCCGGGCGCCGCTGTCGTCCGGGCGTGGAGCTTCGGGCGGGAGACGACGACGTGCGCTTCCGGGTCACCGCCGTCGAGCCCGACGGCACCCGCGTGGTGGAGCGCATCGACGGCGAGGTGCTCGAGGCCCTCGAACGCCACGGCCTGCCGCCGCTGCCGCCCTACATCGCGCATCATGCCAAGCCGGGGGCCGACGACCGCGAGCGCTACCAGACGGTCTATGCATTGTCACCGGGCTCGGTCGCCGCCCCGACGGCCGGCCTGCACTTCACGCCGGCCGTGCTCGACCACATGCGTGCCCGGGGCGTCGAGGTTCACGCGCTGACGCTCCACGTCGGTCCCGCGACCTTCCGTCCCATCACGGCCGCCCGCGTCGAGGACCACGTCCTGCCGCCCGAGCGCGTCGTGATTCCCGACACCGTCGCGCGCGCGGTGACCGCCGCGCGCGCGGAGCGGCGTCGGATCATCGCCGTGGGGACGACGTCGATCCGCGCGCTCGAGAGCGCCGCCGGAGACGACGGCGTGGTGCGCGCGATGGAGGGCAGGGCAGGGATCTTCATCCGGCCCGGCCACCGCTTCCGCGTCGTCGACGCCGTCCTCACGAACTTCCATCTCCCCCGCTCCTCCCTGCTCGTCCTCGTCTCCGCCTTCGCCGGCCACGACCTCATCCGTTCCGCCTATCGCCACGCCCTGGCCGCCCACTACCGCTTCTACTCCTACGGCGACACCACCCTGATCGTTTAGCAGGCCGATGAAAACGGCCCATCTGCGTCGTTGGCTCGCCCCTCCTTCGATCATTTCACCGCTCGCCTCGCCGCTCGACGCGGCTCAGCTCGCACTGCGGCCGCCTAGCATCTGGGCCGTTTTGATCGGCCTGCGCTGTTTGTCGGGGATGGCGTGAGATTCGAGCTCGCGGCCACCGATGGCGCCGCGCGCCGCGGGCGACTGGTGACCGCGCACGGCGTCGTCGACACGCCGGCGTTCATGCCCGTCGGCACGCGCGGCACCGTCAAGGGCCTGGGCCCCGACGACCTCGTGGCCGCCGGCGCCCAGATCGTCCTGGCGAACACGTATCACCTGTTCCTGCGCCCCGGCCACGCGCTCGTCCACGAGCTCGGCGGCCTGCATCGCTTCATGGCGTGGCCGGGTCCGATCCTCACCGACTCCGGCGGCTTCCAGGTATGGAGCCTGTCGAAGTTCCGCACCGTCGACGAGGAGGGCGTCCGCTTCCGCTCACCCGTCGACGGCTCGCCGCACGCGCTGACGCCGGAGATCGCCATCGAGGTGCAGCACGCGCTCGGCGCCGACATCATCCACCCCCTCGACGAGTTCCTGGCGAACCCCGCCACGCGCGAGGACACCGAGCGCTCGCTCGAGCGCACGCTGCGCTGGGCGCGGCGGGCTCAGGCCGCGCATGCGCGAGGCCCCGGCGGGCAGGCGTTGTTCGGCATCGTGCAGGGCGGCGCATACCCCGATCTGCGGACACGCGCGGCCGGGGAGACGATGGCCCTGGCGTTCGACGGCTACGCGATCGGCGGGATGGCGGTGGGCGAGCCGAAGCCGCTGATGTACGAGCTGACGGCGACCGTCGCCGGGCTGTTGCCCCGAGACCAGCCGCGTTACCTCATGGGCGTCGGCAAGCCCGAGGACCTCGTGGAAGCGGTGGCCCGTGGCGTCGACATGTTCGACTGCGTCCTGCCGACCCGCAACGCCCGCAACGGCCAGTGCTTCACGTGGGACGGCCCGGTGACGATCAAGCAGGCCCGCCACGAGCGCTCCGGCGCGCCGCTCGACGCCGGCTGCTCCTGCTACGCGTGCCGGCAGTTCTCCCGTGCCTACCTGCGTCACCTGTTCATGTCCGACGAGCTCCTCGCCTATCGGCTGCTCTCGTTGCACAACGTGCACTTCTTCCAGGGTCTCGTCGCGACCATGCGGGACGCGATCGAGCGGGGCGACTTCGCGCCATTCCGCGCTCGGTTTTTCGAACGATATGCAGTATCATCCGACGTTGTTTCACGCGAGAACATCTCGTCTGCGGAGGCTTGATCTCCCATGAACCTCGCCCACGCCGCTGATCTGGCGTTTGCCGCCGCGTCCCCCCCGGGCGGCGCCGGCGGCTCCAGCGCGCTCGTCACGCAGGTCATCTTCTTCGCGGCGATCTTCGCGATCTTCTACTTCCTGCTGATCCGGCCCCAGCAGAAGCAGAAGCGGGATCGCGAGACGATGATCGCCGCCGTCAAGCCCGGGGACCGCGTGGTGACCAGCGGCGGGATGCACGCCGTGGTGACCAAGGTGAACGACCAAACGATCATCCTGCGCGTGGCCGATCAGGTGAAGATGGAATTCGACAGGAGCGCGATCGGCCGCGTCGTGCCCACGGAGAGCCAGCGAGACCGGGATGCGTAGACATCTCTGGCCGCGGATCGGGCTCGTCGCGGTGGTGATCCTGGGCTCGATCTGGTACCTGTACCCGCCGAAGAAGACCATCAACCTCGGTCTCGACCTGCAGGGCGGGATCCACCTCGTCCTCGGGGTGCAGACGGACAAGGCCGTGGCCAGCCAGACCGAACGGGTCGCCGAGGATCTCAAAGGCGCGCTCGAGAAGAAGGGCATCGGCGTCACGCGGATCGCGCGCGCGGGCGATAGCGCGGTTGTCGTGCAGCTCGCCTCGCCGCAAACCTGGAACGACGCGCAGACCGTGGTCGGCGAATTCCCGAACTTCGATCTCCGCGACGCCGATCAGGCGGCGGGAAGGTTTCGACTCGTCATGACGCCGCGCGAAGTCGACCGGCTCCGCGACCTGGCCGTGCGCCAGGGCGTGGAGACGATCCGCAACCGCGTGGACCAGTTCGGCGTGGCCGAGCCGACCATCACGCGGCAGGGGACGGATCGGATTCTCATCCAGCTCCCGGGGCTGCAGGATCCCGAGCGGGCCAAGGCCCTCATCGGCAAGACGGCCCACCTCGAGTTCAGGCTCCTCGACGACCGGACCAGCGTGGAAGATGCCCTGGCCGGTCGCCTGCCCGAGACGTCGGAGGTGCTGTACCAGCGCCGGATCGACAAGGAGACGAAGGCCGAGCGCAAGATCCCCTACGTCGCGCAGAAGCGCACCTTGCTCACGGGCGCCGAGCTCAACCGCGCCGAGGTCCAGGCCGACCCCAACGCGCCGGGCAACTGGCAGGTGGCGATCGAGTTCAACGCCGTCGGCACGCGGATCTTCGGCGAGGTCACCGAGCAGAACGTCGGCAAGCTGCTGGCCATCATCCTGGACGGCAACGTGTACTCCGCGCCGCGGATCAACGAGCGCATTCCCGGCGGGCGCGCCGTGATCACCGGGCAGTTCACGGTCGAGGAGGCGCGCGACCTCGCCATCGTGCTGCGCGCCGGCGCGCTGCCCGCGCCGGTGACGGTTCTCGAGGAGCGCACGGTGGGACCGTCGCTCGGCGCCGACTCCATCCGCCAGGGCCTCATGGCCATCGCCGCCTCCGCCGTCGTCGTGTTCGTGTTCATGCTGTTCTATTACCGGCTGTCGGGGCTCGTGGCCGACGTCGCGCTCGGTCTCAACCTGCTGATCCTCTTCGCCTGCATGGCGGCGTTCGGCGCGACCCTCACGTTGCCCGGGCTCGCCGGGATCGCGCTGACGATCGGCATGGCCGTCGACACGAACATCCTCATCTTCGAGCGGATCCGCGAAGAGCTGCGGATCGGCAAGTCCCCGCGGGCGGCCATCGAGGCGGGGTTCACGCGCGCCTTTCGGACGATCATCGACACCCATCTCACGGTCATGGTGACCGCGGCCATCCTCTACAACTTCGGCACCGGCTCCGTGAAGGGCTTTGCCGTCTCGCTCTTCGTCGGCCTCTCGGCGAGCCTGTTCACGGCCTACTTCTTCACGCGCCTCCTCTTCGACCTCATCTACGGCGGCCGCCGCAAGCTGGAGGCCATCTCCGTATGATCGAGATCTTTCGCAAGCCGAACTACGACTTCATCGGCAAGCGCAAGTGGGCGTACTACGTCTCCATCGCGTTCACGCTGATCGGCATCATCTCTCTGGTCGCTCGGGGCGGCCTGCGCTACGACATCGACTTCACCGGGGGGACGCTGGTGCAGGTGCGCTTCGAGCACCCGGTGGGGGTCGACAAGATCCGCGCGAGCCTCGGCAAGATCGGGCTCGGGGAGAGCGTGATCCAGCAGTTCGGCGACCCCCGTGAATTCATCCTGCGCATGCCGCTGACCGCCGAGCAGCCCGAGCAGATCGGCCGCCGCGTGCAGGCCACGATGAGCACCGAGCCCGCGCTGGGCAAGTTCGAGATCCGGCGGGTGGAGTTCGTGGGCCCCCAGGTGGGCCGCGATCTTCAGCTCCAGGCCCTCTACGCCGTGCTCGCCGGGGCGGCCGGCATCCTCGTCTACATCGCCGTGCGCTTCGATTTCAAGGGCGGGGTGGCGGCCGTCATCGCCGTCTTCCACGATGTCCTCGTCTGTCTCGGGGCCCTGTCCCTCACCAACCGTGAGTTCTCGCTGCCCGTCCTCGCCGCCCTGCTCACCATCATCGGCTTCTCGGTCAACGACACGATCGTCGCCTACGACCGGCTGCGCGAGAATCGAGGGAAGGGCCAGAAGGGGCTGACCTTCGCCCAGCAGATGAACACCGCCGTGAACCAGACGCTGTCCCGCACCGTGCTCACGTCGCTGACCGTGCTGTTCTCGGCGGTCATCCTGTTCGTCTTCGGCGGCCGCACCCTCGAGGATTTCGCGTTCGTCTTGCTCGTCGGCGCCATCACCGGCACCTACTCCACGACGTACATCGCGGCAGCGATCGTCGTGGACTGGACGAATTACGTCGAAGGGAGGACCCGGCGGGCGAAAAAAGCCGTGGCCAAGGCCTAAACGGGGTAAAATCGTCCAATTACCCGGAGGGCCGTCGCGGCGTGACTGAACTCTCGGCGTTGATCGAAGCGATTCCAAAGTACCAACCGGGCGCGGACCTCGACGTCCTCACCCGCGCCTATCGCTTCTCTGCGGCCTCGCACGACGGACAGCAGCGCGCCTCCGGCGAGCCCTATCTCTCCCATCCGCTCCAGGTCGCCGGCCTGCTCGTCGACTTCAAGATGGACGTCACCACGGTCACCGCGGGTCTCCTGCACGACGTCCTCGAGGACACGGGCGCGACCAAGGCCGACCTCGAGCGGGAGTTCGGCCAGGAGATCGCCGACCTCGTCGACGGCGTCACCAAGCTCGGCAAGCTGGCCTTCTCCTCGCGCGAGGAGCGCCAGGCGGAGAACTTCCGCAAGATGCTGGTGGCGATGGCGCGCGACCTGCGCGTCCTCATGATCAAGCTCGCCGATCGCCTCCACAACATGCGCACGCTCGACTATCTACCGTCCGACAAGGCACGTAAGATCTCCCAGGAGACACTCGACATCTACGCTCCGCTCGCCCACCGCCTCGGCATGGCGAAGGTCAAGGCCGAGCTCGAAGACCTCGCCCTGCGCACGCTCGAGCCCCAGGCCTACGTCGACCTCCAGAAGCGCGTGGCCAAGCGGCGGATGGAGCGCGAGGCCGACATCAACCAGGCCATCACCATCCTGGAGCGTAAGCTCTCGGAGGTCGGCATCGAGTCGCAGATCCGCGGCCGCCCCAAGCACTTCTATTCCATCTGGAAGAAGATGCACGACCAGGGGCGCGAGTTCGACGAGATCTACGACCTGACGGCGGTCCGGATCATCACCGGCTCCGTGCGCGACTGCTACGGCACCCTCGGTGTCGTCCATTCGCTCTGGAAGCCGGTGCCCGGACGGTTCAAGGACTTCATCGCGATGCCGAAGGTCAACATGTACCAGTCACTGCACACGACGGTGATCGGCCCCAAGGGCGACCCCGTCGAGATCCAGATCCGGACCTGGGAGATGCACCGCATCGCCGAGGAAGGCATCGCCGCCCACTGGCTGTACAAGGAGAAGAAATCGGGCAAGGACCGCCTGGACGACTCGCTGGTCTGGCTTCGCCAGCTCCTGGAGACGCAGCAGGACCTGAAGGATCCCCGCGAGTTCCTCGACACCGTCCGCGTGGATCTGTTCCCCGACGAGGTCTACGTGTTCACGCCCAAGGGGGACGTCAAGGCCCTGCCCGAAGGCGCGACCCCGATCGACTTCGCGTACACCGTGCACACCAAGGTGGGCGAGCACTGCGTGGGGGCCAAGGTCAACGGCAAGCTCGTGCCCCTGCGCTACACGCTGCGCCAGGGCGACATCGTCGAGATCGTCACCTCGCCGAACCAGCATCCCAGCCGCGACTGGCTGCAGATCGCCAAGTCCACCCGCGCCCGCTCCAAGATCAACCAGTGGCTCAAGGTCGAGGAGCGCGAGCAATCGATCGAGCTCGGTCGCGAGCTGTTCGACCGCGAGGCGCGGAAGTATCGGGTGAGCGGGGCCACGCTGCTGGCCGGGGACGAGGCCAAGCGGCTCGCCGCCGATCTCGGCTTCGCCACGGTGGACGACATGCTGGCCTCCGTCGGCTATGGCAAGACGTCCGTCCACCACCTGCTGAACAAGCTGGCTCCGGCCGCCGTCCTCGAGGTGCCGGAGCGGCCCCGGCCGGCCACGCGGCCGAAGGCGGAGCAGGGCGTGCGCATTCGCGGCGTCGACGACCTGCTGGTGCGCTTCGCCAAGTGCTGCAACCCGCTGCCTGGCGATACGATCGTGGGCTTCATCACGCGGGGTCGAGGCCTCACCGTGCACACGCGCGACTGCCTGACGGTGGCCAAGAGCGTGCTCGACCGCGAGCGGCTGATCAACGTCGAGTGGGACGTCGAAGCGCCGGCGAGCCGGCCCGTCCGTATCGCCGTCTACATCGGCAACGACCGCCCCGGGCTGCTGTCGGAGATCACCGGCGCCATCTCGGCCAAGAACGGCAACATCACGAAGGCCGAGGTGACGGTGACCGACGATCGCAAGGGCGTCAACAACTTCGTGGTCGAGGTCACCGATCTGCAACAGCTCCAAGGGATCATGACCGCCATCCGTACCGTCCCCGACGTCATCAACGTCGAACGCGTCCGCGGCCTCTAGCAGCCCTCCCGTGTCGTCACGCGCTGCTCCGCGAGGGGACCGCCGCGAAAACCGCTCGTCGGCTGTACGTCGGTTTTCGCAGCGGTCCCCTCGCGGAGCAGCGCTGGCCGTCGCCCCAGGGATCGCAGCTTCCAACCGTAGCTGACGACATGACTAGGAAGCAGTTCGAGGCGGTTGTGGAGAGGGCGCTGCGGCGGCTGCCGCGAGCGTTCAAGGAGAAGCTGGCGAATATCGTCATCGTCGTGGAGGATTGGGCGGACGACGAGACGCTCGAGGAGATGGGCATCGAGCCCCCGGACACCCTGTACGGGCTCTATCGCGGCGTCGATCTCACGCGTCGCGATTCCAGCTACGGCAACGTCCTGCCGGACACCGTCACCATCTATCAGGGTCCGATCGAAGAAGACTGCGAGAGCGAGGACGAGATGGCCGAGGTCATCCGCGACACCGTCGTCCACGAGATCGGACACTACTTCGGCCTGGACGACGACACGATGCACCGCATCGAGGACGAAGACTGACGATTGATTAGATGGGGGGCCCCGAAATGGCCCCGGTCATCCATTTATTGACCGACATGGAGGGGCCCCGAGATGACCCCCCATACCCCCCAACGCTCGGCATGCGCCGGCGGAGCCGTGGCGCGCCTCGAAATAGCGCTCCACGCTGGGCTCGGAAACTCGCTCGGCTCACCTGATAACGCTGACTGCCTCTGTGTTCTAGTGCCAGCTGTAACTTTCCGCTTGACAGGGAGTTTCAATAGACCGTATGGTTTCAGCGGATGCTGAAGAATTCGGAGCAAGAGAAACATGCTCAAATCCGACGACATCCGGCGGCAAGCAGCCCAGCGCCTCAAGGAGCTATTTCCTACGGCGAAGGGCTGGGAGGAAGCCGCGGGCTCGAAGATCGGCAATCAGACCGCGGGGTTGGTCCTCAAATTCAAGCTCGGCGACCAGGAGCATGTCCTCGTGCTTGAGGTGTGTTCGCTCGGACAACCCCGCCAGATTCGGGCCGCCGTGACGCGTTTACGGGAGATACGCCGCGAGATGGAGCAAGCATACCCGCTCGCGGCAGCTGTCTACATCGGCCCCCAGAGCGCCCGGATTCTCAAGAACAACGGCCTCGGTTACATCGATCTTTCCGGGAATTGCTCGCTGGCCTTCGGCAACGTGCTGATCGAGAAGGAAGGCAAGCGGAACGTCCGGCCCTCGACCCGGCCGTTGCGATCGCTCTTCGCCCCCCGAGCGACACGCGTGGTCAGGGTGCTCCTCAGTGACCCCGGGCGCGCCTGGCGGCTCGAGGAGCTGGCGAAGGCGGCCGGGGTGAGCCTGGGGCACTCCCACAACGTCGTGCAGCGCCTGGCCGACGTCGCCTGGGTGGAGCGCGAGGATCGCCAGCGCATCCGGCTCATGAAGCCGGCCGATCTCCTCGAGAGCTGGTGCGAGTCCTACACCTACCGCGAGAACGAGATCACGTCGTACGTCGTGCCCGAGAAGGTCTCCCGCCGGTTCATGGCCGAGCTGGCGCGCGTCGCCACGGCCGAGGGCCGACGGTACGCCTTCACGCTGAACGCCGGCCTCGCCCTCGTCGCGCCCCATCTGCGGTTGCCCGCCGTGCACTGCTACCTCGACGGGGATCCGGCCGCGGTGGTGGCGGCGCTCGGTCTGCGCCGCGCGACGGAGACGGAAGGCGCGCTCCATCTGCTCGCGCCCTACGACCCCGGCGTCTTCTACGGGACGCTGGAGAAGAGCGGGCTGAAGGTGACGTCGCTCCCCCAGCTCTACGCCGATCTCGCGGGTTACGAGCCTCGCGGGCCGGAGCTGGCCGAGCATCTGCGCCGAGAAGCGATGGGCTACTGATATCCCCGACGAAAGGGGGTGAGCCAATCCATGGCGAAGAAGAAGGCGGCCAAGAAGAAGAAGAAGTAGGGGCGGGGGTGAGGAGCCGGCAGGACATTCTCACTCGGGAGGAGGTGAGACTCTCACATGGCGAAGAAGAAGGCGGCCAAGAAGAAGAAGAAGTAGCGTCGCGTCGCACGGCGGTGGGGGGTGGCGGCCTCCCACCGCATATAAACCACACTCGGGAGGGGAGCCACCCCCTCCCGCTGTGTTTAAATGACCTTCGTGACCTTTCCGGCCTTCAGGCAGCGGGTGCACACGCGGACACGCTGAGCCTTGCCGCTCACCATGGCCCGCATCGCCACCAGATTCGGCAGCCAGCGTCGCTTCGTCAGCTTGTGGGCGTGGCTGACCGTGTGACCGACCGCGGGGCCCTTCCCGCAGATATCGCACCGCTGAGCCATGACTGCTCCTTGTCGACGTCAGGATTGTGAGTGGGACCGGCCGAGACGACCAACCTTAATAACACAGGGACGGGGGCGAGGCAATCCGGGCCTCCGACGGGCCTTGGGACGCCGCTTCAGTTCGTCAAGGGGGTCGGCCCCGGGCGGGCGGCCGCCCTGGCGCGCAAGGGGCTGCACACCGTCGAGGACGCCCTGTTCTTCGTCCCCCTGCGCCACGAGGACCGCACGCGCCTGACGCCGCTCCGTGAGCTCCAGCCCGGCGCGGCCCAGACGTGCTCCGGCGTCATCGTCGGCCTCAGCCCACCGCCGCCCGGGCGCCGGCGGGTGCCGTTCTCGATCATGCTGCGCGACGAGAGCGGCCACGTGACGGCGAGCTGGTTCGGCGGCGCGTATCTCTCCCGCGTGCTGCGCCGCGGCCAGCGTCTCGTGCTGCACGGACGCGTCACGCGGTTTCGCGGGGCGATCGCGCTTCAGAATCCCGACTACGAGGTCGTCGAATCCGACGAGGACGACCGGCTGCACACGGGACGACTCGTGCCCGTGTACTCGACGACGGACGGGCTGCCCCAGCGCGGCCTGCGACGCCTCATGTGGCGGATCGTGGACGCGTTCGCCGCGGAGGCGGCCGATCCGTTGCCGGAAGGACTCCGCGCGCGGCACGCGCTCGCGGCGCTCCCCCAGGCCTTGCGCGACGTCCACTTCCCGGAGGCCGACGCGGCGCTCGCGACCGGCCGCCGACGGCTGGTCTTCGACGACTTCCTGCTGCTCCAGCTCGGGCTGGCCATCCTCCGCTCGCGCACGACGCGCGCGCAGGGCATCGCGCTCAGTCCGCCGGGCACCCTCGTCCGCCGCCTCCGCGCCACGTTGCCGTACACGCTGACGGCGGCCCAGGAGCGGGTCTGGAACGAGATCCGGACCGACATGGCGGCGCCGTTCCCCATGCACCGGCTGCTGCAGGGCGACGTGGGATCCGGCAAGACGGTCGTGGCCGCGCTGGCCGTCCTCACGGCGATCGAGGCCGGCTACCAGGCGGCGGTGATGGCGCCGACCGAGATCCTCGCGGAGCAGCACTTCATGACGTTTCGCCAGCTCCTGGAGCCGATGGGGATCCCGGTGACGCTGCTCACCTCCTCGCTCCGGGCTCGGGATCGGGGCGCCCGGCGGGCCTCGGTGGCGGCGGGCGATGTCGGCTGCGTGGTGGGCACGCACGCCCTCGTCCAGGAGGGCGTCGAGTTCCGTCGCCTGGGCCTCGCCGTCGTGGACGAGCAGCACCGGTTCGGCGTCGAGCAGCGCGCGCGACTCAAGGGCAAGGGCGAGCGCCCCGATCTGCTCGTCATGACGGCCACGCCGATCCCGCGGACCCTGGCGCTGACCCTCTATGGCGATCTCGACGTGAGCGTCCTCGACGAGATGCCGCCGGGGAGACGGCCCGTGAAGACGGTGGCGCGGACCGAGGCCAAGCGCCGCGAGATCTTCGCCTTCCTGCGCGAGCAGGTCGCCGAAGGTCGTCAGATCTACGTCGTGTACCCGCTGGTGGAAGAGTCGGAGCTGATCGACCTCAAGGCCGCGACGGACATGGCCCTCCGTCTTCAGCGCGAGGTCTTTCCCGACCTCGTGGTCGGCCTGCTCCACGGCCGGCTCGGCTTCGAGGACAAGGACGCGATCATGCGTCGGTTCAAGGAGGGGGCGATCCACGTCCTCGTCTCCACGACGGTGATCGAGGTCGGCATCGACGTGCCGAACGCGGCGGTCATGCTCATCGAGCATGCCGAGCGCTTCGGGCTGTCCCAGCTGCACCAGCTCCGCGGTCGCGTCGGCCGCGGTCCGTGGAAGTCCTATTGCATCCTGCTGACGGCCGCGTCGCTCGGGGAGGACGCCGCGCGGCGCATCGACGCGATGGTGCAGACCACGGATGGGTTCAAGATCGCGGAGGCCGATCTCGAGCTGCGCGGCCCCGGCGAGTTCTTCGGCACGCGGCAGTCGGGACTGCCCGAGTTCCGCCTCGCCGATCTCCTGCGGGACGGCGCCCTCCTCGAGGAGGCCCGGCGCGAGGCCCAGGCCATGATCGCCGCCGACCCCGACCTTCGCGACCCTGCCCACCGCGGACTGCGCGAGGTCCTCCTCGCCCGCTGGCGCGGCAAGCTCGCCCTCGCCAGCGTCGGCTAGGAGTGTGTCCACGTATTTCGAGGAGCGCCATGGCTTCGCCAGGGCGCGACGAACGTCGGGGGGCTTGGGGGGCCCGCGGCTAGGCCCCCCATCCCGTCAGTCGGCTAGCGCTCCTTGAAAATCATCGCGGGTGCCCTCAAGGGCCAGCAGCTCGTCACGCCGCGCGGGCACCGGACGCGGCCGACCGCCGATCAGGTGCGGATCGCGCTCATGGACACGCTCATGCCGCATCTGCCCGGCGCGCGCTTCCTCGACCTCTTCGCGGGCGCGGGCGGCGTCGGTCTCGAGGCCGTGTCGCGAGGCGCCGGCCGCGCGGTGTTCGTGGAGAGCGACGCGGCGGCCTTCGAGGCGCTGCGCCGCAACATCGCCGCCCTCCGCCTCCAGGCGCAGACGCGGATCGTCCGGGGTGACGCCGTCCGCGCGCTCGGCATGCTGGCCGCCCAGGAGGAGCGCTTCGATCTGGTCTTTCTGGATCCGCCATACGGCACCGGCCTGGTGGAAAAGACGCTCGCGCGCCTGGGCGAGGGCCCCCTGGCGGCACCGGCGGCGATCGTCGTCGCCCAGCACTTCACGAAGCAGCCGCCGCCGGACGCCGTCGGCGTCCTCGGGGCCTTTCGCGCGCGCCGTTTCGGGGAGACGACCTTGACTTTCTTTCGCGCCGGCGCCTACGATGCGCAGACTCCAGGAGGCGCGTAGGACATGTCTGCGAGTGCGTTCGAGGAGCGCCACGGCTTCGCCGGGGCGCGTGGCCGTGCGAAGTGAGCCGCGCTTGGGCGGCGAGCCGAGCCCTTCAGTGATCGAAAATCGTTTGGGGGCTTGGGGGCCATTTCGGGGCCCCCATGTAGGGTAGTTTGGCGAAGCGCGCGGTCTACCCCGGCATGTTCGATCCCATCCACAACGGTCATCTCGACGTGATCCAGCGCAGCCTCCGCATCTTCGACGAGCTGATCGTCGCCGTGGTGGCCAACCCCTCGAAGAAGCCGCTGTTCCCGTCCAGTGAGCGCCTGCAGATGATCGACGAGGTGACGGCCGAGCTGAGCAGCAACTTCCGGATCGTCGCCTTCGATGGCCTGCTCATCGATCTCGTGGAGCGGGAGCGGGCCGACTGTATCGTGCGCGGCATCCGCGCCGTCTCGGATTTCGAGTACGAGTTCCAGATGGCCCTGATGAACCGCAAGCTGCGCAGCACGGTGGAGACGGTGTTTCTCATGCCCCACGAGAAGTACACGTACATCTCGTCGCGGCTCATCAAGGAAGTGGCGAGCTTCGGAGCGTCGGTCGCCGGGCTCGTGCCTCCGGTCGTGGAAAAGCGGCTGTCCGAGAAGTTCCCCCCGAAGACGCCGGCCTGACCGGCGGAGGAGCCATGACCGTGCTTGCTGAGCGGATGAAGAGCCTTGCCCCGTCGTCGACGCTGGCCGTGCAGGCCAAGGCCAAGGAGCTGCGCGCCCGTGGGGTCGACGTGATCTCGTTCGGCGCCGGCGAGCCCGACTTCGACACCCCCGCGCGCATCAAGGAGGCGGCCGCCCAGGCGATGTCACGGGGCCAGACGAAGTACACCGAGGTGGGCGGCATCCCGGAGCTACGGGCCGCGGTGTGCACCAAGTTCAAGCGGGACAACGACCTCGCCTACGACCCGGCCGAGGTCTTGATCTCCGTCGGCGCCAAGCACACCCTCTTCAACCTCTTCACGGCGGTGCTCGATCCCGGTGACGAGGTCATCGTCCCCCGTCCGTACTGGGTCTCGTACCCCGAGCAGGTGAAGCTCGTGGGCGGGGTCCCCGTGGCCGTGGGCACGGACGAGGCCACGGGCTTCGACCTCGACCCCGATCGGCTGCGCGCCGCGGTGACGCCTCGGACGAAGGTCCTGGTGGTCAACAGCCCCAACAATCCGACCGGCGCGGTGTTCTCGACGGCGGCCCAGGAGGCGGTCGCGCGGCTGGCCGGCGAGCGCGACGTGCTCATCGTGTCCGACGAGTGCTACGAGCCGATGACCTACGACGGCCGTCATGTCTCGATCGCCCAGCTCGGGCCCGACGTGAAGGCGCGGACGCTGGTCGTCAACACCTGTTCGAAGGCCTACGCGATGACGGGCCGGCGCATCGGCTTCGCCGCGGGGCCGCGCGAGCTGATCCGCGCGATGACGGACGTGCAGAGCCAGGTGACCTCGAACGCGTCCTCCGTCTCGCAGTGGGCGGCGGTGGAGGCGCTCGCCGGCCCGCAAGACGACGTGGCGAAGATGGCGGCGGAGTTCGATCGTCGCCGCCGTCTCATCGTCGAAGGCTTGAACGCCCTCCCGGGCGTCCGCTGCGTCATGCCCAAGGGGGCGTTCTACGCGTTCGCCAACGTCTCGGGGCTGTTCGGCCGGCGGGCCCCGAGCGAGGGCCGCGCGCCATCCAGGGTGCTCGCCGGCTCGGCGGACGTGACCGAGTTCCTCCTGACCCAGGCGCGCGTGGCCGTGGTTCCCGGCATCGACTTCGGCTCCGACGCGCACGTCAGGCTGTCCTATGCGACCAGTGCTGAGCTGATCCGCGAAGGTCTCGAGCGGATGGCCTCGGCGTTGAAGCTCCTGGGATAGGACGTCGGATGCCGCCCTCGGCCGACTGGTGGGCGGTGCTCGACGACGTGGCGGACGCCCGGGTGACGATGATCATCGGAGCGAGCGACGCCGGCAAGACCACGCTCGTGACGACGCTCGCGGGGGAGCTGGCCTCGCGCGGCGGTCCGGTGGCCGTGGTCGACGCGGACGTCGGGCAGTCGGAGATCGGCCCGCCGACGACCGTGGGGCTCGGATGCGTCACCGGTCCTCTCGAGCATCTGTCCGAGGCCACGCTGGTGGCGCTGCACTTCGTGGGGGTCAGCTCACCGGCCCGTGACATCCGGGGCGTCGTCGAGGCCACACGGCGGATGATGGAGCGGGCGCGCGCGGAGGGGCTCGGTCGCGTGCTCGTCGACACGAGCGGGCTGGTCGCGGGCTGGCCGGGACGATTGCTCAAGCAGCGGAAGGTCGAGGCCGTCGACCCCGATCTCCTGCTCGTGCTCGAGCGCGGGGACGAGTGCGAGGCGATCGCCCGTCGCTACGAGGGCGCGGAGCGTCCACGGGTCGTGCGGGTCGCCGCCCGTGGCCGCCCGCGGAGCCGCAGCCAGGCGATACGGCGCCAGCACCGCATCGCCGCCCTCGATCGCTATCTCGCCGGCGCCCGTGTCGTATCCGTCGGCGCTGACCTGGTGGTGCGTACGCCGCCCGGAGTGCCGCTCGAGGGATGCGCGGAAGCCCTTTGTGGCCTGGACGATGGGCGAGGCGATACGCTCGCGCTGGGCGTTGTCGGTGACGTGATCGGCGGTACCCTCCGCGTGCTCACGCCGCTTCCGCGCACGGCGACGGTGGTCGGCGTGCGCGTGGGGCGTGAACGACGGGACGGGACACTGGTCGCCCCGGCGCCGCCCCGGCCTGCTTCGACACCGGGCGGCGACGGAGGCGACGGCGCTCGATGACGTTACTTCGTTGTCGTCGTGGTGGTCGACTCCGAGGTGCTCGACGACGCGGGCGGAGATGACGGCGTGGACGGCGGCGCGGGTGACGTCGAAGGAGCCGTCGATGACGAGGAATCGGTCCTGGTGGACGTCGTGCTTTCGCGAGACGTCGTACCGGGCGACGCAGACGGAGCGGGGGCCGGCGTGACGCGCTCGCGCTCGGTGACACGGTCGCTGCGCTCCGTGCAGCCGGCCACGAGGCCAGCGCCGAGCACGAGGGCACACACACCCGTAAGCAACTTTTGCATCGTGGTACCTCCTCGGTGGATTCGCACCACGCCTCCTGCGCTGCAACGGGGGTGCCGCCGAGCCATCGGTTTGAGGTACGCTCGACCTGAGTCTGTCCCCACGACCATGAAGGAGAGTTCACAATGAAGCTGGAGGGTTCCTACGACATTCCCGCGCCACGCGACCGGGTCTGGTCGGCGTTCCTCGATCCGGAGGTGCTTCGCCAGGCCATTCCGGGCTGCGAGAAGCTCGAGGCCATGGGCAACGACGAGTACAAGGCGACGATGAAGATCGGAGTCGCCGCGGTGAAGGGGACGTTCGAGGGCAAGGTGCGGTTGACCGACAAGAAGCCGCCGGACTCGTACAAGATGGCGGTCGAAGGCAGCGGCGCCCCCGGGTTCATCCGCGGGGAGACGGTCATCACCCTCACCGACGCGGACGGGGGGACGCGCGTCAGCTATACCGCCGACATGCAGGTCGGTGGTCTCATCGCCGGCGTCGGGCAACGGATGCTCGGGGGCGTGTCGAAGATGATGGCCGATCAATTCTTCACCCGCATGGGCCAGCTCCTGACCCAGACCTCGGCATGAAGGCCGCCTTCTTCAAGGAGCACGGCGGATCCGAGAAGATCCTCTACGACGACTACCGCGATCCGGTGGCGGACGCGGGTGAGGTCGTCGTGCGTGTGAAGGCCTGCGCGCTGAACCAGGTGGACATGCTGCTGCTCGACGGCCGCTTTCCCCCGCCGGAGGGCCTGCCCCACGTCAATGGCTGCGAGGTGGCGGGCACCGTCGAGTCGATGGGCGCCGGCGTCAAGGGCGTCACCGTCGGGCAGCGCGTGGTCCTCTTCCCGGGCTTCGCGTGCGGCGCGTGCGAGTACTGCTTGCGCGGGGAGCGCACGGTGTGCGTGCGGTACGGCTACCTGGGCGCGCACAAGGACGGCGGCTATGCCCAGCTGGTCAAGGTGCCCGCCGCCAACGTGGTCCCGCTATCCGAGCGCATCGGCTTCGAGGCCGCCGCGGCGACGCCGCTCGCCATGCTGACCTCCTGGCGCGCGCTGGTGACGCAGGCGCAGGTGCGCCCGGGCCAGACCGTCCTCGTCCAGGCCGCGGGCAGCGGCGTGGGCAGCGCGGCCATCCAGATCGCGAGGCTCTGCGGGGCGCGGGTGATCACGACCGTGGGCAGCGACGACAAGATCGAGTTCGCCCGCGGCCTCGGCGCCGAGCGGGTGGTGAACCACCGCACGGAGGATTTCGTCGAGGCGGCGAAGGCCTGGACCGGCAAGCGCGGCGTGGACGTCGTCATCGAGCACATCGGCGGGGAGACGTTCGAGCGCAGCGTGTACGCGCTCACGCGCCTGGGGACCCTGGTGACCATCGGCTCGCACGACACCCACTGGGGCCGCCTGGATCTCCGCCACGTGTACTCGAAGAATCTGCGCATCCTCGGCACGAACCTCGGCTCGCTCCCCGAGTTCCGCACGATGCTCGACCACGTCGCCGACAGCCGGTTGCGCCCGGTCGTCGACCGCGCGTTCCCCCTCGCCGAGACGCGCGCGGCCGTGCAGTACGTCCTGGACCGGCGAAACAAGGGCAAGGTCCTGCTCCTTCCCGCGTGAGGACGGTCTCCTGACTCTCGCCCAGCTCCTCGAGCGCGCCGCGCTTCGCCGGCCCGAGGCCGAGGCCGTCGTCGACGGCGCGATGCGGCTCACCTATGCGGAGCTCCATCGCCGGGCCCGGGCGGTGGGCGCGGGATTCGCGCGGCTCGGCCTCGCGCGCGGCGACCGCGTGCTCATCGTGGCGAAGAACCGCGCCGAGCACGTCCTCGCCTACTGGGCCCTGCAGACGATCGGCGGCGTGCCCGTCCCCGTGAACTACCGTCTGGTGCCCGCCGAGCTGGCCTATGTCCTCACCGACTCCGGCGCGCGCGTGGTCGTCTTCGAGCGGGCGACGGCCGCGACGGTGCTGGAGGCGGCCCATGACCGCTCGGTGCGGCTCGTCTACGTCGATGACGACCCGCCTGCGGGCACGCTGCCGTTCAAGGACTGGCTCGACGGCCCGAGCGCCGGGGAGGAGCGAGCGCCGGCGGATAGCGACCTGTCGCTCATTCTCTACACGTCGGGCACGACGGGCCGGCCCAAGGGCGTGCCGCGCACCCACCGGAACCACGGCGCGGGCGCGCTCGCCCACGTCATCCAGTGCGGGTACGAGTGGGCCGAGCGAACGCTCGGGATCATGCCGCTCTATCACACGATGGGGATTCACTCCCTGACGAGCATGGCCGCCGTCAACGGCTGCTTCGTCTGCCAGCGCGACTGGAGCGCGGGCGACGCGCTCGCCCTCGTCGGCCGCGAGCGGCTCACCGCGCTGTACCTGATCCCGACGCTGTTCTACGACCTCGTGCACGCGCCGGAACTGGCGCGGACCGACGTCACCTCCGTGCGCAAGCTCGCCTACGCCGGCGCGCCGATGCTGGCCCCGCTCACCGAGGCGTGCGTGAAGGCGTTTCAGCCGCGCGTCTTCGTCAACCACTACGGGTCCACGGAGATCTACACCTTCTCCGTGCGCCCCGACGTCCCGCTGAAGCCGGGCTGCGCCGGCCGCCCGGGCATCCACTCGACGCTGCGAGTCGTCACCGCGTCGAGCGACCGTCGCGTCGGACCCGACGAGACGGTTTCCGCCGGCGACAAGGGCGAGATCATCGCGCGGCTCGACTCCGACGAGGCGTTCGCCGGCTACTGGAATCGCCCCGACGCCGACGCCAAGGCGCTCCGCGAGGGCTGGTACTTCACGGGCGACATGGGCTACGTCGACGCCGACGGCGAGCTGCATGTCGCGGGCCGCGTGGATGACATGATCATCAGCGGCGGCGAGAACATCCATCCGGTCGAGGTCGAGGACGTCCTGGCCCGCCACCCGGACGTGCGTGACGTGGCCGTCGTGGGCGAGCCCGATCCGCGCTGGGGCGAGCGCGTCGTCGCCTTCATCGTCGCCGCCCGCCCCGGTCTCACGGCGGAGGCGGTCGATCGGTACTGCCGCGAGGGCGCGATCCTCGCGAGCTTCAAGCGGCCACGGCGGGTCGTCTTCGTCGATGAGATCCCGAAGACCGCCTCCGGCAAGATCTTGCGCCGCCTGCTGCGGGAACAAGTCCACATGGAGAAGAGCGAATGAGCGAGTTCGTGCGGGTGGAGCGACGCGGGGCGGTGGCCACGATCTGGATCGACCGCCAGGCCAAGATGAACACCATGACCGTCGCGATGCGCAACGAGTTCCCGGGGATCTTCCGCGATCTGGACGCCGACGACGGCGTGCGCGTGGTCGTCATCCGCGGCGCGGGCGGCAAGGCGTTCAGCGCCGGCGGCGACGTCGCGGAGTTCCTGACGCTCGCCCCCGCCGACCTCGAGCAGTGGGGCGATACGCTGACCTCGGCCGAGCGGTGCCGCAAGCCGGTGATCGCCGCCATCGACGGATTCACGATGGGGGCGGGCCTCGAGCTGGCCGTCGCGTGCGACTTGCGGATCGCCACGCGCCGCTCCGAGTTCGCGTTCCCCGAGGTGCGGCTCGGGATGATCCCGGGCAGCGGCGGGACGCAGCGCGCGCTGCGGCTGATCGGCATGACCCGCGCCAAGCTGTTCATGCTCACGGGGCAACGCGTCTCGGCCGAGCGTGCCGAGGCATGGGGGCTCATCACCCAGGCGGTGGCCGACGACGGCCTCGACGCCGCCGTGCAGGCGCTGGCCGACGAGCTGGCGTCCCGGCCGCCGCTGGCCCTCCGGACGCTCAAGATGGTCCTGAACCGCGGCGCCGAGGCGCCGCTCGAGACGGCGCTGGAGCTCGAGCGCAAGGCGTACGCGTGGCTGCGCTCGACCCACGACTACGAGGAGGGCGTGCGCGCCTTCCTCGAGAAGCGGACCCCGGAATACCGGGGCCGGTAAGCGAGGACGACATGACGACCCGTGCCTCCTTCGGACTCACCCTCAGCAACCGCGCCGTCGTGCTGGGCGCGGTCACCGTCCGCGACCTCGTCGATCTCACCGTCGACGCCGAGGCCTCGGGCGCGTTCGATACGGTCTGGGCCGGCGACAGCCTCCTCGCCAAGCCGCGCCTGGAATCGGTGACGCTGCTCGGCGCCCTCGCCGGGGCGACGCGTCGCCTCCGGCTCGGGGTCGGGTGCATGGCGACGTTCGTCCATCGCCATCCCGTCATGCTCGCCCACCAGTGGGCGAGCCTGGACGTCATCTCCGGCGGGCGGTCGTGGCTCGTCGCGTGCCTGGGCGGTCCGGACGAGCAGAGCACCGCGCAGGCCCTCGAGCATCGGGTCATGGGCGTGGAGGCGCGGGAGCGGGTCGAGCGGCTCGAGGAAGGCATCGTGATCCTGCGCAAGCTCTTCCACGACAAGGCCGTGTCGCACGCCGGCCGGTTCTACCGCTTCGAGAACGTGACGATCCAGCCGCCGCCCGTCCAGCAGCCGTGCCCCATCTGGATCGCCAGCAACCCGACGGGATTGACGTGGAAGGGCGGGGCCAGCGCGTCGGCCGCGGTGATCGAGCGCAGCTTCCGGCGCGTCGCGCGCTACGCCGATGGGTGGATGACCAACAAGCTGAGCCCCGACGAGTTCCGTGGCCAGTGGGCGCGCGTGACGGCCATGGCGCGCGAGGAAGGCCGCGATCCCTCGAAGCTCGGCAGCGCCCTCTATCACAACATCCACATCGACGACGACCGCCAGCGCGCCCTCGAGGAGACCAAGAAGTTCCTCGACACCTACTACACGTCGAACTTCGGCGCGGCCTTCGTGGAAGGCTGGACGGTGGCGGGGCCGCCGAAGGACTGCGTGGAGCAGCTGCGCGCGTACTTTGCCGCCGGGGTCGGCCACATGGCCCTGCGCCTGACGTCGTGGGATCAAAGAGGACAGCTGGGTCGCTTCCTCGACGAAGTGGCGCCGGCCTTCGCCTAGAGGAGAGCATCGATGACGATCCGAACCGTCGTGGCCGCGGGCGCGGCCCTGTGCGTGGCGCTCGCGGCACTCGTGGTCCCGGGCGTGGCGCAGCAGCCGGTCACGCTGGCCTTCGCCACACTGGACACCGGGAGCGCGTGGTACGTCTACGGGGCGACCATGGCCGAGCTGCTGCGCAAGACCTTGCCGCCCGGCTCCAACATCGACGTCAAGCCGCGGGCCGGTGGCGTGGGCAACCCGCGGCTCGTCGCCAAGAACGAGACGCCATTGGGGTTCGCCTTCACCGTGACCAACCGCTGGGCGTACGAGGGCAAGGAGGCCTACGACACGAAGCTCGAGAACCTGCGCGGGCTCGTCGGCGGCCTCGATACGTATTATCTGGTGGCGATCGCGTCGCGGAAGCTTCCCGTCACCTCGGTCCGCGACATCAAGAACAAGAAGGTGCCCGTCAAGCTGTACACGCAGCCCGTGGGCTCGCTCGGAGAGTTCGCGGGCCGACAGCTCCTGCGGGCGGCGGGCGTGTCCTATGCCGACATCCGCGGGTGGGGCGGGTCGACGCAGCACGTCGGCTACAACGTCATCGTCGACGCCTTCCGGGATGGCCGCGCCGACATCCTGTTCGCGGTGGTCACGCCGAAGCACCCCTCGGTGAGCGAGATCGTGTCGTCGGTCGACGTGAAGTTCATCGGGCTCGATGCGGCGACGGCGACCGCGCTCGCGCCCCTCGGCTACAACGCCGCCACCATGCCCGCCGACACGTTCAAGGGCCAGACGGAGCCGGTGAAGACCGCCGGGTTTCCGACGGTGCTGATCACCAACAAGGACCTGCCCGAGCCCCTCGCGTACATCGTGACGAAGACCATCGTCGACAACAAGGACGCGCTGGTGCGCGGCCACGCCGGCCTCGTCGAGTTCGATCCGAAGACGGCCTGGCAGCCGGACAAGGTCGGCATCCCGTTGCATCCGGGCGCGGAGCGGGTCTATCGCGAGAAAGGCTGGATGAAATAGCTATCTGTGGCGGCGGGACATGCGCTCGGGCGCCGTCCTCGGCGCGCACGAGCGTCTCTCACGCCTGCAGGCGCTGCACGCGCTCACGGTGGGCGGCGCGCGGGTGACGTTCGCCGAGGCAGAACGCGGCGTGTTCGCGCCGGGACGGGCCGCGGACCTCACCGTGCTCGACGTCGATCCGCTGTCGGCGCCCGCGGCGGAGCTCGAGGACCTCACCGCGAAGCTGACGATGGTGGGAGGCCGGGTCAGCCACGAACATGTCTAGCCTGGGCGATCGGTAAGATGGGGGGCCCCGACATGGCCCCCCAAGCCCCCCAACGCTCGGAGCGTCCCGGCAAAGCCGTGGCGCTACTCGGCCAGCCGCGCGTTTGGCTGGCGGCGGTGTGGTCGCTCTTCCAGCTCTACACGGCGCAGGCGGGACTCTATGATCTGCTGATCCAGCTTCCGGTCCACGTCGCCTTCGCCGTGGCGCTGGGGTTCCTGACGCTGCCGATCCCCGATTCGCCCGAGGCCGCCGAGCGCCTGCGCGTGCTGGGGCAGGCGCGCTGGCGGCGCTGGGTCGACGGCGCGGCCGCGCTGCTCGCGCTGGCGTGCGCCGCGTACTACGTGGCCAACAACGGGCGTCTGGCCAGCCGGATGGCGATGGTGGACGACCCGCCGATGATCGACGTCGTGGTCGGCGTGGTGTTCACGGTGCTGCTGCTGGAGGCGTCGCGCCGGCACATCGGCGGCGCGCTCGTGGTCCTGGCGCTCGCCTTCATCGCCTACGCGTTCGTCGGCCCGTGGCTGCCGGGCTTTCTCTCGCACGGGGGCGAGCCGTTCCTCAAGCTCGTCGACCAGCAGACGCTGACGACGGGCGGGATCTTCGGCATCCCCGCCCTCGTGTCCGCCACCTTCATCTATCTGTTCGTGGTCTTCGGCGCGGTGATGTCGCACGGCGGTCTGCTGCGCCTGTTCACCGATGCGTCCCTCGCCGTGGCGGGCGCCACGCGGGGCGGGGCGGGCAAGGTCGCGGTGATCACGAGCGGGCTCTTCGGGATGGTCAACGGCAGCGCCATCGCCAACGCGGTCACCACCGGCGCCTTCACGATCCCGCTCATGATGCGCGCCGGCTACCGCCCGGCCTTTGCCGCGGGCGTCGAGTCGACGGCCTCGATGGGCGGTCAGCTGATCCCGCCCGTCATGGGCGCGGCGGCGTTCATCATGGCCGAGACCCTCGGCGTGTCGTACGGGACCGTGGCCATCGCGGCGGCGATCCCCGGCGTGCTCTACTTCGTCGCGGTCGGCGTCATGGTGCACTTCGAGGCCGCCCGCCAGGATCTTCCCATCCTGCCGCGCGCCGAGCTTCCCCGGCTCCTTCCCGTCCTGCGGCGCGACTTCCATCTGCTGGTGGGCCCCGCCGTGCTCGTCTACTTCCTCGTCGACGGT
>WNGB01010459.1_pt1 | contig 29876 bp, 29 predicted proteins | sample 5400681 | NCBI WGS metagenome assembly WNGB01 (sample SAMN13153367, study PRJNA577476) | soil metagenome | isolation source: 115 cm soil or saprolite under grassland replicate 2 | place: USA:California | collected 2016-06-15
GAAGGCGTATTGGGCCACCGCGGTGGGCACCAACATCGCCGGGACGACCCCGGTGATCGGAGGCGCGCTGGTTGCGCTGCTGCGCGGCGGCTCCGAGCTCGGCACGGCCACGCTGGCGCGCTTTTACGCGTTCCACGTGTTGTGGCTGCCGCTCACGCTGACGGTCCTCATCGCGATGCACATCACGGTGGTGGTGCGCCAAGGCATCGCCGCGCGCCCCCGCGACCTCGAGGCTGGGGCGCCGAAGAGCACGCGCGATCCCAACTACCCCGAGTACTACCACAAGGCCTACCTCGCATCGAAGCGCGGCGGCGTCCGGTTCTGGCCGGATATCCTCGGGAAGGACGCGATCGTCTCGGCGGCGACCGTGCTGCTGCTCGTGCTGCTGGCGATTTCGTTCGGCGCGCCGCTCGAGGCGCCGGCCGATCCGACCGATACCAGCTACATCCCACGCCCGGAGTGGTATTTCCTGCCGATCTATCAGCTGCTCAAGCTGGTGCCCGGTTCTCTCGAAGCCGCGATTGCCGTTGGTGTTCCCACGATCCTCTTGCTCGTGTTGGTCGGGTTGCCGTTCTTCGACCGCGGCAGCACGCGCAATCTGTTGCATCGCCCGGTCGCGTTGGCGGGTCTCGCGATCCTGCTCGGCGGCGCGGGGTTCCTGATCGGTGCGGCGGGCCGTGCGCCCACCGCCGCCGACAGCGGTGCCTCGCTCACATCGGTGCAGCGGGCCGGCCGCGCGTTGTACCAATCACAGCAGTGTGGCGGATGTCACCGTGTGGCCGGACAGGGTGGGGAAGAGGGTCCGGATCTGACGTCGGTCGGATTACGGCATTCGGTTGGGTGGATCCACAGTTTCGTGGAACAGCCGAGCCGATTCCATCCGCAGTCACGGATGCCATCGTACGGACCGCCGGCGCTCTCCCATCAGGAGATCGAAGAGCTGGCGCAATTTCTCTCGTCGCTACGTGGCCGCGAGCCGGCTCCGGGAACCGCCCCGCAGTTCTACGACACGTTCCCGCCGCCCAGGCGACCTTAGGGGCCGGTGGGGCCCGCCGCTGGAGACGCGAACGTCTTCACGAACTTGGCGACCGCGGCGATTTCGGCCGGCGTGAGCTTGTCCGCAAAGGGCTTCATGTCCTTGCCCTTGCCGTGCTGCAGGACCGCGACAATCGACGCCTCCGTCAGGCGCGCCTGTTCCGTCGAATCGGCGAGCGTCTTGAGCGTCGGGTAGAGCGTCACCATCCGAGCCGGAGGAACACCTCGGGCGCCGTGACACGACCGGCAGTTCTGCCGATAGAGTGCGGCGCCATCTGGCTCGCCTGAGGCCGCCGACTGCTGCCCCGCTGCGGCGATCGGCAAGGCGATCAGCGCGGCCGCGACGACTGTCCAAACACGCATAGACACTCCCCTTTTGTCGGGTGATGTACCTCTAAGACTTCTGTATCGGGGCGAAAGCAACGCTAAGGCGGCATGAAGAGCCCTTCATGAAGCCCTTAAGCAAGCATTCCGCAGCCCGCTCTAACATGGCCCAATGCGGAATCTTGGCAACGTTCGCCGGATCTGATCGCGGCACGTCTCACCCATGATTCATCGCTGCTTCATCGTCGCGGTGATAACATGTACGCGGTCACCAGACGGTGGCCGATGCGGGAACCGACGCCAAGCCAGCGGCCGCATGTTCACCGGGCGTGAACCGGTACAGGAACGCGAAATCCGATGGCCTCCAGCCCTCGCTCCTCGTAGCAAACGGCGGGGGCTGGTCTTTTTTCTTTTCACGCCGCTTTCAGCAAGCATTCACTGCTACCCAGCAACATTGTCCCTGTTGATGCACAGGTAACGTCATCATAGGGAGGTGAACAATGTTCGGAGTGACCCGCAGAACCCTGCGCGATCCATGGGCCGAGCTCTTCTTCAACCTGGAGCGGCGCATGGGCCGCATCTTCAACGAGCCCCTCACGGGCTATGACTGGCAGCTGGGCGATGTCGCCACGGCCGCCTGGACACCCGTGGTGGACATCTTTGAGGAGCCCGAGCATGTCCGGATCGTCGCCGAGATCCCGGGTGTGAAACCCGAAGCGGTGAAGATCCTGGTCGAGGGAAACGTCCTGACGATTCAGGGCACCAAAGAGCAGTTCGCTGAAGAGAAGGCGGAGAAGGTCCATCGCTATGAGCGGACGTACGGCGCGTTCGAGCGCAGCTTCACGCTGCCGACGACGGTGGATCCCCAGCACATCAAGGCCGCCTACGACGTAGGCGTGCTGACCGTGATTCTCCCGAAGGTCGAGAAAGCCAAACCGCGGGAGGTCAAGCTGGACATCGTTCCTGAGAAGAAGCAGTTGAAAGTCTGAGCATGGATTAACGGACAAAACGACGCCCCCGCTGCCCGAGGCAACGGGGGCGCTTGTTCATTGGCTCAGCAGGTCGTGATGCGGAGCAGCGTATACAGCGGGCACATCCGGAACAATGCGGTGCCGATGAAGATCAACGCGATGAATCCGACGCCCAGCGCAACGAACGGCCGGTCCTGGACCGCTGCCGCTGCCAGCAGTAACACGCCACCAACGAAGCCGCGAATCCCCGCGTCGCGCCAACCTACATTCTTGCTGCTCATTGCTCTGCTCCCGTGATGTGCTTTGGAGCAATTTGGGGCGGGGACGTTGAACGACGTCGCAACCGGTGGTGAAAGCGTCTTCATCTTTGGTTCGGGTGGCAGGAACACAGCCTCGCCGTCTAGGCTTATGTACTCATGGAAAACCGCAAAGCCACGATCGCCTGTCCGTTTTGCGAGACGCTCAATCGCGTGGATCTCGCGCGCCTCGAGCAACATCCAAAGTGTGGAAGCTGTGGGAAGCCGATTCTGCTCGACCGTCCGATCGCGGTGTCAGACGCCGACTTCGCGCAGGTCACCGCTGATACCACGGTTCCGGTACTGGTGGACTTCTACGCGGACTGGTGCGGGCCGTGTAAGATCATGGCGCCGCTGCTCGATGATGTCGCGCGCCGCCGCGCGGGAGAGATGCTCGTCGTGAAGCTCGACACCGACCGAAACCCAGTCACTGGACAACGATTTGGCATTCGAGGAATCCCGACCTTGATCGCATTTCGCGAAGGAAAAGAAGTCGGGCGCCGCGTCGGCGCCGTGCCCCCGGCCGAGCTCGAAGCTTTCCTCAGCGCGATCTAGCTACCTCTCGGCGAGCTGACGCAGCACGTACTCCAGAATGCCGCCGTGCTTGTAGTACTGCAGCTCTTGCGGCGTATCGATCCGCACCAGCGCCTTGAACTTCGTGACGTTCCCGTCGTCCGCGGTCGCGGTGGCCGTCAGCTCTTTCGGCATCTCGCCTAAGTCGAGGAGGTCGTAGCGCTCCTTGCCCGTGAGGCCGAGGCTGCCGGCGGTTTGACCGGCGGCGAACTGCAGCGGCAGAATTCCCATCCCCACCAGATTCGAGCGATGGATCCGCTCGAAACTCTCCGCGATCACCGCCCGGACACCCAGCAGCCGCGGACCCTTCGCCGCCCAGTCGCGTGACGATCCCGAGCCATACTCCTTTCCTGCCAACACGATCAACGGTGTCCCTTCCGCCGCGTACTTGAGCGACGCGTCGTAGATCGTCATCCCTTCGCCATCGGGCAGATGCACGGTGAACGGCCCTTCGGTGCCGGGGGCGAGCAGATTCTTGAGACGCACGTTCGCGAACGTGCCGCGCACCATCACCTCATGGTTGCCGCGCCGCGCGCCGTAGGAATTGAAGTCGAGCGGCTGGACGCCGTGACCGATGAGATACTGGCCGGCGGGGAGGGTCTTCCGAATCGATCCCGCCGGCGAGATGTGGTCGGTGGTAATGCTGTCGCCCAGCAGACACAGCACGCGGGCGCCGCGGATGTCGCGCACGGGCACCGGTTCCGCCGGCATGCCGTCGAAGTACGGCGCCCGACGGATGTATGTGGACGTCGGCTCCCACGCGAAGCGATCGCCTTCCGGCACCGGCAGGCTACGCCAGCGCTCGTCGCCGTCGAACACCTGCGCGTAGCTCTTGCGGAACATCCCGGATTGAATCGACCGGCCGATGACATCGGCGACTTCCTTGGTCGAAGGCCAGATGTCGCGCAAGAACACGGGGCCCTCGAGGCCGATGCCGAGCGGCTCGTTGTGGAAGTCGATGTCGATGCGGCCCGCGAGGGCGTAGGCCACGACCAGCGGGGGCGAGGCGAGATAGTTCGCGCGGACTTCTTGCTGGATCCGGCCCTCGAAATTGCGGTTGCCCGAGAGCACCGAGCAGACCACTAAATCGCATTCGCTGATCGCCGTGGAGACGGCTTCGGGCAGGGGCCCCGAGTTGCCGATGCACGTCGTGCAGCCGTAGCCCACGAGATGGAATCGGAGCGCCTCGAGCGGCTTCATGAGTCCCGCCTGCTCGAGGTAGTCGGTGACCACTTTGGATCCCGGCGCCAGGCTCGTCTTGACCCACGGCTTGCTGCGCAGGCCTCGTTCGACGGCCTTCTTCGCCATCAGGCCGGCTGCGACCATGACCGACGGGTTCGATGTGTTCGTGCAGCTCGTGATGGCGGCGATGACGACCGAGCCGTGGTGCAGCACGCACTCGACGTCGTCGATGCGGAGCGTCGCGTGCGACGGCCGGGGTGGCGGCGCTTTGGGTCCCGCCTGACCGCCTTCGCCCTCCCACCGTCCCACCGGAACGGGAATCGCCGCGGGAGCCGTCACCGGCTTCATGAGCGTCGGCAATGCCTCAGCAAACGTGCGCGGGACCTCCCGTAAACCCACGCGATCCTGCGGGCGGCGTGGACCAGCCATGCTGGGCTCGACGGTGGCGAGGTTCAGCTCGAGCGTGTCGGTGTAGACCGGCTCCGGTGCGTCCGGCGTGTGGAAGAGACCCTGTTCCTTCATGTAGGCCTCCACCAGCTTCACATGCTCGGCCGGCCGCCCCGTGAACTCCAGGTAACGCAACGTCTCCTGATCGACAGGGAAGATGCCGACGGTCGCCCCGTACTCGGGGGCCATGTTGCCGATCGTGGCGCGGTCGGCGAGCGGCAGCGTCGACACGCCCGGCCCGAAGAACTCGACGAACTTTCCGACGACGCCTTTCGCGCGCAGCATCTGCGTGACGGTGAGCACGAGGTCGGTCGCCGTGGCACCCTCGGTGAGCCGTCCGCTCAACCGGAATCCGATGACCTGCGGGATGAGCATCGAGACGGGCTGGCCGAGCATGGCGGCCTCGGCCTCGATCCCACCAACACCCCAGCCGACCACACCAAGACCATTGATCATGGTCGTATGCGAATCGGTTCCAACGAGCGTATCGGGATACGCCTGCGACTCGCTCGTGAATACCACGCGGGCGAGGTACTCCAAGTTGACTTGATGCACGATGCCGGTGTCAGGAGGCACGACCTTGAATCCGGTGAATGTCTTTTGCGCCCAGCGCAGCAGGGCGTAGCGCTCGCGATTGCGCTGGAACTCGAGATCGGCGTTCACCTGGAACGCGGTTTTGGTTCCAAACTCATCCACGATCACCGAATGATCGATGACGAGCTCGGCGGGCAGCAGCGGGTTGACGCGTTTCGGGTCGCCCCCCATCTGGACGATCGCATCACGCATCGCGGCGAGATCGACGACCGCCGGGACGCCGGTGAAATCCTGCAGCAGCACGCGCGCCGGCATGAACGCGATCTCTTCGTCCGGCACCTTGTGGGGCTCCCAGCGAGCCAGTTTCTCGATGTCCTCGGCCCGCACGACCCGGCCGTCTTCGCGGCGCAGCAGGTTCTCCAGCAGGATCTTGAGTGAGTAAGGCAGCCGGGCGACAGGCAAGCCGCGACGCTCCAGCGCATCGAGCCGGAAGATCTCGTAGCCGTGGCCGCCTGCTTTCAGTGTGGCGCGGCCGCCAAAACTGTTTGCGGTCATTGTGGCAGCACTTTCACGGCGACGACGAAGTACTCCGTCTCGCCGAAACATGTCGTGGGGACGCCCTTATGCTGTTGATACGTCAGCGCGACGCGCCTACCGAGCGACCCGTTGATGTGCTCCGCTATTGTTTCGTCCCGAACGGAGAAGTAGAATTTCTCGGGATTGGTGCCGGGCATCGACACCATCGCCAGCTCTCCCTCCCATGTCTTACAAAGCCAGCCGCGCTTCGAAAACTTCTGGACGAATCCCGCGCGTTCGCCTTCGGAGTAGCTCCACTGGAGTGCGGACCAGGTATAGAACGCGAAGATCAGGATCGGCGTCAGCAGGATCCCGGCGATGATGAACTTGCGCTTGCGGGTGAGCTGGAAGTTGAAATTGAAGGTCACGAGGCGGAATCTACTTCGTACGTTTCCGTGCGATAAGGCGTAAAGCCGCGCGCGAGGTAATTCGGCAGGGCGTTGGGATGGTCCAGTGTACACGTATGTAGCCAGACGCGGCGCGGGCGTAGCGACCAGGCGTCGCGCACGGCGCTGGACAGCAGGTGCTTGCCGAAGCCGCGGCCGAACTCGGCGGGGATGGCGGGGTCGGCGAGGTGCGTGGCGATCTCCTCGTCCGACCAGTCCCATCGGTCGAACCAATGGAACGCCTCACCGACCGTGCGATAGCACATGCGGTAGAGGTCAGGCGACGGGTGCGGCGGACGCACAATCGCGACCTCGGGGAAGTCCCCGAATGACGCCTTGAACTGAGTGCGATCCTTGAGCTCAAGGTACGTTCGAGTTGCTTGCATGTCCGAGAGTAAGCTATCGGCTACAGGCTATCGGGCGTAACAACCCGATAGCTGACACCCGATAGCCGATAGCGTATTTTGTTGTCCATGACCTTCAACAAAATGGGCACCCTGCCGCTGCCGCTGGCGCTCCACCTGGCAACGTACACGGTCATCGGCTTGTTCTGCGCGTTCGCGGGCGGTCTCAATCTCATCGACCCGACGAAGATCTTCCCCAACGCCGTCATCTTCCTTGGCCTCGCCGGGTTCAGCTGGGGATATGTGTTCGGCATTCTGATGGCGCGGAAGGAAGTACTGGGTCTGGGGCTCATCGCCAGCATCGGGTACATCGTCGCCGGCATCTGGCAGCTGGGCCCGCACTGGTCGCTTGGCGCGCTCCTCCTTGCGATCGGCGCGTACGGGCTCGCCACGCTCGCACTGTATCGGCGGCAGATCCTGGAAGCTTAGCCGATGACGTTGTCCTGGACCGGGGCGGCGGGCAGCTCGACGACGAACTTGGCGCCCCCCAGCGTGCTCGAGTCCTCCAGCCAGATGCGGCCGCCGACCTCCGCAACGACCCGCTGACAGATCGAGAGGCCGAGGCCCGATCCTTCATCGGGACTCTTGGTCGTAAAGAAGGGATCGAAGATGCGGCTCCGCACCTGCGGCGGCACGCCCGGTCCCGAGTCTTCCACCGTCAAGCGCACCCAGTCTTGCCGTGCCTCGGTCGCCAGTTCGATGACCGCGTTCGGACGCCCGCGCACCGCATACTCGGCATTGGTCACGAGATTGATGACGACCTGCTGGAGCTCCTGGCCGAGGCCGATCACCGCTTCCGCCCCCTGATCCATGCGCGTGCGCACCTCGATATTGTCGGCGCGGAGGACACGCTGGCGGATTTCCGCCACGTCCCGCACCAGGTCGTTGAGCTGGATCCGCACGGGCGTGATGTCGGCGCGGCGCGCGAGCCGCAGCAAGCTCCGGACGATGCGGGCCGCGCGGTCGACCTCGCGCACGATCGTCGCCGCGGCGGTGCTGGCCTCGGTGTCCTGGGTCGAGCGGCCGAGCATCTCCGCCTCCATGCGAATCGCCGCGAGCGGATTGTTCACCTCGTGCGCCACACCGCTGGCGATCTCGCCGACCGTCGCCAGCTTCTCGCGTGCAATGAGCTCGCGTTGCGCGCGCAGCTCGTCGGTGCGGTCGTAGAGCGCGACGAGCAGGTCCTGTGATCCCAGGCCGCGCAGGTCCGTCACCGTGCAGTCGCAGATGCGACGGTCGCCCCCGCCTTGCGTGACGAGGACGCGCCCATGCCAGGGCTCCCCCTCCTGCCGCCCGGTCAGCATCAGCCGCACCGTCAGCCCGCTCGGCGACAAGCCGAGCTTCTCGAGATGTCGGCCGACCCCCGCTTCCTTGGACTCGAGCCCAAAGACGTGAATGGCCGCTTCGTTCAGCTGCCGGACCGTGCCGGCGGTGTCGACCAGCGCCATCGGCAGCGGACTCGCGTCGACCATGGCGCGCGCGCGATCGGCGGCGGCGCGCGTGGCCGCCACCGCTTCGGACAGCTCGATGCCGCCGGCGATGTGCGCCGCGACGGCAGACACATAGTGGAGATCGTGCAGGCTGAAGGGCGGTGGTGCGGGCGCGCCCGGCTTCTGATATCGCAAGAGCCCGACGGCACCGACGGTCCCCTGAGAAACGCGGAGCGGCGCGATCAGTGCGGCACGGACGCCCTCGGTCAGGGCCGTCGCGATGGGGCTCGCATCCGGTTCGGCGCGCAGATCCGCGGTGATCAGCGCCTCACCGGTCCGCACGACCTTCCCGGTTGCGCTGGTATCGAGGCCCAGGATGAGGCCGTCAAACGGCGTCGCTTCGCCCAACGCAGGAGAGATGCGGAGGTTGTCTCCGGCCGGCTGTTTCAGCGCGACAAACGCGCCTTGCGCTTCGACGAGCTCCATCAAGCTCTGCAGCGTGTAGCGCAGCAGCAGCTGCGTTTCCGGCGCAGCGAGCAGCCAGCGCGCCAGCTCGACGACGAAGCTCCCGAGCCGCCGCTCGCGCTCCAACGCGGCGCGGCGGCCCACCATCACCGCCAGGCGGGACGCGAACTCGAGCGCGGTCTCGAGCTCCGACGCGGCCAGCGCCGGCGGCGCGCCGGCGAGACTCGCCTGCACGTGCCGGCCGTCCGGATCGCGCCACTCAGCGGTGAGGCTGCGCCCGGAGCGGTCGTCGCTGCCCGCGGTAACCGATCCGGTTTCGTTGATCCCTTTATACGAAATCGCCAAGCGGGCGCCGCCCGCCCAATCGCTCAGGATGGTCGCGGCCGCGTGCCAGAAGTCCACGGAGCGTCTCGCGTCGCTCGCTTGGCGGAGCAGGGCCTGCAAAGCGTCTCGCATGCGAGCACGAATATACGGTTTTGCGGATGTGACGCGCCTGTGACAGCCGCGGAGTTGACCGCGACGGCCCCTCGTTTGTACCATTCCTCCATGATGCCGTGCGCCTGCAATCCCAAGATGCTCCACACCGGGAACCAAACCCAGGAGGCGGGCGCTACCTGACGCGATGCACATGGTCGCAACTCAGACGACGGCCCGCACCCAGATGGAGCGGGCCTTTTTCGTGTGAGGGATTCAAACAAGAGGAGATGTGGATGAAGAAGCATTACCTGCTGGCGAGTGACTTCGATCAGACGTTGAGCTTCAACGACTCCGGCATCGTGCTGAGCGAAATGCTGGGGATCAGGAGCTTTCGTGAAAAAGTCGCCGCGCTCTCGAATCTCAATCTCGTGCAGCAAGGCGCCGAGCTGGCGTACCTGCTCGCGAATGATCCGGAATACGCCCGCGTCACCCGTAATGATCTGCTCAAGGTCGGGCGCCAGGTCCGGCTCAAGCGCAACGTCGAGCTCCTCACGCGGATGCTCGCGCAGGGGATCGACGGCAACCGCTTCGACTTCTACGTGATCTCGGCGGCGCCGCAGGAAGTCGTGCTGTCAGCGCTCGAGGGGATCGTCCCGGCCGATCATGTCGTAGGCACGCGGTTCGAGTTCCAGCCCGATGGCGGCAAGATCGGCACGCTTCTGCGCGTCGCCGCCGGCTACGGTAAGGTCGCCGCGGTCGAAGAGATCCGCGCGCGCCATGTCGTACCGCGGGATCAGGTCGTGTACGTCGGCGACGGACAGTCGGACATCCCGGTCATGCTGCATGTGAACCGCGGTGAGGGCTTCACCATCGCCGCCTCGGAAGCACGGGAGATCGCCCACATCGCCAAGCGCACCGTCATCAGTGACGACGCGCTGTCGGTGCTCGTGCCGATCCTCGAGGAGATCGCGGGGTTCAGCCCAAGCCAGATCCGGGCGCTCTTCGAGGACCAGGGCCTGGTGATTCAGGAATGGGACCGGGTCCGCACCGATTGGCTGACGATTCGCGACGGGGCTGGAGACGGCGTCATCCGATTGGATGCCGCGGCGAACGCTTAGGGGTCACGTCCCCCGAATCGCTCCCAGGAATCGGGCAGGACTGGGCGTGTAGCCCGGGAAGACTGTTCCTAGATCGGTCGCTCCCAGGTGGCGCGACAGAATCTCACCGAACAGGTCCCGGAAATCGGTCGTGACCGCGACGTCGCGCCCTTCAAAGCGCTGCTCGAGACTCAGTCCCGGCCAGCGCCCCAGCACCCGGCCGCCGTTCACCGGCCCGCCGAGGGCGAGCATCGCCGTCGCGTGGCCGTGATCGGTGCCGCTGTTGCCGTTCTCGCGGATCGTTCGGCCGAATTCGGACATCGTGAGCACGACGACATTGCGCATGCGATCGCCCAGATCCCGGTTGAACGCCGCCAGCGCCAGGCCCAGCTCGCGGAGTCGAGCGGCGAGCTGGCCGTCGCTGGATCCCTGGTTCACGTGCGTGTCCCAGCCACTGCAGTCCGCGAACGCGATCTCCAGGCCGACATCGGCTTTGATCAGCTGCGCGATTTGGAGCAGGGTCTTCCCCAGCCGACCCGGCGGATAGTCCGCGCCGTCGGCGGGCCGGTACTGCGTGGGATCGGCGCGCTTCAGCATGTGCACCGCCTCGAAGCCCTCGCGCGACGACGACGCCAGGAGGCCGGTCCCCGCACCGTCGTACAGCTCCTCGAAGGCGCGCGTCAGGCGGTCGCGCGCCCCTTCTTGCGGAACTCGTAAGCCGAACGCCTGGAGGTCGTCGATCGCGAGCGACGGGGCGGTGCCGGCGAGAATGCGCGGCAGCTGCGGACCGAACGCGACCGCGCGGAACGGTGTGTCGGCGTGTTCGCGGTCGTGCTGGCAGTAGCGGTTCACCCAGCCATCCCCGGTGCTCTTCACGCCCGGCGTGCCGCTTTCCATATAGTCCTGGGCATCGAAGTGGCTGCGGGTGCCGTCCGGCGAGCCGATCGCGTGAATCGCCGCGAGGCTCTTGTTGTCCCACAGCGCCTTCAGCGGCGCCAGGCTGGGGTGGAGGCCGAAATGCCCATCAAGATCCACCACGTCTTTGGCGGGCACCGCAATCCGCGGGCGCTCCTGGTAGTACGCCGGCTCGCCGTGCGGGACGATCATGTTCAGCCCGTCCACGGCGCCGCGCTGGAAGAGGCAGACTAGAACTGGACGGTAAGGGACGGTATGGGACGGTAAGGGACGGTAAGAGCCGAACACGGCTCGAGCGAGAAACAGCGGGTCCATGCCGAGACTGACGAGTGCCAGTCCAGAATTCTTGACGAAAATCCTGCGCGATATAGTCACCCTTACCGTCCTTTACCGTCCCCTACCGTCCCTTACCGTCATTGTCTTTGGAAGTCGGGGCCGCCGAGCGCCAGGCCAACGGCGAGCGCGCGCGCCTGTACGGAGTCAGTGATGTCGGCGAGCTGCTCGAGGATGACACTCTTCGTATGCGCGGACATGGTGCCGGCCAACAGTTTCTCGTCGATCGCCGCCACGAGCTGCGCGTGATCATCGATCGCCGGGATGCTCGAGCATTCCTTCGCGAGCGCGAGCGCCGCGTTCATCCGGGCGAGCAGGGCGCCGCTATTCACCCAGCGCGCCTCGGTCTCCGCATAGCCGGTCGGGGCGGGCTGCTGATACAGCGGCTCGCCGAGGCGGGCGACGAGCTGCGCGAGCCGCGGCGTGTCGTCGGGCTCGACGCCCGTGGCGCGCACGGCGCTCACGACGAACTCGAACGGCGTCTTGACTTTGGAGCGGATCGCCTGCGCCGACCAGAAATCGGGAGAGGTGAAGATGGCGCGCAACACGGCGCGAATGTCGCCATGGGTCTTCTGCCACGCCGCGACCGCGGCATCGATGCACCCATCGGGCGGATCATCGGCGACGAAGCGCGCGCAGAGTTTGGCGCTGACGTGATGCATCGTCGCGTGCTGATTGGCGAGGAATTTGAGCAGCGCGATGCCCTCGTCCCTGCCGTCATCGTGGAACGTGAGGCCGAAGACGTGCTTCGCCCCTCGATCATGGGCCCAGTCGCGGAAGACGAACCCCGCACCGCGCTCCGGGGGCTCGATGCTCCAACCGGTGAAGATGCGCGCGACTTCGATGATGTCCTGCTGGGTGTAACCGCCGTCGACTCCCAGGGTGTGGAGCTCGAGGAGCTCGCGCGCGTAGTTCTCATTGATGCCGGTGGGCCTGGACCTCACCGCCTGGCCGGCTGTTGCTCTTTCTCTAAAAGCGCGGAACGGGGGCGAGGACCCCGGTGCCACGCTCTGCGCATTGTCGAGATAGAACAGCATCGCCGGACTCTGCGCGGTCGCGATCAGCAGGTCTTGGAAGTTCCCCAGTGCCCGCGGCCGGATCGTTTCCTCTATATACGAAGGCAGCAGGAAGCGGTCGGCGCCCTTGCCGACGAAGACGTTGAAGTGATTGGTCCAGAAGTCGACCATCACCTCGCGCAACTGTCGCTCGGAGACCGCGGCCCGTACGATCGCGAGCTGCTGCAGCTCGCCGCCCAGCTCGCGAAACTCGCGCATGGGACCGGCGCCGCGTGGGCGCAGCGTGTCCCCGGCCGCCGCGGCTTCGCGCTGCATGCGCTGGCGTTCCCGGATCGCATCGCGATAGCGGCCCGCGAGATCGGCGCGATCGTAATCGAGGATCTTGAATTGCCGCTCGCGCTCGCCGAGGCGCGGATCGGGCACATGGTCTGGATCGAGCTGCCGTTCAATCCACCGCATCACCCCGACGCGAGCGACGCTGTCGGCTTCCGCCGGGCGCGCGCCATACGCCAGCCGATTCAGCGCGTGGAACGCCGAATCACGCGCGGTCGGGGCGGGCACCTGCGCGGCCAGGGCAACCCAAAGGATGAGATGCATGTGGCAATACTGACGCGTGCAACGTTGCGAAGTTAATCTTTCGAGCAAGCGGCTGCATACTAGGACGGCCGACGGGCGAGGGAAAGGGGGACGCATGTCGACGATGGGACGAGTGCTGCTTCCGCTGTGCGTCGTGGTGCTTGCCGGTGCGCGCTTACGAGCGCAAGGAACGCCCAAGAGCAGCAGCACGCTCATCACCGCTGAGGAAATCGAGCGCGTCCGCCCAAACGTCGCGAACGCGTTCGACGTCGTCCAATTGCTGCGGCCGAGGTGGCTGCGGGCGAGAGAGATAGTCCAACTGCCCGGCCCCTCCGCCAGGGAGCGCAACGCTCCCGTGATGGCACAGATCCACGTCTACATGGACGACCGGGACAAAGGCGACCTCGATTTCCTCAAGACGATCCCGGCGGAGTTCGTCTATACGCTCAGGTTCATGAGTATGACAGAAGCCGGCGCACGGTTCGGACCCAGTAGCGGTCCGGGAATCGTCGTGACGCTGAAGCATTAGGGCGCCGGCCGGACATTTCCCCCGTCGGCCACGAATTTCCATGCGCCGCCGTGTTGGCGCCGCCAAATCGTGAGGTACTTGCTGTAGTGGTGGAGGCTCGAGATTCTCGCCTCGCCCACCGTGCAGCCGAGATCCCCGGACGGGGCGATCTGCGCGGCGACCGGCCACCACTCGAGCACCGCGCCCGCCGGAAAGGCGTCAAACCCCGCGCCGATGGCCTGCCGTCCTTCCGTGATCTGCGTGCCGCCGCCGAACGAGATCGCATCCTCCGCCGAGTACGCGAGGAAGGCGGTCTTGGCGCCGCTCGCCACCGATAGCGCCGCGAAAGCAGAGTCGGCGTGCAGCAACTCGCTCGGGTCAGCGCGGCCACGCACCAGCGCGCCGAGCGTACCTCTGATCGGCTGAGGCGAGATCGAATCGGGCACGGGCACGGGCCTGGTGCTCGCGTACGCCGCGAGCCGCCACGCGTCGCGCGTGCGCTGCCAGCACGCGAGGTATTTCCCTCGGCCGCCACCGGAGCGCGTCCACCCGTAGGTGTAGCCGAGACGGCCGTCCGCGGAAACGTCTGCGAAGAGGGGCGACCAGGTCTGCGTGACGATCGAGTCCGTGCTCTCGAGAAACGAGCGAATGTGATCGGCGCCGCGCAACAACGGCGCGCCGGGATACAAGTACGCCGCGCCCTCGTTCAGCGCCGGCGTGAAACCGTTCACCATGCCGAGTGACGCGGTCTGCTCCGACAGCGCGCGGTCGGCGGCGAGCAGGGCGTCGCGATCCGAGCTTCGATCGCCAGCAGCTACGACGAGGGTGAGACCAAGTAGCAGGTGTCGCATGGATAACCTCCGGCGGACAATCTGAGCGCAGCGACGGAGCCTGCGTAGAGGCCGCGCGTTACCGCCCTGTGAAATTCACACGATTCTGACCAGCGCGCCCCCACGCCTCACCGGGCTGGTTCGTACCATGCTACAATGAGGCTCATGAGGCGAGCATTGATCGTATTCGGCGCCTGGTCCGCCGTGGCAGTGCTGTTCGCCATCCAGATGCACTTCCAGACTACGGGGAGCGCCGACGCGCGACCGTGGGGCTGGATCCTCGCGTGGCAGCTCTCCGGGTGGTGGACGTGGGCGTTGTTCACCGCACCGGTATGCGCGTTTTCGGCATGGGCGGTTCGGATCCGTCGCCCGGCGCTCGTCATCGCTACCCACGTTCCGATGGCGGTGCTGACGGCCGTCGCATGCGCGGGTTTCGAGGGCGGGCTGAAGTGGGCGCTCGGCCTGTGGCGGACGCCGCATACGTTCGTCACGGGCGTGTGGGATGGCATCGCGATCTGGTGGACGTTCAATGTCCTGGTCTATGCGATGGTCGCGGGACTGTACCACGCCTGGCGTGCCTCGCGGCTCGAAATGCAGCTCGTGCAGGCGCGGCTCGATGCCCTTGTCGGGCAGCTGCAGCCGCATTTCCTCTTCAACACCCTCCACACGATCTCGGCGTTTGTGCTGGAGGATCCCAAGCAGGCGAACCGGATGATCACGCGGCTGTCCGAGCTGCTACGGCAATCGTTTAACCGCGACCGAGGTCCCCTCGTCACACTCGAAGAGGAGCTCGAGCTGTTGGATCATTACGTCGCCATCCAGGAAGCACGCTTCGGCGATCGCTTGCGTGTGACGTTCCGTGTCGATCCGCGCGCCGCGGCGGCCGTGGTCCCGACGTTGCTGCTGCAGCCGCTCGTGGAGAACGCCATCAGACACGGTGTCGTCCCCAACGGGAGCGTCGCCGAAATCGAGATCGCCGCGACCCGGGACGGCGATCGCCTGCATCTCGCGGTGCGCGACAACGGCCCCGGCGTGACGGGCGACGGCAGCCGCGGTGCCAACGGCGGCGGGGGATTGGGCATCGCGAATACGCGGGCGCGACTCGCGGAGCTGTACGGTGCCAGTCACCGATTCGAGCTGACCAATGCGCCCCCTCCCGGGCCCAGCGGCGCGTTGGCGACCATCGAGATCCCGTACTCCGACCATGCGCGCGATCATCGTTGATGACGAAGCGCCGGCACGCCGGCGCCTGCGCGGGGTGCTGCAGCAGATCAGCACGGTCACCCGAATCGATGAGTGCGCCAACGGGCGCGACGCCGTCGAGCTGCTGCGCCGCGGCACGCCGGATCTGGTGTTCCTGGACATCCAGATGCCCGATCTCGACGGCTTTGCGGTGGCCGCGGCCGCGAATGGGGACCGACCGCCGGCGATCGTCTTCGTGACCGCCTTCGAGGAGCACGCGGTGCGGGCCTTCGAGATTCAGGCGTTCGACTATCTGCTGAAGCCCTTCGATGACGAACGCATCATCGCGACCGTGAAGCGCGCCGCCGAGTTTCTGGAATGGATCCGGCGCGAGGGCGCGGCCGATCCGGCGTTCCACGGCTTCGGCGATGTGACGGTCGACTTCGCGCGGCATCAGGTGCGGCGCGCCGGGCGGACCGCCGAGCTCCGCCCCAAGGAATACGCGTTGCTCGTCGCGCTGCTCAAACGGAGTGGGCGGGTGGCGAGCCGGCTCGAGCTGTTGCAGGAAGTCTGGGGCTATGCCGAGGACGTGATGAGCCGGACGGTGGACACGCATGTCGCCATGCTGCGCCGCAAGCTGGAGCACGACCCCGCCCATCCGCGGCACATCGTCACCGTGCGGACGTTCGGTTATCGAATTGAGCGCTAGCGAAACAGCAGCCGGTCGGCGATGCGCTCGGCGATCGCTTCCGGCTCGCCGCTCGACCGGTTGGTGAGCACGACCACCGTCATCCGGCGTCCCGGGAAACGCTGGATCGCGTTTCGGAATCCGCTCGTCTCGCCGGTGTGCCGCCACCGCCGCTCGCCGCGATAGCTATCGACGAACCAGCCAAATCCGTATTGCGTGACCGCGGAGCCGGGCAGCTGCGGCGGCGTCGTGGCCAATTGCAGCGCCGCGGCATCGACGAGCGTGGTCTCGGACAGCGCCTGATCCCACCGGGCCATGTCATCGATGTTCGTGTAAATACCGCCGTCGCCCAGCGTCGCGCTGGTGACGCTCTGATCGGTCTGCGCGAACGCACCGCCACGCGGTGAGTATCCGTAGGCACGGCGGGGGATCGTATCGGATCCTTCCACGTGGGCGACGGTCGCCCCCATGCCGAGCGGCTGGAAGATTCGCGCTCGCAGGAACTCGGGGAACGACATCCCCGACACGCGCGCGACGATCACTCCAAGCAGGACGTACCCGGAGTTGCTGTAGCGATACTCGCTGCCCGCCGGGAAATAGAGCGAGTCCTTCGCCGCGACGAGCGTCAGCACATCGCGGTCGTCGAGCTGCGCAGTTCGACCCTCAGGAATGAGATCTTCGTAGTCCCAGAGCCCCGATGTGTGGTTGAGGGCGTGCCGCACGGTGACCGAGCGCGTTGCCGCGGGCAGCTCAGGCAGGAAATCCCGCGCCGCCTGGTCGTAGCGAAGCTTGCCGTCCTCGGCGAGCAACATCACGGCCATCGCGGTGAACTGTTTCGAGACTGAGGCGAGGCGGTAATCGGTTTCCGGGGTCGCGCTGACGCGGCGCTCGAGATCCGCCATTCCGTAAGCCCGGCGGACAATCACCTTGCCATCGCGTATCACCACGACGCTTGCGCCCGGAACGTCGGCGCCGCTGTACGCGGTGAACAGCGAATCGACGAAACGGAAATCGTCAGCCGTCACGTGGGTACCGGTCGTCGCGCACGCTGCGCAGAGGGCGAGTGTCAGGATTTCGCAGCGGCGTACCACGCGTCCCAGGTCTCCGGCGCGGCGCCGATCGTGAGCTGCTGCTGGTTGCGTACCAGCGGCATCCGCAGCAGCAGTGGCTCGATGCTGAGTTTTTCCAGCCAGCGCTCCTCGCTGAGTATTGCCGAGCGCAGCCCCAGGTCCGCGAAGCGGCGCGACTCGCGGTCGATGAGCGCCGCGATGCCGAGCTTCTGCGCGAAGCGCCGCAGCTCGCCGACCGACGCCGCTCGCTCGTGCAGATCGACGAAATGGACTTTAACGCGCCGCTCGGCGAAAAAGCGCAGTGCCGCGCGCGTCTCCGCGCTCTTGCGCACTCCGAAGACCTGAACCTCCACGGGGGGGCGGGGAAGCGTTCTAGTGAGGGGTGGTAATGACCTCGATGGCGCCCAGCAGATGCCCGAAACCAAACCGTGCTTCGGCGTTACCAGGGGAGAAATACCGGACCGAAGCGACGGACCTGATGGGGAACATCCGCAGACTCTCGATGCCGGCGGCGTACCGAATGCCATCCACGTACACGATGAGCTGGGCCTGGTTGCGCTGGAGCACGGCGGTCGGCCGGCTCCGCATGACCCAGACCGGCCGCAGCTGGCGAACGGCGTCGTAGATCGTCGCGCCGTTGGCGCCGGACAGCTCCTCCGCCATGATGACGTCGGAGTCGTGGCTCGGCGTTGCGTCGCGCGGTTCTCGCGTCGCGTTGGAGCAGGCGCTCAACATCAGCGCGAACGCCGCCACGATAGGGAATTTCATCCACACCAAGGTAGCCTATATTCTTGGCTCCCCGCGAGGTGCCATGAGTCCCCGATCGAAAATCATCCTTATCGAACCGGTCCTGAATCCGATCCGGGGCGGAGCCGTGATTCTCGGCGCGACCGCGGGCCGCATGGTTTTCGACGTGCGCGTCGCGGCCCGCGAATCGGTAACCGGCCTGAAAACAAAACGGGCCCGCCGCCAGGCGAGCCCGTTTGCCGAATGCGCGAGAGCTATTGTATAGCTCGCAGCGCGTTCACTCTTCCTCCACCGTAGAAGTCATCGTTCCCGGGTTTCCCCAGGTCGTCCGCTGACTGCCGCAGGCGCTGCTCGACGGCCGCCGGGCCGATGCGGCCGAACTTTCCGATGATGAGCGCCGCCACTCCGGAGACCGCCGGTGCCGCCATACTCGTTCCTGCGGCGAGACAATCGCGGTCGTTGGTGGCAACCGGACCACGGCAGGGGGCCAAGACGAGGTCGAACGCCCAACAGAAAGAGACGAGAAATCCGGTTCCCGGCGGGTTACGCGGAATGCCGCAGAAGGCGTTGCCCGGCAGCACAAAGTCTCCACCACCGGCGGCGAAGCTCACCGCCGACTGACCGTAGTTGGTGTAGGACGCGGGCCGGTCGAAGTTGGTCGCCCCGAGCGCGAACCCCACTGGTCCGGTCGCCGCCACGGCGATGACGTGCGGAGCCATAGCCGGCAGAGACATGAGGTCGTTGGTCTGGTCAAGGTTCGTGGCTTCGTTTCCGATGGCGGCGATGACCGTGACGCCTTGCTGATACGCGTACGTGGTCGCTTTGCCGATAGCTCGGGCGAGCTGTGCGGCCGCGCGCGCCGTGTGGATGACTTTGCCTGTAACCGTGTCTCGCAGCACCTTCCCTGTCGTGTCATGGGCTTGATGCTCGAACAAGGCGCCCAGACTCATGTTGATGATGTCTGCGCCGGCCCCCCCCAGGGCGGTGGGCGTTGCCGCGTACACGATGCCATTGAGGACCCAGGAGAATGCCCCGCTGCCGCAATGCAATACCTTCACGCCGATGATTGTCGCGCTCGGCGCAATGCCCACGGTGCCCGAGTTGTTTGCGGGCGCTGCGACGATGCCGGCGACGTGCGTACCATGCCAGAAGGTGTCGTTGAGCACGCATTGACCCTGCGCGTTGCGTGCTTGATCAAAGTTGTATGGCTGATTCGGCACGAACGAGCGTGAATGCGCGACGTCCAGCTCGGGTGCGATGTCGACGTGAGCGCTGTAGATGCCGCCATCGACGATGGCCTCCCGCACCGCGCGCGCCCGCGTCCCAGGCGGATGGAGCGGCCATCGCGTCGGGCACCCACTGCGCGAGACGGAAGGGTTCAGCTGCACCAAACGCCGTATTGGGCTCGACCGTCATCTTGCCACCAGGGCTCGCATCAGATTCGTCCGCTTCGATAACACGTTCCGGCTGCACCCACTGCACCATCGGATCGGGTTCGACGCTGTAGACACCTTTGATCGCGATGGCGCGGTCCGCGAATCTCGGATCGTCGGACGTCGCGACGGCGACGCCAATTTGGTCGATGCTCGTCGTCAACACGCCGCCGGCGTTCGCGATCTGCGCGGCGAGATTCGCGGGCAGCTTGTTTCCCGTGAAGTCGATGATATACGGCGTGGCGTTGGCTGAGGTGGAAACGAGCTGCAGGGTGGGACTGCCGGGTGCCTGGGTGGTCGCGTTCGTTGTCGGACTGACCGGTGCGTCCTCGACGCAAGCGGCGATGGCAATCGCGCCCGCGATCGTGGCGGTTCTCAGGACGACGCTCCGCATGGTGGCTCTCCTGGACCTGTGTGGAACGGGCGGGTGGCAAGGACTCGGAAGTGTGCCTCCGTTTTCGCAGGTCCGCAACCTAGACCATAGCATCCTCCGCGGCTCCGAGCGGATTAGCTTTCCGTCCCGCGCGCTCCATCGGCTTCTCCATGATCCCGCGATTCTTGTCGAGCACGCCCCAGAAATCCATCGCCCGCTCGACCAGCTCGCGCGATGCGTCACGCAGCGCGTCGCTCGCTTTGACCTGCCGCACGTTGTTCTGCATATCCTCGGCGTCCCAGCCGCGCGAGTGCGCGATGAACGGAAACTGCGGGAAGACGAAGCCGAGCTCCGACCAGAATGTCATCATGCCGCCGGCGACGGACTGGATGTTGTCCTGGCCGCCGGTGATGATGAACGCGGCGACCTTGTTCCGGATCAGCACCCGGTTGTGAATCGTGATCTGGTTCTGCACGCAGTTCAGCCGCTCGGCCATCTTGTAATACAGCGAGGAGGGACTTCCCCAGCGGATGGGTGTGGAGATGAGCACGACGTCCGCCCAGTGCACCAATCCCTCGTACACGGCGGTGAGCTGATCGTCGGGGTCGCGCTCGGTGATCGCGCAGGGCCACGTGCACGCGTGTGACGCCTTGGAGTAGTTGCCCTCGCACGTCCGGAAGCGCAACGACCGCAGTTTGATCGATTGTGTGTCTGCCTGCAGCTCGGCCGCGCGCGCCATGGCGTGGTCGAGCAGCGCGTCCGACGTGGAGAAGCGCGGATTGGCGTCGTCCATGGCGGTCGTCGAAATGCCGAGGACGCGACAGGGTGCGCCGGGTTCTTTCGGGTGCGATTCGAGTAAATGACTCGGCTTATGCTTCAGCAGTTTGCGCGGGGCGACTGGCGGGAGCTGCACGTACACGCCGTCCGCCCGCTCGTCGAGCGCGTACACGGGCACCTGTTCTTCATCGTACCCCTCGGGCCCTTTTCCTGTGACGACGCTGTACTCCCACCCGTGCCACGGGCAGGTGACGAACTCGCCATTCACCCGCCCTTCGGACAGCGGCCCGCCTTTGTGGTTACAGATGTCGGAGATCGCCGTGAGCCGGCCTTTATAGAGGAACACCGCGATGCGGTGACGCTCGACTTTCGTCGCGAACGGGACGCGCGCGAGGATCTCGTCTTTCGAGCCCAGACGGTGCCATTCGGCCATGGAACGCTCCGGGAAAAAGAGTGGCTCAATGCTATATTCCTCGCCCGATGCCCGCATCCCGCTCCCGCATCGGCGTCATCTTCTTCACCGTCCTGATCGACCTGATCGGCTTCGGGATCGTCCTGCCGATTCTGCCGTCCTACGCGCAGCGCTTCGGCGCCGGCGGCTTGGGCTACGGCGCGATCATCGGCGTGTTCTCGCTCATGCAGTTCGTCGCGACCGCGCTCCTCGGCAAACTGTCCGATCGCATCGGACGCCGCCCGGTGCTACTCACCACGATGCTGGTCAACGCCGTCGGGTACACGCTCTTCGCGTTTGCCGGTTCCTACTGGATCCTGTTTCTGTCACGCGTCGTCTCGGGGTTCGCCGGCGGCAATATCTCGGCCGCGCAAGCCTACATGGCGGACATCTCGACGCCGGCCGAGCGCTCGCGCGCGATGGGATTGGTCGGGGCCGCGTTCGGCATGGGGTTCAGCCTCGGTCCGGCGATCGCCGGATTCGCGGACTACTATCTGGGTTCGAGTGCCCCCGGGCTCATCGCGGTCGGTCTCTCGCTCGCGAACTTCGTCTCCGCCTACTTCATTCTGCCCGAGTCGCTTGCGCATGAGCATCGGGTCAAACGTCGGTTGTTCGATCTCGGACATATCGGCGAGGCCGTCGCCCGCCCGCGCCTGCGGCCGCTGATGGCGGTGTGGGCGCTCACGCCGTTCGCCTTCGCGGGCTACACCGTCGTGCTGCCGCTGCACGCGGCCGCCGCCCTCGGGTGGGGAAAACGCGAGCTCGCGATCCTCTTCACGCTCATCGGGGTCACGGCTGCCTCGGTGCAGGGATACTTCTTTGGCAAGATCGTGCGACACACCGGCGAGCGTGCCCTCGTGATCGCCGGCGCGTTCGGCATGGCAGCATCCATTGCGATCATTCCATTCCTGCCGAACTCGCTCTCGTTATACGGCTGGACGTTCGTCCTGGCCGTTTCAAATAGCGTCTTTGCACCCGCCGCGACCGGCTTGGTGTCGGTCTATGCGGATGTCACCGAACAGGGCACGGTCTTGGGCGCCGCGCAGGCCATCGCGGCGCTGGGCCGGACTGCGGGGCCGCCGGTCATCGGCACGGTCTACGACGTTGTGAGCGGGATCACGTCGTTTCTGCTCGCGGGTGCAGTGATGGTGCTCGCCGGAGTGGCGGCGCTTCGCATGGCGCCGGTGAGCCACACCCCTCCCGCGGAGCCTTAACGGTATCTAGGCTTCATCGTCAAAGAACCGGACTTTTCACGGAGCAATTAATGCATAAGCGGATGACGATCGCGCTGGCCGCCCTGACGTTTGCGGCGGCCTGTAGTCAGGATCCAACGGGCGCAGCGACCAACGAGCTGGTGCTCGCGCAGAGCGCCCAGACGATCGCGGACAACGTGGCGGCCTCACCGACCGGCGGTACAAACTGCGAGGGCTGGTTCAGACGGTTGCTCGATACCCTTCGCACGACGGATGATCCCGAAGCTCGCGCATTCCTCGCGGCCGCACGGGCCAATCGCGATTCGGCTTGGGCTGCGCTCCAGGCGGGCGATACCGCCGCGGCGCGCGCGTACCGTCGCACGGCGTTCCGGGACGTGCTGTCGGCCGTGATCGAGCTGTTCCCGAACGCTCCCGAGCGCACCGGTCTCGCGGTCGACAACGCGATCGACAGGATCGAGCAGTTCCTGGGCGGCCGTGATGCGCCGCGGATCCGCGCGATTTTGGCGCACGTGAAGGAGCTGCGGGTCGAGGCCGATCAGGCGTTTGTCGGCGGGGACAAAGTCACGGCACTCGCGCTCAATCTGCGAGCGATGCAGATCCTGCACCGGCTGGTCGAGCATATCAGGTACGCGAACCACGACCATGACAACACAGCCGATAGCGAGATGGAAGCCGTAGGATACTAGCAGACGCCTAGACGCTCAGACGCCTAGCGGGTTCTGGGAGTGAGTATGCAGGAAGTCTTCCTGCGACCTCGTTCCTAGAACCCGCTCGGCGTCTAGGCATCTCGGCGTCTGACTCGCCGTCTAGCCCTCTCCATCCCTCCCGATTCATATTTCTTGCCCCCCCGCAGGAGGTGGATCGATGCGTGTGTATAAGACTGCGGAAATTCGCAATGTGGCCGTGGTTGGCCACGGCGCGAGCGGCAAGACCTCCCTGGTCGATGCGCTGGCGTTCGTGGCCGGAACAAGCAAACGGCACGGATCTGTCAAGGATGGCACCGCCCTCACCGATTACACTGCCGACGAAATCGAACGCAAGTACTCCATCAACCTCGCGCTGGCCGTCGCCGAGTGGATGGACACGAAGATCAACCTGATCGACACTCCCGGATACCTCGACTTCACCGGCGACGCCCTCGCCGGTGTGTACGCCGCCGATTCCGCCGTCGTCGTGCTCTCGGCGACGGCCGGCGTGGAAGTCGGGACCGAGAAGGTGTGGGACTACTGCGAGAGCCGCGCGCTGCCGCGCCTCTTCTTTGTATCGCTGATGGATAAGGAGCACGCGAACTTCGAGCGCGTGTTCAACCAGATCAAAGAGCGGCTGACGCCCAAGGTGATCCCGGTGGAGATCCCGGTCGGCGAAGGTCTGGAATTCCACGGGATCATCAACCTGTTCTCGAAGAAGGCGCACCTCTACAAGAAGGGGACGAAGGCAGGCGAGTACGACGAGGTCGACGTCCCCGAGGAATACAAGGATCGGTTCGAGAAATACTCGCAGGAGCTGATCGAGAGCATCGCCGCAACCGACGACACGCTGCTCGAGCGCTACCTCGGCGGCGAAGAGATCGGCCGCGACGAGGCGATCGCGGCGATGAAGGCGGGGATGGCAAAAGGGGAGCTCTTCCCGCTGTTCTGCGGCGCCGCCGAGCTGACCTACGGCACCCGCGCGCTCCTCAATAAGCTCGTGGAGCTGTGCCCGGCGCCACAGGAGCGGCCGCCCGTCCAGGCGCAACAGTGGGGCTCCGCCGACCGCCTCGCGCTGACGCCCGACGATACGGGCCCCCTGGCGGCCCAGGTGTTCAAGACCGTCTCCGAGCCCCACGTCGGCGACGTGACGCTGTTTCGCATCTTCTCCGGACACGTGAAGAACGGCCAGGACGTGTGGAACGCGCCGCGCGAGGCCGCGGAGAAGCTCAACCATTTGTGTGTGGGCCAGGGCAAGGAGCGCATCGAGATTCCCGAGCTCCATGCCGGCGACATCGGCGTCGTCGCGAAGCTGCGCGACACCCATACGAACGACACGCTGTCGACGAAGGACAAGGGACTCGTGCTGCCGAAGATCCCGTTCCCCGAGCCGGTGATCACCGTCGCAGTCGAGGTCAAGCAGCGCGGGGAAGAGGACAAGCTATCGACCGGCCTGCACAAACTGCACGAGGAGGATCCGACCTTCCATCACGAATACAACAGCGAGCTGGGCCAGACCCTCGTCCGCGGTCTGGGCGAGCGACATCTCGAGATCGTGGTGGGACGGCTGGCGCGGAAATTCGGCGTGCACGCGCAGACCGCAAAGCCCAAGGTCGCCTATCGCGAAACGTTCCGCGGCAAGTCCGAAGGGCAGGGCAAACACAAGAAGCAAACCGGCGGCCGCGGGCAGTACGGCGACTGCTGGATTCGCATCGCCCCGCTGCCCCGTGGCTCAGGCGTGCAGTTCGTGGATGAGATCGTCGGCGGTGTGATCCCGCGCCAGTACATCCCGGCCGTCGAGCGCGGCGTGCTCGAGGCGGCGCACAAGGGGCCGATCGCCGGCTACCCGGTGGTGGACTTCAAGTTCGAGCTATACGACGGCTCCTACCACGACGTGGACTCGAACGAAATGTCGTTCAAGATGGCCGGCATCCTGGCGTTCCGAAACGTGAGCCCGGGAGCGCGGCCCGTGCTGCTCGAGCCGATCATGGATGTCGAGGTGTGGACGCCGGACGAGTATCAGGGCGCCGTGATGGGCGATCTCTCCTCGCGTCGCGGGCACATCGTCGGCACGGAGAAGGATGGACGACTCACGAAGGTGAAGGCGCTCGTTCCCGAGGCCGAGCTCGACCGCTACGCCACGACATTACATTCGCTCACGCACGGGCGCGGGACCTACAAAATGAAGTTCCATGTCTATCAGGATGCCCCGCCGGAAATCGCGGCGAAGGTGACCGAGTCGCGGAAGAAAGAGGTGGAGGAGGCGAAAGCGTAGGATGCTCGCCCGCTGGCTGCGCCTGTGGTTCGGGTTCCGCGATCCTGTCAGTCGCGGCACGTACTTCCGCCACGGCCTTGGCCTCACTGCGTTCAAGTACGGAATCGACGCGCTGCTCGTGTGGCAGTTTGCGGGCAGGTTTTGGACGCCGCTCAACTATCTCTCACCGTTACTCACCACGCGGCAGGCGCTGCTGGGCGGCGCGCCATCGTGGCTGTTGTCGCTCATGGTGGTCATCGCATTGCCGTTTCTGTGGATCGGCGTGAGCATGACGATGCGACGTGCCGTCGATGCGGGCGCCAGTCCTGGGATCGCGCTGCTCTTCTTCCTACCCGGTGTGAACCTCTTGCTCATGCTGCTGCTGTGCTTGCCACCGACGAGACATTATCCGGCTGGCACAGCCCCCCCGGCGCGACTCATCGCCGGGAAGGACCGCATGCAGAGCGCCATGCTCGGCGTGGCCGCATCGCTCGCGATCACGGTGATCTCGGTCGTCGTCGGCATCTACCTGCGTCGTCGCTATTCGGCCGGATTGTTCCTGGGAGTCCCGTTCACGATCGGCTACATCAGCTCGTACATCTACAACTACCGTGTCGACCGTCCGGCGGGCGAGTCGGTGGGGCTGGCGCTGGCGAGCGTGACGATCGCCGCGGGAGCGATGGTGGTGTTTGCGCTCGAAGGATTGATTTGCATCGGCATGGCGCTGCCGATCGCCTGGGCAATTGCCTTGCCTGGCGCGGTCCTGGGCCGCGTGATGGCGCGGCGAGGCATGCTCGGCTCCACGGGGGTTGGGATGGCTCTCCTGGTGCCGCTGCTCCTTGGTGTCGAGCCGCGTGCCACTCCGCCTTCGCACGAAGTCGTCACGGTCGTCGAGATCGCCGCGCCGCCCGAGGTGGTGTGGCGGCACGTCGTGACGTTCCCGGATCTGCCGCCGCCGACTGAGCTGCTGTTTCGGGCTGGGGTGGCCGCGCCCATGCGAGCCCGCATCGAAGGCCACGGTGTCGGCGCCATTCGCTACTGCGATTTCACGACCGGCAGCTTCGTCGAGCCGATCACCGCGTGGGAGGACAACCGGCTGCTGGCGTTCGACATCACGGCGCAGGCGCCCCCCATGTCGGAGCTTAGCCCGTACCGCGACGTGAACCCGCCGCACCTGGACGGGTACTTCCGTGCGACCCACGGCGAGTTCCGGCTCACGCCCCTGCCGGGCGGCCGCACGCGCCTCGAAGGGCGCACGGCGTACGTCGTGGATATGTTCCCTCAGCGCTATTGGACACTGCCCGCAAGCCGGATCGTCGCGGCTATCCACGAGCGCGTCTTGCGACACATCGCGGCCCTGGCCGAGGAGGAAGAGCCTTGATGCGAGCGACCGTCCTCTGTACGACCCTTGCTGTCGTTGCGGCCTGCCAGCCCATCGATCGCAAGCGGCCGGTCTCCAATGTTGCCGACACTGCGCTCGTGGTCGATAGCGCACCGGTTCCGCCGCCGTCCCCTCTCGCCGCTCCGGGCGGGGGGGCTACGCGGACGCTGACGATCGCCGGCTTCTCCACGCCGGAGTCGGTGCTGGACGACTCGACGCAGGACATCTACTTCGTCTCGAACATCAACGGCTCCCCGACGGCGAAGGACAACAACGGCTTCATCAGCCGAGTGCGGCCGGACGGGGCGATCGAGAACCTCAAGTTCATCGAGGGTGGCCGTGCGGGTGTGACGCTCAACGCGCCCAAGGGCCTGGCAGTGCTGGGCGACACGCTGTGGGTCGCGGACATCGACGTGATCCGCGCATTCAATGCACGGACCGGCGCGCCGGTGGACAGCGTCAAGCTGGACAGCGCGGGCGCAGTCTTTTTGAACGACGTGGCCGTCGCTGCGACCGGCGCGATCTACATCACCGATAGCGGTATCCGGTTTGACGACCTGAGCAACGTGCTGCATCCCGGGCCCGATCGCGTCTTCCGCATCGGCCCCGACCGCAAGGTGACGGTGGCGGCGCGGGGCGACAGTCTCGGTTGGCCGAACGGGATCACGGTGGACCCCGTCGGTAGGCGGTTCATCATCGTGTCGTACGGGCCCACCAAATCGGTGCTCGCGTGGAAGCCGGGGGACAAGGCCCCCAAGGTCATCGCCAAGGGCGCGGGCGGGTTCGACGGCGTCGAGGTCGTGGGCACACGGATCCTGGTGTCCAGCTGGGCTGACTCCACCGTGTCCGCGTACGAGACCGGGCAGGAAGTGAAGGTGATCACCGGCGTGCCGAGCCCCGCCGACATCGGCTACGACGCGAAGCGGAATCGCGTGCTGATTCCCATTCTCACGGGAAATCGTGTCGAGATCTGGCAGTTGAAGTAAGCACCGAACAGACACCGAGCATTCGTGAGTGTCTCGTGAGGGTCGTCACACGGCCGGCGGCCACGCCGGGGCGCGGAACGTTACCTCCGTCCATGTGTGGGGTTCTTCTAGGCACACCCATGCAGAGGAGGTCGCATGCGCGAATCCTCGCTGCTGTCTCTCATGGACCGCCGCCGCGTCCTGCTCGATCAAGCGAGCGCCGCCCTCCGTGGCCACATCGTCGGGTTGTGGCGCCTGACTGACGCGGGGCACACCGTGGTGGAGATCGTCAGCCATCCCGACGCGCCCCCGCAGCTGCTCAAGCTCGATCTCGGCGGAATGCTGCACGACTTGGGCCGCCTGGCCCGGCCGGAAAGCCGGTGGGTCGGCTGTTGGACGGGGGGCATCTGGCACATCGCTCCAGTCCGTCTCGACCCGCCGGATCCGCCGCCCTCTGGCATCGAGCGCCGCAGCCCCGAACGGCTCGTGATCGAGCTGGCCGGCCTCTCGCTCGGCGCGTTGGAACGGATCTGGCAGGCGGCCGACCAGGCGACGGTCTATCTCTGCGCCGCACTCGAGGTCCTCGAGACCTGTCTCGGGAGGGTGCGCCAGGCCGATGGCCTCAGCGTCGGCGCCCGCGCTCACCTGCTCGCCGACCTCGCCGGCGTCGCCGACGCGATCGACGTGGCGTTGCGGACGTGACCTTCACCTCGTTCCCCCTCTCCGCCGGCGGAGAGGGGGTCAGGGGCCCGTCGGCCTCAAGCGGGCGAGCCAGATGTCGTCCCTGGACTCCACCGTGCGAATCAGCACTCGGCGCGCTCAAATCTTGCCGGTGCGACGGACGCGATTCGCCGTGGCATTCTTCTGCCGCCAGAGCCGCACTCGCACTCTCGAGACGACCAGGCGACCGAGTCGGCCCCCTCCCCCGATCTCCCGATGTCGGTGGTCGAGCAGGTTGTAGGCGTCGAGTGAGAAGCCAATGCCGGACCCACGCTCGAGCTCGTACCCCACAGCGCGTATGAGGCGATGTCAGTCGTAACAACGCCGGACCTCACCGGGAACGCGCCGACGGCGCGGCCCTGCAACGCCACCGTGAAGCCGATCCGTTCCTTACGATATCGCATGGTGACCGCGCCTTTATCCCGCGGAACGCTCAGGAAGATTGTCCCCACCACTGGAACGTCGCGGAGGACGTTCCTACTCGCCCAGGAATACGTGCCGGTCAACTCCAGGCGAGCCCCGACGATGGCCGTGAGGCTCACATCGGCACCCCAGACCGTGTACGCACCTCCCTGGCGCTGTAGGAACAGGATGTCGAACGGATAGCTCGTCTCTTGCGGCGAGATGATTCCGACCGGGATCCTGGCGATCGCGCCCGCCAGGCTGTCGGCGGTGGCAGCGGGTCGATAGGTGCTGAAGTACTGTGCCAGTGTCGTGGAGTCGTGGAAAACGTTCGGCGTGGCGGCGAAACTGTTCCCGAAGGGGTCCCGCACGCGGCTGACGTACGCGTCCACCGTGGTCAGCACTCGGCCGTCGAGCACGCCTTTGTAGCCGAGCTCCAGGGTCTGGGTAAACGAGCGGCGCAGGGTTGCGAAGTCTCCGATGTCGGCCGCCACGACAGGGTCGAAGCGACGCGCCGGCCGATTGTATGCCGCGAGATCCGTGGCCACGTCGGCGGCGGTCGGCGCGGGAATGTCGGAGATGTCGACGCTGCGTCGCGCCATGATTGCCCTCACGGAGTCCCACAGCAGCGTGGCGTCGGCCGGTAGGTAACCCTGGGGGCCTGCGGGGTTGAAGGGCGAGCGCATGCAGATCCCGCCGCAGTCCCGGCGGAACGTGTATCCGCCCCTCGGAATGCTGGAGAGGCGGAGCGCATAGCCACCCGGCAACGAGCCCACTATCAGGTCCATGAAGAGCTGTGCGGGATCGGGCGACGAGAAGGCGCGATTGTAGGTCAGCCGCAGCGAATGCGCCGGGGCCGGGCGGACCACGATGCCAACGCGGGGCGAAACGGAGAGGTCGTCCAAGCGGTCGTTGCGATCGGCGCGCACGGCAGTCACGAAATCGACGCGCGGCGACAGCGCGGTTCTCGTCTGGGCGTACCCGCCGATCTCCACGACCTGATCGTCGTCTTCGTTTGCGCCGTGAATGGTGCCCGCGGTCCGCGGATCGGTCCAGCGTCCGTCCAGACCATACATCACCTCGTAGCGGCCCGCTTCGGTCCTATGCTGCAGTTGTATCGCGACCTGGCGCGAGTTGTCGACGATTGATGTGCCTGTGCGCAGCTGGTAGGTCTCGCCGGCGTCGCTGAGGTTGTAGGTGACGTTCGCAAACAGACGC
>WNGB01002458.1_pt1 | contig 29872 bp, 37 predicted proteins | sample 5400681 | NCBI WGS metagenome assembly WNGB01 (sample SAMN13153367, study PRJNA577476) | soil metagenome | isolation source: 115 cm soil or saprolite under grassland replicate 2 | place: USA:California | collected 2016-06-15
CAGCAAGCGGAGCCCACTCCAGAACGGCAAAGACTGTGTCCATGCTCGAACAGCGAACCACTGAGCCTTCCGCAGCGGCCACGGCCGGCCCCCCCATCCTGCTCGTCGAGGACGACAGGGGACAGTCCCGGCTGGTCGAACGGGTGTTTCGGAAGGCCGGCGTGGCGAATCCGCTCCGCATATTCCACGAGGGAAACGGCGCGCTCGCCTACCTCGAAGGGCAGGAAGGCTACGCGGACCGGACCCGCTTCCCACTCCCGGTTCTCGTCCTGCTGGACGTCCACATCCCAGGGAGGTCCGGCCTCGAGCTGCTCACCTGGCTCCGCCAGCAGCCTGCGCTCGAACGAATCCCCGTGGTCATGCTCTCGGGCTCTTCAGAGTCGGAAGACATCGATCGGGCATTCGAGCTGGGCGCCAATTCCTACCTGGTGAAACCGGTGGCGTTCGACGCGCTCCTGGACACGGTCAGCGGGTTGGGGCTCCCGTGGATGATCCTCGGAAGGGATGGAGAGGGAGGGGATGGCTGACGGCCGGCCCCGCCGGTGGCGACCCAGCGTCTCGACCGGGTGCCTGGGAGCCGGCGTCGTCCTGACCGTCCTCTCGTACCTGTGGCCAGCAGGCGGCGGGGGCAGGGAAGCTGTCGTCACCCTCCTCGGGCTCTGCCTGCTCGGCGTCTGGGCAGGCGCGTGGATCGACCGGCGGCGGCTCCAGCAGGAGATGCGCCAGCAGGCCCTGTACGACCCCCTCACCGAGCTCCCCAACCGCACGCTGTTCCTCGACCGTGTGGACCATGCCGTCGCCGGCACCAAGCGTCGGGGCCGGCCGGTCGCCGTCCTGGCGATGGACCTCGACGGCTTCAACAGCGTGAACGACGCCTTCGGACAGGCCGCCGGAGACCGCGTCCTGGTCGAAGTGAGCCAGCGGCTCCGTGCCTGCCTCCGGTCCGCGGACACGGTTGCCCGGATGGACGGAGATGAGTTCGCCATGCTGCTCGTGGACGCCGGTATCCCGGAGGCGACGCGGGTGGCCGACCGAGTCCTCGAACGACTTGGGGCCGCGTTCCCCGTCAAGGGAGGAGAGGTGTTCGTCGACGCGAGCATCGGCATCACCCAGTTCCCCGACGGATCCAGAGACGGCAGGACGATCGTGAGCGACGCCGATGCCGCGATGTGCGCGGCCAAGGGAGCGGGAAGGCGCCGGTACGAGGTCTATCAACATGAGCGTCACGTCGCCCTTCTGAGGCAGTTCGAGCTCCTGACGGAGCTCAGGCGAGCCCTCGAACGGAGGGAGTTCGTCCTCCATTACCAGCCGGTCGTGCGCCTGGCCGATGGCCGGATCGTCGGCACGGAGGCCCTCATCCGGTGGGTGCATCCCGAGCGGGGCATGATCGCGCCGGCGGACTTCATTCCGCTCGCCGAGCAAGCCGGCCTGATCGTCGCCATGGATCGATGGGTCACGGCGGAGGCGTGCCGGCAAGCCAGAGCGTGGCAGCAGCGGTTCCCTTCCGAGCAACCCCTCGCCATCAGCGTCAACTTCTCTGCCCGGCAGCTCCTGGACCCGGATCTGCTGATTGACGTCCGGGCCGCGGTCGAGGCGTTCGGCCTCGATCCGGCCAGCCTGACGCTGGAGATCACCGAGACCGTGTTGATGCAGGACACGGAAGCGACGCTCTCGGTGCTCCGGGCGCTGAGGGGCCTGGGGGTGCGGCTGGCCATCGACGACTTCGGGATCGGGTTCTCCTCCCTGAGCTACCTTCGCCGATTGCCGGTCGACGTGGTGAAGATCGACCGATCCTTCGTGGCGGGCGTGGCCACCGGGACCGAGGAGTGGACGCTGGCCCGAGGGATCATCCGCTTGGTGCACAGCCTGGGCCTGGAGACGGTCGCCGAGGGCGTCGAACGCGCCGAGCAGCGGGCCCACCTTTTGGCACTGGGATGCCGGCTGGCGCAGGGGTACTACTTCGCCCGGCCGGCGCCGGCCGAAGCCATCACCGAACTGTTGAAGCAGGCCGACGGACGGAGCGCCTGAGTCCGGCTTCGGGCAGTCGCCCGCTACGGGGCCATCAACCCTTCCCGCAGCCAGCTTCGGAAGACCTTCACCCGGTCCTCGGGCCATCCCTCCTCGAAGGGGCTGTCACGGTTCTCCATGCGCCTCAGGATCTCGGAGATGTTCGCCTTGACGCTCTCGTAGTCCCACAGGTCGAACTTCCAATTGATCCGGGTCCGGGTGTCGTCGGAGAACAGCGGCTTGATGTCGCGCTCGAAGCTCAGCCCGACTCCCCGGGACGTCAGGGGGATCCCGGCCCGCTGGATCGCGAGCTCCAGGTCGTGGGGCTCCGAGGCCGCGGCCAGGGCCTCCTCGACCGACACGTCCCCGACCGTGATCAGCTCCAGCAGCGATTGATCGAACGTGCGCATCCCGTAGTGCTCGCCCTTGGCGATGACCTCCTCGATCTCCGCGGTGATCTCGGGCTTGACGATCCGTTCCGTGATCCGGCCGGTGTTGACGAGGATCTCCAAACAGACCACGCGCCCCCCCGCGGCGCCCGGCACGAGGCGCTGGCAGATGATGCCGCGGAGGGCGCCGGCCAGCGTCAGACGGATCTGTTGCTGCTGAAACGGAGGGAAGAAGTCCAGCAGACGGTTCACGGTCTCCTTGGCATTCACCGTGTGCAGGGTGGAGAGGACCAGATGGCCGGTCTCGGCGGCCTGCAGGGCGGCCTGAACGGTCTCCGTATCCCGCATCTCTCCGATCAGGATGACGTCGGGGTCCTGCCGGAGGGCCGCTCGCAGCGCGGTGAGGAAGCTCCGGGAGTCCTGGCCCACTTCTCGCTGGTTCACCCACGCCACCTTGTCGCCATGCAGCACCTCGATGGGGTCTTCGATGGTCACGATATGGAGCGGTCGCGTCTTGTTGATGTACTCGATCATGGCGGCGAGGGTGGTGGTCTTCCCAGAACCGGTCGGTCCGGTGACCAGGACCAGGCCCCGGGCCTCGTCGGCCAGCTTCTGCACCACCGGGGGGAGCCCCAGCTCTTCGAAGCTTGGACCGCCGGTCCGCAGCTTCCGGAAGACCATGCTGATGCCGCCCCGCTGCCGGAAGACGTTGGCCCGGAACCGGCCGACGCCCGGGACGGTGTGGGCGAAGTCCACTTCACCTTCCTCATCGAAACGCGCCTTCCGGTTGGGCGGGACGATGGTCTCGGCCAGCCGTTCGGCCTCCTGGCCTCCGAGCGGCGGGTGTTCGAGCCGGCGCAATTGGCCGCCTTCCCGGAACGCCGGCGGCGATCCCACCTTGATGTGGAGGTCGGAGCCCTCAGTGGAGGAGAGCTGACGAAGCCAGTCGACGAGCTCGACGACCGATCCGGCGGAGGCCGCTGTGCCCTCAGCCACCTGCGCCGTCCGCGTCTCCGATCACCTGATCGCCGGCGGCGGCCTCTTCCATGCCGGCTATCGCCAGTCGATTGACCTTGGCCAGGTGGGCCAGCAGCGTCTTTCGCTGCTCGGCGGTCCGGTGCAGCGCCTCGAAGCTCCTCTGCAGGTCATCTGTCCGCTGCCGGACTTTCTCCTCGAGGGCCTCGTTCTGGTCCTTGAGACGAAGGTGGAGCGACCTCGTCTCCAGGAGGTTCCGGATCCGCAACAGGGCCTCGTCGTGGTCGAATGGCTTGGTGAGGAAGTCCCGAGCCCCCATCGAGAGCGCACGCTGCCGCGCCTGCGGCGTGGCGTCCGCGGTCAGGACCAGGATGGGGAGGTAGGTCCCGTCCGGGACACGCTTTCCCAGCTCCGCCATCACCTCGAACCCGTCCATGTGGGGCATGAGCAGGTCCAACACAATGAGGTCGGGGTCGAGCTCTCCATACATGCCGACGACCTGACGCGGGTCCGTGGTCGTGGCGACGTTCCTGTACCCCGCCCGCTCGAGGATCCGCTCGAGGAGCCGGACGTTGGCTTCCTGATCGTCGACCACCAGGATCCGGGCCTCGGTCAGCTCGTCGTCAGCCCGCATGGTGGAGCTTTCGTTCCCGGAGGGCCTCCTCGACCACGTGGAGGAAGCGCTGCACGTCCAGCGGTTTGGTGAGATATGCCTTGGCTCCCGCAGACCGGAGCTTCCGAAGCTGTTCGGAGGTGGCGTCGGCGCTGATCACGAGGACCGGGATGTCCCTCGTCCGGGGATCGGATCGAAGCAGGCCGAGCAGTTCCTGTCCGTGCATGTCGGGCAGGTTGAGATCGAGCAGGATCACGTCCGGCCGATACTGCCTGGCCATGTCGAGGCCGAGGCTCCCTTGCATGGCCGAGAGCAACCTCACCCCGCGCAGGCCCGACAGGATGCGCTCGATGAGCTTGAGGTTGGCCGGGTTGTCCTCGATATGCAGGATCGTGCCCTCGCCGTTCAAGGCGGCGAGCACGAGGCCCTTCGTGCCGCCCCGCTCGAGGCGCGACTCGGGGCCTTCTGCGACCGGCAGGGACACCGAGAAGGTGCTGCCTCGGCCCGGCGCGCTGTCCACCTCCAGGGTCCCGCCCATGACCTCGACGAGGCGCTTGGAGAGGGCCAAGCCCAGGCCAGTCCCTTCGACGCCTGAGGTCTCGGCCCCCAATCGCTCGAAGGGAACGAACAGCCGGCTCATGTACTCGGGGGCGATGCCCGAGCCGTCATCGGCCACCTCGACGCGGGCCCACCCGCCGGACGCAGGCACGCATCGAACGGCGACCGATCCCCCGGGTCGGTTGTACTTCACGGCGTTGGAGAGGAGGTTGAGGAGCACCTGCTTGAGGCGCTGGCGGTCCGCCGTCACGTAGCCAGGGGAGACCGGGATCTCCGTGCCCAGCCTGACCCCACGCTCGGTCGCGAGCGGACGGATCAGGTCGACCGCGCCCAGCACGGCCTCGTCCACCGCCACAGGCTCCAGGGACAGCGCGATGCGCCCCACTTCGATGCGGGCGATGTCCAGGACCTCGTTGATCAGGTCCAGGAGATGCCGCCCACCCTTGAGGATCTGGCCGACGCTCTCCTGCTGCTCCTCGTTGAGGTTGTCCATCTTGAGGAGCTGGCCGAAGCCGAGGACAGCGTTGAGGGGTGTTCGGAGCTCATGGCTCATCCGGGACAGGAACTCGCTCTTGGCCCGATTGGCCCGCTCGGCCTCTTCCCTTGCCCGCTCGGCCTCGTTCCTGGCTCGGTGAAGCTGTTCCTCGACCTGCTTGCGTTCGGTGATGTCCGTGGCCACCGCGTAGATCAGGCGCTGCTCGACGGAGGCGGAGGCGCTCCACAGGAGCCATCGGTAGGAGCCATCCTTGCTCTGGTAGCGGTTCTCGAACGAGACCGTGACCCGACCGGCAGCCAGCCGGCCAGCCTCGGCCACGGTGGCCTCTCGGTCATCCGGGTGGACGAACTCGATGAACGGCTTGGCCCGAAGCTCGTGGATGGTCCAGCCGAGCGCCTTCTCCCAGGCCGGATTGAGATGCTTGAAGTATCCCTCGAAGTTGGCCACGCACAGCATGTCCAGCGAGAGCACGAAGAACTGATCGCGCTCGGCCTCCATCTGCTTGCGCTCGGTGACATCTCGCGCGATCCCCACGATCTGCACGACCGAGCCGTCCTTCGCCAGGGGGCTCGAGATGCTCTCCACGTTCCGCCAGCCACCGGAACTCGTCCTGATCCTGACCTGGGACGGGGGAAGCTGTTCCCCGCGAAGCATCCGGGCCACCCGGCTCCGCGACGCATCCAGATCGTCCGGATGGAGCAGGGGGGCGAAGTTCCTGCCGATCCAGTCCTCTCGCTTCCACCCGGTGATCTTCTCGAAGCCGACATTCAGGGACGTGAACATGCCATCCGGACTGAGGGTGAAGACCATGTCCGGGGCCGTCTCCACCAGCAGCCGGTACCGTTGTTCGGATTCCCGGACCGCATCCTCCATCTGCTTGTGGACGGTGATGTCCTGGGCGATCAGCGAGGCCCCCACGACCTTCCCGTTTCGATCCCGCACGAACGAGCTCGTGAGCGAGACATCGCGCGGCGTACCATCTTTCGTCACGCGCACCGTCTCGAATCGCTCGACCCGCTCCCCGTCCCGGATGCGCTCGAGGTTGCGTGACACCTCTTCCTTCCGATCGGGGGGGGCGAGGATCGAGATGTCCTGGCCGACAGCCTCTTCGGCCGTGTACCAGTAGAGGCGCTCGGCCCCCACGTTCCAACTGGTGATGATTCCGTCGAGTGTGATGCCGATGATCGCGTCGTCCGAGGATTCCACGATGGCTGCGAGGCGGGCCTGGCCTTCTTCGGCCCGGGCTCGCGCCCGCAGCGCACGAGCAAGCCGGAGCAGGCCCGCTGCCAACACCAGCGCCAGGATGGCCGCCACGAGCAGAACGCCGGAGCGGAGGCTTCGTACGTCGGCCAGCGCCACCCGTTCCGGAACACTCGCGGTCACCGTCCACCCGAGATCGGGTATCGGCTCGTAGGCGGAGAGGACCCGGCCCGAAGGGCTGCCGGCAGTCGCAACGGCAGACTTGCCCTCGAGGGCCGCGGCGACGAAAGGATCGCTCCGCCGTGAGGTGAATACGTCCGCTCTTCCCGGAGAGGCCAGCACGATGCCGCGCTGATCCGTCACCGTGACCCCGATGCCCTGGGAGGACTCGTACTTGTCCACGAACCCCTGGATCTCCTCCAGTCCGTAAGCGGCTACCAAGATGGCTATTGGTTGGCCGGGCGCGTCCCCGTCGCCGGAGGCCCGGACGAAGGTGGCCACGGCCACCATCAGCGGATTGCCGGTCGCCAGGCTCTTGTAGGCCGACGACACGTACGTCCGGCCCGTGGAAGTGACTCCGCGGTACCAGTCACGGTTGGCGAAGTCCTGGCCCACTATCGACGGCGACGGGGGGATGATCTCGATCAAGGTCCCGTCGGGGTCGGCCAGGAATGTCGCAGCGATGCCCGGCCGGGAGTCGGCGAGCTCTCGCAGGTGAAATTGGATCTGTGACAGGTCGTAGTGCGTGGGGTCCGCAAGCGCAGAGACAAGGGTTCGGCGCTCCGCATAGGACCCAGCCAGATCCACTACACCCTGCATCTCCTTCTGGAGGGCTCCCGCGGAGAGAGACGCCGATGACCGGATCCGCGCCTTGACCTCCTTGTTCACCGCGCCGGTCGACAGCCGGACCGTCGAGTAGGCGAGCAGGCCTAGGGGAACCATGGCGAGGACCACGAGGACGGCCATCAGCCGTCCCGTCCCTGAATGGGTTCGCGCTCGGCGCTTCATGTCGGGCCTTTCCTGGTCACTGGCTGCCCGGGCCGGTCCCGCGGAGACTGGCCATTGGGGCATCGGCGCAGCTAGGGGGCGGCTGAAGCGGCCCAGGAAGCCCTTCCGCGCCGTGACGAGGCTCCGCCGAACGGAAGGGGCGGTCTCCCCCACCGCCGCGGCATTCCGCCGATCCGAGTTACGCCGTTCGGAGCCCTCCGCATCGCCGGGAGTGGCGACCCGACATCCTCGGGACGGCCGATGCGCCAGGTTCGAAAGGATGTCGATACCAGGTTCTGGGTGTTGCTGGAGATCGGCGATCGGGGTCGGGAGGAGGTCGTCAGATGCACGGCAAGGTACTCAGGGGCAATCGACCCTCACCGCGGCAGTCGGCCCGGGCGAAATCATTGGTCATCTTGGCCTTCACGGGACTGGTCCTGGCCCTGTCAGCTCCGGTGGCTTTCGCCGACTGCCCGCTCACCGATCCCACATGCATCGTCGACCAGACGAAGCGGACCGCGACCGACACCGCCGACACGGTGAAGGACAAGGCTGACGCGGCGGTCAAGCAGGCGACCGACACGGTCGACGCCATCCTCAACCCGATCGGGCTGCCAACCCCAACCCCGACGCCAACCGGAGCCGGTGGTGGCGGTCACGGGGGAAGCGGCGGCTCCGTTCCGAACGGCGGGCCGGCAACGACGCCCACATCTTCGGGAGTCGGCGCACTGAATCGCGCCGCCATCACCGGAACCCTCACCACGCCGCCGTCCTCCTCTCGGCCGGTCAGGCATGGGACCGCTCATGGGCCGAGCCTCTTCGGCCGGATCGGAGGGGCGGCCGCCGAAGCCGCCAAGCAGGTGGCCTTCCCCCTCGCCCTGGCCCTCGTGGTCGTCGCGTTCCTGATGGTGCAGAACCGGCTCGACCGGCGGGATCCCAAGCTGGCACAGGCCCCGATCGCGCCGGACGTCCTCAGGTTCGCCTGACGTGACGCTGGTGGCTCCTTCGAGAGCCAGACCGGCCCTTGGCGACCTGGTCTCTATTGCCGAGCGCATGGGATACCTGCGTGTCCTGCGGATCGGCTTCGCCTCGATCGTCTTCCTGGTTTGCACCCTGGCGCCCGAGGTCCGAGGCGTCTCGCTGGGGGCCGTGGGCGCGGCCACGGCGGCTTACCTGCTGCTCGTCCCCGTCCCGGAGCTGACCCGCCGGCTGAGGAGGGGCCAGCTCCTCCCGGTGATCGGCGGCACGTTGCTCGTGGACGGCATCTACCTGGCGTGGGTGAGCTACGCGACGGGTGGCGCCCAGAGCCCGTTGCGGTTCCTGGTGTTCGTGCACGTCGTCGCGGTGACGCTGCTGGCCTCCTATCGCACCGGCCTGAAGATCGCCGCGTGGCACTCGATCCTCCTGTTCGTGGCCTTCTACGCGCAGAGCGCGGGCATCCTCCAGGTTCGAGAGACGATCCTCTCCGCGCTGCCGGGCCGGGGAGACAACTTCCGCCTCGTTTCCATGCTGAACGTCGCCGCGTTGTGGGCCGTGGCCCTGGGCACGGCCACGTGCTCCGCCCTGAGCGAGCGCGAGGTTCGGACCCAGAAGCTCGACCTCGAGCGGGTGTCCGGGATCGTGTCGGACATCGATCAGTGCAGCTCGGCCTGGGAGATCCCCGCGACCCTGCTGAACAGGCTCTGCGAGGTCTTCGCCTTCACCAGAGGAGCCGTCCTGGCCTCGCCTCCGAAGGTGGAAGCGCTCTCCCTCATGGCCTATCGCGGCCCGGGATCGCCGGGCCAGATCCGAGAGGGCCTCGATCACGTGATGGAGCGGGCCTGGAACTCCCGCCAGACCCAGCTCGTGCGGGGATTCGACCCCCAGGCCGATCGGCGCCTGGACTCCCTGCTCCGCGGGGCCAGGAACCTGCTGATCGTTCCGCTCTTCCTGGAGAAGGGGTCCCGCCTCGGGATCCTGGTCCTGGAGCACCCCGGGAGGAGCGACAGCATCAAGCGATGGATCGTCACCCTGGTGGAGCAATGCGCGGGCCACGCCGCGCTCGCCCTGCACAACGCGTGGCTGCTGGAGGGGATCCAGCAGCAGGTCGAGGAGATCCGAGCCCTGGAGATGCAGATGTTCGCCCAGAACGTGGCCCTCGAGAGCCAGGTGGAGGAGCGGACCCAGGAGTTGAGGAAGAGCCTGGAAGACCTCCGCGTGGTGGACGGGCAGCGGCGGAGGCTGCTGTCCCGCTTGGTCAACGCCGAGGAGGAAGAGAGGCACCGGATCGCTCGCGAGGTGCACGACGGCCCCGTCCAGCTCATGGTCGGGGTCGGATTGCAGCTCGAGGTGCTGCGGCGACGCCTCGACGCGCTCGATCCCAAAGCCGCCGCGGAGTCCCTGGATCAAGCGGTGGGAAGGGTGCAGAGCGCCGTCGATGTCATGAGGACGCTCATCTTCGAGCTCCGGCCGTCGGCCCTCGACGAGGAGGGGCTCGCCGCCGCCATCGCCGAGTACGCCAAGGAGCTCGATTCCGGCATGGAGTTCCGTGTGGACAGCCGGCTGCGACGGGAACCATCTGACGAGACGCGGGTCACACTCTATCGCATCGCTCAGGAAGCCCTCATCAACGTCCGCAAGCACGCCAAGGCCACCAGCGTCGAGGTCCGGCTGGAGGAGCGGGACGGCGGGTTCCTCGTTCGGGTGCAGGACAATGGCGTCGGCTTCCGCGCCTCCGAGATCCTTCGGTCCACGGACGGCCACCTCGGGCTCACGTCGATGCGAGAGCGGGCGGAGATGGCGGGCGGAAGGTGCGAGGTCCGAAGCCGCGACGACGGGGGAACCACCGTGGAATTCTGGGTCCCGGCGGGTAGGCCGGCGCTCCGAACCGCCTAAGCGGGCGATCGCCCGGCGATCAGGCCGCCGGACGAGCCGTCAGGACCTCGGTGCCGTCCTCGGTCACGGCGATGGTGTGTTCGAAGTGCGCGGAGAGACTGCCGTCCGCCGTCACCACCGTCCAGTGGTCACGCAGCACGCGGGTTCGCCACGTGCCAACGTTCACCATCGGCTCGATGGCGACGACCAGCCCCGGTTTGACGACCGGCCCCCTGCCCGGGTCCCCGTAGTTGGGGACCTGAGGGTCTTCATGCAGCGCCCGCCCCACACCGTGGCCGGCGTATTCCCGGACGCAGGTGAAGCCGGCTCCCTCCGCCACCTGCTGGACGGCGTGGCCGACGTCCGACAGCCTGGCCCCTCGTCGGAGGGCGGCGATCCCAGCTTCCAAGGACTCCTCTGTGGCCCGGACGAGCTTCTCGGCTTCCTCGGAAGGAGCCCCTGCCACGAAAACGCTGACTGCCGAGTCCGCGTGGTAGCCATCCCACACCGCCCCGACGTCGAGCTTCAGCACGTCGCCTGGAATGAGCGCGCGGGTGGGACTGGGGATCCCGTGCACGACTTCGTGGTTGAGCGACGTGCAGATCGTCCCCGGGAACCCTCGGTAACCCTTGAAGGACGGCACCGCCCCCTGGTCGCGAATGAACTCTTCCGCCAGGCGGTCGAGGTCCTCGGTGGTGAGGCCGGGGCGGACCGCGGCCAGAAGGTGATCGATGGTCGTCGCCACGATGCGCCCTGCCCGGCGCATCCGGTCGATCTCATCCGGCGACTTGAAGATGATCATGGTCTCATCGACTCTAAGCCAGGTCGGCCAAGGCGGCCAGGACGCGATCGGTGACCTCTGCCTCGGTCCCCCCCGCGTCGACCTCCCTGAGGAGTCCCCGGTCGGAATAGAACTTGAGGAGAGGTACCGTGCTCTCCCGATACACCTGAAGGCGACGACGGACCGTCGGCTCGTCCTCGTCGGTCCGCTGCAGGAGCGGCCCGCCGCACGCGTCGCAGACGCCGTCCACCCGGGGCGGGTCGAAGAAAACGTTGTAGGGACGCTGGCAGATGGCGCAGGTACGGCGGCCGGCGATGCGCTTCACAGCGGTCTCCTCGTCCACGAGAAAAGCCAGCGCCGCCGACAACGGCGCGCCCCGATCCGCCAGTTCGGCCTCCAAAGCCTCCGCCTGCCGAGTGTTGCGGGGGAATCCGTCCAGGATGAACCCGCCAGGGGCCTGGTCGATGGCTTGCATCACCATTCCGATGGTCACCTCGTTGGGAACCAGCTCGCCGGCATCGAGGTAGGCTTTGGCCAGTCGCCCCAGCTCGGTTCCCTCGGCGACGTTGGACCGGAAGATGTCCCCCGTGGCGATCAGCGGCACGCCGAACCGTTCGACCAGGTGCCGTGCCTGGGTTCCCTTGCCCGCCCCGGGGGGCCCCAGCAGCACCAGGCGCATGGAGGAGCCTCTAGCGGAGGAAGCCCTCGTAGTGGCGCATCATGAGCTGGGACTCGAGCTGCTTCATGGTCTCCAGCGCGACGCCGACGGTGATCAGGATGCTCGTCCCGCCGAACGGGAACGCCGTGATCTGCCAGTAGGCCAGGAAGATCGACGGGATCAGGGCGATGGCCGCGAGGAACAGCGAACCGGGAAGCGTGATGCGGTTCAGGACGCCCGAGAGATAGTCGGCGGTGGGCCGTCCGGGCCGGATGCCCGGGATGAAGCCGCCGTACTTGCGGATGTTGTCGGCCGTATCGAGCGGGTTGAACGAGATGGCCGCGTAGAAGTAGGCGAAGAACACGACGAGTGTGCCGTAGATGGCCATGTAGATGAAGCTGGACTGCCTGAGCAGGTTGTTGTTCACGAAGTTCTGGAACCACTGCACGTGGATCACGTTCTGGAGGAGCGTGGGGAAGTACAGGACGGAGGAAGCGAAGATGATCGGGATGACGCCGGCCTGGTTCACCTTGAGCGGGATATACGTGGACCCGCCCTGGGTCATCCGCCGTCCCACGATGCGTTTGGCGTACTGGACGGGGATGCGCCGCTGACCCTGCTCCATCCACACCACCGCCACGATGATGGCGATCCCCAGAAGCAGCAGGAAGTAGAACTTGGCCTCGCCGGCCTGATGGAGGATCCCCGTCCCCTGGGCGGGAAGGCGCGAGATGACACTGGTGAAGATCAGGATCGACATGCCATTGCCGATCCCGCGCTGGGTGATCAGCTCGCCGAGCCACATGATCATGGCCGTGCCGGCGGTCAGCGTGATGACCATGAGAGCCACCCGTGGGGGCGTGAAGTGCCGGACGATCCCGGTGGCGCCGCCGGTGAACTGGGGGCTGTTGAACAGGAAGACCAGCCCGGTGGACTGGAGCAGCGCCAGCGTCACGGTCATGTAGCGAGTCCACTGGGTGATCTTCTTTATGCCGATCTCGCCCTGCTTCTGCCACTGCTCGAGCTTGGGAATGACCACCGTGAGGAGCTGCATGATGATCGAGCTGGTGATGTAGGGCATGATCCCGAGCGAGAACACGGCGAACCTGGTGAGCGCCCCGCCCGAGAACAGGTCGATGAATTGGAGCGCCGACAGCTGCTGCCCGGTGGTCGCGCTTCGGAGCTCCGCCAGCCGGTTGGGATCCACGTTGGGGACGGGGATGTGCGAGCCCAGCCGGAACACCGCGATGATGCCGATGGTGAACAGGATCTTCTTGCGAAGATCCGGGATCTTGAACGAGTTGACGAAGGCTTTCAGCATGGTTCGGCGGTTCCTCGAAAGACGGGTCGTCCGAGAACCTCAGTTTACAGGCTGAGGACCTCCACGGAGCCTCCTGCCTGCTCGATCTTGCCCTTGGCGGAGGCCGAGACCGCGTGCACCCGGACGGTCAGGGCCTTGTCCAGCTGGCCCTCCCCCAGCACCTTCACCGGGGCGCCCTTCCGGACCATGCCCCGGTCCCGGAGCAGCTCGGGCGTGACCTCGGCGCCACCTTCGAAGGCTTCGGCGAGGCTCCCCACGTTCACCACGGCCCACGCCACGCGATTGGGGTTGGTGAACCCTTTCAGCTTGGGAATGCGGCGCTGGAGCGGCATCTGGCCGCCCTCGAAGCCGGGCTTGGGATTGTGGCGGGCCCCGTAGCCCTTGGTGCCCCGGCCGGCCGTCTTCCCCTGCCCGGCGGCCTTTCCTCGACCCAGCCGGCGTCGAGAGCGAACGGCTCCCTCGGCGGGGCGCAGGTGGTGGACCTTCATGTGGCCTCTCCATCGACCTCTTCGACGCTCACCAGGTGGGCGACCTTGGCGATCATGCCGCGGACGTCCGGTCGGTCCTCCTGGACGACGGAGTGGCGGATCCGGAGTAGGCCGAGCCTGCGCATGGTCGCCTTCTGATCCTTCGGTCGGTCGATGACCGAGCGAATCTGGGTCACTCTCAGCTTCATGGCCTGAACACCTCCGGGGTCCCCGCGCTTCGCAGCGCGCGTAGCGAGCGAGAAGCGTGGGGTGGGGTGACCGAGCGAATCTGGGTGACCTTAAGCTTCGGCACCATCCACCTCCACGCCGGACAGGGCCCGTTTGGCGGCCATGGCCACCTCGGCGTCGGCCACACCTTCCACCATCGGCCGGGGAGCGATCTCCGAGACGTCGCGGCCGCGCAAGCGGGCGATCTCCTCCGGTCGCCTGAGCCGGCGGAGCCCGGCGATGGCCGCGTGGACGATGTTGATCGGATTGCCCGATCCGAGCGACTTGGAAAGGATGTCCTTGATCCCGGCGGCCTCCACCACGGCCCGCACGGGGCCGCCGGCGATGACCCCGGTTCCCGGAGCGGCCGGCTTCAACATGACGATGCCTGCGCCGTCCTCACCGATCACCTCGTGGGGGATGGTGGTGTTCATGAGCGGGACCGTGAACATGCTCTTCTTGGCGACCTCCACGCCCTTCTGGATGGCGGCGGGCACCTCCTTGGCTTTGCCGTAGCCCACGCCGACGCGACCGGCTCCGTCCCCCACCACCACCAGCGCGGTGAAGCTGAACCGCCGGCCCCCTCGGACGACCTTGGCCACGCGGTTGATGGCCACCACCCGCTCCTCGAAGGGACTCTTCTCGGCCTGGCTGTCGAACCGCCTCATGTCTTCCCTCTTCTCCTGATGCTCGTCAGATCGAGAGCCCGGCTTCTCGCGCGGCGTCGGCGAGCGCCTTGACCCGGCCGTGGAACAGCCGGCCACCGCGATCGAACACGACCTGCTCGACTCCCATGGAACGCGCCCGCTCCGCGATGGCCTGACCCACCTTCTTGGCTCGAGCCGTCTTGTTCCCATCGGCCGCGTCGAGATCGGAGGTCGCCACCAGGGTGCGAGCCGACAGATCGTCCACGAGCTGGGCGTAGATGTGCCGGTTCGAGCGATACACGGCCAGCCGGGGGCGCTCGGCGGTGCCACGGACCTTGCGCCGAACGCGGCTGTGGCGGCGCATCCGCGCCTCGCGCTTGGCCTCCGCCCGCATCACGCCGTCACCGCCTTCGCGGCCTTGCCGGCCTTCTTGCGGACGTATTCGCCTTCGTACCGCACGCCTTTGCCCTTGTATGGCTCCGGCTTCCGGATCTGGCGGATCTCCGCGGCCACCTCGCCGACCAGCTGCTTGTCGATGCCCCGAACCACGATGCGGTTGACGGCAGGCACCTCGAACTCGATGCCGGGAGGCGCCGGGACCGTCACGGGGTGAGAGAAGCCCAGAGCCAGCTCGAGGTCCTTCCCCCGAAGAGCGGCCCGGTACCCGACGCCCACGATCTCCAGCCGCTTCTCGAACCCGTTGGTGACGCCCTCCACCATATTGGCGAGCAGCGTCCTGGTCAGGCCGTGCAGCGAGCGGTGCTCTCGCTCCTCGCTCGGCCGCTCCACCCGGAGTGTTCCGTCGACCTGGACGATCCGCATGTCCCGGTGGAACGACTGTTCCAGCGACCCGCGCGGGCCCTTCACCGCGACGCGAGCCCCGTCAACTGAGACCTCAACCCCTCCGGGGATGGCGATGGGCTGCTTACCGATCCGGGACATGGCTACTCGTGCCTTTCGTCACCACACGTAGGCAAGGACCTCGCCGCCCACGCCGAGCTTGCGAGCCTGGCGGTCGGTGAGGATGCCCTGAGAGGTGGACAGGATAGCGATTCCGAGGCCGCCCAAGACTCTGGGCACCTCTGCCTTCCCAGCGTAGACGCGCTGGCCCGGCTTGGAGATGCGCTGGAGGCCGGTGATCGACGGCTCTCGGGCGTCTCCGTACTTCAATCGGATGGTCAGCGTTCGGCCCTTCCCCTCACCTTCCGCAGAGGCACCGGCGACGTACCCTTCCGAGGCCAGGATCTCGGCGATACGTTCCTTGAGCGAGGAACTCGGCAGGATCACGTCGTCCTTCCGTGCCATGCCGGCGTTGCGGATCCGGGTCAGGAGATCGGCGATGGGATCGGTCATGACCACGTTCTCACCACCTCACCACGAGGCCTTGGTGACACCGGGCACCTCGCCCTGATGCGAGAGTTGCCGGAAACAGATGCGGCACAAGGTGAACCGCTGGAGAACGGCGCGCGGCCGCCCGCAACGGGCGCATCGCGTGTAAGCCCGGACCCTGAACTTCCGGCCAGCCCGCTTCTGCTTCTCGATCAATGCTTTCTTGGCCATTCGCTCCTCTTTCCTTCGTCAGCTTGCCGCTGCAGCCGCAACCGCGGGCTGCCCGGCGAACGGGAACCCCAGGGCCCGCAGCATTGCCCTGGCCTCGTCGTCGTCGCGGGCGGTCGTCACGATGGTGATGTCCATGCCCCGGACCTTCACGACCTTGTCGTAGTCGATCTCCGGGAAGATCAGCTGTTCCGTGACCCCGATGGAGTAGTTGCCGCTCCCGTCGAAGGCGTCCGGATTCAGCCCGCGGAAGTCGCGGATCCTCGGAAGCGCCGTCGACAGCAACCGGTCGAGGAACTCCCACATCCGACTGCCGCGGAGCGTCACCTTCGCCCCGATGGACATCCCGGCCCGAAGCTTGAAGTTGGCGATCGACTTTCGCGCCTTGGTGATGGCCGGCTTCTGTCCGCTGATCGTGGCCAGGTCCGCGGCGGCGGCCTCCAGGAGTTTGGCGTCCCGGATCGCTTCACCCACTCCCATGTTCACCACGATCTTCTCCAGGCGCGGAGCCCGCATGGGATTGTCGATCTCGAGCTCCCGCATCAGGGCAGGCAGCACTTCACGGAAGTACCGCTCCTTCAGCCGGGGCGCGGGAGCGGCCGGTGCCGGGCGTGCTTGCACGGGGCGCGCCGTGGGGGCCTCCTTCTCGGCCATGTCAGATCTCGGCCTCGCAACGCCGGCAGACCCGGACCTTGATCCCAGAATCCTCCCGGTGCCCGATCCGCGTTGCCTTCCCGCAGGACTTGCACACCACCATGACGTTCGAAAGGTCGATGAACTGTTCCTTCAGGATGATGCCGCCGGTCTGGCCTCCCCGAGACGTGGGGCGGATCGGGAGATGGCGCTTGGCCCGGGCCACCCCCTCCACCATGACGCGGTTCTCCCGAGGGAGGACGTTGACCACGCGGCCCCGCTTGCCGCGGTCCTTGCCGGCGATCACCTCGACCTCGTCGTTCTTCTTGATATCGACCGTCCGCATCATCCTCGTCTCCTGTCAGTCCTCACAGCACCTCGGGAGCCAGCGAGATGATCTTCATGAACCTCTTCTCCCGGAGCTCTCTGGCCACGGGACCGAAGATCCGGGTGCCCCGTGGGTTCTTCTGCTCGTTGATCAGGACCACGGCGTTGTCGTCGAACTTGATGTAGGAACCGTCCGACCGACGTCGCTCCTTCGCCGTCCGAACGACCACCCCCTGGACCACCTCACCCTTCTTCACCCCACCGCCGGGGAGGGCGTCCTTCACCGAGCCGACCACGATGTCGCCTACTCCGGCGTATCGCCGGCCCGAGCCGCCCAGCACCCGGATCACCAGGACCTCCTTGGCCCCCGTGTTGTCCGCCACCCGGCACCGGCTCTCCGTCTGGATCACTTGGCCTTCTCCACCACCTCGACCACGCGCCACCGCTTGGTCTTCGAGAGCGGACGCGTCTCCATGATCCGCACGGTGTCGCCCACCGCAGCGCCGAACGATTCATCATGCGCCTTGAGCCTGGTGGACCGCCGGACGATCTTGCCGTACAGGGGGTGGCGAACCTGGCTGGAGATGCGCACCACGACGGTCTTCGTCATGGCATCGGACACGACCACCCCTGTCCGTACCTTGCGCTGGGTCCGAGCCGACTCGGTCATTCGCCGTCCTCCTCCTCGGGCGGGCCCTCGGCCCCTGCCGCAGCCTCCTGCTCGATGCCCTGCTCCTCGGCGATCTCGCCGAGGGCCCGACCCTTCAGCTCGCCGGAAGCGATGGCCTCCCTGCGCTCCTCCAGCGACTGTCGGTCGGCGGCAGCCACCGCGGCCACCAACTCCTCCTCCGTCTGCCGCCCCCGGAGCACCCCCAGGATCCTGGCGATGTCGTGGCGGACTTGCTTGATCCGCATCGGGTTGTCCAGCTGCCCGGTCACCGACTGGAACCGCAGGTTGAACAACTCCTCCTTGTTGGCCTCCAAACGGGCCAGGAGCTCCTCATCGGGAAGCTCGCGAAGCTCGGCCGCTTTCATTCGCCGCCCGCCCGGACGATGAACTTGGACCTGATGGGAAGCTTGTGAGCGGCCCGGTCCATGGCTTCCCGAGCGACCGGTTCGGCCACCCCGGAGAGTTCGAACATGACCCTGCCGGGCTTGACCACAGCCACCCACCCTTCCGGATTGCCCTTCCCCGAACCCATCCGCGTCTCCGCCGGCTTCTTGGTGAAGGGCTTGTCCGGGAAGATGTTGATCCAGACCTTTCCTCCCCGCTTGATGTGCCGGGTCATGGCCACCCGGGCCGCCTCGATCTGTCGGTTGGTGATCCAACCGGGCTCGAGCGCCAAGAGGCCGTAGTCACCGAAGTGAACTTCGGAGCCCCCCTTGGCCTGCCCTCTCATGCGGCCTCGGTGCTGCTTGCGGTGCTTGACCCGTTTGGGCGCGAGCATCTAGGTCCTGCCCCCTCCGGTTCGCTTGACCCCTCCGGGGCGCCCGCTCGTCCGACGAGGTGCCTTGGCCCCCGCGGGACGGGCTCCCGCGGGCCGGCCTCCCTGTGGACGGGCCCCGCCCGGACGGACGGGTTCCTCCCGGGTCTCCGGCACCTCGGCCGGAGGCACCGGCACGCCCTCTTCGATCTCCCGCACGTCGGTGATCAGGGCTCCGGTGGAAGCAGCGCCCGACCCACCGACCGGGACGCCGGCCAGGGCCCTGGCCCGGGCTCGCTCGATCTCCTGCTCCTGCGCCGGGATCTGGTCTCCGTGGTACACCCACACCTTCACCCCGATCACGCCGAAGGTCGTCTTGGCCTCGGCGGTGCCGTAGTCGATCTTGGCCCGCAGGGTGTGCAGCGGCACGCGCCCTTCCCGGTACCACTCCCGTCGGGACATCTCCGCCCCGCCGAGCCGACCCGCGCACTGCACCCGTACACCGAGGGCCCCGGCTTTCATGGCGGTCTGGACGGCCCGGCGCATGGCTCGGCGGAACGACACCCGGCCCACCAGCTGTTCGGACACACTCTGGGACAGCAGGGCGGCGTCGGTCTCCGGCCGAAGCTCGCTGGCAGCCTGGTTCATGTCCTCGACCTTCACGTCGACCCGCTTGCCGGTCAGCTTCTCGATGTCCTTCCGGATGCGATCGACCTCGGCGCCCTTCCGGCCGATGACGATGCCGGGGCGGGCCGTCCGGACGAACACCTGGACCTGGTCGCCCTTGCGCTCGATGTCGACGTTGGAGATGCCGGCTCGGGTCAGCTTCGAAGTGATGTACCGCCGGACCTTGACGTCCTCCAGGAGCGCCTGCGCGTAGTCTTTTCGCGCGTACCACTTGGACTTCCAGGGATAGATCACGCCGAGGCGAAACCCGTACGGGTTAACCTTGTGTCCCACCGGTCACCTCCTCCTCCAAGCTCTTGACCACCACGGTCACGTGGCTGGTCCGCTTTCGGATCCTGTTCGCTCGCCCGTAGGCCCGGGGCTGCCACCGCTTGATCGTCGGTCCCTCGTCCACCCATACCCTCGCTACCACCAGGTTCTCGGGGATAGCCTGCCGCTGCTCCGCGTTGGCGAGGGCAGACTCCAGGACCTTCACCAGCGTCCGGTTCGCCCGAAGGGGCGACAGCGTCAGGATCCGGCGGGCGTCGTCCACGTGACGCCCCCGGATGAGGTCCACCGACCGCCGCATCTTCCTCGGCGAGATCCGGATGTATTTCGAGCTGGCCTTGGCTTCCATCCCTCTCCTACTTCAGCGACGTGCTTCGCTCGGTGTGGTGCCCGTGGGTCCGGAAGATCCGGGTCATGGCGAACTCTCCGAGCTTGTGCCCGACCATCGACTCGGTCACGAACACCGGAACGTGCTTCTTTCCGTCGTGCACGGCGATCGTATGCCCCACCATCTCCGGCACGACCGTGGATCGGCGGGACCACGTCTTGATGACCCGTTTGTCTCCGCGGCGGTTCATCTCGAGCACCTTGGACATCAGGTGATCGTCGACGAAGGGCCCCTTCTTCACGGAACGCGGCATGGCTGGTTCAGCTCCTTCTCTTCCCGCGGCGGCGCACGATGAGCTTGTCCGACGGCTTGGGCTTGCGGGTCCGGCCTTCCTTCTTCCCCCACGGACTGGTTGGGTTGCGGCCGCCGCTGGACTTCCCCTCGCCCCCGCCGAGGGGGTGGTCCACCGGGTTCATGGCCACGCCTCGAACGGAGGGGCGGATGCCCAGCCAGCGGTTGCGGCCGGCCTTCCCCAAGGATACGAGTTCACGCTCGGCGTTCCCCACCTCGCCGACGGTGGCCCTGCACCGCGCGTCCACCATGCGGATCTCACCCGAAGGCATGCGGAGGGTGGCCGATCCGGCCTCCTTGGCCAGGACCTGCACGCCGACGCCCGCCGACCGAGCCATCTTCGCCCCTGCTCCTGGCTTGAGCTCCACGGCGTGGACCAGGGTCCCCACCGGGATGCTGGCCAGGGGCAGGGCGTTGCCGGGGCGGACGTCCGCGCCCGAGCCAGACATCAACCGGTCTCCCACCGACAGGCCCTGAGGGGCCAGGATGTAGCGCTTCTCCCCATCCGAGTAGTGAAGGAGGGCGATGCGCGCCGTCCGGTTCGGGTCGTACTCGACGGTGGCGACCTTGGCCGGCACCCCGTCCTTGTCGCGCCGGAAGTCGATCACCCTGTACTGTCGCTTGTGGCCTCCGCCCTGGTGGCGTGCGGTGATGCGACCGTAGGCGTTCCGGCCGGCCCGCTTCGGGGACGCGCGGGTCAACGACTTCTCGGGAGACCGCCTCGTCACCTCGCCGAAGTCGGAGGCGCTGGCTCCGCGGCGGCCTGGCGTGCTCGGCTTGTACTTGCGAACGGCCATCTATGGCCCCTTGGTCTCGAAGATCTCGATGGTGTCCCCCGGGGCAAGAGTCACCGTGGCCCGCTTCACGTCGGGCCGCCTACCGATGCCCAGGCGGGTCCGCTTCAGCTTCCCCTTGCGATTCATCGTGCGAACCTCAAGGACCCGCACGTTCCAGATCTGCTGGACGGCCTCCTTGATCTCGGTCTTGTTGGCCTCGGGTGACACCAGGAACGTGTAGGCATTGCGCTCGATCCCCCCGTAGGACTTCTCCGAGACGACCGGCCGGAAGACGATGTCGCGGGGACTCTTCATGACTCGGGCTCCTTCGTCACCTCGGGGGCCTCGGGCGCCAACCCCGGCTCGCTGGTCATGGCGTCAAGGGCTTCCGACGTGAACAGCACCCGGTCCGCGTACAGCAGGTCGTACGTGGACAGGTTGCCCGGATGGTCGATCTTGACCTGGGGCAGATTGCGAAAGGACTTCTCCACTGACTCGTCGGGGACGGCGATCACCAGGAGAACCAGACCGTCGAACCCAAAGGCTTCGAGCACCGCGGCGGCGTCCTTCGTCCTGGGGCCCTCGAAGGCGAGGCCCTCCACAACCGCGAGCTTCCCGCTTTGAAGCGCGTCCGTCAGCGCCGACCGAAGGGCCGCCCGCTTCATCTTCTTGTTCACCCGCAGGTCGTAGCTGCGGGGCTTCGGGCCGTGGGCGATCCCTCCACCGGACCAGATCGGAGAGCGGATCGAACCGTGCCGGGCCCGGCCGGTCCCCTTCTGCCGCCATGGCTTGCGGCCACCGCCCGAGACCTCGGCCCGGGTCTTGGTGGAGTGAGTTCCGGCTCGCTGGGCGGCCGCCCCCGCCGAGACGACCTGATGCATCACCGGGACGTTCACCGGCGCCTCGAACAGCTCAGCCGGCAGCTCGCGCTCCCCGACCACCGCGCCCTGGACGTCGCGGACCTCGACCGTCGCCATCAGTGGTGCCTTCGCCCCGTCTCGCCCGCTTTGACGCTCGACCGAATCATCACCAGTCCCCCCGTGGGGCCCGGCACCGCGCCCCTCAGCAGGAGCAGGTTCCGCTCCGGATCGGAGCCAACCACCTCGAGGTTCAACACGGTGATGCGCTCGTTGCCCATCTGGCCCGCCATCCGGGCCCCCCGGAACACGCGGGAAGGCGTCGCCGAGGCCCCGATGGAACCCGGGGAGCGGTGCTTGCGCTCGGTGCCGTGCGAACCGCCCATCCCGGCGAAGCCGTGCCGCTTCATCGGTCCGGCGAACCCCTTCCCCTTGGACACGCCGATCACGTCGGTCCGGTCGCCGGGCTGGAAGATGTCCACGGTGATCTGCTGCCCCGGCGAGTATTCGCCGGCCTCGTCCGTCCGCAGCTCCACGAGGTGCCGCATCGGCTTGACCCCCGCCGCTTGGAAGTGCCCCGCGGCCGGTCGATTGGCCTTGCCGCGGCGGGTCTCCGCGTAGGCGAGCTGGACGGCCTCGTAACCGTCCCGCTCCTTGGTCTTCACCTGGGTGACCAGGCAAGGCCCGGCCTGGATGACCGTCACGGGGACCACCTTGGAGTCGTCCGTGTAGATCTGCGTCATCCCGAGCTTCGTCCCCAGGATCCCCTTGGCGATGCCCATCGATCCCCCGTCAGAGCTTGATCTCGATGTCGACGCCGGCCGACAGGTTCAAGCGCTGGAGCTCCTGGACCGTCTTGGACGTGGCTTCCAGGATGTCGATGAGGCGCTTGTGCGTGAGCATCTGGAAGTGCTCCCGGCTGTCCTTGTCCTTGTGGGGCGACCGGATGACCGTCCACAGGTTGCGCTCGGTGGGAAGCGGTACTGGCCCCACGACCTTGGCCCCCGTCCGAGTGACGTGATCGACGATGTCGCGCGCCGCGGCGTCGAGGATCTCGTGGTCGTAGCCACGCAGCTTGATGCGAATCCGCGGAGCGGCCATCAGCGGCCGCCCCGCTCGTCCGAGCGCTTGCTCATGCCCGATGTTCCGCGTCGGACGGCCCCTCGCTTCAGCGCTCCCGCCAGCTCCTCGCGTCTGTCCTTCACCGCTGCCCAGACCTCCGGGCAGTCGGCATGTTCCATGTGGAGCTCCGCGCGGACGGCCTCGTCCAGGGCCCGGCGGTCGAGCCAGGTCGGGTCCGGCGGGAGCCAGTCGCCAAGATGGCGGGTGTAGCAGCTCATTTCAGGATCTTCACGACCCTTCCGGCGCCGACGGTGCGGCCGCCCTCGCGGATGGCGAACCGGAGCCCCTCCTCCATGGCGATGGGAGCGATCAGCTCCACCTTCATGGTGGTGTTGTCACCCGGCATGATCATCTCCGTGCCCTCGGGCAGCGTGATGGCCCCGGTCACGTCGGTCGTCCGGAAGTAGAACTGCGGGCGGTAGCCCGGGAAGAACGGCGTGTGCCGGCCGCCCTCTTCCTTCGACAATACGTAGACCTGGGTATCGAACTCGGTGTGCGGGGTGATCGTGCCCGGCTTGGCCAGGACCTGCCCCCTCTCCACGTCGTCCTTGTCGATACCCCGCAGCAGCACGCCGACGTTGTCGCCGGCTTGGACGTCGTCCAGGAGCTTGCGGAACATCTCCAGGTCGGTGGCCACCGTCTTCTTGGTGGCCTTGATGCCGACGATCTCGATCTCCTCCATCTTCTTCAGGCCGCCGCGCTCCACCCTGCCGGTGACCACGGTGCCTCGCCCGGTGATCGAGAAGACGTCCTCGATCGGCATGAGGAACGGCCTGTCGACGTCCCTCACCGGCTCGGGGATCGAGTTGTCGACGGCGTCCATCAGCTCCATGACCTGAGCCTTGGCCTGGTCGTCGCCCTCCAGCGCCTTCAGCGCGGAGAGCCGGATCACCGGAACCTCCTCGCCGGGGAACTCGTATGAAGACAGGAGCTCGCGGACCTCAAGCTCGACCAGGTCGAGAAGCTCGGGGTCGTCGACCATGTCCACCTTGTTCAGGGCCACCACGATGTACGGCACGTTCACCTGTCGGGCCAGGAGGACGTGCTCCCGCGTCTGCGGCATGGGCCCGTCGGCCGCCGAGACCACCAGGATGGCCCCGTCCATCTGGGCGGCCCCGGTGATCATGTTCTTGATGTAGTCGGCGTGCCCCGGGCAGTCCACGTGGGCGTAGTGCCGCTTCGCGGTCTCGTACTCCGCATGGAAGATCTGGATGGTGATCCCGCGCTCGCGCTCTTCGGGCGCCTTGTCGATCTGCTCGAAGGGGATGTAGTTGTTGATCCCCCCCACCTTCTCCGACAGCACCTTGGTGATGGCCGCGGTTAGCGTGGTCTTGCCGTGGTCGATGTGGCCGATCGTCCCGATGTTGACGTGCGGCTTGGTCCTCTCGAACTTCTTCTTCGCCATCTCCGCTTACTCCTTCCGGGGCTCCCAGCCCCGATCTACTCCCCTCGGACTCGGGCCACGATCTCCCGCGAGATCTGGGCCGGCACCTCCTGGTAGGCGTGCAGCTGCATGGGCGTGTGTGAAGCACGGCCCTGAGTCCTGGACCGCAGGTCGGTGGCGTAGCCGAACAGCTCGGCCAGCGGGACCACCACGCGGATCACCCGCATCCCGGACCGCTCGTCGATGTTCTCGATCCGGCCCCGGCGGGACGTCACGTCGCCCATGACGTCACCCATGAATTCCTCCGGGGTGAGGATCTCGAACTCCATGACCGGTTCGAGCATGACCGGGTCACCCTTCCGGGCGCCCTCGCGGAACGCCATCTGCCCGGCGATCTTGAAGGCGATCTCCGAGGAGTCCACCTCGTGGTAGGACCCGTCGGTCAGCGTGGCCCGGATGTCGACCATCGGGTATCCGGCCACCACGCCGGACTCCATCGCTTCCTGGATGCCCTGGTCCACTGAGGGGATGTACTCCCGGGGGATGTCCCCGCCCACGATCTTGTTGACGAACTCGTAGCCGCCGCCCGATCCGAGCGGCTCCAGGTCGATGACCACGTGGCCGTACTGCCCCCGACCGCCGGTCTGCCGGATGTACTTGGCCACCACCTTGTGGACGACCTTGCGGATCGTCTCCCGGTAGGCCACCTGGGGCTTTCCGACGTTGGCGCCCACGCTCCACTCGCGGGTCAGGCGGTCGACGAGCACCTCGAGGTGCAGCTCCCCCATGCCCGAGATCAGCGTCTGGCCGGTCTCGTCGTTGACCTTCACCACGAACGTGGGGTCCTCGTCAGCCAGCCGTCCCAGCGCGCTGGACAGCTTGTCCTGATCGGCCTTTGTCTTCGGCTCGATGGCCACGGACACCACGGGGGTGGGGAACTGCATCGACTCGAGAACGATGGGGTTGGCGGGGTCACACAGCGTGTCGCCGGTGGTGGTGTGCTTGAGCCCCACGACCGCCACGATGTCCCCGGTGAACGCGGCATCCTTGTCCTCCCGGTGGTTGGCGTGCATCTGGAGGATCCGGCCGATCCGCTCCTTCCGGTCCCTCGTGGAGTTCTGGACGTGAGCCCCGGTCCGGAGGATTCCCGAGTACACGCGGATGTAGGTAAGCCGGCCCACGAAGGGGTCGGACATGATCTTGAAAGCGAGCGCGGAGAAGGGGTCTGCGTCACTGGCCTCTCGAATCGCCTCCTCCCCGGTCTCGGGGTCGGTCCCGCGCACGGGCGGCACGTCGACCGGCGAGGGTAGGAACGCCACGACGGCGTCCAGCAGAGGCTGGATGGCCTTGTTCTTGAAAGCGGACCCGCACAGGACCGGGGTCCCAGTCACTTCGAGCGTGGCCTTGCGTAGGGCCCGCCGCAGCTCCTCGGACGTGGGCTCGCCCCCGTGGACGTACTTCTCCATGAGCTCGGGGTCGTGGTCCGCGAGGCGCTCGAACAGACGGTGCCGCCATTCCTCGGCCTTCGCCCGGAGCTCTTCGGGGATCCCCACGGTCTCCCAGGACTCGCCCATCCCTTCCGCCCAGCGCAGACCCTTCATCTCGATGAGGTCGATAACCCCGACGAAGGAGGACTCGACGCCCCAGGGAAGCTGGATCACCAGGGGGGTGGCGTGCAGACGGTCTTCGATCATCTCGACGGTCCGCTCGAAGTCGGCTCCCACCCGGTCCATCTTGTTCACGAAGCAGATCCGGGGGACGTGGTAGCGGTCGGCCTGACGCCACACGGTCTCGCTCTGGGGCTCCACTCCCGCCACCGCATCGAAGATCGCGACCGCGCCGTCGAGCACGCGGAGCGACCGCTCGACCTCCACCGTGAAGTCCACGTGGCCGGGGGTGTCGATGATGTTGATCCAGTGGTCCTTCCAGTAGGTGGTGGTCGCCGCCGAGGTGATGGTGATGCCTCGCTCGCGCTCCTGGACCATCCAGTCCATCTGGGCCGTGCCCTCGTGGACCTCTCCGACCTTGTAGGACTTGCCCGTGTAGTAGAGGATCCGCTCGGTCGTGGTGGTCTTGCCCGCGTCGATGTGGGCCATGATCCCGATGTTCCGAGTGCGGCCGAGCGGGTATTCCCGGATCACTAGGGCCTTGCCGGCCCCTCCGGTTCCCTTGACCGCTTCTCGTGCTGCCTGCGCCATCGGATTCAACTTCCTCGCTGCGGTGGCCACCGCTGCTACCACCGGTCGTGGGCGAACGCCTTGTTCGCCTCCGCCCATGCCACCCCACGCATCTCGCTCGCCACGCTCGCTGCGACGCGCGGGGACCCCATCGTGCTCACCATCTGTAGTGAGCGAACGCCTTGTTCGCTTCCGCCATCTTGTGCATGTCCTCCCGACGCTTCACGGAGGCTCCCTGCCCTGAGGCGGCGTCCATGATCTCCGCAGCCAGCCGATCGGCCATGGAGTGCTCCTTGCGCTGGCGGGCGTAGTTCACCAGCCACCTGAGGGCGAGCGTGGTGCCCCGGTGAGGCCGAACCTCCACCGGGACCTGGTACGACGCTCCGCCCACGCGCCTGGACCGCGTCTCCAACAATGGTCGGGCGTTGTCCACCGCCTTCTTGAGCGAGATGACCGGATCGTTCGCGGTCCGCTCGGACACGACCTCGAGCGTCTTGTAGACGATCCGCTCCGCCAGAGCCTTCTTGCCGTTCAGCAGGACCTTGTTGATCAGCTGGGTGACCAGGGCGTTCTGGTAGACGGGATCAGCCGTGATCTCGCGCTTGGAGGCAGCTCCTTTCCGTGGCATCGGCCTCGACCCCCTACGCGCTTCTCTTGGCGCCGTACAGCGACCGGGCCTTCTTCCGGTCCCGGACCCCGGCCGTGTCCATGGTCCCCCGGACGACCTTGTAGCGGACGCCGGGGAGGTCCTTGACCCGCCCACCTCGCACGAGCACGATCGAGTGCTCCTGGAGGTTGTGGCCGATACCGGGGATGTAGGCGGTGACCTCGATGCCGCTGGTCAGGCGGACCCGGGCTACCTTCCGGAGGGCCGAGTTCGGCTTCTTCGGGGTGGTCGTGTAGACACGCGTGCAGACGCCGCGGCGCTGCGGGGAGCCCCGAAGCGCGGGGCTCTTCGTCTTGACCCGCGGGCGCTCGCGCCCGTTCCTGACAAGCTGATGTACGGTCGGCATAGCTGCTCTCTCGTCTGCACGCTATCTCTCGCCTGCTCGCCCCTCATCGAGTCTGACAAAAAGGCCGGGCCACTCGGCCCAAGCCCCAGAGAGCACGGGTGACCGGCTGCTCCCTTAGGGGTCCGCTCAAGACATGCTAGTGACGGCCCGGCCAATCCGGGCCGCAACAGACAATGCTACCGAGTAGCTAAGGGGGATGTCAACGCACCGACTGGGCAAACGCGCCGCCCGTGAGCTGGGGGTTCGTCAGTCCCTGCGTTGCCCAATGAGGGCCTTGGTGTGGCAATGGCACTCCCTGTCTGGGCAGCCCTCGTCCCAGGCGCTTTCAGGCTCCCACACGATGGCGGGGTCGTCCTTGGCGAAGAAATAGGTGCACCCACAGCCGTCGCAGCTTTCGGGCACCAAGTCGTGCCAGTCGCTGAACTCATCCCGCCGGCGGGCCGGCAGATCCGGTGTCCCGGGGTTCAACATCGTCATCTTCCCCTCCTGGCCCCCTCGAGCTCGGCCGCCTCTCCAGGAGCCTCTTGGACCCCTGGGGGTCCGAGCGACGCCGTAGCGTACCAGCGGGGCCGCCATCGGGGCTGGTGACCACCGCGATCAGAACGACGATCGCAGAATCTCGGGCCCGAGGGGCCCCCTCCAGGCCTCGCATCAAGCCGAAACGGACTGGTGGAGCTCCTCCGCCGTGATCTGCTCGAGCTGCTTTTTCTTAGTCTCCACCCCGAAGACGATCATCGCCACGATCGCCAGCGTGAGCGGGATCGCTCCATACAGCGCAGTGGCGCCGATCGATGGCGCCGCGATGGCCGCGGCCACGATGGCCAGGATCATCACGCCGCCGAACTTGGTCGCGCCGGCAGCCAGCCCCGTCCCTCGGGACCGCACCTTGGTCGGGAAGATCTCCGAGGCGTAGGCGATCACCACGGCCGTCAGGGAGCTGATGCCCCAGATGGGCACGATCAACAGGATGTACAAGAGCGTGGACGAATGCCCATTGTGGACCAGGATGCTGGTGGGGGCGAGCACGAACGCGAACAGGGCTGTCACGGTCACCATGGCCATGAGCAGGATGGTCTTCTTGGCGCTCCAGAACCCGTAAGCCCACGCGATCGGGAAGTTCAGGGGGAACCCGATCAGGGCCGAGTCACGAAGGATCTTCGCGGAGTTGACGCTGGTGATTCCCAGCTTCTGCAGGTTCGAAGGGATCCACTGCTGGAATCCGAACTGCACGATGCCGATCCCGATTCCGAGGAGGAGCAGGATGGCCGACAGGCCGACGAACTCTCGGCTGAAGAGCTGCCCGAACCGGCTCCGGATGGCCTTCTCCACTTTGAGGAGGGAGTCGTCGCCCTGGACCACGACGGCCCCGTACCGTTCCATGATCGCCCGAGCCTCATCCTCGCGACCGTGCTGGAGGAGGAACCGCGGAGACTCGGGGATCCAGTGGTTCAGCAGGATCAGGATCAGGCCGGTGGGAAGGCTGATCCACCAGAGCATCCGCCATCCGAACCGGTCGGGGGCGGCGATGGTCGAGGCCAACCAGCTCGTGATGATGTACGCGCCGGCCACGTCCCCTCCGATCAGCACCATCAGCCATCCTCGATGCCTGGCGGGGATGGTCTCGGCCATCAGGGCAAAGGTGATCGGGAGCATCCCTCCCACTCCCAGGCCCATGATGAAGCACACGATCAGATTGGCCCAGTACTCCGGCATGGCTCCGCACACGGCGACCGCGATGAAGATGATCGCCGCCAGCAGGATGGAGGCCCGCCGGCCAATCTTGTCGCCGAACCAGCCCCACAGGAAGGAACCGATGACCGTGCCGCTGATGCCGGAGAGGGGGTACAGGGCGATGGGCAGGGCGTGCGCGGTAGGGTTGAGTGGCGACTTCAGCCCGTATTCCTTCGCCGCGCCCGGCGCCATGAAAGCGAGCGTCGTGGGCTTCATCACGTCGATGGTGACCGCTGCAGCCATCACCAGCAGCAGCCCGATATGCGCGGGCTTGATCGGTGCCTCGTCCATGGCCCGGACCTTGATGTTGGAGACGAAGCCCTTGCTGATCTCGGACAACTTTGGGAACAGGCCGTAGGCGGTGGCGACGACCCCCACGAGGATCAAACCCATCCCCGCCATGAACGAGACGTCAGGGGTCCTGCCGACGAGGACGTAGTGCTGGTGACGCGCGGAGAAATAGAAGGGGAAGTGCATGATGACCCCGACCGTCACCGCCGCGATCCCGAACCAGAAGGCCGCGGGGTGCTGGTACTGGATCGCGGACGTCTTCTTCTCCGGGAGTCGTTCCATCGTGCTCGTCGCCATCGATCGTTTCCTTCCTCCCTGTTGGGGCGTCTTGAGTGGACTTTGCTAGCTGTCCGACCGAACTGCCTGAAGAAACTCCTCTTGGGGAGCGGTCTCGCGCCGGGCACCGCACTTGCGGCAGACGTAGGCCCTCTCTGAACCGATGTAGTCGACGACGCCAAGGCACTGAGGGCACCTCGGGAGATCGGCTCGCTCCGGATCCATCGCCCACGGCCGGAGCAGATTTCCCGGATCGGCCAGCGCCTTCTGGTAGGACTCCTGCATCGCGTCCAGCAGGGTGCGGGCGCGGGTCTGGGTGTCCGGAATGTAGGGGTTCCCCTGGAGAACCCGGACGATCATCTCCCGCCACCTCGGGCTCGACGCGTACCGGGTAACGAGGTTCTGGAGCTTGTAGAAGGTGTCGATCAGTTCGTACCAGAGATCCACGCCGGCCTCGACCCGGCGCTGGTACTCGGCGAACGGCCGTTCCT
>WNGB01002459.1_pt1 | contig 29872 bp, 27 predicted proteins | sample 5400681 | NCBI WGS metagenome assembly WNGB01 (sample SAMN13153367, study PRJNA577476) | soil metagenome | isolation source: 115 cm soil or saprolite under grassland replicate 2 | place: USA:California | collected 2016-06-15
AAGACGTTACTCGTGGAGCCGTAGCCGACGCCTACTGCACCGGCCCAACCGCAGCCGGACTCGGAGCCGCCGCCCTCGGCGCTCTCCGCGCCTCCCGAAGAACGCCTTGCTGGGAGCGTGGCGCGCCGTCAAGCGGGTCGACGCTCGAGGCCGGCCAATTAGAGCGGAACCACGGCGTCGCCGACCGCGATCTCGCCGCTGCGGGTGATGTCGGCGCGCAGGCCGCCGCGGTGGCGAAGTGCCTTCAGGACGCCTGCGCGAGTTAGGCGCTCGAGGTGAGCGCAGGGCTCGCAGATACGGTCGCCGTAGCACTCGACCTCACCGACGCGGAAGTGTTTCCCGATGAGGGCTTCAAGGGCGACCCCGCGTGTCAAGACGTTGCGCCGTGCACCTGCCGGAGCAAGGCCGACCTCCTCTAACACTTCTGCTTCGACGAGCGTCAAGTCGCGCCCTGTCTCGACCGGATAGTCGGACCATGTCCCTGTTCGGCTGAAGTAGCGGTCTCCCTCGAGTCCCTTTCCGTGCACCGCCCTCACCCGGGCGACGGAGCGGGGGAGCTTCCGCGCGCTCGCTGAGAGATAGATGGCCTCGACTCGCCCCTCTTGCACGACCCACCTCCCCCTCGTATTCGGGCCGCGGAATCTCGACCAGCTGCGCCCCTTCTGCGAGGAGCTGCCGGACGGCATCCCGCCACACGCCACGCACGCCGGAGTTTAGGCGTCGCATCGCCACCCCCGAAACTCGGAAGCGGCTCGGTGCGTCTTTCGATACCTGATCGCCCTTTGATCTGCGCATTTGTCGGTCGCTCAGGCGGAATCGCCCCCCGGCCGGGCTGCAAGAAACCGGAGCACGCGTGCGCGCGTATTGCCTACGCAATCGATCACGGAGGTGACCCATGCAGCGCAGGATTTTCCTAGTGTGCGCGCTGACGTTTGCCACCCTCGCCGTCGCCGCCGGCGCTTACGCCTCGCTGACGAGTGGCGGCCCGAGGATGGGCCCACAGATCACGATCACACGGCCGGCCTTCCATGGCTACTACGACGGCCACAAAGACACCTACCTGAATACCGACGTCTCCAAAAGGGCCGATGCGAGGGCGATGCAAATCAACTACGCGCCCGGGCTCAAGACGGTGCCGCTGAAATCGGCGCCGGAGATCTACCTTGTTCAAGGCAAAGCAGCCGCAGGACAGCTCGCCGTCTTCGGCTCCGAGCCCGGCGAGGCGAGCTACTCGCCCATCTGGAAGGAGACGATCCTGACCTGGAAAACGAGCGCGAAGCCGGTCGTGATCAAGAGCGACACGCAGATCGACCAGCTCGAGAAGAAGGGCACACTGACCGAGCGCTCGACGTCAGTCAGGCTCAACTGCCCGATCATAAAGGTCCGGTAGGGCTTATGAGCACGACGAGACTGAATTGCACGCTTTGCGCTTGATGGTGAAACTTTTTGCCCAAGCTTTTGCCCATCTGAGATGACCGAAGGTGACCTAGGCTGATCTGAGGCCCGCTAATCACGCCCCTACTTCGTCAACAAGGCTGACAACAGAAGTCTCATAACCCGGAGGTCGCAGGTTCAAATCCTGCCCCCGCTACTGGAAGGGCCCCGGAGACGGGGCCCTTCTGCTTCTCGCTTTAGCTGGCGCCGTCGAACCTAGCGAAGAAGCTTGCCCGCCGCGACGAGCAGCCGGCTTCCGCTTCTGGCGAATCGGGCCGCCCGGCGCGCGTGGCCAGCCGCGGCCAGCCTCAGTCCGCGCAGGCGCGCTTGACCGCTCAGCGCCCACTCGCGCCCGACGATCGCGTAGTCACGGAAAGCCGCAACCGCCAGCCGCTTCGCGCGCGCCCCGCGGACGCTCGAGGCTCGGACGGGAGCGAGCGCACGCACCGCGCGCAGCGAATCGGCGCGGAAGTGACGCGCTCTGCGCATCATTCGACGGGGATGACGGCGGCTCGCGCTGAGACCGATTCCGTGCGCGTCCAGGGCGATCCGATGCGACCAGCTCGCGACCCTCGCCTTCAGGGTCGCGTCGCTTGCGACCGCGGCAGTGGGAACCGAGAGCGCGAGTGCGGCAAGGCAACTCAGGACAAGGAGGACTTGCCGGCCGACTGAAAGCCCGCGCGCGGGGCTAGTCGCAGTCTTCGTTTTCGCCCTGCTCGTCGCCCGGCTCGCCGGGCTGGTCATCGCCGTTCTGGTCGTCGGCCTGCTCGCGAGTGGCCTCCTGCTCGACCTCGGTCGCGGCCTGCTCGACTTCGGTCGCCGCTTCCGCCTCTTCATTCTCGCCCTGCTGATCCTGATCGGTGCAGGCGGTCGTCGTCGTGGCCGGCGCAGCCGCGGGGCTCCCTGCAAATGCCCCGGCGACGCCTGCTCCTGCGAGCAGCGCGAGGGCAGCGAACGTCGTGATCAGCTTTCTCGGTTCCATGACGGCTTGTCCTTTCGTTCCGGATCCGTTCGGCGTCAATGACTGTTTCGGCCGAAGAAGCTCCGCAGTGTAGTCCCAATCCGGGGAGAACCTTCGCGACGTTGTCGCTCGGGTCGCGCTGTGAGCGCGCAACTCCTGCCCTGGCGCGGGTGGACTACGCGAAAACTTTGCGTGAACTTTTGCCCGGTCTGAGCTGATCTGAGCAGACCTCACCTGATCTGCTACCGCCTAATCAAGCCGGGTCTGAGTCACCTAACCTGGAAACAGACGTCTCATAAGCCGGAGGTCGCAGGTTCAAGTCGTGCCCCCCGCTATCGGGCCCCCGCTTTGCGGGGGCTCTTCTTTGCCAGAAACAGAGGGGACGCCATGAACCTGCGACGCTGGTTGGCCAACCGGACGTTCTCGGCAATCGCCCACAGCCCGCTCAGTGACAGACAACTCGCGCTGGCGCATCATGACGCCTGTGCGGCGCGATCTCCCCTTGGGAACCGTCACCTTCTTCTTCACCGACGTCGAGGGTTCGACGAAGCTCTTGCACGAGCTCGGCGCTGAGGGCTACGCGCAGGCGCTTGCTGAGCACCGCCGCATCTTGCGCCAGGCCTTCAGCGCGCACGGCGGGGTCGAGGTCGACACCCAGGGGGACGCGTTCTTCGTCGTCTTCCCGACCGTTCGGGGCGCGCTCGACGCGGCGGCGGCGGCGACGTTAGAGCTTGCCTCCGGCCCGATCCGGGTTCGGATCGGCATCCATACCGGCACTCCGCACCTGGCCGAAGAGGGCTACGTAGGCAAGGACGTCCATCTCGGAGCCCGCATCGCCGCCTCGGGCCACGGCGGCCAAGTGCTGCTCTCGAAGGAGACGCGCGAGCTCGTCGAGGTCGAGCTGACGGATCTCGGCGAGCACCGCCTCAAGGACTTCCGAGACCCGGTCGGGATCTTCCAGCTCGGTTCGGAACGCTTCCCTCCGCTCAAGACGATCTCGAACACGAACCTCCCGCGCCCTGCGAGCTCCTTCGTGGGCAGGGACGAGGAGGTGGAGGAAGTCGCAGCTCTGCTTCAACGGGGCGCGCGCCTGCTCACGTTGACGGGCCCGGGCGGCTCGGGCAAGACGCGCCTCGCCATCGAGGCTGCAGTGGAGCTCGTGCCGAAGTTCAAGGCAGGCGTGTTCTGGGTCGGCCTTGCTCCGCTGCGCGATCCGGCGCTCGTCGTCGAGACGATCGCGCAGACGCTCGGGGCCCAGGACGGTCTCGCGGAGCACATCGGCGAGCGTGAACTGCTGCTGCTGCTCGACAACCTCGAACACCTGGTCGAGGCGGCACCCGAGCTCGCCTCGCTCGTCGAGACCTGCCGCAATCTCAAACTGCTCGTCACGAGCCGTGAGCTCTTGCGCGTCAGGGGCGAGGTCGAGTACCCGGTGCTTCCGCTCGTGGAGCCGGAGGCGGTCGAGCTCTTCTGTGCTCGGGCACGGGCGGAACCGGACGAGGCCACCTACGAACTTTGCCGGGCGCTCGATAACCTCCCGCTCGCGCTCGAACTCGCCGCCGGCCGGGCAAGCGTGCTCTCGCCGAAGCAGATCCTCGAGCGGCTCGCTCAGCGACTCGACCTGCTCAAGGGCGGGCGGGACGCGGATCCCCGCCAGCAGACGCTACGAGCGACGATCGAGTGGTCGTTTGACCTGCTCGATGAGGAGGAGAGGCGCCTGTTCGCCCGTCTCGCGGTCTTCTCTGGCGGATGGTCGCTCGCGGCGGCAGAGGAGGTTGCCGACGCCGATCTCGACATCCTCCAGTCGCTCGTTGACAAGAACCTCCTCCGCCACACGGAGGAGCGGTTCTGGATGTTGGAGACGATCCGTGAGTACGCAGCCGAGCGGCTCGAGGCCTCTGGAGAAGCCGACGGGTTGCGGCAGCGCCACGCTCAGCACTTCCTGGCGCTCGCGGAGGAGGCGGAGCCGAACCTGCGCGCGTATTCGCGCGAGTGGCTCGACCGGCTGGAGCGCGAGCACGACAATCTGCGAGGCGCTCTCGACCGGTTCGGGGCCGCAGGCGCGAGCGAACTTGCCTTGCGGCTGGCCGGAGCCCTGTCGCGGTTCTGGGACGAGAAGGGCCATCTTCCGGAGGGCCGCCGTCGGCTCGAGAATGCGCTCCGCAGCGACAATCGTCCGACGGCGGCCCGTGCCAAAGCGCTCAATGGAGCGGCCGACATGGCGGTCAGTCTCGGAGACGCTACGACGGCGACGCTTCGGGCCGAGGAGGGGCTCGCGCTCCATCGCATGCTCGGGGATGCATGGGGCACCGCGGAGTCCGGATTCTTGCTCGGCCTCGCCGTCGCCGATGGAGACGATTTCGCAATGGCTCAGCAGCTCTTCGACGAAAGCGCACGACAATTCCGCGAGCTCGGCGACCAGCAATACGCGCTCGTGGCGACTCGCATGCTTGCGTGGATGTGCTACAGGCTCGGCGACCGCGAACGCGGCCGAGCACTGCACGAGGACAACCTTCGTCGGGCGCGTGCGCTCGGCAACGAGCACATCGAAGCGTCGACCCTCGGTGCGCTGGCGATGATCGCCGTCGACGACGGGCGGGTCGACGACGCAATCTCGATGCTGAAGGAGAGCCACCGCATCCACCGCGACCTCGGAGATCCAATTGGGATCGCGAGAGGCCTCTGCCGCGTCGCCCGCGTCCTCGCCTCCGTCCAAAGACCGGGAACGGCTGCCCGGCTCCTGTCCAGCTCGGAGGCCCTGCACGAGGAGCTCGGAGCAGGCTTGCGCCCATGGCTTGCGCAGATGAACGAAGAGACACTCACTGCGGTCCGTGCGCAACTGGACGAATCTGCTTTCGCCGAGGCCTGGGAGCAAGGCCGCCTGCTGACGGCCGACGAGGCCGTCGCGCTGGCCCTCGACTCGCTCGGCTGAGCGCGGCGGCGCAGGTTCAAAATCCTGCCCCCGCTATTGAAAAGGCCCTGCACTGCAGGGCCTTTTCGTTTACGTCATGGCGCCGTCCCGCGTCGCTAGATCCGCAGGCACTCGTAGTAGCCGATGAGTGCGCGGAAGACGTAAGGATCTCCGGACGGCCCACACGGCTGCCCCCTGTAGAGGTCGGCGCGGATGAGGTACACCGTGCCATCGAAGTTCCCGGCCAAGTCGAACGTCAGGAGCGCGAACGACGGCGGCGGGTCCGGGTCTCCGGCAACTGGGCGGCCGAGTCCCGGATTCGCACACGAGATTCTTGGCGGACTGACGAACGGAGGAGTCGGAAAGCAGGTCCAGCCCTGTGCCGCGAGCGTCTCAGGTGTCACGCCCTCGGCCTGGGCGGGCGCGGCGAAGGCGCTTAGAACTGCGACTGCTCCCGCCATCGTCAGCAGCGCCACGATCGTGCGCCACCGTTTGCTCGTTTCTGCCATCGCATCCTTCCTTTCTCTGGCTTGCTTGGCCCGTCACGTCCAGATTGCGCCGTGAGGACGTCTCGTCGCATCGAGGAAACCCCCACATTTCGCCCATTGGCTGCTTGGAGATCTCGCGACGAGTGGGCCACAATCGACGGGTGACGGTCGCATCCGGCTTGGAGCTCGTCGGCCGCGAGGAGGAGCTCCGCCGGCTGCTCCGGTTCGTCGAGGCCGTGCCGGATAGGCCGCGGGGTGCGGCGATCCGCGGCGAGGCAGGGATCGGGAAGACACTGTTGTGGCGCGCCGCGGTCGAGGCTGCCGAGGGGGCCGGGATCAGGATCCTGACGACGCGTTGCGTCGAGGCGGAGATGCCGCTGGCGCTCGGGGGCCTCGCCGACCTCGTAGATGAGGCTCTCGCCGGCGCCGCCGATGAGCTGACCGAGGCTCAGCGGGCTGCGCTCGCGGTCGCGGTCGGTTTCGAAGCCCCTCGCGCGCCCCGACTCGATCGCGCTGCCGCGCGCCTTCGTCGCGTTGCTCCACGCACTCGCGCGCCGCGAGCCGGTGCTCCTCGCCGTCGACGACGTCCAGTGGCTCGATCCGCAGTCGCAGGCCGTCGTCTCGTTCGCCGCCAGGCGGCTCGGCGAAGGGCCGATCGGAGTCCTCACGACTCAACGAGGCGATGGACGAGATCCGCTCGATCTCCGGCGGGCCCTCGACGAACGGGTCGAGGAGATCGAGCTCGGCGCGCTAAGCGTCGGCGCCCTCCACCAGCTCGTTCGCTCTCGCCTCGACGTGCGTATTCCGCGTCCGGCGCTTGCCCGGGTCCATTCGGCGTCGGGCGGCAATCCGATGTTCGCGCTCGAGTTCGCGCGATCGGTCACGGGGCGCGGCGGGCCGCAGTTCGGTCCCTTACCGATGCCGGCGTCGCTGGACGAGCTGGTGCGCGAGCGCGTCGCCGGGTATCCGCCGGAGCTGCGCCCGCTGCTCGCGCTCGTCGCGGCCGTCGAGCGTCCGACGCCGTCGCTGCTCGCGGCGATCGACGCCGGCGCAGGCGCATTGCTGGACGAGGCGTCCGAGCTTGGGGCCGTCACGCTCGGCGACGACGGCGTCATCCGCTTCCCCCCTCCCCTGCTCGCGTCCGCGGTCTACGCCGCCCTGCCGGCGGGACAGCGCCGCGCCCTGCACGCCCGTGTGGCGGCCGTCTCGCACGATCTCGAGGAGCGGGCCCGGCACCTGGCGCTCGCCGCCGCCGGGCCGGACGCGGACGTCGCGGCGCTTCTGGACAAGGCCGCTGCGCGCGCCAGGGCACGGGGTGCGCCCGCCGCGGCGGCCGAGTTCGCGCAGCAGGCGGTCCGCCTGACCCCGCCGGCCCAAGTCGCGGATCGTGACGACCGCGGGCTCGCGGTTGTGGGCTACCTCGCGGATTCCGGCCGGACCACCGATGCGTCCGCCTACCTCGACGAAGCCCTCGCACGAGGCATCGCAGGACCGCGCCGTGCGCGGGCGTTGCTGCTGCGAATCACGGTGGATCACGATCTCGAGATCATCGGGCCGGCAGCCGAGGAGGCGCTCGAGTATGTCGGTGAGGACCTCGCCCTGCGTGCCCGCGCTCTGCTGGTCCTGAGCTCCTACCAGCTATATCGGGAGGATGTCGTCGCGAGCGAGCAGTCGGCACGACAGGCGCTCGCGGCGGCCGAAGAGATCGAAGATCCGGCCCTCCTCGCCACCGCTCTCGCCGTCGTCGCCTCCCGGGCGGACCAGGCTGGACGCCCCGAGCCGGCTCTGCGGCAGCGCTCGGTCGCGCTCGCCGACGACCATGGAACGCTCCCCTACTGGCCGACACCGCGCGGAAATGCTGGACGAGCATTGCTGCGGGACGGCGACCTTGACGGCGCGCGCGAAATGCTCGCGGCTGAGCTCGACGCGATGCTTCGCAGGGGGATGGAGCCCGAGCGCTGGCGCATCGTGGTAGACCTCGCCGACCTCGAGTGCCGCGCGGGCAACTGGCAGCTCGCCGAGCAACATCTCGAGGACGCCTGGGAGGTCGCCGTCGACGGTGATGACCTTTATGCCAAGTCCTTCACCCTGCTGAGCAAGGGGCGACTCGCCGCACTCCGCGGCCGTGTCGACGAGTCTCGCCGGCTCCTGTCCGAAGCGGCAGCCCACGGCGACAGGATGCACTGGCCCTACTTCGCGGCGGTGAACCGGTGGGTGCGCGGCTTCCTCGAGCTCTCCCGCGGCGAGCCCCCACGCGCCTGTGAAGCGCTCGAGGATATCCCTCGCACGCTGCCGCAACCGAGCCGGCGCAACCGGGAGGTCATGCCTGCGGTGGCCGATGCCGTCGAGGCGCTCGTAGCACTCGGCCGGCTCGAGGAGGCCGAGGAGCTTCTGGCGGCGCTCGTCGCGGAGGCGAAGGCTGGGCACCGGTGGGCGGGCTCGGCGGTGCTTCGGTCCAGGGCGCTACTCCAGCTCGCGCGAGGCGAGACCGAGAGAGCGCTCGGCGTAGCCGACGAGTCAGCCGGCGAGTTCCAGACCTCGGGCTTCCCGCTTGACCGGGCTCGCGCGCTGTTGATCGCCGGCGACGCGCTGCGCCGACTGGGCGAGCGACGCCGCGCGGCGGAGAAGCTCGAGGCCGCGAAGGCCGTCTTCGTCGAGCTCGGAGCGCAGCTCTGGGTCGAGCGCGCCGAGAAGGAGCTGCGACGGGCGAGCCCGCGGCCGCGGCGCGACCGCGAGCTGACGAGCGCTGAGCGGCGCGTCGCGGCGCTCGTGGCGGCAGGGCGGACCAACCGCGAGGTGGCCGCGCAGCTCTTCACGACGGTGGCGACCGTCGAGGCGCATCTAACCCGGATCTACCGCAAGGTCGGCATGCGCTCGCGCACCGAGCTGGCCCGCCGCGTCGCGGAGGGGACGCTCTCGATCGCCGACGAGTAACAACTTGTCGGGTTTCCCCCGACGCGCCGCGTCCCCGCTCGCCGTACGTTCGCTCGAATGGCAGCGGAAGGCGAGCGAGCGTTCTTCGTCGAGAGCTACGCCCGAAGCTCGACGAAGCGGCCGCAACGGCGTTGTCGTCGCGCCTTCGAGCGGCCGTCACAGGGCTGCGGCGAGAAGGGATCTCGCTCCAATGGCGGGGATCCTTCGCGCTCGTCGACGAGGAGACATACGTCTGGATGGTTGCCGCGCCGGATGTCGAAGGAGTGGTGCAGGTGAGCGCCCGAGCGGGGGTCGGCTACTACCATGTCACCGAGGCCGCGGTCGACCCGCCGCGCGTGTGACCAAATCCCGCGCGCTCGCCAGCGGCCGGACCTCGACGAGGCGGTATGGGAGCCGGTCGGCGAAATGTGTCCAAATCCCACCCCGCTGCTCGAAAGGCCCGCTTCGGCGGATCTTTTGTCGTTTCGGGATTGAGATAAGGCGCCCCGGAGTCTCCTCGACGTATCGTCGTGCGGCCGTGCGGCGTCGGCGGCCGAGCAGTTCGGTTTGCGCGTTTTCTTCTGCGAGCGACGTTGGCGCTCGCCTACGCATCGCCGACGTAGCGACACGACTTTTGTTTTGCTCGCCGGGGAAGCCGCGCGTCGACGGGGTCGGGCAGCAGGTCGTAAAGTCCGCGCCGTGGGCGAGCGCGTGATGCGAGACGTTGACGAGCTTGTTCGGGATAACGAGAACCTGCGCGAGCAGCAGCGGGCGATCAGCGACGTTCTTCGCGCAGTCGCGAGTTCCGAAGGACTGCAGCCGGTGCTGGACGAGATCGTTGGCGCCGCGAAAAGGCTCTGTCACGGCGAGCACGCCCAGCTTTACCTGGCGGAAGGCGATCTCTTTCGGATCTTCTCAGAGAGCGGCGACCTGCAAGCGGCCTACGAATACGCAGAGGAACATCCGCACGCCCGTGACCGGACGACCGTCGTCGGCCGGGTAGCGCTTGCCGGTGAGTCGGTGCAGATCCCTGACGTCTTGGTGGACCCCGATTACTCATTCGAGGCACAGCGCATGGTCGGATATCGCGCGTTGCTCGGCGTTCCGATTGTTCTCGACGACGAGCTGATCGGGGCCATCGCGGTCGGCCGCAATGTCCCCGGACCGTTCGCCGACGAGCAGGTGGAGCTCGTCAAGACATTCGCCGACCAGGCGGCGATCGCGATCGCGAACACGCAGCTGATTGACGCCGTCGAGCGGCAGCGGACGGAGATGTCCCGCTTTGTCGCAGGTCGCCGAGCTCATCTCCTCGAAGCAGGGCGAGCAGCTGCTCGCCGGCCACCGTGCGTACATCTCCTGCCTCTTTTGCGACCTCCGGGGCTTCACGGCGTTCGCCGAGACCGCTGCGCCGGAAGAGCTGTTCGAAGTGCTACGCATGTACCACGAGACGCTCGGCGAGCTGATCCCCGCCTACGACGGGACGCTCGAGCACTTTGCGGGCGACGGCGTGATGGTGTTCTTCAACGACCCGCTCGCCGTCGAAGATCACGAGCTCCAGGCGATTCGGCTTGCGCTTGCCGCCCAGGAGCGGTTCGCGGACCTGGCGCAGGTGTGGCGGAAGCGTGGGATACAGCTCGATCTCGGAATCGGAATCGAGGCGGGTTACGCGACGCTTGGCCGGATCGGCTTCGAAGGCCGCTATGACTACGGCGCGCTCGGGCCGGTGACGAACCTCGCCTCCCGGCTTAGCACGCGCGCCGCGGGGGGTCAGATCCTGATCGGCCAACGCGTCTTCGGAGCCGTCGAGGAAGCGGTCGATGCGGCTCTCTTCGGCGAGCTCGAGCTGAGGGGCTTCGCTCGGCCCGTCACGGCGTACGAGCTCCGAGGTCTTCGGAGGGCCGGATAAGGGCTTCAGGAGCAGCTAACAGGCCGCTCGAGATTCGACCGAGATCCACCAACCGCCGTGTCCGACGGTCCTCCAGAGCGGGTCACGCGTCGAGCTCCGCGAGCCGTCGCTCGAGAAAGCGCCGCTCGGCGTCCGAGTGAACGAGCTCGAGGGCGCGCTCGTAGGCCGCACGGGCATCTTCGACGCGATCCAGCCGGCGCAGCAGGTCCGCGCGCGTCGCGTGCAGGTAATGGTATTGGTCGAGCTCGAGGCGCTCGATGAGGGCGAGCGCGGCCTCGACCTCGCCTGCTTCGGCGATCGCGGCAGCCCGGTTGAGCTCGACGACGGGCGAGCCCGTGAGGCGGGCGAGCTCGCCGTACAGAGCGGCGATCTGCGGCCAGTCCTGGGGCTCGTCTAGGTGCAGGGCCGCGATCGCCGCCTGCAGCACGTAGGGGTCGCGGCCGCCGAGCGCCAGCGCGCGCTCGAGCGTGGCGCGCCCCTCCTCGATCTGGTCGAAGTCCCAGAGCGATCGATCCTGGTCGCGGAGGAGGACGACCGTGCCGTCAGCGAATCGTGCGTCGCGCCGGGCGTCGTTCATCAGCATCAGCGCCAGCAGTCCGTGCACCTCAGGCTCGTCGGGCATCAGCTCGGCTAGCGTGCGCCCGAGCCGGATCGCCTCGGCCGCGAGCTCTCCCCGGCCGCCGTAGCCCTCGTTGAAGATCAGGTAGACGACCGCAAGCACGGCGGCGAGGCGGTCGGGGAGCAGATGAGCCGGCGGCACTCGAAAGGGGATCCCGGCCGCCTTGATCTTGCCCTTCGCGCGGACGAGCCGCTTGGCCATGGTCGCCTCGGGGACGAGGAAGGCGCGGGCGATTTCCTCCGTCCTCAGACCGCCGAGCGTCCGCAGCGTGAGCGCGACCTGGGCGTCGAGCGCGAGTGCCGGATGGCAGCAGGTGAAGACGAGCTCGAGCCGCTCGTCAGGAATCGTCGTCTCGTCCACTTCGTCCTCCATCGTTTGCGGCACGTCGAGCAAGCGGGTCTTGGCCGTGAGCGTGCGATCGCGGCGGATGCGGTCGATCGCGAGGTTGCGCGCCGTCGTCATCAGCCAGGCGCGCGGATTGGCGGGCATCCCGTCGCGAGGCCAGCGCTCGGCGGCGACCGCAAACGCTTCCTGGGCGGCTTCCTCGGCGAGGTCGAAGTCGCCGAGGAAGCCGATCAGGCCGGCGAGGACGCGGCCCCACTCGTCGCGGAAAACCTGCTCGAGGATCGCTATTGCTCCACGACCGGACGCACCTCCACCGCACCGCCCATGCGCGCCGCCGGAATGCGCGACGCGAGCTCGATCGCGGCGTCGATGTCGTCGGCCTCGAACACGAGCCAGCCAGCGAGCGCCTCCTTGATGGTGACGAACGGCCCATCGGTGATCAGTGTCTCGCCGTCCCGAACCCGCACCGTGGTGGCCGCCTCGGCGGGCTGCAGCTGGACGCCAGACGGGGTGACGCCAGGAGTCTCGTTGATCTCCTGGTAGGCCCCATAGATCGCCTTCTGCTCGTCCTCAGACAGGCGCTCCCATTTGTCCGGCGAGTACGGCGTCGGGGCGTCGCCGAATTGGATCAGCAGCATGTACTTCATCGCTTCCTCCTTTCGTGGAGCTTGGTCGCCTCTAAGACGAACGGCGGACGAGGGAAAAGACAACCTCGACGGATGATCGTCCTATGGGAGGGGTAGCTCCCCCTCGACCATCGGTGCAGTCGGCGAGGTAGAGGGCAGTGCCGAGGTCGCCCGTCCAGAGCGTGTAGCGGCCGTGCCCGTAGTCCGAGCGGCTGTGCTCGACTTGACCTGCAGCGTGCATCGCGAACGCGCGCGCTCGCATGAGCCACCGTTCGTCTCCCGTGTGCTCGAGCAGCGCCAGGAATGCGTATCCGTTCCCCGCTGTGCCGTGGCAGAGGTTTGCGCCCTTTCGCAGGGGCCCAGCACGCCACGCCAACTCGCCGCCTGCGACCGCGAGCTCCTCGTCAAGGATGTGAGTGAGCGTCGCGACGATCCCTGGCGCGCCGTGGCACCATTGCGTGCGGATTTGACCGTCGCCGTTTTCGTCGAGTCGCATCCCCGTGACCGGCGGCCAGTTGACGAGCCCACCCTCCTCGACGGCAAAGCGCCGGAGCGTCTCCGAGACGCCGGCGCCATCGCCGAGCGCAAGCACACACCCTGCGAACCCGTGTGCCGGACCGAGATAGCGCCCGCTCTGCCCCGCCAGTTGCTGCGTCCACAGGCCGTCCGCGTCCCGTCGGCCCTGCAACCACTCGACGCTCGCCGTCACGTCGAGCCCGAGTTCGCGACCGGCGAGAATCGTGCCGGGACTGCCCCACATTACTTCGCAACGCTCGTCGCGCTCGTTCGCCGCGATCAGCTCGGACAGCCGCTCGAGATTCGCCTGCGAAGGCGCGAGCCGTTGTAACACCAGCCGGATTCCCGTCTCGCCCATCCACAGGCTGCTCTCGGCGCCCTGGTGAGGAAAATCTGGCTGGGCTTCGAGCGAACGCTCCAGATACGGAACATAGTCCCGTCGTAATTCGACCAAGCCACGCCCCGCGAGGCGGTGGAGCGCAGCCACGACCCCCGCACCGCCGAGATACACCGTCCGGAACCGCGTGCGCGCGTCGTCCTCGTTGTCGGCGTCCTGTGGATGCGTCGGCCACCCGTCGTCGAATGCACTCTCCGCGTCGGCAACGATCGAGGCGATCGCCGTTCGCACCCTTTCGGCACTCCACGGTTCATTCGAGGGTGCCTCGTGCGCTTCCGGCTCAAACAGCATCGAGCGAGTCTATTGCCGCCGGTCTGAGGCGGTTCCCGAACGCTCGCCCACCCGGCCAGACCTCTACGCTGCTGCAGCGTGAGCCTCACTCAGTACTACACGGCGACGAGCCTCGACGGCTTCATCGCCGACCCCGACAACTCGCTGGACTGGCTGTTTACGCGGAAGCGCGAGGAGGACGGGCCGTTGAATTACGGCGAGTTCATCGCCGGCGTCGGTGCCATGGCGATGGGCTCGACGACCTACGAATGGATCCTCGACCACGAGTTCGCGGACAAGGATCCGGCGGAGTGGAAGTGGCCGTACGAGATCCCGTGCTGGGTCTTCACGCACCGGCAGCTGCCGGTCGTCCCCGACTCGCGAATCGAGTTCACCAGCGCGGACATCGCAACCGTGCACAACGAGATGGTCGGCGCCGCCGGCGACCGGAATGTCTGGATCGTCGGCGGGGGAGACCTGGCCGGTCAGTTCGCCGACCTGGGCCTGCTGGACGAGGTCATCGTCTCGATCGCACCGGTCACCCTGGGCGGGGGTGCGCCTCTGCTGCCGCGGCGGATCGAGCTCAGTCTGGACGAGCTGGGACGGAACGGCGACTTCGCCTGCGCCAGCTTCTCCGTCGTGCGCCCACCCGCCTGACCTCGGTCAGGGCGATTCCTCCTTGAGGTACTCCTCGATCTGGAGACGGCATTCGGCTGGAGATTGGCTCGTGTCGACGACGAGGCGCGACTCCTGCCAGGGTTCGTACTCGCGCCCGACAACGTCTGCCCAGGTTGGGACGTAATGGCCTTCCAGGTCGACGCTTCGTGCCTCGACGCGGCGGCGGTGTTCGGCTGCATCGGAACAGATGACCTCGATGATTCGGAGCGGATTGTGCGTCCGCGCTGCGAGGTTGCGCCAGGTTTGCCGGGCAGCCTCGACCGCGTTGACGGCATCCACGACGACGCTCGAGCCAGCATGCAGGCACCCTTCAGCGACGGCTTCGGCGACCACGTAGGCGGCTAAACCGGTGGGTTGCTCGCGGGCGATGCCTGCCCGCCACATCGCTGCTTCAAGCGCATCGATCCGGACGTAGGCGGCTGCCAGCATCTCGGCGACGGCTCTTCCGATCGTTGTCTTTCCGGAGCCGGGAAGTCCGCTGAGCACCACGAGCATCGAAGTAGTCCTAGCCGCCGACGAGTTCCCGCTCCCACTCGCCACGCTCCGCCTCGACGTAGCGCAGTCCGCGTAGCCATTGCTCGCCGCGCGTGTCGTGCCAGACCTCGCGCCAACCCGGCCGTCCTGCTTCACCCCACGACTGCGCCGTGTCGTAGAGGGCGCGAATGCGCTGACACACCGTCGGAAGCAGCGCTTCTTGGGCATCGAGCTCATAGGCATCGCAGAAGATTCTCAGCCGTGCGGAGCGTGAGCGAATCGGATGGCCGAGTCGCTCGCAGGTTGCATCGTCGTAGAGGGGGACGAATCGGTAGACCGCCCACGCTACATCCCAGATGCGGGGTGCCGGCGCAGCGAGGTCCCAATCGATGAATGCGCGGGGCGTGTGTTCGGGGCCATAGATCGTGTTGTCAGGAGAAAGATCGTTGTGGCAGACGACGTCGCCTCGTCGGGGCGCGCCGACCATGAACTGCCATTCGGCATCAGGCAGCGCCTCGAACGACTCAGTGGAATCGTGTAACGAGCGTATGAGCCGCGCGACACGTGCGAGCTCGTCGTCGGCGTGAGACGGACCACCTCCGGTCACGAAGCTGAGTACTTCGCGGCCCTCATTGTCGATCCCGAGCGGACGCGGCGCTCCCTCGAATCCAACCCGCTCCAGGTGAGCAAGCAAGGCGCGCACGGCAGGTGTCCAGGGACCCGCGGTGCGACGGATGGTCTCGCCGACACGCTCGACCTCGGTAAGGCCGCCGGTAGGTCGTGAGCCACTCTCGGCGTCTTTGTCCGGTCCCACTCGTCGACGATATCGGCGCCAGCTTGTATGCGGCGTCCCGTGTCTCCAAGCGCGCATAGGATCGGGCGCGTGGCGAATGGCCATCGCGTCATACTGTTGCCCGGTGGGGTAGTGCCGGCCGAGCAGGCCTACGCGGCGTTGCTGGCGACCCTGGGCGACCGCGTTGATGCGGTCGCGAAGGATCTCGAGGTGTATTCCGGCGATCGGCCGCCGCCTGACTTCAGCCTCGGTACCGAGGCGCAGGGGATTCTCCGCGAGGCCGACGCTCACGGCTTCGATCGTTTCCATCTGGTCGGCTACTCGGGCGGCGGCGCCTCCTCGTTGGCCTTCACCGCCCTGCACGGCGAGCGACTTCTGAGCTTGGCGCTCCTGGAACCGGCCTGGGCGGGCAACGAGCGAACTCCGCCGGAGGAGGAGCTGTTTCAGCGCTTCCGAGCGCTCGAGCCGCTACCGCCCGACCAGTTCATGGCGGGGTTCGTCCGGCTGCAGCTGGCCCCTGGGGTCGAACCACCGCCGCCTCCCGAGGGACCGCCCCCAGCGTGGATGGCGAAGCGGCCCGCGGGTCTGCGCGCGTTCATTCACGCGTTCGATCACGGCGACCTCGACCTCGAAGCGCTGCGGGCGTTCGATAGACCGGTCTACTTCGCGCTCGGCGGTCGCAGCAACCCTGACTACTTCAGCCGAATGGCGGAGCGACTGGCCACGATCTTCTCCGACTTCAGCGTCGAGACGTTCCCGGAGCGCCACCACTTCGATCCGCCACACCGGATCGAGCCCGAGCGCCTTTCGCGCTCGCTGCTCACACTCTGGGCACGCGCCGAGTCATAGACGCGGCCGATCCCCCGGCGCTGCGTTCTCGTACTCGTCGTGGCGGCGCATTACGAGCGGCACCCGCTCGCGCCCGACGAGGTGGTTGCTCGATGCCGACGGGCGACGAGCGGACGTCGTCGTGAGTACGACGCCACAGGCCTGGGCCGAGTTCGTCACGCATTCGGCCGGAAAGCGGCGGCTGCCCTCGCCGGAGATTCGCCTCAGCGGCGCTGAGGACCGGGTCGCAGACTGGTCGAGGTTTTCAGCGCCGATCGCTGATCCGGTTAAGGTCGCTGCATGTGCTTCGAGCTCGACTCGTTGCCGCCCATTCCGGCGATCGAGGGCGGCTCAGTGGAGCACCGCGATCTCGTGCTGGAGAGCTCCGACGGCACACGCTTTGCCGCCTTCGCCGCGCTGCCCGAGGAACCGAGCGGCAAGGGCGTCGTCGTCCTCCCCGATGTCCGTGGGCTCTACCGCTTCTACGAGGAGCTCGCGCTCCGGTTCGCCGAGCGCGGGATCGCCGCGGTCGCGATCGACTACTTCGGCCGCACGGCGGGAGTCGGCAAGCGCGGCGAGGATTTCGAGTACACGGAGCACGTCGCGCAGACGACGCCGGAGAGCATCCAAGCCGACGTGGGGGCCGCCGTCGAGTGGCTCCGCGAGTCTGGCGCCACCTCGGTCTTCACCGTCGGCTTCTGTTTCGGCGGCCGCAACTCATGGCTTTCGGCGGCAGGAGGGCACGGCCTCGCGGGAGCGGTCGGCTTCTACGGCGCCCCGGGTCAGCGCGAGCATCCTGGTCCGATCCAGCGCGCCGGGGAGATGAATGCGCCGATCCTCGCCCTCCAGGCCGGCGACGACCGGAACATCACCGCCGCAGACAACGCCGAGTTCGAGCGGGCGCTGACCGCGGCCGGCGTCGAGCACGAGATCGTCACCTACCCGGGCGCGCCGCACAGCTTCTTCGACCGCCGGCACGAGGAGTTCGCCGGCGACTCGGCGGATGCCTGGAGCCGCGTCCTCGCCTTCATCGACCGCTACGGCTAGCCGCGCGGGAGGATGAGCTCGAAGCGGGCGCCGCTGTTTGCGGTCGGGTCGTACAGAAGATCGCCGCCGTGGGCCCTCGCGTAGGTCTGGGCGATCGCGAGCCCGAGGCCGCTCCCTTCTCCCGGACCCCCGCGCTCGAACCGCTCGAAGAGGCGGGGCACGACGTCGGCCGGCACTCCGTCGCCAGAGTCCTCGACGCGTACGCGCAGATAGGTGTCGCGCTGGAGCACGCTCAGGACGACGGGAGGCTTCCCATGGCGCAGGGCATTGACGACGAGGTTCAAGAGGATGCGCTCGAGCGCCAGGCGGTCGGCGACGACCTCGACCTCCTCGTCGACGTCGATGCGGATGTCCGCCTTCTCCTCGGCGCCGGCGGCCGCAACGACCTCGTCGAGCACCTCGCCCAGCGAGACGGTCTGAGGCTGGATCGGAATCGACTTCGCATCGAGCCTGCTGAGATCGAGAAGCTGCTCGATCAGGCGCCGGAGCCGCTTCGACTGCTCCCAGAGTGCGTCCTCGAGCCGCTGCCGTTCCTCCGCCGAGAGCGAATCGCCCCGGTCGCGCAACGTCGCGGTGATCCCGTAGACCGACGTCGCCGGCGTCCGAAGCTCGTGCGAGGCGACCGCGACGAAGTTCAGCTTCAGCTGGTCGAGCCGGACGAGCTCGTCGTGCACCCGCGCCTTCTCGATCGCGAGCGCTGCCCGGGCCGCGACGAGCTGCAGGAGCTCGACGTCGTCCTCGGTGAAGACGCGAGGCTCGAGCGTGCCGACGTGCAGCACTCCGAGCACGTTGTCTCCAACTATGAGCGGGACGCCGAGCAGGCTCTTGATCCCCTTCTCCCGCAGGACCGGGTTCAGAACGTTCACATGATCGACGTGTTCGAGCACGATCGGCTGCCGCATGGCGGCAACCCGGCCGGCGAACCCGCGCCCGATCGGAATCCGCACGCCGCGCTCGACCACTTCCTCGAGGCCGACCGCGGCCCGGGCGACGAGCTCCTCGGTCTCCTCCTCGCGCATGAGGATCGCGACCGTGTCGGCTGCGAGGATGTCGTGGATCCGCGAGAGGAGCTCCCGCAGCAGCTCCTCGAGCTCGAGGTGGCTGAGGGCAGCGTCGGTCACGATTTGAAGCTGCTCGAGCCGAGCCCGGGCCTGTCGCTCCGTCGCGAACAGGCGAGCGTGCGCGATCGCGATCGCGGCTCGGTCTGCGACGAGCTGGAGGAGCTCGACGTCTTCGGACGAGAAGGCCCGCGGGCTGAGCGTGCCGACGTGGAGGACGCCGAGGAGCTGCCCTTCGACGACGAGCGGGACGCCGAGCAGGCTTTTGACGCCCTTCTCGCGCACGATCGGATTGAGGATCTCCGCGCGGTCGACGTCCTCGACGATGATCGGCCGACGCTCTCCAGCCACGCGCCCGGCGAACCCACCGTCAATCGGGATCCGGACACTCCGCTCGACTTCCTCCTCGAGGCCGACTGCGGCCCGGGCGACGAGCTCGTTCCGGTCGTCGTCATGGAGGAGGATCGCTGCTGTATCCGCCGCGAGGGCTTCGCGGATTCGCGCCAGCAGTTCGCCGAGCAGCTCATCGAGCTCGAGATGCGCGAGCGCGGCGTCGGTAACAAGCTGAAGTCGCCGAAGACGCTCGGCGTCACCGTTGATGGGCACGGCCGAAGAATAGGGGGAGGAGGGGCCGTCGCATGACGGCCCCTCCTGCCGGATGGAGCTAGTCATAGGGCTAGTTCAACTCGAGCAACCAGGCTCCGAGCCCGTGTGTGGCGGCGTAGAGCTTGCCGCGCCTGTGGTGGCTATGGCCTGTGCTCTGCACGAGCGTGAGCCCCGCGACCTCGACGTTCGGCATCCCCGTGCCGGCAGTCGTCCACGTGGACGAGCCCGCCGTGTGCTTGAGGACTCCGAAGTCGGACGAGACGTAGATGGTGTCCGATTTGACGTCGCGAACGACGTCCGTGAGCGGCAGGTCGCCGAGCGAGCCGTCGAGGCTCGTCCAGGTCGCCGTGCCGGCGCCCGGGTTGTAGCTGACCAGGAAGATGTGGCCGGGTGTCGTCGGCGTTGTCGCATTGAAGCCGCTGTAGGACACCAATGCGCGATTCGGATTGGTCGGATTGACGAAGATCCCGGTCACGAACCGCGCCGGATCGGCCGTCGAGAGCGAGTCCAGCCGCGTGAACGTGACTGCGCTCGCGGGGTCGGCGTCGGCGTTGGCCGAGATGAAGACGCGGCCCGTCGTGGTCGCGGCCCACAGCGTCGACGTGTTCGAGGTCGCACGCTCGACCGCCGCAACGGCTCCGCCGGGGCGGTCATCCCAGGCGGCGTCGGTGAGCGGTGTGGGGCCGAGCGACGCCCAGTCACCGCACGTGACCGCGAAGTCGCCGGTGAACTCGTTGCAGTGCGACCGGAACTCGTCCAGCGTCATCGCGCCCATCCCGTGCGTCTTCGTGCGGAGGGCCGTGGCCGTGCCGACGAACATCGTCCCGCTCACGACCGGGTCGCTGATGATCGGCACGTAGAAGAGGCCGCCAGTCGCGAAGATCGGGTCGGCGATCCAGTTCCAGTCGGCGGTCTCGCCGTCCGAGAAGTTCACGTCGGGCGAGGCGTCGAAATAGGTGTGGAACCGGAAGTGGGGGTTGGCGGCGTCGAAGCCGGACTGGCCGCCGTCGCCCCACATCGTCTGCAGCCAGGTGTGCTTGCTGCCGAAGTTCTCCCACGTTCCGTTGTCCTGCGTCCCGCCCTGGAGCTCGTCGCTATCGAACGGGCTCACGGACAGGCTCTGGAACTGGAGCGTCGGGAGGTTCCTGTTCATGCTCTCGAGCCGTGTCGGGATTGCCGAGAGCAGCTCGTGGCAGCGGTCCAGCCAGGGCGATATCAGCCCGCGGCTGTCGCAGTCCGACGAGCGGTCGGCGAACTCGCCGCTCGAGCGCATGAGCCCACCGTCCGAGGCCTCGAAGAACTGATCCGGGTTTGTCGGGTTCGTGACGAGCCTGTGCTCGTCCGGGTGGAGCCCATTCGGGTGGACGACGTCCGTCGCGTCGTAGGTCATGTCCGTGAACGTCGCTCCGGCGTTCGTGGAGCGGAGCACGGCCCGGTGGTTCGCAACGAACGGGAGGTGCCCCAGGATCGGGGCGCCGTCCTCGTTGTACTGGTACGAGCCACCCACATAAAGCACGTCCGGATGGCCCGGCGGGGTGTAGACGAAGTTGTCGTACCAGCACTGGCCGGTGCAGAAGTTGAACGAGTGCCACTGCGGCGTCGCAGGATTGTCGCTCGTCAGGTCCGTGAAGCCCCCCAGTCCGCCCGTCGCGACGCTGTCCCTCCGGAAGAGGCGGCTATACGGTGTTCCCTGGGCGCCCTCGCCGACGTACATGCGGGTGTCGCCGTTGGGAAGCCGCGTGACCGCAATGTCCGGCCGCGTCGTCGGGTTGCCAGAGTTGAGCGACGTCTTGATCTGCGTCCATGTCGTGCCGCCGTCGTTCGACCGCCAGATGCCGCGGGCATACGAGGCCGCATAGACGATGTTCGGATCGCTCGGGTCGATCTCGACCCGGCGGACGCCGCGAGGTGAGCAAGGCGTCGCGTTGTTGGCGATCAAGGCGATGTCGGGGCCGCATTCCGCCGTGGTCGCTGCGCCGTTGTGGACGAGCGTCCAGTTCGCGCCCCCGTCCGTGGAGCGGTAGAGGCCCCACTGCGGTGCGCCCGGGATCAGCGCCCGGTACGGGCTGACGGCGCCGTAACAGCACGACGACGCGTGGCCGCGGACGCCGAAGCTCGAGCCGGCGTAGATGACGTCCGAGTTGCCGGGCTTGATCGCAATCGTGCCGACTCCTCGGGCGTTGAACGCGGACTGGCCGATCGGGCCTGCCCAGTGATCCCCACCGTCCGTCGACTTGTAGAGGCCGACTCCGGCCACGCACCCGCTGCCGCAGGTGTTGCCCTCACCGGTTCCGACCCAGAGCGTGTTGCTGGATGGGTCGTTCGGGTCGATCGTGATCGATCCGATCGAGTTGATCCCGAAGCTGCCCGACAGGTACTCCCAGTGCGGCTGAGGGGCCAGCGCGTCCTCGGTCCGCCACACGCCTCCGCCGGCGGGGGTGATCCATATGCGGCAGCGGTTCCCGTCTTGACCGCAGTGCGGGTCGATCGCGACGTCGGTCGTGCGGCCGCCGGCCGCGTACTCGTTCGGCACGTAGCTGTGAGCTTCGCGCAGCTCGGTAAACTGGTAGATGGCCGTGTCTGGGCCGACCATGTTCCACCTGCTGAAGTGACCATGGCCGGGACCGTGGCTCTGCGTCCTCATTCTCTTCCTCGCCTTTGCAACCGCAGCGCGGGCCCGCTTGATCTTGGCGAGCGAGACGTCCCTCCCCGGATAGGCGAGCTCGAAGAAGTCCTGGAGGCCGGCCGTGCTCGGCCCGCTTCCGCCGGGCTCGCCGCCCTTACCCGGGATCGATTCCTGTAGCTGCTCGAGGTGGCGGCCGAGAGCTGCGGGCATGTCGCCCTCGCCTGTCGCAGCAGCCGAGGAGCTGAGCGGTGCGACGCGCTTCGAGGTCGTCGACGCATGTAGTGCAGCGGCCCCGATCAGGACCATTGCCAGTGCGGCGACCCCGAGGCGCCAAGAACGGTGTCTCATTCGTCTCTCCCCTTTGGTTCGACGATATGACTGGGCCTTGTGCGGCCCCGAAGAGGCTGCACAGCGCGGGAATCCTGCTACGGATCCCTTCCAGCGTCAACTACTGCGCGAAACTGGCATTCGTCGTGAACGAGCTCGAGCAGCCGAAAGCCCGATGGGAAGCGCCCTCGCGGGCGTTCGCGCGCTTCTTCCGGCTGATCTGGGGAGACGACGTCGACTCAGCCCTGAGGCCTGTACTGCTTGTCTCGGTTTGCGGCTCGGTCGCCTTCTCGGCGATCTGGACCTTCGTCGGCATCTGGGCGATCAAGGCGCTGGGTGCGAGCGGGAGCGAGCTCGGCGTCGCCTTCTTGGCGGCGGCACTCGGCTCGATGGTCGCGGGCTACGCGGGCGGTGCACTCTCGGACCGGATCGGCAGGAAGCCCGTGATCATGGTCGGCTTCGGCATCGAGGCGGCGTTCCTGATCAGCCTGGCAGGTGTCGGTGACCGCACCTTGCTGGGCCTCGCGCTGGTTGCCGCCGGCTCGTCGTTCGGCTCGGTCGGTAGCGGGGCCAGCCAGGCGATGGTCGCGGACCTCGTCCCGCCTGAGCGGCACGAGCGCGCCTACGCGGCCATGCGCGTCGGGAACAACCTCGGCGTCACGATCGGCCCCCCGCTGGGCGGTTTGCTGCTGCTCGGCGGTCAATGGTCGCACCTGTTCCTCGGCGCCGGGATTCTCCTGTCCGGAGTGATCGCCCTGGCCGCGCGCTTTCTGCCCAGGCGCGGTGCGTACTCGCCTGAGGAGCCACCGACTCGCGGCTCGTTCGGGGTCATCCGCAACGATTTCCCGTTCCTGCTCTTCTTTCTCTCCGGTGGGCTCGCTTTCCTCGTCTACATCGCTTACGAGACTCTCTTGCCGATCTCGCTCGTCTCGGGTCACGGGCTCGCGCCTTCGACCTGGGGCTTCCTCGTGATCGTGAACCCGATCGCGGTGACGTTCTTCCAGCTGCGCTTGACGCGGCGCGTCGAGCGCTACCCGGCGGCGCCACGGCTGGTACTCGCGATGCTCCTGATGGGGTGGCCGTTCCTGTTGCTCTCTGTCAGCTCGAGCATCCCCGTCGTCGTGCTGCTGATCTTGATCTTCGTGCTCGGCGAGATGCTCTGGGTGCCCACCTCACAGGCGATCGTGGCCGGGCTGGCGCCACCCGACCTGCGCGGGGCGTACATGGGCGCGTTCGGGAGCACCTCTGCGGTTGGCTTCGCGCTCGGGCCGCTGCTCGGCCTCTCGGTGCGGAGCGCTGCCGGCGACGCCGCCATGTGGTCGACGTTCGGGCTCATCTCCGTCGTGGCTGCTTTCACCGGCGCGGTCGCCTGCCGGTTCGCCCTCGGCCGGCGGCCGGTCGGCGTTCCCGAGGCCGCCTAGAGGCTCCAACATAATGACGCTTCGTCGCCGGGGTGCGATGGTCGTTCCGAGGCAAGGACGCAGGGAGCACCCAGGCTAGTCAGCCTGGGTGCGACGGAGGACGCCGCCTCGGGGCGAGCAGCGCGGCCCGGCGGCACAAGGCTCATTGTGTTGGAGTCTCTTAGCCCCGCGTCAGCTCACGCGCAAAGCTGCCGCCGCCGATCACCCGCTCGGCGCGACTGCCTGCCCGGCCCCGCAGCTCGCGGTCGGAGGTGACGAGCCAGAAGGGCTCGCCGGCCTCGGCCAGGCGCGCGGCCTCGCGGGTCAGCCAGTCGTCTGCGCTCTCGCGGCCCGTGCCGACGACGTCTGCGCTTGGACGGCCACGCGGGCCGAGCCCGCATGGCCTCTTGGCGGCACCGCAAGCGGTGCCTTGGGGGCCGCGGCCATCGAAGACGATCACCGGCTGGTATCCGCGCTCGACGGCCCAGCGCCGCGCAAGCTCGACGAGCTCGGCCTCGGGAATGTTCGGCCACTTCGAGCGCAGCACGTTGCGCGCGTCGATCAGTACGGTCAGCGGCGGGGTCATCGGCAGGTCGAGCTCGCATTGTTACGCTCTTTTCGATGGCCCGGTCCGTGATCGTCTCCGCTGTCCGCACCCCGTTCGGGAGGCTCGGCGGCGGCCTCGCCGAGTACCAGGCGACCGAGCTCGGCTCGATCGCGATCAAGGAAGCACTTAACCGGATAGGTCTCGAGCCGGCCGAGGTCGAGTACGTGATCATGGGCCAGGTGCTCCAGGCCGGGACGGGTCAGGCCCCGGCTCGCCAGGCTGCGATCGGCGCCGGGATTCCAATCGAGGTCGGAGCCGACACCGTCAACAAGGTCTGCGCCTCCTCGATCCGTGCGGTCGAGATCGCCGACTCGATGATTCGCGCGGGCGACCAGGAGGTCATCGTCACCGGCGGCATGGAGTCGATGTCGAATGCGCCGTATCTCCTCAAGAAGGCCCGCTTCGGTTACCGGCTCGGAGACGGGACGCTGATCGACTCGATGGTCCACGACGGGCTGACCTCGACCTTCGACGAGCGCCACATGGTCGAGCAGGCCTCCTTCGTCAGCCGCGAGCTCGGAATCCCGCGGGAGGACCAGGACCGCTGGGCACTCCGCTCGCACGAGCTGGCCGTGAGGGCGATCGACGAGGGCCGCTTTGCCGACGAGATCGTCGCGGTTGGCGATGTCGAGACCGACGAGGGGCCGCGGCGCGACACCACTCTCGAGAAGCTGGCGCAGCTGAAGCCGGTCTTCGACCCGGAGGGAACGACGACCGCGGGGAATGCGCCGGGGGTCAACGACGGGGCCGGGGCGGTGATCGTGACCAGCGAGGAGTTCGCGCGCAGGCGGGGCCTCGAGATCCTGGCGACGATCATCTCGCAGGGCTACGTCGCCGACGATTTCGCCTATCTCGCGCGAACGCCGGCGAAGGCGGGCGCGATCGCGCTCGAGAAGGCCGGGAAGACGATCGACGACGTCGAGCGCGTGGAGCTGAACGAGGCGTTCTCGTCGGTCGTCCTGAACTCGGCGAAGATGCTCGGCGCCGACGAGGACAAGGTGAACGTGAACGGCGGGGCGGTGGCCCTCGGCCATCCGATCGGCGCTTCGGGCGCCCGCATCGTCGGGACGATGGTGCACGAGCTGCGGCGAAACGGCGGCGGCCTCGGGCTCGCGGCGATCTGCTCCGGCGGCGGCCAGGGCGACGCGCTCCTGATCGAAGTCTGACTTTTCGGCCTTGTCCGGGTGCCTGGCACCGGGACATGGCGATTTCGGAAAGGGCTCCCTCGAACGAGTGAACTTGCGCCAAGTCGCCAACACGCGGCGCTTAGATCGGTCCTACTTGGTTGACATGATCTGTGGCTCCCCCGTGCGACCGCCGCCGCGCCGGCCGGTGGTGGCGGCCGGGCGGCTGGCGAGCATCGTCTGCCTGCTTCTGCTGGCGACGGCCCTCTGGGCCGGACCGGCCGGGGCGTCGTACGCCTGCGAGGGCGACACGCGTTCGGGACACGTCACGGGAACCGGAGCCGAGAGCTGCGTCCCGCGCCGGCGCGCGCACCGCAATGCCGACCCGATGTCATTCGTGTTCTTCATCGGGATCGTGATCGCGGTCGTGCTCTTTCCGGTGGCCTTGAGCAAGCGAGAAGAGACACCGCCCGAGTAGCCTCCGCCCGTGCGCTTCGGGCATGTCCTCGTGGTCGGCGCGGGCCAGATGGGCGGCGGCATCGCGCAGGTCGTCGCGGCCTCCGGCCGGCGGGTCTTGCTCTACGACGCGGCGCCCGGCGCGGTCGAGCAGGGGCTCGAGACGATGCGGCGCAGTCTCAGCAAGCTTGCTGCAAAGGGCGGGGCCGACCCCGATCATGTGCTCGGCCGCGTCGAGCCGGTCGACGCGATCGCGCCCGCCGAGCTGATGGTCGAGGCGGTCGTCGAGGACGCCGGCGTCAAGGAAGACGTCTTCCGGCGAGCCGACGAGACCCTTCCGGCCGAGGCCGTGCTGGCCTCGAACACGTCCTCGATCCCGATCTCGACGCTCGCGGCCGCGACCGGGCGGCCCGACCGCGTGATCGGCATGCACTTCTTCAATCCGGTCCCGGTGATGACGCTCGTCGAGGTCGTCCGCGGCCGCGAGACCTCGGACGAGACGGCCGAGGCGATCACGGAGCTCGCGCGCGACCTCGGCAAGACCCCAGCGGTAGCGAACGACTTCCCCGGCTTCGTCTCGAATCGGATCCTGATGCCCTTCATCAACGAGGCCGTCTGGGCGCTGCACGAGGGTGTCGCCGAAGCTGACGCGATCGACACGATCGCCAAGCTCGGGTTCAACCACCCGCTCGGCCCGCTTGCGCTCGCGGACTTGATCGGCCTCGACACGTGCGTCGCGATCATGGAGGTGCTCCGCGACGGCCTCGGCGACGCGCGCTATGAGCCGTGCCCGCTCCTCCGCGAGCACGTCAATGCCGGGCGTCTCGGCCGCAAGTCCGGGCGCGGCTTCTACGATTACTCGTAGCCGTGAACTTCGAGCTCAGCGACGACCAGCGCGAGATCCAGGCGGTCACGCGCGAGTTCGCGCAGGCCGAGATCGAGCCGAACGCCGCCGACTGGGACCGCGCGCATCACTTTCCCAAGGACCTCTACGTCAAGCTCGCCGAGCTCGGCCTCATGGGTGCCTGCATCCCGGAGGAATACGGCGGGGCTGGCGCCGACTTCCTCTCGTACATCCTGGTGCTCGAGGAGCTCTCGCGTGCGGACGCGGGGGTCGGAGTCACCGTCGCCGTGCACACGAGCGCGGTCACGCTGCCGATCCTGACCTTCGGCACCGACGAGCAGAAGTCACGATTCGTGCCGCCGCTCGCGCGCGGCGAGGCGCTCGGCGCCTTTGCGCTCACCGAGCCGGAAGCAGGCTCGGACGCGGGCTCGCTCCGCACCTCTGCGACGGCCGGTGACGACGGCTGGACGATCTCGGGCGCCAAGCAATGGATCACGAACGCCGAGCACTCCGGCACCATCCTCCTCTTCGCGCGGACCGATCCCGAGACGCCCGGGGCCAAGGGGGTCTCGGCCTTCATCCTCGATCGCGAGCATGTCCGCGTCACGCGGGAAGAGGAGAAGCTCGGCCTCAACTCGTCGATCACGAACGACCTCGTCGTCGAGAACGTGAAGATCGGCCGCGACCGGCTATTGCACGAGGAGGGCAAGGGCTTCAGGGTGGCGATGGCGACGCTGGACGGCGGTCGGATCGGCGTCGGCGCACAGGCCCTGGGCATCGCGCAGGCCGCATACGACTTCGCCCGTGGCTATGCGCTCGAGCGCAAGCAGTTCGGCCGGCGCATCGCCGACTTTCAGGCCATCCAGTGGAAGCTCGCCGACATGGCAACGGAGATCGACGCCGCACGCCTGCTCGTCTATCGCGCAGCCTGGCGCAAGCAGCAAGGCCTCTCGCACACCGAGGAGGGCGCCAAGGCGAAGCTCTTCGCCTCGGAGACGGCCCGCCGTCAGACCGGAGAGGCGATCCAGATCCTCGGCGGCTACGGCTACACGAAGGAGTTTCCGGTCGAGCGCTACTACCGCGACGCCAAGATCACGGAGATCTACGAAGGCACAAGCGAGATCCAACGGCTTGTGATCGCGCGTTCAATCCTCGGCCTGACGGAGCGCGCGTTGGCGCAGGGCTGACTAGGGCCACCGATAGAGAGCGTCCGGTTCCTGTTCCATGTTGTCGGCGCCGTCGGTGAGCTCGACGAGGCGGAAGCCGTGCCGCTCGTAGAAGCGCCTGGCGCCCTCGTTCTTCTGGAAGACCCAGAGGACAAAGCCCTCGGGTCGTAGCGCCTTCGCCTGGTCGAGCAGCGCCGCGCCCACGCCGCGGTTCTGCGCCTCGGGATCGACATAGAGTTTCTCGAGCACCTCCCGGCCGTTTTGCTGGGAGCGGCGAATCGCGAGGAAACCGAGCGGACGGCCGTCTTCCTCGGCGAGCCAGACTTCCTCGTGTCGCTCGAAGAGGTCGGCGGCGATCCGCGGCAGCGTCTCGTCGGGGACTGGTGGGACGAAGGTCCAGCCGTTGCGGGCGCGCTGAAAGAGCCGCGCGAGCACGTCTTTCTCCTCTGGACGTGCCGGTCTGAGGTCCATGCGCCGTAATCTATGGCGATGCCCCGTAAGCGTGACGAACCGGTCCGCCTGACGCGGATCTACACGGGCGGCGGCGACCGTGGCGAGACGAGCCTCGGGGATGGGTCGCGTGTGCCCAAGGTGGACTGCCGGATCGCGGCTTTCGGCGCCGTCGACGAGTTGAACTCGCACATCGGGCTCGCGCTCGCTGCCGAGCTTCCCCCCGAGCTGCGCGAGACCCTCCGGCGCGTCCAAAACGAGCTCTTCGATCTAGGAGCCGACCTCTCGGTGCCGTTCGGCGTCGCCGATCGACTGCGCATCTCCGAGGACCACATCGAGCGGCTCGAGCACGACTGCGACCTTTTCAACGCAGACCTGTCGGAGCTGAAGAGCTTCGTGCTGCCCGGCGGCTCCGAGGCCGCGGCCAGGCTGCACGTCGCCAGATCCGTCTGCCGCCGCGCCGAGCGAGAGGCGCTCGCCGCGGCCGAGGAGCTCGACATCAGCCGGCTCGCGCTCGTGTACCTGAACCGGCTCTCCGACCTGCTCTTCATTCTCGCCCGGACGGCGAATGCCGGTGGCGAGGAACCGCTCTGGAAGCCCGGCGGCTCCGACTAGGCCCGCGCCGCAGAGCGGACTTTGTGTTGCAACATCCGTGATCCTCCCCTCGTGCTTCGAGCGTGCGATCACGGGGTTGAGCAACGGAACATTGCTTGTGCAGTGCAACACAAGGATGCACTGAGGACGTGCTCGGGCTCCTCCTAGCCTTCGCCGCCTCGTTCGTCGCCGGGTACCTCGGCTCGGCAGTGGGGCTCGTCCTCGGGACCCTGCGCTTGCCGGCGATGTTGCTTGCGGCCGGGGACGCCAGCTCGGCAGCGGGGACGAACATCGCGATCAGCGCGGCCGCGGCCGCCTCGGGCGGTCTGCGACATGCGCGCGAGGGCCGCGTCGACCGGCGCGTCGTCGCCTGGATGGCGCCTCCTTCGATCATTGGCGCGCTCGTCGGGGGCTTCACCGGTCATCTCGTCCCGACTCGGGCGCTCCTCGCCGGGATTGCCGCCGTCCTCGCCTGGAACGGCGTCGATCTGCTCGTCGCGCCCTTTCGAGCCCGGCCTGTCGCGGAGCCGCGGCTCGCTCCCGCGGTCGTCTTCGGCTTCGTCATCGGCCTCGTCGGCGGAGCGCTCGGAGTCATCCTCGGCACCCTGCGGATGCCGGCGCTCCTGCGCTCGGTCGGCCTGGACGCTCGCAGCGCCGTGGGCACGAACCTCGTCGTCGGCTTTCTGCTCGGGATCGCCGGATTCGCGGCGCACGCGCTCCGCCTCGAAGTCGATTGGGGACTGCTCGCGGCCGGCCTTGCCGGAGCACTCCCAGGGGCCTGGTTCGGTGCACGGATCACGGGCCGGATCTCCGAGCGGCAACTGCGGCGCGCGATCGGAGCGGCCCTGGTCGCGATCGCGGCGGTCTTTGTCGTGGAGGCCGTGCTGGGCTAGACACACTTAATGTTCCCGCGCGCGCGAGGACCGTCTCGCAGCGACGAGGCCTAGAATTGGAGCGATGGCCACCACCGAGGACCGGCCGGAGATCGGCGGTGGCGCCGAGGAATGGCGCCGCGACCTCTACGACGCGACGCCGGAACGAGAAGGCGAGCTTTCCTCGACGATCTCCGGGCTCCCGAACGAGCCGCTCTACAGCCCCGAGAACGTCGACCTCGACTACGACCGCGACCTGGGCTATCCGGGCGTCTATCCGTACACGCGCGGCGTCTACCCGTCGATGTACCGCGGGAAGCTCTGGACGATGCGCCAGTTCGCCGGCTTCGGCACCGCCGAGGAGACCAACGAGCGCTTCCGCTACCTGCTCGAACACGGACAGACGGGCCTCTCGACTGCCTTCGACATGCCGAGCCTGATGGGTTACGACTCCGACCATCCGCGCTCGCTCGGCGAGGTGGGGCGCGAGGGAGTCGCCATCGACTCGCTCGCCGACATGGAGACGCTCTTCGCAG
>WNGB01004332.1_pt1 | contig 29850 bp, 29 predicted proteins | sample 5400681 | NCBI WGS metagenome assembly WNGB01 (sample SAMN13153367, study PRJNA577476) | soil metagenome | isolation source: 115 cm soil or saprolite under grassland replicate 2 | place: USA:California | collected 2016-06-15
GCCGCCGCGGTGGCTGACGGGCTGGCCGCGGAGGAGGCCTACGCCGCCGGGCGGGTCGTGCTGACCACCCGCGGGCGGCTGCTCGCCGACGCGGTCATCCGCGGGCTCACCGACTGACACCCGCGCGGCCCCGGGGTCAGCGGGGCGGCCCGCGGTCATCCGGGCCGCCGTCCTGCGGGCCGAACACGCTCAGGCCAGAATCCATCGGATACTGCGGGCGGCTGGTCATGGGCTCCTCGCCGGAGTGCGGTCGTGCCTCACGCTAGCCAGTACCCGGCGCGGTGACGAAATCAATCAGTTCCTCGACCCGGCCGAGCAATTCCGATTCCAGGTCGGCGTAGCTGCGGGCGGCGGCCAGGATCCGTTTCCACCCGGCCGCGGTGTCGGTGCCCCAGCCGAGAGCGCCCAGCACGCCCTCTTTCCACGGCCGTCCGCGCGGAACCACGGGCCAGGCGGGGATGCCCAGTGCCGCGGGCTTGACCGCCTGCCAGATGTCCACGTAGGGATGCCCCACCACCAGCACGTGCGGTGAGGCCACGGCGGCGGCGATGCGCTGCTCCTTGGAGCCGGGGACCAGGTGGTCGACCAGGACCCCGAGCCGCCGCTGCGGGCCGGGCGAGAACGCCTGCAGCACGGCCGGGAGGTGATCCACGCCTTCCAGGTACTCCACCACGACGCCCACGTCACGCAGGTCGTCGCCCCAGATCTGCTCGACCAGCTCGGCGTCGTGGCGGCCCTCGACGTAGATCCGGCTGGCCCTGGCCACCCGGGCCTGGCTGGCCTGGCCGGGCGGCCCCGCGGGCCGGGCTACGGAGCCCGACCGGCTCCGGGCCGGTCCGCGGGCCGGCCCGGCGGGCACCGGGCGGGCCAGCGTCACCGGCTTGCCTTCCAGCAGGAAGGCGCCGCGGCTGAGCGGGAAGACCCGCTGCCGCCCGAACCGGTCTTCCAGCGTCACCGCATTCTTCTCGCAGGCGATCACGGCCCCGCAGAAGCCGCCGCCCGCCTCCTCCACGACCAGCCCGGGGACCGCCTCCACCTGGGGCGGTTCCGGCCGCGCGCGGCGCTGCCAGCCCGGCGCGAGGACGTCCGTGCCGTAAAAGGGCTCCACCCAACCGGACGCTAGCGGACAAGTGCCGCGCCCGTGCGGCGGCACGCCGGAGGCGCGTTCCCCCTGTGGTGGTGGGGGCGGGTTTTGCGGGTGCGCGCGGTGATTCGCTGGCGAGGCGGGGCCCGCCGGAGGCGGGTGCTCGCCGGGCCGGCGAATTCCGGGGGGTCCAGGGGGTCGCCCCCCGGATTAAAATCTTGCTTGGGTGCCAGGGCGCCCGGACCGCCTTAAACTTGGCACTCAGGACTGTGGAGTGCCAGGGGAGGTGGGACATGCTCGATGAGCGCAAGCTCGCCGTACTGCGGGCCATCGTGGAAGATTATGTGTCCACCACGGAGCCCGTGGGCTCGAAGTCGCTGGTCGACCGGCACAACCTCGATGTCTCACCGGCGACCATCCGCAACGACATGGCCGTGCTCGAGGAGCAGGGCTTTATCGTGCAGCCGCATACGAGCGCGGGCCGGATACCGACGGACAAGGGCTACCGGCTGTTCGTGGACCGGCTGTCCGGGGTCAAGCCGCTCTCCTCGGCGGAGCGCCGGGCGATCGAGACGTTCCTGGCCGGTGCGTACGACCTCGACGACGTGGTGATGCGGACGGTCCGCCTGCTCGCTCAGCTGACCCGCCAGGTGGCCGTGGTGCAGTACCCCTCGCTGACCCGCTCCTCGGTCCGGCACGTGGAACTGGTCCCGCTCGCCGCGAAACGGCTCATGCTGGTGATCATCACCGATACCGGGCGGGTGGAGCAGCGCTCGGTGGAACTGCCGGACGCGGCCGAGGAAGACTCCATCATGCACTTGCGGGCGGTGCTGAACGCCTGCCTGGACGGGCGGCGGCTGACCGAGGTGGCGTCCGTGGTCGCGGATCTGCCGGAGCTGGTCGACCCGACGGAACGGCCGAACGCGGCGGCGGTGTTCTCGGTCATCCTGGAAACCCTGGTGGAGCGCACCGACGAGCGGGTGCTGGTCGGCGGGGCGGCCAACCTGACCACGGCGGACTTCTCGCGGGGGCTGCGGGAGGTCCTGGAGTCCCTCGAAGAGCAGGTCGTGCTCATGCGTTTGCTGGGCGAGTCTGGCGATCACCCCTCGCTGACCGTCCGGATTGGTGCGGAGAACCCGATCGAGGGGCTGCGGAGCACGTCCGTGGTCGCGACCGGGTACGGAACCGGGGATCAGGTGCTGGCCAGGCTCGGGGTGCTCGGCCCGACACGGATGGATTACCCGACAGCGATGGGAGCAGTACGCGCGGTGGCACGATACGTGGGCCAGATCCTGGCGGGGTCCTAGTGGCCAACGACTACTACGGCGCGCTGGGCGTCCGCCGGGACGCGCCGCCCGACGAGATCAAGAAGGCCTACCGGCGGCTCGCCCGCGAGCTGCACCCGGACGTGAACCCGGACCCGCAGACCCAGGAACGGTTCAAGGAGATCACCCAGGCGTACGAGGTGCTCTCCGACCCCGGGAAGCGCCAGATGTACGACCAGGGCGCGGACCCGTTCGCACCCAACGGCGGGGCGGGGGCAGGCGGCTTCGGTCCTGGCTTCCCGTTCAGCGACATCATGGACGCGTTCTTCGGGGCCGGGGCGGCGGCCCGGGGCCCGCGCAGCCGCGCCCGGCGCGGCCGCAACGCGACCATCCGGGTCGAGCTGGACCTGTCCGAGTGCGCGTTCGGCACCACCCGGGAACTGGTCGTGGACACGGCCGTGGTCTGCCCGACCTGCTCGGGTGAGGGCACGGCGCCGGGAACCCACCCGGAGACCTGTGAGGTCTGCGGCGGGCGCGGCGAGGTCAGCCAGGTCACGCGCTCGTTCCTGGGCCAGGTGATGACCTCCCGGCCGTGCCCGCACTGCGGCGGGTTCGGCACCGTGATCCGTCGGCCGTGCCCCGAGTGCGACGGCGACGGCCGGGTCAGGACCCGGCGGACGATGAAGGTCCGCATCCCGGCGGGGGTCGAGGACGGCACGCACATCCAGCTGGCGGGCGAGGGCGAGATCGGGTCCGGCGGCGGCCCGCCCGGGGACCTGTTCCTGGAGATCCTCCAGCGCCCGCACCCCATCTTCGAACGTCAGGGCGACGACCTCCACTGCACGGTGACCATCCCGATGGTGGCCGCGGCGCTGGGCGCCACCCTCTCGGTCGAGACCCTGGACGGTCCCCGGGAACTGGACATCCGCCCCGGGACCCAGTCGGGGCAGGTCGTCCCGATGTACGGGCTCGGCGTCCAGCACCTGAACGACTCGGGCCGGGGCGACCTGGTCATCCACATCTCGGTGGAGACGCCGGTCAAGCTGGACGAGGCCCAGGAGGCGCTGCTCAAGCAGCTCGCGGCGCTGCGCGGCGAGGAGACCCCGCCCGGCCGCTTCGCCCCGGGACAGCAGGGCTTCTTCTCCCGGTTGCGTGACGCCTTCAACGGCCGGTAACCCGGCGCCCGGCCCCGGGTCGCACACGCCCGGCTCGCAGCCGCCGGTCTTCTTCGCCGGCCCCGGGGACCTGGCCCGCGACGTGGTCGTGCTGGCCGGCCCGGAGGGACGGCACGCCGCCGATGTACGTCGGCTCGCCGCGGGCGAGCGGGTGGACCTGACCGACGGCGACGGCCAGCTGGCCGAGTGCGTGGTGATCCGTGCCCAGCGTGGCCAGCTGGAGCTGGCGGTGCGGCACCGCACCGTGCTGCCTGCCCCCGATCCCGCCCTGGCCGTGGTTCAGGCGATCCCGAAGGGGGAGCGGGGGCAGCTCGCCGTCGAGCTCATGACCGAGGCCGGGGTGGACGTGATCGTCCCGTGGGCGGCCGAGCGCTGCGTGGCCAGGTGGCAGGGGGAGCGCGGCGAGCGTGCCGTGGCGCGGTGGCGGTCCACCGCGCGGGAAGCGGCCAAGCAGGCCCGGCGGGCCAGGGTTCCCGAGGTGACCGCGCCCGCGGGCCTCGGCGACGTGACCGTGCGGGTCAGCTCGGCTGCCGCGGCGTTCATCCTGGATCCGCAGGCCCGGGACCAGCTCAGCGACGTACAGCTGCCCCAGTCGGGCGAGATGCTGGTGATCGTCGGCCCGGAGGGCGGCATCAGCGGCGCCGAAGCCGCGGCGCTGACCCGGGCCGGGGCCACGGCGGCGCGGCTGGGGCCGACCGTGCTCCGCACCTCATCCGCGGGGATGGCGGCGGCCGCGATCCTGCTCAGCCGGGCCGGCCGCTGGGCCTAAGGCGCCGCGGCCGGGAGGATCCAGGGACCGGCTGCCGGGCGTGATCAGGGCGTCGGGCTGGCCCCGCACGGTTCCCCGGCCTCGTAGGGGACGACCAGGGCCGCGACGGTCGCGGAAGCCGTGCCGCCGGTGGCGGCACTGGCCGTCGGGGTGGCCGTCGGGAGGCTGGTCTCGGTCGGCTGCGGTGTCGCGGGCGTGCCCGTCGCGCTGCTGCTGGCCGTCGGCGTCGGGGTGGCCGTGGTGCCCCCGGCCGGTGCCGTCGTCGTGGACGAGGGCGTCGGGGTCGGGGTCGGGGTGCAGGCCACCACGGGCAGCACGCTCTTCACCTTCGGGTTCCGCGCCGGGCCGGTGATCTGCTGGGTGGCGGTCACGCCGAGCGGCAGCTTCCACCGCTTGGAGTTTGCCGTCTTCCCGCCGCCGCCCACGCTGGTGCCCGGCCCGGACGGGTTGTAGGAGTTCAGCGGGTTGATGACGGTCTGCGTCTCGTGGTTGAGGATGACCACCCCGGCCACCACGATGGCCACTGCGGCCGAGACCGCGAACACCGGCTTGAGCCAGGCCCCGGCGGGTCCCAGGCGGCCTGGCGGCCTGGCCGGCCCGCGGTGTCCCCCGGCCCGCCCGCGCGGGCTGAACAGGCCGGCCAGGAAGCTGGCCAGCACGGGCAGGGCCCGCCGCAGCCCGGTCCGCTTCAGCGCGGCCCGGCCCCACTCGATGGCCGGCTCGAACCGGACGAGAAGACGGGTCCCGTGCAGTTCCAGCCACTCGGTGCACTCAGAGAGGACGGACCGCGCGGACTGGCGTGAATCCAGCCGGTGACGGATGCGCTGCAACCCGTCGCCGGTGGGTTCGATGGACTCCGCCGCCGCGGCCAGTGCGCGGCGGAGGATGTCCTCGTAGTCCCGATCCTGTGTCTTCATGCCTGCCACCCCGGGCTCCCCGCGTCCCCGAAGGCCCTCCTCACGAGTCCCGCTCCAGCACGGCCCGCAGGGCCGCCATGGCCCGGGCCGTGTGACTCTTAACTGCTCCCCTGCTGATGCCCATGACCGAGGCGATCTGGGCCTCGGACAGGTCCCCGTAGTAGCGGAGCACCAGCGCTTCCCGCTGCCGATCCGGCAGCGCGCGCAGGGCCGCGACCACCGCTGAACGCTCCAGCTGGATGATCGCGCCATGTTCTGCGCTCGGCATGTCCGGCGGCGGTTTCGGCGTGTTCTTGTCGACGACCATCCGGTGCCGCAGGACCGACCGCGACCGGTTCACGACGGACTGGCGGAGGTAAGACAGCGCCTTGTCCGTATCCCGCAGCCGGCGCCATGCCCCGTGCATGGCCACGAAGGAGTCCTGCACCACTTCTTCCGCGGTCGCGGTATCCCGGACCAGGAAGGCCGCCAGGCGAACCAGCGAGCGGTAGTGCTCGCCGTAGATAGCGGTGACCGCCCGGTCAGCATCCCACTCGACAGCGGCGCGGGTTATCGCCGTGTCAGCTACTAGAGCCTCGGTCACGTCAATGGGACGCGTTACCATGCCGTCAGGTTCACCTGGCATGTCGAATACGTGCACGCGGCCCACCGCCCAGCCCACCCCAGCCCTTCGGCCTCACGGAAGCATTCCCCCCACCGGGACGTCGAGTGTGGAGTGCCTGCCCGTGCGCGCAGCCGACGTTGCGCGCTGTCCCGCCGGGGAGCCCGGGGATAGGCGCAGATGCCGCGCCCTGCACCTGGGAGAGTGCGGCGGGCGTGCGCAGCGAGCTAACACCATGACAACCATATATGTCGTGGGTGTCACGGAGAGGGACAAGCTAGGATCCCCTGTGTGCCGGAGTGCCTATTCTGCAGGATCGTGTCCGGCGGTGTCCCGGCATCACGGGTGCTCGAGTCACCGCGGACCATGTCCTTCCGCGACACCAGCCCCGAGGCGCCGACCCACGTGCTGGTGATCCCGAAGGATCACTATCCCGACCTGGCCGCGCTGGCCGCCGCCGACGGCAGCCTGCTCGCGGAACTGGTCAGCCAGGTGCACGAGGTGGCCAAGGCGGAGGGAATCTCCGGCCGTGGCTACCGGGTTGTCTTCAATACGGGGGCCGATGCGGGTCAGGTCGTGCCGCACGTGCACGCGCACGTCCTGGGCGGGCGCGGGATGGGCTGGCCCCCGGGCTGACGCTCTGCTGCCCGGGCTGGCGCCCGCGCGGATAGCATGACGGTACGGGCGCGGCCGCGCCTGCGCTCAGGCGGAGAGAGGGAATTGACAGACAGATCAGGAGATTCTGCGGGCCGTAAGCCGTCCGGCAGGACCGGCGCGCAGGTCAAGATCGTTATCCCGGATGACCACTCGATGGTCAGCCTGCTGGGATCTCGCGATGAACTCCTGCACGTGATCGAGAAGGCGTTCGACGCCGATATCCACGTCCGCGGGAATGAGATCACCATTACCGGGGCGGCCGAGGAGAGCGAGCGTGTCGCCGGCCTCTTCGAGGAACTCACCGAGTTGCTGGCCGGCGGGGCCGAGCTCACCGCGGATTCGGTGGAACGGGTCGTGGCCATGCTCCGCCGGAAGTCCGGCGTGCGCCCCGCCGACGTGCTCAGCCTGGACATCCTGTCGGCGCGCGGGCGGACCATCCGGCCGAAAACGCTGAACCAGAAGCGCTACGTGGACGCCATCGACGCACACACGATCGTGTTCTGCATCGGCCCGGCGGGCACCGGCAAGACCTACCTGGCCATGGCCAAGGCGGTGAAGGCGCTGCAGGCCAAGGAGGTCAACCGGATCATCCTGACCCGGCCGGCCGTCGAGGCCGGGGAGCGGCTGGGTTTCCTGCCCGGGACCCTGTACGAGAAGATTGACCCGTACCTGCGGCCGCTGTACGACGCGCTGCACGACATGCTCGACCCGGAATCGATCCCGCGGCTGATAGCCGCGGGCACGATCGAGGTGGCGCCGCTGGCGTACATGCGCGGCCGGACCCTGAACGACTCGTTCATCATCCTGGACGAGGCGCAGAACACCTCCGCGGAACAGATGAAGATGTTCCTCACCCGGTTCGGCTTCGGGTCGAAGATCGTGGTGACCGGCGACGTCACCCAGGTGGACCTGCCCGCGGGACAAGCCAGCGGCCTGCGGATCGTGCAGGACATCCTCGAGGGCCTGGATGATGTGCATTTCGCGAGGCTGACCAGCCACGACGTGGTACGGCACCGGCTGGTGGGGGACATCGTGGACGCGTACGCCCGCTACGACGCCCGGGTGCGCGGGACGCCGGCACCCCAGCGCCGCAAGCGGGCGCAGTGAGCCGGAACCCGCGGTGAGCATCGAGATCGCCAACGAGTCCGGGGTCGACGTCGACGAGGCCGACCTCGCCGCGCTGGCCCGGCATGTGCTGGACGGCATGCGGATGCACCCGCTGGCCGAGCTCTCGGTCCTCCTCGTCGACCGGGGCACCATGTCCGACCTGCATGAGCGCTGGATGGGTGAGCCGGGCCCAACCGACGTGCTGGCCTTCCCGATGGATGAGCTGAGGCCGCCGCCCCCGGGCAGTGCCCGCGGGGACCAGGGCACCGGCGGGGAACCAGCCTCCCTGCCGGGCCTGCTCGGCGATGTGGTGCTCTGCCCCGAGGTGGCCGCCGGCCAGGCCAGCCAGGCGCACCACCCGCTACGCGACGAGCTCGAGCTGCTCTGCACGCACGGGATCCTGCACCTGCTCGGCTATGACCACGCCGAGGCGGACGAGCGCACCGCCATGTTCGGCCTCCAGGATGAGCTGCTCGCCAGCTGGCGCTCCGCCCGGGATCAGCCATCCGGCCCGGGCGGTGACCCGGAAGGGCAGGAAGAGACGGGGTGAGGCCACCATGGTGTGGCTGATCGTCGCCGCCGCCGCGCTGGCGCTGGGGGCCGGGCTGTGCGCGAGCGCTGAGGTCGCGCTCATGCGGGTGTCCCGGTCGGTACCTGGCCGTGCTGCTGCTGGCCCGTGTCTGCGGCGAGACCGCGGCCATCGTGCTGGTCGCCGCCGCGCTGCTGCACTGGCTCGGCACCGGCTGGCGTGTGTTCCTGCTGATCTGGGTCATCATGGCCGCGGTGCTCTACGTGCTGGCCGGCGTCGGCCCGAGGATCCTGGGCCGGCAGTACGAGCGCTCGGTGGCCCTGGCCGCGGCCGATGTGCTGTACCCGGTGACCCGGATCCTCGGCCCCCTGCCGCGGCTGCTGCTGGCCCTGGGCAGCGTGCTCACCCCCGGCCGGGGATCCCGGGACGCGTTCGGCACCGAAGAGGAGCTGCGCGGCCTGGTCGACCTGCTGGAGCAGCGCCAGGTGATCGAGCCCGGGGCGCGGGCCATGATCCACTCCGTCTTCGAGCTCGGTGACACGATCGTCCGCGAGGTGATGGTCCCGCGTACAGACATGGTCTTCGTGGAGCGGGACAAGACCCTGCGCCAGGCGCTCTCGCTCGCCCTGCGCAGCGGCTTCTCCCGGATCCCGGTGGTCGGCGAGAACCAGGACGACGTGATCGGCATCGCCTACCTGAAGGACCTGGTGACGATCAGCCAGGAGCATCCCGAGCAGGAGTCCGTGGCCACCGTGACCTCGGTGATGCGGCCGGCCACATTCGTCCCGGAGAGCAAGCCGGTGGATGAGCTGCTCCGGGAGATGCAGCAGCTCCGGATCCACCTGGCCATCGTCATCGATGAGTACGGCGGGACCGCCGGGCTGGTCACCATCGAGGACATCCTGGAGGAGATCGTCGGGGAGATCACCGACGAGTACGACCACGAGCAGCCGACCGTGGAATGGCTGTCCGCGGACCGGGCCCGGGTCACCGCCCGGCTGCCCGTGACCGACCTGGAGGAGCTGTTCGGCACCACGATCGAGGCCGAGGACGTGGAGACCGTCGGCGGCCTCCTGGCCCACGCGCTGGGCCGGGTGCCCATCGCCGGGTCCGTGGCCACGGTGGCGGGGCTGAAGCTGACCGCGGAAAGCCTGGCCGGCCGGCGCAACAGGATCGGCACGGTCACCGTGGAACGGGCCGGGGTGACGGCCCAGCGGCCCGCCCGGCCCGGCGACGGGGCGGGACAGGCCAGCGGGCGGGGCTAGCTGAGCAGCCTGGGACATACGAGACGGTCAGGGACTGATGTGGCGGGGGTCGCGCCAGTACACTCGGGCAGGTGAGCGCGGTGGAGCCTGGCCCGGAAGACCTGAAGATCATCACGCTGGCCCGGTCGGCGCGGGCCCGCGTGACTGCGGCCGAGGGCGCGGCGGTGCGGGACGAGACCGGCCGTACCTACGCGGCCGCTGCCGTCTCGCTGCCGTCGCTGAAGCTGTCCGCGCTGCGCCTGGCCGTGGCCATGGCAGTATCCAGCGGAGCGGCCAGCCTGGAGGCGGCGGCACTGGTCAGTGACGCCGAGGGAGTCGACCCGGCAGATCTCGCGGTGGTACGCGAGGCCGGTCCCTCGGCGGTGGTGTTCCAGGCGGGGTCGAACGGGATACTCCGCGCCACCATGCGGCCCTGACCGGCCGGCCTGACGCCACCTGCTCGCCGGCAGGGGGACAATCACAGGGTGGGAGCTACGCGTATCGCGGAGTCCGGCGCTGAGGCCGGGGCAGCCCGGCCTGAGTTCCGGTCGGGCTTCGCCTGCTTCGTCGGGCGGCCGAATGTCGGTAAGTCGACTCTGATGAACGCGCTGGTGGGCACCAAGGTCGCGATCACCAGCAGCCGGCCGCAGACCACCCGGCGGGCGATCCGCGGGATCGTGCACCGCCCGGACGCGCAGCTGATCATCGTGGACACGCCCGGCCTGCACCGGCCGCGGACGCTGCTCGGGGAACGGCTGGACAGCCTGGTCCGGTCCACGCTGACCGAGGTGGACGTGATCGGGTTCTGCATACCCGCCACGGACCCCATCGGCCCCGGGGACAGGTACCTGGCCGCTGAGCTCGCCGGGCTGGCCACGCGGACGCCGGTAGTGGCGATCGTGACCAAGACCGACCAGGCCAGGCAGGACCAGGTCGCGGCGCAGCTGGCCGCGGTGGCGGAACTCGGGGACTGGGCCGACATCGTGCCCGTGTCCGCGGTGGCCGGCTTCCAGCTGGACGTGCTGGCGGACGTGCTGGTCTCCCACCTCCCGCCGGGCCGGCCGCTCTACCCGGACGGTGAGCTGACCGACGAACCCGAGCAGCTGCTGGTCGCGGAGCTCATCCGGGAGGCCGCCCTGGAGGGGGTGCGGGACGAGCTGCCCCACTCGATCGCCGTGGTCGTCGAGGAGATGGGCTCCCGGGCGGGCCGTGACGACCTGATCGACGTCTACGCGATCATGTACGTGGAGCGGCCGAGCCAGAAGGCCATCGTCATCGGGCCCAAGGGCGCGCGCCTGAAAGGGGTGGGCACGCAGGCGCGGCGGCAGATCGAGGCTCTGCTCGGCACCAAGGTCTACCTCGACCTGCGTATCAAGGTGGCCAAGAACTGGCAGCGCGACCCGAAACAGCTCCGCCGCCTGGGCTTCTACGACTGAGCCGCCAGCCCGCCTCCCGCCTGCCCGCTCGCCCCGGTGCCCGCCCGGCCGCGCCGGGCTGTCCCGCCGGGCCGTCTCCATGGGCCGTCTCACCGGGCGGACCGGGGCCTGCGCTCCGCCCGGATCGTCTGCTACTGTCGGAGGGCCATGGTGCACGGATTGCTGCTGCTTACCTGCCGCGGCGGGGGCCGATAAGGCCGGCTCCCTCGCCGCGGAGTTTGGCGTGTCGGCTGGCCGCCGCCCGATCCGCAAGGGAGCAGATCCCCAACATGCATTCCCACCACGTAACGCAGCCTCAATCTGAGCGGCCTCAGTCTGAGCAGGCCCAGCCCGGCCCGGTACCCGGCGGGCATCCCACGGTCCGGCAGCAGCCCAGTGGCATGCCCTGCCAGCGATATACCCCGTTCCGGCCGGTAGACCTGCCGGACCGGACCTGGCCCGGCCGGAGCATTACCCGGGCCCCGCGGTGGCTGTCCACAGACCTCCGCGACGGCAACCAGGCCCTGATCGACCCGATGAGCCCCGCCCGCAAGCGGACCATGTTCGACCTGCTGGTCCGCATGGGTTACAAGGAGATCGAGGTCGGCTTCCCGTCGGCCAGCCAGACGGACTTCGACTTCGTCCGGAGCCTGATCGAGGGCGACCGGATCCCCGACGACGTGCAGATCTCCGTCCTCACCCAGGCCCGTGACGAGCTGATCGAGCGGACCGTGCAGTCCCTGGCCGGCGCGGCCCGGGCCACCGTGCACATGTACAACGCGACTGCCCCGGTGTTCCGCCGGGTGGTGTTCGGCAACGACCGGGATGAGACCAAGGCCCTGGCCGTGGAGGGCACCCGCTCGGTGATGAAGTACGCCGAGAGCTACCTGGCCGGCTGCGACTTCGGCTACGAGTACTCGCCGGAGATCTTCATGGACACCGAACTCGACTACGCCGCCGAGGTCTGCGCGGCGGTCATGGACGTCTGGCAGCCCGGCCCGGGCCGGGAGATCATCCTGAACCTGCCCTGCACCGTGGAGCGGTCCACCCCGAACGTGTACGCCGACCAGATCGAGTGGATGAGCCGGAACCTGCCGAACCGCGAGCATGTGTGCGTCTCCGTGCACACCCACAACGACCGTGGGACCGCGGTCGCGGACGCCGAGCTGGCGGTGCTGGCCGGCGCGGACCGGATCGAGGGCTGCCTGTTCGGGAACGGCGAGCGGACCGGGAACGTGTGCCTGGTCACGCTGGGCCTGAACCTGTTCAGCCAGGGCATCGACCCGATGATCGATTTCTCGGACATCGATGAGATCCGGCGCACCGCCGAGTACTGCAACCAGCTTCCGGTGCACCCCCGGCACCCCTACGCGGGAGACCTGGTCTACACCGCGTTCTCGGGCTCGCACCAGGACGCCATCAAGAAGGGCCTGGAGGCACTGGAGCGGGACGCCGCGGCCGCCGGCACCCCGGTCCGCGACTTCCCCTGGGCGGTCCCGTACCTGCCCATCGACCCGCAGGACGTGGGACGCACCTACGAGGCCGTGATCCGGGTCAACTCCCAGTCCGGCAAGGGCGGCGTCGCCTACATCATGAAGGCCGAGCACCAGCTCGACCTGCCGCGCCGGCTCCAGATCGAGTTCTCCCGGGTGGTGCAGTCGCACACCGATGCCGAGGGCGGCGAGGTGTCGCCGGCTCGGATGTGGGAGGCATTCTCCGACGAGTACCTCGCCCGCGGGGCGGTGGCCCTGCTCGCGCACCACACGTCCTCCGTGGTGGATGCCAAGGACGCACTCACCGTGGACATCCAGGTCGACGGCGGGGAGCACCAGGTCGAGGGAACCGGGAACGGGCCGATCTCGGCGTTCTGCGATGCGCTGTCCACCATCGGCATCGACGTGCGGGTGCTCGACTACGCCGAGCACGCGCTGTCCGCGGGCAGCGACGCGCATGCGGCGGCCTACGTGGAATGCGAGATAGACGGGCGCCCCTGGTGGGGGGTGGGCATCGACGCGAACACGGTGACCGCATCCCTGCGGGCCGTGCTCTCGGCCGTGAACCGGTCCCGCCGCACCTGAGCGCGCCCGCCTGCTCGCCGGCGAATCGCGGGGGGTTCCGGGGGTCGTCCCCCGGGTTAGCTGCGCGCGCCGGGACCCCGGGACGGGAACCCGGGACGGGAACCCGGGGTCCCGGCGCGCGCCTGCGCCGCGGCACGACCCGCGGTGCGCGACAATGGCAGGGTGAGCCTGTACCGGGATGACGGCATTGTGCTGCGTACCCAGAAGCTGGGGGAGGCGGACCGGATCGTCACGATCCTGACCAGGCGGAACGGCCGCGTCCGGGCGGTCGGCAAGGGGGTGCGCCGGACCAGGTCGCGGTTCGGCGCCCGGCTGGAGCCGTTCACCCACGTGGACCTCCTGCTGTACACCGGCCGCTCGCTGGACGTGATCACCCAGGCGGAGACGGTGCGGGCGTACGGCGAGCCGCTGGCCGCGGACTACCCGCGGTACACCAGCGGGACGGCCATGCTGGAGACCGCCGAGCGGTTCACCCCGATCGAGAAGGAGCCTCTCATCCGCCAATTCCTGCTGCTGGTCGGCGGCTTGCGGGCGCTCGGCGAGCGGGTTCATGACCTGCGGCTCGTCCTCGACGCCTACCTGCTGCGGACCCTGGCCGTGGCGGGGTACGCGCCGGCCCTGGACGAGTGCGCGGTGTGCGGCAGTGCTGACCCGGGGGGGCGACCCCCCGCTCCGCTTTCCCGGGGGACTACCCCCGGAGCCCCCGGCCCCCGCGATTCGCCGGCCCGGCGAGGACACGCCTCCGGCGCTGCTCCCCTGGCCAGCGGTGCCAACCCGGGGGGACGACCCCCCGGAGCCCCCCGGCGATCGCCGGCTCGGCGAGAACACGCCTCCGGCGCGCCTCCCCTCGCCAGCGAGGCTGCGCCCGGGGAGAGCGCTGGTTCACGATCATTCGCGCTCGCGGCCGGCGGGCTGACCTGCCGGTCCTGCCGGCCGCCGGGCGCCGCGAGCCCCGCGGTGGCGACCATCGCGCTGATGCGGGCGCTGCTGCGCGGCGACTGGGCCCAGGCCGACGCCAGCCAGGCCCGGCACCGGGTGGAATGCAGCAGCCTGGTGGCCGCCTACGTGCAATGGCACCTCGAGCACTCCATCCGGTCCCTCCGTCACGTGGAACACGTATGACCCGCCCGCCGTACCCGCATCCCGGCGGTGCCCGCCCCCCTGCCATCCCGGCCGACCTGGTGCCCCGGCACGTCGCCCTGGTCATGGACGGCAACGGGCGCTGGGCCAAGCAGCGCGGGCTGCCCCGCACCGAGGGGCACAAGATGGGGGAATCCGCCCTCTTCGACGTGATCATGGGCGCGATCGAGCTCGGCATTCCCTACCTCTCGGCCTACGCGTTCTCCACCGAGAACTGGCGGCGCTCCCCGGACGAGGTCCGCTTCCTGATGGGATTCAACCGGGACGTGATCCGGCGCCGCCGGGACGAGCTGAACGAGATGGGAGTCCGGGTCCGCTGGGCCGGCCGGCGCCCCCGGCTGTGGCGCAGTGTCATCTCCGAACTCGAGGACGCCGAGCGCATGACCGCGGGCAACTCGGTACTCACGCTGCAATTCTGCGTGAACTATGGCGGCCGGGCCGAAATCGCCGACGCCGCGGCGGCGATAGCCCGCGAGGTGGCGGCGGGCCGGCTGCGCCCGGACAAAATAGACGAGAAGCTCGTGGCCCGCTACCTCGATGAGCCGGACATTCCCGATGTCGATCTGTTCGTGCGGTCCTCGGGCGAGCAGCGCATCTCGAATTTCCTGCTCTGGCAGTCCGCATACGCCGAACTCGTCTTCCTGGACACGCTTTTCCCCGATTTCGACCGGCGGCACCTGTGGCAGGCCTGCGAGATCTACGCGAGCCGGGACCGGCGTTACGGCGGCGCCCAGCCCAACCTGCTGCCGGTCAGCGGCACCTAGCGCAAAGCCCGGGCACCTGGCGCAGCGAAGCGGAGCCCCGCCGGCTAGCGGAGCGCCTGCCAGGCACACAGGGCGAGCAGGGCCGCGAGGGCGGCCACCCGCAGCAGGCGGGTCTGCGGCTGCAGCGCGGGCCACGACAGCACGGCCAGCCAGGCCAGGAACGCCGTGACGACGAGAAGCATGACCGCCCCGCCCCAGCCGCGTACCGCCAGCCCCCCCACGAACAGCGCGGCGAGGACGACCGGCGGCAGCCATCGCGGCAGGGCCCGGAGAAAGGCGGCCGGGCGGAGGCTCAGCCGCTCTATCGACTGACGGATCTGCGGGGATTGCTGGCGCACAGTCACTAAGTATCCCCCCGCGGGCGGCTGGCCGGATTTAGGATCAAGATTTCACATCTCCCTGGCAAAGTTACTCCCTTATCGCCTCCGCCCCGGCGGGCGATGCGCATGCCCGCTGAAGGCGCAGGGAACGGGAAGGCGCGAGGCCTGACGTCGTCCCCCGGCGGTTGCGGGCGCTATCGCATTCGGGGGGATGCAGATGCGTCGGGTAATCACCTTTGCGTTGGTCGTGGCACTTACGTACACCGGACTCGGGGTATTTGCCCCGGCCCAGCCTATGCCCGGCCCCGGGGCCGCGGTGCGGCTCACGGCTCAGGCCAGCCGTCCGGCGTTCAAGATGGTCCGTTACGCCGGGTACACGATCAGGGTCCCGGCCAGCTGGCCGGTCTACCGGCTGGACCGCGACCCCGGCCGGTGCGTCCGCTACGACCGGCACGCCGTGTACCTGGGCCGCCCGGGAGCCAACCAGCAGTGCCCCGCGCACCTGGTCGGCCGCACCGCCACGGTCAGCATCGAGGCGGCGGGCACCGGGCCGGCGGGCACGGGGCCCGCGCCGGGCGGGGCGGTGGACGTCGGCCCGGCGGTCGGGACCCTGCCGCAGGTCAGCGCGTCGGTGACCCGTGACGCCCAGAACCAGGAGATGCATGCCTCGCTCGCGGATCCGGGCGTCTCGGTCACCGGGACCTACACCGGGGACACGAGCGGGATGCTGTCCATCCTCCGCAGCCTGCGGCGGGCGGCGGCGGGCCAGCGGCCGGCGGCCGCCCCGGGGGCAGGCCGCGCCCAGGTGATGACCCGCCATGCGGCGGCCCTGCCCTCAGGGACCGGGAGCACCGCATCGGCCCAGCGCACCGCGGCGGCCCTCCTGGCCACCCACCCCGGCCAGCAGCGGCATCCCCGCCCACACCACCGGCGGCAGCACCGCCAGGCCCGCAAGCACCCGGGCACCAAGCACCAGCGCACCAAACACCAGCGCAGCAGGCACAGGGCCCGCACGCACAAGTCCGCCAGGCACCACGCCCGCAAGCACCACGCCGGCAGGCACCACGCCGGCAGGCACAAGTCCGCCAGGCACCACGCCCGCAAGCACCACGCCCGCAAGCACCACGCCCGCAGGCACAAGGCCCGCAACCACCGGGCCCGCAACCACCACGCCCGCACGCACGGACGTGGCCACCACCGGGGCCGCCGGCCCCGCCCGCACACCCCCCGCCTCCGCCAGGGGCTGCGCGGCTTCGACAGCTGCACGACGCCCTCGGTGGCCGCGATGCAGGCCTGGCGCCGGTCGTTCTCGGCCATGGCGGTCTACATCGGCGGCGTGGAAGCGGGCTGCGCGTCCCCGAACCTCACGGCCGGCTGGGTCCACGCGGTGACCGGCATGGGCTGGTCGCTCATGCCCACCTACGTGGGCCCGCAGGCGTCCTGCTCGTCCTTCTCGGTCCGGATCCGGCCGGCCCGCGCCGCCGTCCAGGGCCAGGCCGCGGCCCTGGACGCGATCCGGGAGGCCGCCGCCCTGGGCATGGGCCGGGGCACCCCGGTCTACTACGACATGGAGGCCTACCACGGGCACCGGAAGTGCAAGGACGCGACCCTGGCCTTCCTGGACGCCTGGACCCGGGCGCTGCGCGCGCACGGCTACACCTCGGGCGTGTACTCCAGCGCCTCGTCGGGGGCGGAGAACCTCGGCTGGGCCCGCACCGTGAACGGGCACCGGATCACCAAGCCGGACTCGATGTGGTTCGGGCTGTGGGACAACGAGCGCAACGTCCGGGGCCTGCCGTACCTGCTGCAGAGCTGGTGGGCGGGGCCGCGCCGGATCAAGCAGTACGAGGGCCCGCACAAGCGGACCGTGGGCGGATTCACCCTGGACATCGACTCTGACTGGGTCTTCGGGGCCGTTTACCGGTAATAGGCTGGGCGGATGCGCCCGGCCGAGGGGCTGTGGCGCGCCTGCCCGCCGACCGCCAGCCGGATGGAGTCCCGATGGCCCGCCGTAACGACCGCATCGAAACGATCGTCAGCCTCGCCAAGCGCCGTGGCTTCGTCTTCCCCTCCAGTGACATCTACGGGGGGCTCCGCGCCTCCTGGGACTACGGCCCGCTGGGCGTGGAGATGAAGAACAACATCAAGCGCCAGTGGTGGCAGGCCATGGTCTCCGGCCGGGAGGATGTGGTCGGGCTGGACTCCTCCGTCATCCTGGCCCGCGAGGTCTGGGAGGCCAGCGGCCACGTCACCGAGTTCGTGGACCCGCTGACCGAGTGCCAGTCGTGCCACCGCCGGTTCCGGGCCGATCACCTGATCGAGGCGTACCAGGAAAAGCACGGCCACCCGCCGGGGAACGGCCTGAGGGACATCGCCTGCCCGCACTGCGGGACCCGCGGCGCGTTCACCGAGCCGCGGATGTTCAACGGGCTGCTGCGCACCTACCTCGGTGCCACCGAGGACGAATCGGGGCTGGCTTACCTGCGGCCGGAGACGGCGCAGGGCATCTTCATCAACTTCCGCAACGTCCTGCAGACCTCACGCAAGAAGGTCCCGTTCGGCATCGGCCAGATCGGCAAGTCCTTCCGCAACGAGATCACCCCGGGCAACTTCATCTTCCGGACCCGCGAGTTCGAGCAGATGGAAATGGAGTTCTTCGTCAAGCCCGGCACGGACGAGGAATGGCACGAGTACTGGATCGCCAGCCGGCTCGGCTGGTACACCGGTCTCGGCGTGCGCCGCGACAACCTGCGCCTGTACGACCACCCCGCGGAGAAGCGGTCGCACTACTCCAAGCGGACCGTGGACATCGAGTACCGCTACGAGTTCCCCGGCGGGGAGTGGGGCGAGCTGGAGGGCATCGCCAACCGGACCGACTTCGACCTGACCACGCACGCCAAGCACTCCGGCCAGGACCTGTCCTACCTGGACCAGGACTCGGGGGAGCGGTACGTCCCGTACGTGATCGAGCCCGCCGCCGGGGTGGACCGGTCCATGCTCATGTTCCTGCTGGACGCCTACGCGGAGGATGAGGCGCCGGACGCCAAGGGCAAGCTGGAGAAGCGGACCGTGCTCCGGCTGGACCCGCGGCTGGCCCCGGTCAAGGTGGCGGTGCTGCCGCTGTCCCGCAACGCCGACCTGTCCCCGAAGGCCCGTGACCTGGCCGCGCGGCTGCGCAAGCGGTGGAACACGGAGTTCGACGACGCCAGCGCGATCGGCCGGCGGTACCGGCGCCAGGACGAGATCGGCACCCCGTTCTGCGTGACGGTGGACTTCGACACGCTCACCGACGACGCCGTGACCGTCCGGGAGCGCGACTCGATGAAGCAGGAGCGGATCGGCATCGACGGCATCGAGGCCTACCTGTCCGACCGTCTCGCCGGCTGCTGACCCCGGGCGGTCAGGCAGCCGGTCACCGCCGCGCCCATCTCGCCCGGGTGCAGCAGCCCGATCACACTGTCACTCATCCGCACCTCCCGTGCCGTGATCCGGCTCCCGTACGACAGTACCGGGCCGCCGTACGGATGCGTCGGCGCTTCGTGCTCGATAGAGTCGAATCACCGGGCCGTAGAGGCCGTCATCATCCAGACTGCCGGGCATCCACGCCGCGGCTCGCACCGGCGGCATCCGCGAGGAGAGCGTTTCAGTGCCGAAGCTCGTGTATGACTTCACCGAAGGAAACAAAGACCTCAAAGACCTGCTGGGTGGCAAAGGGGCAAACCTGGCTGAGATGACGAATCTTGGCCTGCCTGTTCCGCCCGGTTTCATCATTACCACCGAGGCGTGCCGCCAGTACCTGACCGAGGGCACCGTGCCCGAGAGCCTGGACGCCGAGGTCAGTGAGCACCTGGCCCAGCTGGAGAAGGCCATGGGCCGCAAGCTCGGCGACCCGGCTGATCCGCTGCTGGTCAGCGTGCGGTCCGGGGCGAAGTTCTCGATGCCCGGGATGATGGAGACGGTGCTGAACATCGGCCTGTCTGACGAGTCCGTCCATGGCCTGGCCAAGCAGGCCGGCAGCGACCGGTTCGCCTGGGACGCCTACCGCCGCCTGATCCAGATGTTCGGCAAGACCGTGCTCGGTATCGACGGCGACGCCTTCGAGCACGTGATGGAGCAGGCCAAGCAGGCCAAGGGCACCAAGAACGACCTGGACCTGGACGCCAGCGACCTGCACGGGATCGTGGACCGCTTCAAGGAGATCATCCGGGAGCAGACGGGACACGACTTCCCGCAGCAGCCGCGGGAGCAGATGGACCTGGCCGTCAAGGCCGTGTTCAGCTCGTGGAACGCGGACCGGGCCATCCTGTACCGGCGCCAGGAGCGGATCCCCGCCGACCTCGGCACCGCGGTGAACATCGTGGCCATGGTGTTCGGCAACCTCGGCATGGACTCGGGCACCGGCGTCGCGTTCACCCGCGACCCGGGCAGCGGCCAGCAGGGCATCTACGGCGACTACCTGCAGAACGCGCAGGGCGAGGACGTGGTGGCCGGCATCCGGAACACGGTCCCGCTGCAGGACCTGGAGAACATCGACGGCGCGTCCTACACCCAGCTGATGGACATCATGTCCACGCTGGAGAACCACTACCGGGACCTGTGCGACATCGAGTTCACGATCGAGCGCGGCAAGCTGTGGATGCTGCAGACCCGGGTCGGCAAGCGGACCGCGGGCGCGGCCTTCCGCATCGCCACCCAGCTCGTGGACCAGGGCCTCATCGACATGGACGAGGCGGTCACCCGGGTCACCGGCGACCAGCTGGCCCAGCTGATGTTCCCCCGGTTCGACCTCACCAACGAGCCGAAGCGGATCACCAGGGGCGTCAGCGCGTCCCCGGGCGCCGCGGTCGGCAGGGCCGTGTTCGACTCGGTCAAGGCCGTCGAGCAGGCCGCGGGCGGCGAGGCCGTGATCCTGGTCCGCCGTGAGACCAACCCCGATGACCTGCACGGCATGATCGCCGCCAAGGGCATCCTGACCAGCCGGGGCGGCAAGACCAGCCACGCCGCCGTGGTCGCCCGCGGCATGGGCAAGACCTGCGTCTGCGGCGCCGAGGAACTCGAGGTGGACACCCGGGCCGGCAGGTTCACCGCGCCGGGCGGGGCGGTGGTCAGCGAGGGCGACGTCATCTCCATCGATGGCACCAGCGGCGCGGTCTACCTCGGCGAGGTCCCGGTGGCCGCGTCCCCGGTCGTCCAGTACTTCGAGGGCGGGCTCGACGCCGGCGCCGACGACCTGGTCAAGGCCGTGGACCGGATCATGAAGCACGCCGACGGGCGGCGCCGCCTCGGCGTGCACGCCAACGCGGACACCGGCGACGACTGCGCCCGGGCCCGGCGCTTCGGCGCGGGCGGCGTCGGCCTGGTCCGGACCGAGCACATGTTCCTCGGCGAGCGCCGCCAGCTGGTCGAGGACCTCATCCTGGCCGAGGACGAGGCGGGCCGGCAGGCCGCGCTCGACGCGCTGGAGCCGCTGCAGCGCGGCGACTTCGTGGAGATCCTCGGCGCCATGGACGGCCTGCCGGTGACCATCCGGCTGATCGACCCGCCGCTGCACGAGTTCCTGCCCGACCTCACCGACCTGACCGTCAAGATCGCGCTGGCCGGTGACAAGGCCACCGGGAAGGACCGCAAGCTGCTGGACGCGGTGCGCCGCCTGCACGAGCAGAACCCGATGCTCGGGCTGCGCGGCGTCCGGCTGACGCTGGTCATCCCCGGCCTGCTGGACATGCAGGTCCGCGCGATCGCGCACGCCGCGGCCGAGCTGAAGAAGGCGGGCCAGGATCCCAAGCCGGAGGTCATGATCCCGCTGACCGCGTCGGTGCAGGAGATGGAGATCGCCCGGGACGCCACGGCCAGGGTGCTGGCCGAGGTCGAGGAGGAAACCGGCGTCCACGTGCACACCGAGATTGGCACCATGATCGAGGTGCCGCGGGCCGCGGTGATCGCCGGTGAGATCGCCAAGTCGGCCGAGTTCTTCTCGTTCGGCACCAACGACCTGACCCAGATGACCTGGGGGTTCTCCCGGGACGACGTGGAAGGCGCGTTCTTCAGCCGGTACATCGAGCTGGGTGTCTTCGGTGTCTCCCCGTTCGAGACCATCGACCCGGACGGGGTCGGCAGGCTGGTGCGGATCGCCACCGAAGAGGGCCGCGCCACCCGTCCGGAGCTGCACCTGGGTGTCTGCGGTGAGCACGGCGGGGACCCCGACTCGGTGCATTTCTTCCACCATGTCGGGCTGGACTACGTGTCCTGCTCGCCGTTCCGGGTCCCCGTCGCCCGGCTGGAGGCAGGCCGCGCGGTGGTCCTCGAGACCAGTGGTGGCAGCGACAGCAGGTGACGCAGGAGCCCGGTTACGGCCACGACGCCACGGCCCGCTGGGTGGCTGAGCCACCCAAGCGGGCCGCGGCGCCCGGGTTTGAGCCGGGCCGTTTCGGCCGCGGGCCGTTCGAGCGGGACCGGGCCCGGGTGCTGCACACCTCGGCGCTGCGGCGGCTGGCGGCCAAGACCCAGGTGGTGGAGGTGGACGCGGGGGACTTCCCGCGGACCAGGCTCACCCACTCGCTGGAGTGCGCGCAGATCGGGCGGGAGCTCGGCGGCGCCCTGGGCTGCGACCCTGACCTCGTCGACGCCGCGTGCCTGGCGCACGACCTCGGCCACCCGCCGTTCGGGCACAACGGCGAGTCAGCCCTGGCCGACGTGGCCGCGCCGTGTGGCGGGTTCGAGGGCAACGCGCAGAGCCTCCGGCTGCTGACCCGGCTCGAGGCCAAGGTGCCCGGCGCCGGGCTGAACCTGACCCGGGCCACGCTGGACGCCACGCTCAAATACCCCTGGCTGGCCGGCCCGGGGCTGCCCAAGTACGGCGCGTACGCGGAGGACGCGGAGGTGTTCGCGTGGATCCGCCGCGGCGCGCCGCCCGGCCGCCGCTGCCTGGAAGCGCAGGTCATGGACTGGGCCGACGACGTGGCCTACTCGGTGCACGACCTGGAGGACGGCCTGCACGCCGGGCTCATCACGGTGGGGGCGCTGGCCGATTCGGCGGATCGGAAAGCGATCAGCGAGCTCACCGCCGAGCAGTACTGCGCGCCGGGCTCGGTGACCCCGGAGGAACTGGCCGGGGTCTTCGGCGACCTGCTCGCGCTGCCCTGCTGGCCGGCCGGATTCGACGGCGGCCCGGCGTCCCTGGCCGCGCTGAAGAACCTGACCAGCGAGCTGATCGGGCGGCTGTGCGGCGCGGCCCACCAGGCCACCGTCGCGGCCTCCGGCAGCCGGCCGCTGACCCGGTACGCGGCCGGCCTGGAGGTCCCGCGGCCGCAGCGGCTGGAATGCGCGCTGCTCAAGGGCGTCACCGCCTACTACGTGATGAGCCGGGAGGGGGCCGCGGCCACCCAGGCCCGCGAGCGGGAACTGATCATGGAGCTGGCGTCCGCGGTGCGCATCGGTGCCCCCGCCACCCTGGACCCCGCGCTGCGTCCCGCCTACGGGGCGGCGGGCACCGACGCCGGGCGGCTGCGGGTGGTGGTGGACCAGGTGGCTACGCTGACCGACACGTCCGCGGTGGCGTGGCACGCCCGGCTATGCCGCTGAGCCCTCACGGTCTTGAGGACCTACTGCAAGGGAGCAGTCATGCCTGAAGGTCAGGCCTACGTGATCATCGGCGCCAGCCTGGCCGGCGCCAAGGCCGCCGAGACGCTCCGGGAGGAGGGGTTCGGCGGGACCATCGTCCTGCTCGGCTCGGAGCCCGAGCGGCCCTACGAGCGGCCGCCGCTGTCCAAGGGCTACCTGCTCGGCAAGGCGGACAAGTCCTCCGTCTACGTGCACGACGAGCACTGGTACAGCGGGCACCAGGTGGATCTGCGGCTCGGCGTGACCGCGATCGCGATCGACCGCGGGGCCCGCCGGGTCGCCCTGGACACCGGCGAGGCGGTCGGCTACGACCGGCTGCTGCTCACCACCGGCTCGCACCCGCGGGTGCTCCGGCTGCCCGGCGGCGACCTGGACGGCGTGCACTACCTGCGCACCACGGCCGACTCCGAGGCGCTGGCCACCGCGCTGGCCCCGATCCCCGGCGAGGAGACCCGGGTGGTGATCGTCGGCGGGGGCTGGATCGGGCTCGAGGTCGCCGCGGCGGCCCGGGAGAAAGGCTGCACGGTGACGGTGCTGGAGGCCGAGCCCACCCCGCTGCACCGGCAGATCGGCCCCGAGCTGGGGGAGCGGTTCGCGGAGCTGCACCGCGCGCACGGGGTGGAGTTCCGCCTCGGCGACAGCGCCCGCGAGCTGCGCGGCCACGAGGGCCGGGTGACCGAGGTGCTGACCTCGGAAGGGGCCGAGCTGCCTGCCGACGTCGTGGTGGTCGCCGTCGGCGCGGCCCCCAACGTGGCCCTGGCCGAGGCGGCCGGACTGGAGCTCGTGGCGCCGGAGCTCGGGGGCGGGGTGCTCGTGGACGCGGCGCTGCGGACCAGCGACCCCGACATCTTCGCGGCCGGTGACGTGGCCAGCGTGCCCCATCCGCTACTCGGCCGCCGGGTCCGGGTGGAGCACTGGGCCAACGCGCTGCACGGCGGCCCGGCCGCGGCCCGCTCCATGCTCGGCCAGCCCGTGTCCTACGACCGGCTGCCGTACTTTTTCAGCGATCAGTACGACCTGGGCATGGAGACGTCCGGGCTGCCCGAGCCCGGGCACTATGACGAGGTGGTGTACCGGGGCGACCCGGCGGCGCTGGAGTTCATCGCGTTCTGGCTGTCCCGCGGCGCGGTCGTGGCCGGCATGAACGTCAACGTGTGGGACGTGACCGATGACATCCAGGCGCTGATCCGGGCCGGGTACGCGGGCGCCCAGGTGGATCCCGCCCGGCTGGCCGACCCCGGGGTGCCCCTCGCCGGGCTGCTGGGCTGAGCTACGCCTCCGGCTCCGCCGGCCGTCCGGCGGAGCCGTCCGGGGAGGCGTCCCGGGAGCCGTCCGCGGAGGCGTCGAGGGAGCCGTCCGGGGAGCCGGATGTGCCGGGCGGGAAGGGGATCAGCGCCGCGGTGATGTTGTCCCGGCCGCCGGCCTCGATGGCGAACTGGACCAGCGCCCTGGCCGAGCCGAGCGGGTCCCTCTGCGCGGCGGGCATGGCCAGCCCGGCCAGCCCCGCCGCCTCGGGAAGGTAGTTCCACAGCCCGTCGGAGCAGAGCAGCACGGCACCCGTCCCGGGCGGCTCGAAGCGGGTGACGTGGGGCCTCGCCTCGGCGGGGTCCGCGCCGACCCAGCGCGTGACCACGTGAGCCTGCGGAGACTCGAGCGCCTCCTCCTCCGGCAGCAGCCCGAGCGAGACCATCTCCTGCGCCAGGGAATCGTCCCGGGTCAGCTGCCGGGCGTCCGCGGGCTCGGCGGCCAGCCAGTAGGCCCGGCTGTCGCCCAGCCAGCACAGGGTGACCGCGTCCCTGGTGGCCGCCGCGGAGATGAACGTGGCCGACCCCACGTCCCCGGGCGAGTCGGCCAGGCCGGACACCGCCTCCACGGCGGCCCGGACCGCCTCGGTCGAGGCCTCGCTGAGGTCCGTGCCCGCCTCGGCGGCCGCGCGGAGCACCCGCGCCGCCGCCTGGGCCGCGGCCAGCGACGCGTCCTGGGGACGGGCGGACGTGGACACCCCGTCGCAGACCACCGCGACCAGGACCGGGCCGTCCGCCGTGGGCACGACCGCGAGTTCCATCGCGTCTTCGTTCTGCTTGTGCCGCAGGCCACGGTCGGTCACGCCGGCCATCAGGCGGAGATCGACTTCCTGGTGATCATGCGACATCACGGCACCACCCCAGGGTCCACCCAGATACGGCTCGACTAGTTCTCGCTCGGCTGGCTCCGCTCGACCAGTTCAGCTCGACCGGGTTGGCTGTCATTGTATGCCGCCCGGAGGCGCCGCCAGGCCGTCTCGCGGCCGCAGGCCCGTACCAGGTGCTCGGACCACGCCCGCGCCGCCGGGTCCGGGGAGCGGTCGCGGAGCCGGACCAGGCCGATGGGCGGGTGCGCCGGCGCGGGCCGCGTGGGCGGGCAACCGCCACTCGTTCGCGGCCCGGGGCACGGTCCGCTCGGGTCGCTAGGCCCTCAAGCCCTCAGCCCCTCAGGCCTGCCGTCACACCACTCCAGTCACACTGGCCCCCCGGCCCACATTTCACGCTCAACGTGCGCCGAAACGGACAAAACACCCCGGAAAACGCACGTCCGGCGTGAAAAGTCGGCGCTGGCCATGATCAATGTGACCCAATGGAGTGACTGGGAGTTACTTCCATGCCCCCATGCGGCGCCCCGAGGGCCGGGGGGCGCACGGGTCAGGCACATCGGGCGGCGGAGGCGGGGCGCGGGGCCGGGGTCAGGCCGGCTTGCGGGGCTCTCCGCGGTAGGTGCCGAAGGACCAGCGGTTGCCCTCCGGGTCGCGCACCGCGAAGTCGCGGGAGCCGTAATCGGTCTCGTGCAGGCCCTGGATGACGTCGGCGCCGGCCGCGGTGGCCCGGGCGAACAGCCCATCCGGGTCGTCGGTGACCACGTAGGCGCCGAACGTCCCCGGTGGCACCGGCCAGCTGTCCTCGTCGTGGTTCTCCCGGACCGAGCCCAGCATCACGCCGCCGCCGGGCGGCCAGGACAGCTGGGCGTGGTCGACGCGGTCGCCTTCGCCGTACACGACGGTCTGCTCGAACCCGAACGCGTCGACGAGGAAGCGGATCAGGGCGCGGGCGTCGCGCGCCCGCAATGTGGGCCACACCTGAGGTGGCGGGGTGTTATCGCTCATGATCAGGAGTCTGCCTCCTGGCTGGCCGGGCCGGATTGGACGTTTCGGAACTCCTCGGCCAGCCACGTGGATGGGGGGCAGCCGGCCAGTTCGCGGAACTCGCGGGCCAGGTGGGCCTGGTCGTAGTAGCCGCACTCGGCGGCCAGGCTGGCCAGGCTGAATCCGGCCGGGGCGGCGGCGGGGCTGAGGCCGGCCGGGGTGGCGGCCTGATGCTGGAGCGTGCGCCGGGCCCGGTCGAACCGGGTCACCCGGGCGGCGGCCTTGGGGGTCAGGCCTGTCTCGGTCTGGAGCCGTCGCTGCAGGTAGCGGGGGCTCCAGCCGACCCGCCGGGCCAGTTCCCCGGCCCGGACCGTGCCCCCGCTGCGGGTCAGCAGCCGCCAGGCCTTGCCGTGACCGTCTGGCCGGGACCTGCTCCTGCTCACCGGCTCCCTGATTCCGGTGCGGGCCCCAGCCGCGGGCCGGCCTCGGCTGGGGCGCTGGTGTCCGGGCCCGGCCGGCGGAGCCTCAGCCACCCGAACAGCAGCACCAGGGGCACGATAAGCCCGCCGACCCCGTAGGCGGCGAACGCGGCCGGGCCGGTGATGTGCCCGACCAGCCAGCCGAAGTTCTGGCCGAAGAACCCGGTGACGAACGTGAGCGGCAGGAACACCGTGGCCAGGATGGTGAGTTGCTCGATGGTGGAGTTCTGGCGGATGCTGAGCTTTGTCTGCTCGACCGTGATCACCGCCATGTTGGCTTCCAGCACCGTGCCGAGCAGGTCACGCTGGGCCGCGACCTCCTCGTTGACCAGGAGCAAGTGGTCCTGGACGTCACGCAGGTAGGGCTGCAGATCCGGTGCGGCGCCCCGCTCGACCGCGGCGACCACGCCGAGCAGCGGATGAGCCGCCCGGTAGAACTGGGTGGCCTCGCGGCGCAGCGAGTAGATCCGCTCGGTCGGTGCCACGGAGCCCGAGAACACGGTGGCCTCGATCTGGTCGATGTCGTCTTCGAGTCCGGCCACGACCGGCGCGTACCCGTCCACGACCTGATCCAGAATGGCCCACAGCGCCGAGGTACTGCCCGCGGCCAGCAGTTCGGGCCGGTGCTCCAGCCGCTGCCGGGCCTCCCGCAGCTCGCTGGCCACGCCCAGCCGCACCGTGATCACAAAGGTCGGCGCCAGGAAGACGCTGATCTCGCCGAACTCCACCTCCTCCGCGTCGTCGTCGTAGCGTGCGGTCCGCAGGATTACCAGGCGCACGTCGCCGTCGTACTGCTCGATCTTCGGACGCATGTGAAAGTTCTGCGCGTCCTCAACCGCCAGCTCGTGCAGCCCGAAGGCCTCTTGGACCTGGGCCAGCTCAGCCTCCCCCGGCTCGAACAGCCCGAGCCAGACGAACCCGCCCCGGGAGCACCGGGCGGCGGCCTCCTCCAGCGGGACCGGCCCCTCCTCCTGCCTGCGGCCGTCCTGGTAGTGAGCACAATCAATGATCATCGCATGGGCTCCTTGCCGTGCCGTGCGTCAGCCAGATCGCGATACACAGCATGGTGGAGCCTCAGCCAGGGCGCAGCACGATGACCGCCCCGGCCGCGGTGCCCAGGCCGGGCTACCTCATCGGGCCGGGTGACACGCTTCAGTTCGGGGGAGCATCCCGCACAGCCCGGCCCGTTTCCTGCCGGTGACCGTGTTCAGTGGTGAAGCCCGCTGATCGGACCGCGCCGGCCGGGCGCGGGCGCCAGCTCCTGTGCCAGATCAGCGCTCGTCACCCGGAGCGGGGCGGGCGCGGTGAGCACCGGCAGGCAGCTGAGACGGGTGACCTGCTCACGCACGCCGCGGCTCGTGACGCGGCGCACGCCACGGCGGCGCCGGGAACCGAGCACGATGGCGTCAGCGCCCCAGCGCCGGGCCTCATCCGCGATGGACTCCGACACGCTCCTGGTCGTCGTGGCCGGGGCGAGCCGCGCTACCCCGGTCGCCGTGACCCAGGCGCACCGGAACCGGAGCGTCGCGTCGTCGACGAGGTAACGGGCGTCGTACGGCGTCATGCAAGTCAGGCCCCGGCCATCCAGCTCAGCCTGGCTGACGTGCACGATGCGGACCTGGGCCTGGTAGCTCGCGGCGAGCGCGATCGTGAAGCTGATCGCGACCTGCCCGGATTCCGAGCCGTCCAGCGCGAGCAGGATCCGCTTGAACATGGTGGGCCTCACGCCTGGTCGTTTCTGCGGGTCAAGTTGGGGCCTTACCGTCCGTGACGCTACGCGGGCGCCGAACAGGCCGCCCGAGTCCAAGGTCATCCGTTGGCGAGCCGAAAGGCCCGGTCCGGCCGCGCGGCGCCGGTTGCGCCTCCGGGCGGCCCCGGGGGCCCCCGGTTTCGTCAGGCCGGCAGGATCGCGGCCACGACCCGCGCGGTCTCGGTGAGATCCGGCAGCACCGCGTCCGGGGCCGCCGCGGCCAGCTCGGCGACCGAGAACTCCCCGGTGGCGACGGCCACCGCCCGGGCTCCGGCCACCCGCGCGGCCTCCACGTCCAGGGGCGTGTCGCCGACCAGCACGGTCGCGGGCCCGCTGAAGTCCGCCCCGTACGCCGCCGTGGCGTTGGCCCGGGCCAGAGGCACCAGGTCCGCCCGGATCTCGTGGGCGTCGCCGTAGGCGCCGATCCGCAGGTCCAGGTCGCGGTCCAGACCTAGCGCACCCAGCTTCACCTGGGCCAGCACCCGCATGTTGCCGGTCAGCACCGACTGGACGATCCGGGCGCTGTCCCTGTCCCCGGGGCCGGCCGTGGCGGCCAGGGCCCGGACCGCCTCGGCCGCGCCGGGCAGCACCCGGCCCTGGTCCCGGACCACGTCCGCGACGGACGGGGCCACCTGCGCCAGGACCCGCTGGAAGGCATCCACCTGAGTGCGCGGGTGCGGCACCCCCGCCAGGGCCAGGGTCTCCAGCGCGATGGCCCGGTCGGTGCGGCCGGCCATCGACGGCGCGAGCGGCACGTCGCTGCCGAACAGCTGGCCGAAAGCCAGCTGGTACGCCCGCCAGCCCGCACGGCCCGCGTTGATCAGGGTGTGGTCCACATCCCACAGGACCAGCAGGCTGGGCACGACGCGACGCTACCGCACCACGGGGGCATCGCCCGCATCCAGCGCCCGGCCGCCGCGCCCGGCGGGTATCCGTGCCGCCCGGACGTCTCGGGCCGGCGCGTTTGTCCGCTTCGCTCGGTTCCGCCTCGCGCGGCGGGAAGCGGCCGTCGGCCGCCGGGACTAGACTCGCCGCGACGGGGAGCAGCGGCGAGCGGCGGAGGGTGCCAGTGGCGGGCCGGATCCGCGATGAGGACATCGCACTCGTCCGCGAGAAGTCGGCCATCGACGAGGTGGTCGGGGAGTACCTCCAGCTGCGAAACGCGGGCGGCGGCTCGCTGAAGGGACTGTGCCCCTTCCACGACGAGAAGACACCCTCGTTCAACGTCACCCCCGCCCGCGGCCTCTGGTACTGCTTCTCCTGCGCCGAGGGCGGCGACGTCATCAAGTTCGTGGAGAAGATCGACAACCTCTCCTTCGTGGAGTCGGTGGAGCGGCTGGCCGCCCGGGCCGGCATCGACCTCCGGTACGAGCAGGGCGGCCAGGTACCGGGCCGGGAGCACAGCCAGCGCCGCAGGCTCCTGGAGGCGCATAAGGCGGCCGCGGAGTTCTACGCGGAGCGGCTGAGCACGCCGGACGCCGCCCCCGGCCGGGCGTTCCTCGCCGAGCGGGGCTTCGCGCTGGCCGACGCCGGGCACTTCGGGGTCGGGTACGCGCCCGCCGAGTGGGAAGGGCTCACCCGCCACCTGCGCGGCCGCGGGTTCACCGAGCAGGAACTGCTGGCCGGCGGGCTGGCCAGCCAGGGCCGCCGCGGGGCCATGGACCGTTTCCGCGGCCGCCTGATGTGGCCGATCCGCGACCTCACCGGCGACGTGATCGCGTTCGGCGCCCGCAAGCTCAACCCGGACGAGGACGGCCCGAAGTACCTGAACACGCCGGAGACACCCCTGTTCCGCAAGAGCACCGTGCTGTACGGGGCGGA
>WNGB01002464.1_pt1 | contig 29849 bp, 23 predicted proteins | sample 5400681 | NCBI WGS metagenome assembly WNGB01 (sample SAMN13153367, study PRJNA577476) | soil metagenome | isolation source: 115 cm soil or saprolite under grassland replicate 2 | place: USA:California | collected 2016-06-15
AGCGCTCCTCGAAGGCGCGCGCCTCCTCGGCGCCGCGCGTGTAGTGGGAGACGAGCTCGTCCCACAGCGTGCGGCCGGAGCGCATCGTGCGGTCCCAGGACACGTGATGGAACCAGAGGAGGAGGCGCTCGGGGACGGTGGCGGGATCCGCCCACTGCTCGCGCAACGGCGAGCGGTACTGGGAGACGGCATCGCTGCCCGTGCGCGTGCGGTCGAAGCCGATGCCGCTCGCGTCCGCCCGGTGGTAGTAGGTCGCGGACCAGTCGGCGCGGCGCGGGTCGGTGTTCTCGGGCATGGGCGCGTAGTGGTCGCCCCCGATGAGGTGGTGCAGCCCCAGGGGCATGGTGTAGTCCAGGAAGGCCTCCCGCGAGCGCAGCATGATGTCGCGGATCGCGGCCACCACGTCGGGCGCGCAGGACCAGGTCATGCGGATCCATTCGTCGGCGATGCCTTCGGCGGTCAGGGATGGATCCCACGCGAGCCGGCCGTAGGCGTACCAGTTCGCCTGCGCGAAGTCGTGCCCAGTCCAGTTCGTGTCGCTCCCCGTGTTGGCCACGCCCGCCATCCCGGTCTGCGTGTGCCCCTCGAGCGTGCCGTCCACCACCTTGGCCGCCGTGGATTCCGGGCCCTTGGCGTAGGTGTCCGCGTCGAGGAATTCCTTCCACATCGGCGCGAGATACACGAGGTGCGTGGACTGGCCCAGGTACTCCTGCGTGATCTGCAGCTCGGCCATGATCGGCGTGCCCGGGAGGGCACCGAAGAGGGGATGGAAGGGCTCGCGCGGCTGGAAATCCAGCGGCCCATTCTTGACCTGCACGAACACGTTGTCGCGGAAGCGGCCGTCGAGGGGCACGAACTCCTTGTCGGCGCGCTTGACGCGGTCGGGGTCTGTCTCGGCGTCGTACACGAAGGCCCGGTACATCACGACCCCGCGGTGCGGCCGCACCGCGTCGGCCAGGACGTTCGCCCCGTCCGCGTGCGTGCGGTGGTAGTCCTGGGGGCCGGGCTGCCCCTCGCTGTTCGCCTTCACGAGGAAGCCGCCGAAGTCGGGGATCCGCGCGTAGATCTCGTCCGCCTTGTCGCGCCACCACTTCGCGACGCCGGGATCGAGCGGATCCGCGGTGGGCAGGTTCCCCAGCCGCTTGGGGGCGGCGAAGTTCGCGGACAGGTATACGCGGATGCCGTAGGGGCGGAGCGCGTCCGCGAGGGCGGCCGTCTTCTCGATATAGGCCGCGCTCAGTGATTTCGGATTCGCGTTGACGCTGTTGATCACGCTCCCGTTGATGCCGATCGAGGCGTTGGCACGGGCGTAGTCCTGGACGCGCGGATCCATGCGGCCGGGCAGCTCCTCCCACTTCCAGAGCGACGCCCCGGCGTACCCGCGCTCGATGGTGCCGTCGAGGTTGTCCCAGTGATTCAGGACGCGGCGTTGGATCCGAGGTCGCTCGCTCACGTCGAGGGCCTCGATCGGGTGCTCCGTCTGCAGGAGGCGCAGGAGATGGAACGCGCCGTAGAGGGCGCCGATCTCGCCGCGCGAGGCCACCACGGTCGCGGCGTGCGCGCCGCTGCGAGTCGATCGAATGACGTAGCCTTCGTCGCCGAGCACGGCGAGGTCCTTGTCCCATCCGAGGCGGGCCACCAGCGGCGAGCTCGACGGCGTGCCGACCACGACGGCGCCGTCTTGCACACGCTCCGCCAGAGGCACGGGCGTCCCCAGCATCCGGCCCAGGCCACGCTGCAGCTCGGCCTGGATGAGAGCGGCGGTTCGAGAGCGGCGCGGTACGACGATCGACTTCAGTGAGGCCCGATAGGCGGCGCGCCGCTCCGCGTTCTCGACCGGCGCGTAGCGCAGCCACAGGTCGTAGCCGCTTTCGGCCTGCACCGGGCCGGCGGCGGCCAGGACGATGACGCCGAAGCCGAGCGCGCCGGCACCTCGAATGAGCCGCCGCCGGTCGAAGAACAAGGTGACCGGGCACGTTACTTTCCGGTCCCGGCGCTGTCAAACGAGGCGAGAAGCGTGCAGGATCAAGGAGCGATGGCGGAGGAAAGCGGCGTCGGGGAAGTCGGCGGGGCGGGCGCAGCGCGGCCGACCGCGCCCCGTGTGCTCCTGCGCGTGCTCGCCGGCGTCGCCCTGGCGGGGGCGCTCTTCTGGGCTCTGCGCGGCCTCGAGGTGCGAACGTTGTGGGCAACACTGGCCGGCGCGCGGCTCGGATGGCTGGCGGTGGGGTTGGTCCTCAACCTCGGGGCCGTCTGCTTTCAGGCCGGCCGCTGGCTGGCTCTCGTGCGACCGCTCGCGCCCGCGGCGACGCTCGGCTCCGCGTTCAAGGCCATGGTCGTGGGGTGCGCGGTCTCGGCCGTGGTTCCGGCGCGCGCGGGGGACGTCGCTCGAATGCAATGGTTTGCCCGCCGCACCGGGCTTCCCCGGGCGTCGATCGCGGGCTCGATCGTGCTCGATTACGTGGTCAACGCCGTCGGGCTCCTCCTCGGCCTGGCCGTGCTGCCCTACTTCCTGCCCGTTCCAGCGTGGATCCGCCGGAGCATCGGCGGACTGTTGATCGCGTTCGCCGCGGTGGTGACGCTGATCCTGGTCGTGCGCCCGTCCGTGGACGTGGCGCCACCGTCTCGAGGCGACGGAGGACTGGGCCGCGTCCGGAAAGCGCTGGCCCGCGTGCGGCTGGGCCTGGCCGCCACCAACCATCCTCGCGCCCTCGCGGGGTCCATCCTGTCCTCCCTGGGGTCGTGGACCCTGGAGGTCTACGTGATTGCCGCCGCCATGAGGGCCCTGGGCATCATCGCGCCCGTCTCCACGGCGGTGGTGGTGCTGATGGCCGTGAACCTCGCGCTCGCGATCCCCGGCCCTCCCGGGAACATCGGCACGCTGGAGCTGGGCGCCACCGTGGCCCTCGTCGGGTTCGGGGTCGCGAAGGAGAAGGCCCTCGCTCTGGGCGTCGTCTACCACCTGCTGCAGCTCGTGCCCATCGGCCTGCTCGCCATGCTCTTCGTGAGCCGCGCGGACAAGGGCGTGGGATACGGTTGACAGGCGCGCCCGGGGGCGGATAGCGTGAGCGCTCCGCCGATGGTGACGCGCGCGCCGTTCGGCCGCCTGCCCGACGGCCGGCCCGTCGACGTGTTCACGCTGACGAACGGACGCGGCCTGGAGGTGCGTGCGATTTCGTACGGCGCGATCATCGTGTCGCTGCACGCCCCGGACCGGTCCGGACGCCTGGACGACCTGGTCCTGGGCCACGACGACCTGGCCGGCTACCTCGGCGCGTCGCCGTATTTCGGCGCCGTGGTCGGCCGCTACGCGAACCGCATCGCGCGCGGACATCTCCCCCTGGACGGCCGCATCCATGCGCTCGCCATCAACGACCCTCCCCATCACCTGCACGGCGGCCGGCGCGGCTTCGACAAGGTCGTCTGGGATGCGGAGGAGACCGCGGCCCCGAGCGGCGCCGGAGTGACGCTGCGCTACGCGAGCCCGGCCGGCGAGGAGGGCTATCCGGGAATGCTCCGCGCCGCCGTCACCTACACGCTCACCGAGGGGGACGAGCTGCGCATCGACTACGCGGCCCGCACGGACGCGACGACGGTGGTGAACCTCTCGCAGCATTCGTACTTCAACCTCGCCGGCGCCGGCCAAGGCGACGTCCTCGGCCACGAGCTCACCATCGAAGCCGAGCACTACCTGCCCATCGACGGGACGTGCATCCCGACGGGCGCGGTGGCCCCGGTGGCGGGAACACCGTTCGATTTCCGCGAACCCGCCGCCATCGGCAGCCGCATTGCCCAGGCCGACGAGCAGCTCGCGCGCGGCGCGGGCTACGACCACAACTTCGTGCTGCGTCGCCGCGGGCCGGGGCTGGTCGCGGCGGCCCGTCTGGTCGAGCCGGCCAGCGGGCGGCGACTCGACGTGCAGACGACCGAGCCCGGCCTGCAGCTCTACACCGGCAATCGGCTGGATGGCCGGATCCGCGGCAAGAGCGGCCGCGTCTATCCGGCGCGAGCCGGCCTGAGCCTCGAGACCCAGCACTTCCCGGATTCGCCGCACCATCCGGAGTTCCCGTCCACGGTGCTGCCGCCGGGAGAGGCCTACCTTTCCACGACCGTCTTCACGTTCGGAGTGTGCTGATGGGCCGACTCTTCCTCGGCATCGACGTGTCCACGACGGGAGCGAAGGCTCTGCTCGTCGACGAGAAGGGGACCGTGGTGGCGGCCGCGACCACGCCGCTCACGCTCTCCACTCCCAGGCCGCTCTGGTCCGAGCAGGATCCGCACGAGTGGTGGTCGGGCGTCACCCGGAGCATCCCGGCCGCGCTCGCGCAGGCGAAGGTGGGCGGAGGGGACGTGGCCGCCGTCGGCTTGACGGGCCAGATGCACGGCCTCGTCCTGCTCGACGACGACCAGCGCGTCCTGCGGCCCGCGATCCTCTGGAACGACCAGCGCACGGGCGCCCAGTGCGACGAGATCCGCGCGCGCATGGGCGGCCGCGCGCGGCTCGTCCAGGTCACCGGCAACGACGCCCTCACCGGCTTCACCGCGCCGAAGATCCTCTGGGTGCGCGAGAACGAGCCGGAGGTCTACGCGCGGGCGCGCCGGGTGCTGCTGCCCAAGGACTACGTGCGGCTGCGCCTCACCGGCGAGGCCGCGATGGACAAGGCGGACGGGTCGGGCACGCTGCTTTTCGATCTGGCCGCGCGCGACTGGTCCGCGGAAGTGCTGCGCGCCCTCGACGTCCCGCGCGCCTGGCTGCCGCCCACCCACGAAGGGCCGGAAGTCACCGGCCGCATCACGGCCGCCTCCGCCGCCGCCACCGGACTGCGTGAGGGCACACCCGTGATGGCCGGCGGAGGTGATCAGGCCGCGGGCGCGGTGGGCGCGGGCGCGATCACGCCCGGCGTGGTCAGCCTCACGCTCGGCACGTCCGGCGTCGTCTTCGCGACCACGGACACGCCCCTGGTCGAGCCCGAGGGGCGCCTGCACGCCTTCTGCCACGCCGTGCCCGGCCGGTGGCACCTGATGGGCGTGACCCTGTCCGCGGCGGGCTCGCTGCAGTGGTACCGCGACACCCTCGCCCCCGGCGAGTCCTTCGAGGCGCTGGTCGCGGAGGCCGCTTCCGCGCCCGCGGGAAGCGAGGGGCTGATCTTCCTTCCTTATCTCTCGGGCGAGCGCACGCCGTATCCGGATCCCTTGGCCCGCGGCGCCTTCGTCGGGTTGACCGTGCGCCACCGCCGGGCCCACCTCACCCGTGCCGTGCTGGAGGGCGTGGCCTTCAGCATGAAGGACTGCATGGGCCTGTTCGCGCAGGCCGGGCTGGCTTCGGTGAAGCAGGTGCGTGTCGCGGGTGGGGGAGCGCGCAGCGTCCTGTGGCGGAAGATCCTGGCCAGCGTGCTGGGGGCGGAGCTGGTGACCGTCAACAGCACGGAAGGTGCGGCGTATGGGGCAGCGCTCCTCGCGGGGGTGGGCACAGGGGCGTGGAAGGACGTCGCTTCCGCTTGTGGGTCCGCCATCGCGGTCACCGGAAGAGACGAACCGGACTCACGTTGGCAGAGCGCGTACGACGCGCTGTATCCGCGTTATCGGGCGATGTATCCCGCGCTGAAGCCGGAGTTCGCGGCTCTCGGCGGGTCCGCCTCGGCCTGATCGTCGTGGTGCGGACCGCGAGGGTCGTGCCATAGGACAGTCTCGCGAGGTTTTCACTGTACTTCAATTGAGTACGATCTTTCGTCCCCTGAAGAGGCGCGGGACCAGCGAGATCGTCCGGACCATCAAAACCGTTTTGTGAGGCCGCGGGCGGGCGATTTCGGCCGCCGTTCGGGGATCCTGGAGCTGGGTCGTGATGAGGTCGACCACTGTACTCAATCTGAGTACAGTGATTGCCTCGAAAAGGCACCCGCCACGCCAGACCACCACCGAGCCACCGCGCCCCGGAGTCCCTACCTCACTCCGAGTATCACCTCGATCGTGAGCTGGTCCAGCCGCTCGTACCTCAGGCCCCGCGCCCCCAGCGCCTTGCGATCGAACGTGTGCCCCTTGAGCGCATTCGCGGTGGCCCGGCTGTATCCGCCCAGCTCCGGCAGCCCGTCGCGGGGCACCACGGAAGCCTCCTTCACCAGGGCCTGGATCTCCTTGTCCTCGTTCCAGCGGCGGCCCTTCTCCTTGTAGATCAGGTACGACCGCATCGACCCGCGCGCGAAATCCTTCACTCCCGCCACGTCCTCCGTGCGATACGCGTGCGAGTCGAAGTGGCGGCTGCCCGCGTAGCCCACGTCCTCCAGGAACTTCACCAGGAAGAAGCAGGACTTGAGCGAGTGCGAGCCGAAGCGCAGGTCCTGGTCGTATCGCCCGAAGGCCTGGTCGTTGAGGTCGATGTGGAACAGCTTCTTCGCGTCCCAGGCCTGGGCGATCGCGTGCATGAAGTTCAGGCCCGACATGTGCTCGTGCGCGACCTCGGGGTTCACCCCGACCATCTCCGGATGATCGAGGGTCTCGATGAAGGCCAGCAGCGCGCCCGTGGTCGGCATGTAGATGTCGTGGCGCGGTTCGTTGGGCTTGGCCTCCATCGCGAAGACGAGGTCGTACTTCTGGTCCTTCACGTAGCCGGTCAGGAAGTTCATGGCGTCGCGATAGCGGTTGATCGCGGCCAGCGGGTCCTTGCTGGCGTCGGTCTCCACGCCCTCGCGGCCGCCCCAGAAGACGTAGACCTTCGCTCCCAGCTCCACGCCGAGGTCGATGTTGCGCATCGTCTTCTGCAGCGCGTACGCGCGCACGCGCGCGTCGTTCGACGTGAACGCGCCGTCCTTGAAGGACGGGTCGCCGAACAGGTTGGTGGTGGCCATGGGGACCTTGAGCCCCGTCTCCGCCAGCGCCTTCTGGAAGTCGCGCACGATGCGATCGCGGTCGGCGGGGCTCGCGTCGATCGGGATGAGGTCGTCGTCGTGGAAGTTCACGCCGTAGGCGCCGACCTCCGCCAGGAGATGGACGAGCTCCACCGGGGACAGCACCGGACGTACGGGCTCGCCGAACGGATCTCGCCCGGGGTTGCCCACCGTCCAGAGGCCGAAGGTGAACTTGTGCTCCGGCCGCGGCTCATACGCATCCGTCATGGCGTCCTCCTCTCGACGACCTCGAGCGGCGCCGTGGCCGCCGTCTTCGAGCTGGTCCCCACCATCAGGTCGAACAGGCCGGGCTCCACCACGCGCTCCATGCGCTCGTTGGTGAAGCGAAGGGCGGCCGGGCCCACCTTGAACGTGACCGTCTTGTGCCCGCCGGGGGCGAGGCCGACACGCTCGAACCCCCGCAGCTCCTTGACCGGGCGCGTCACCGAGGCGACGCGATCGCGCACGTAGAGCTGCACCACTTCGTCTCCCGCGCGCGCGCCCGTGTTGGTCACGTCCACCGTCACCGTGGCTTCGCCCGCGGGCCCGATCTTCTCGGGCGCGACCTTCAGGTTGTCGAGCTTGAAGGTCGTGTAGCTGAGGCCGTATCCGAACGGGAACAGCGGCTCCCGCGTCAGGTCCAGATACGACCGGAACGACGTGGGCTTGCGGTCGTAGTACACGGGGAGCTGGCCGGTGGCGCGCGGGAACGAGATCGGCAGCTTCCCTCCGGGGCTCACGTCTCCGAAGAGCACGTCCGCGACGGCGGTGCCGCCTTCCTGCCCGAGGTAGAACCCCTCGAGGATGGCGGGCACGGTCTGCGCGAGATGGCTCAGAGCCAGCGGCCGCCCGTTGATCAGGACCACCACCACCGGCTTGCCCGTGCCGCGCACGGCGTCGACGAGCTCGTTCTGTTGCGAGGAGAGCTCCAGGTCCGCGACGTCGCCCAGGTGGGTGTCTGCCCAGGCCTCGCGCGAGGTGGACTCGTTGGTGCCGATCACGACCACCGCCACGTCCGCCTGGCGCGCCATGGTGACGGCCTCCGCGATGCGCTGGCGGTTCTTCACCGGATCACCGAAGACGACTTTGTCCGCGGTCCAGTTCGGCGGCTCCTCCGTGATACGGACGCCCTCCGCGTGGAGCACGCGAAGGCCGGTCCCCACCTTTTGCTTGATCCCGTCCAGGACATCCACGCCCCGGCCCGGCTCGCTGGAGTAGCCGCCCAGGCGGACGCCCTTGGCGTTGGGCCCGATGACCGCGATCGTCTTCAGCTTCGCGCGGTCCAGGGGCAGGAGCGCCCCGTCGTTCTTCAGGAGGACGATGGCGCGCCGCGCCGCCTCCAGCGCCACCGCCTGGTGCTCGGGCGTGTTGCTCACGAGCTGCGCACGATCGGGGTCGACGTACGGATCCTCGAAGAGGCCGGCCAGGAACTTCGCGCGCAGGATGCGCGCGACCGCGCGGTCCAGGGCCGATTCGGAGAGGCGCCCGTCCTTCACGAGGTCGGCCAGCTTCGCGTAGGCGGCGATGTCGGGCAGCTCGACGTCCACGCCGGCCTCGATGGCCTGCCGCGCCGCGTCCGCGAGGTCGTCGGCCACGCCATGCTGCGACACCATCTGGTCGATCGCGTAGTAGTCGGAGACGACCATCCCGTCGAAGCCCCACTCCTGGCGGAGCACGCGTCCGAGCAGCCAGCGGTTCTTGTGCGAGGGGACGCCGTCCATCTCGTTGTAGGAGGGCATCACGGCCAGGACGGGAGTCTCCGAGATCGCGGCCTCGAACGGGAGCAGGTACTGGTCGCGCAGGAGCCGCTCCGCGAACGCGGTGGGCGCGGTGTTGATGCCGCCCTCGTGCGGTCCGTGGCCCGCGAAGTGCTTGGCCGTCGCGAAGACCTTGTCCTTGGCCAGGGTGCGGCTGGTGCCCTGGTACCCGCGGATGGCGGCCACGCCGAGGCGCGAGACGAGGTACGGATCTTCTCCGTATGTCTCCTCGGTGCGACCCCACCGCGGGTCGCGGGCCAGATCGAGGACGGGCGAGAGCACCTCGTGCGTCCCGCGCGCCCGCGCTTCCAGAGCGGCGATGGACATCACCTTTTCCACGAGAGCGGGATCCCACGTGCTGGCCAGCGCGATCGGGATGGGGAAGTTCGTGCCCCTGGGCGCCACCAGACCATGCAGCGCCTCCTCGTGGGTCAGCACGGGGATGCCCAGGCGGGTGTTCTCGACCAGCCACTTCTGCACGGCATTGATGAAGACCGCGTCCTCGCGCGGACCGAGCAGGATCTTCGTCGGCTTGTCGCGCAGCTCGGTCGGCCGCGAGAGCTGCCCCAGCCCGTTCGCGAGAAGGACGCGGGCGCCCGCGGGATCGAGCTGGCCCTGCGCGTCGGTGATCTTCTCCTTGCCCTTCCAGAGGGCGAGGGTCTGCGCCACCTTCTCGTCGAGGGTCATGCGCCCGAGCAGATCGCGGACGCGCTCGTCCACCGGACGCGTCCGGTCGCGATAGAGCGGAGTGTCCTGGGCGAGCGCGGGAAGCGCGATGCCGAGAGCCAGGGCGGCCGCCGTCCGTGTAACCGCTTTCACGGTTCCTGTGTCATTCGGCGCGGATTGTATGCCCGAAACGCTACGTCACCAGCGCGCGCGGACGGCGCCGTCCACGCGACGGGCGGGGAGGCGATAGTACTGGGCGTCGCCCAGCTCGCTCTCCGACACCGCTGGCCGGCGGTCGGTCAGGTTGCGTCCATCGACGCGCACCTCGAGGTGCCCCACGCGCCATCCGAGCCCGGCCGAGATCTCCGCGTAGCCGTCGGCGAGCGCGGTGTTCCGCTTGTTGAGGAAGCGCGAGCCGACGTACTGGATGTCCGCCGACGCGACCAGCCCCTTTTCCGGGGCCCAGGCCAGGGCGGCCCCTGCGGTGTGATGCGCGGACATCTCGAGGCGCTTGCCCGCGAGCTGCGTGGGCACGCCGTCGAAGAGCTGAACGGAGTCCCGCAGCCGCGCGTCGTGCAGCGCGTAGGCGGCGCGCGCGTACAGGTGCTCGCGCGTCCGCCACTTCGCTTCGACTTCGAGGCCCTTGAAGCGGTTCTGGCCGGAGTTGCGTCGGGCGGGCACGCCGTTGATGGTCGTGGCCAGCACGAGGTTCTCGAAGTCCATCCAGAAGCCGCTGGCCTCGAGCTCGAGCTGGCCGCCGGCCAGCCGCGTGCGCGCGCCCGCCTCGTAGATGTTCGCCGTCTCCGGATCGAGCAGTCCCTCCTCGCCCTCGCCCTCGCCGATGCCGAAGTCGAAGGCGGCGGGCTTGAACGCGGCGCGGTAGTCCGCGAACAGGCGCAGGGACTCCGCCCCCCGGCTCCAGGCCATCCACTGCGCGGCGATCGTGCCGCTGAGGCGCGTGTCCGTCCTCTCGCCGGGGTCGTCCGGCCGGTTCACGCCGGCGGCCTTCTCGCGGGGATCCTCGCGCTCCTCCATCGTGCGATTCAGCCGGAGCCCGCCTTCCAGGCGCAGTCGCGCCGCCGGCTCGTAGGCGACGAAGCCGTACAGGCCGGTGAACTCGCGACGGTCCTCGACCTGGTCGTCGTCGGGCACGGCGGGGATGCCGAACTGGGGGGCGCGGCTTCCGGTGATGTCGGCGACGTAGTCGAAGGCACCCCCGATCGCCTTCCCCTCACCGTGGAGGTGATCCAATCCGGCCACGAGCTTCCAGCGGGAAGCGCGGCTCCAGGCCATGTGCGTGTCGAAGTAGATGTCGCTCAGGTCCACCTTCCCGCGAATGCCGCGCGCGGGCGCCACCGGACTGGCCACCTCGGACAGGAAGCCGCGGAAGATGTCCTGGCGGCCGTGGCTGAAGGAGGCGACGGTGGACCAGCCCGCGCCCGCCGCCGGCCGGTCGTAACGCAACGTGCCCGTGAAGCGGCGGTCGTCGAGGCGCGCCCCCTCGGGGTTGTAGTTCGCGTCGAGCGGCGTGACGTCGGACAGGGCCCGGCCTTCGCGCACGTGCGGGCTGGCCGGATCCTGGTTGACGACGTGGACGTCGACGTCGAATCCGAACCGGCCGGAGCCGAGGAAACGCCCATTGCGCCAGCGGCCGTGGAAGCGGTCGAAGGCGGTGCGATCGTCACGGAAGCCCTGCCGGGTCACGTCGGCGGCCACGCGCGACTCGAACCCGCCCCACTGGAACGGCAGGGCGACGAGGCCGCGGCCGCTGCCGAAGCTCCCGAGGGAGAGGCGGGCTTCGCGCGCCCGATCCGACGGCGCACGATGGACGACGTGCACGACGCCGACGAACGAGGTCGCGCCGTACATGACGGGCGCGGGGCCGCGCAGCACCTCGACGTGGTCGAGGTCCTCGACGCTCAGGGTGGAGAGTGCGGGGTTGAAGGCGCCGCCCCACGGCACGTCGTCCACGACGAGCAGGAACGCGTCGAATTCCTTCAGGCCCCAGAACTCGGGCACGGAGCTCGCGGGCCCTCCGTCGCCGCCGGGCGCCACGTCCGCACCCGCGACCCCTGCCAGCGCCGCCCGCAGGTCGCCGGCGTTGCGCGCCGCCGCTTCCTCGCCGCCGATCACGGTGACCATCGCGGGGACGGTCTCCACCTCCTCGTGCAAGCCCTTGGCCGTGACCTCGACGTATTCGGAATGCGTCGGCGCGGGTGAAGTCTGGGGGGCCGGCGAAGGGCTCGCCGCCATGACGGGTGCGGCCAGGGCGAAGAAAACCGGCGCCAGGGGTAGCATGGCCGACGGTACTGCCGCCGGCCGATCTACTACCAGGCGTAGTAGCATCCGCACAAGGAGAGACCCAAGTGACGATCGATCCTCGCGCCCACAGCCGCGTCCTCGTCGACGGTGCCGACCGCGCGGCCGCGCGCGCGTATTTCAAGGCGGTCGGGTTCACGGACGCGGACCTCGCGAAGCCGCTGGTGGGCGTCGCGCACTGCTGGATCGAGATCACGCCCTGCAACTGGAACCACCGCACGCTGGCCATGAAGGTGAAGGAGGGGATCCGGGCCGCGGGGGGCACGCCCATCGAGTTCAGCAGCATCACCGTGACCGACGGGATTGCCATGGGCACGGAGGGAATGAAGTCCTCGCTGGTCAGCCGCGAGGTGATCGCGGATTCGGTCGAGCTGGTGGCGCGCGGCCACCTGCTGGACGCGTTCGTCGGCATCTCCGGCTGCGACAAGACGATCCCGGCCATGGTGATGGCCATGGCCCGCCTGGACCTGCCCAGCCTGATGCTCTACAGCGGCTCCATCCAGTACGGCGAGCATCGCGGGCGGAAGATCACGATCCAGGACGTCTTCGAGGCCATCGGGGCTCACAACGCCGGCAAGATCGACGCGGGCGAGCTGCGCGAGATCGAGAACCAGGCTTGCCCGGGTGCGGGCGCGTGCGGCGGGCAGTTCACCGCCAACACGATGGCGACGGCCTTCGAAATGCTCGGCGTCTCGCCCATGGGACTGAGCGACGTGCCCGCCGTCGACGGCAAGAAGGCGGACACCGCGTTCCAGGCCGGCCGGCTGGTGATGGACCTCCTCAAGCACGACGTCCGGCCGCGGAAGATCATCACGCGGCGCGCGCTGCACAACGCGATCGCGGGCGTGATGGCGACGGGGGGCTCGACCAACGCCGTGCTCCATCTCCTGGCCGTGGCCCGCGAGGCGGGCGTGCGCTTGTCCATCGACGAGTTCGACCGCATCGGCCGGAAGACGCCGGTGCTCGCCGACCTCAAGCCGTGGGGCACCTACACCGCGCCCGAGATGTACGACGCGGGCGGCATGGCGGTGGTGGCCAAGCGTCTCCTCGAAGCGGGGCTGCTGTACGAGAAGGAGCTCACGGTCACGCGGCGGACGATCGGCGAGGAGGCGCGCCGGGCCCCGGAAACGCCCGGCCAGAAGGTCATTCGCCCCCTGGCCCAGCCCTTGAAAGGATACGGAGGCATCGCCATCCTGCGCGGCAACCTGGCCCCGGAAGGCTGCGTGGCCAAGGTGTCGGGCCAGACGAAGACGTCGCACCGGGGGCCCGCGCTCGTCTTCGATCGCGAGGAGGACGCCTTCGCGGCCGTGAAGAAGGGGAAGGTGAAGCCGGGCCACGTCATCGTGATCCGCTGGGAAGGGCCGAAGGGCGGACCCGGCATGCGCGAGATGCTGCACGTGACGGGCGCGCTGCAGGGCGCGGGGCTGGGCGATTCCGTGGCCCTCATCACGGACGGGCGCTTCTCGGGGGCGACGCACGGCTTCATGATCGGCCACGTCGCGCCGGAGGCCGCGGACGGAGGGCCCATCGCGGTCCTGCGAAACGGCGACATCGTGAACATCGACGTGAAGAAGCGGCGTCTCGACGTCGAGCTCTCCCCGGCCGAGATCAAGCGGCGGCGCCGGGCGGTCAAGGCCCCCCGGACGCGCTACCGCACGGGTGCTCTGGCCAAGTACGCGCGGCTCGTGTCCTCCGCCTCCGACGGCGCGGTCACGAGCTAGGAATGACACACACCTGCTGAAGTCGGCGCGCGTCTCCGTCGCCGTCGTCTTCTTCATCCACGGCGTCCTCGTCTCGAACTGGTTGGCGCGCATCCCGGCCGTCCAGGCCGACTTGCGGCTGGCCAGCGGCGTGCTCGGCCTGGCCCTGCTCGGCGCTTCCGGGGGCGCCTTCGCGGCGATCGTCGGCATCCCGCGCCTGCTCGTGCGCTTCGGCAGCGCGCGCGTCACCACCTGGTCGTCCTTCGGGCTCTGCGCGGTGCTGGCCCTGCCCGCCCTGGCGCGCAGCGCGGTGGCGCTCACGGCGGCCCTGGTCGTGTACGGCGCGCTGGCGGGAGCGATGGACGTGGCCATGAACACGCAGGCCGTCGACGTCGAGCGCGCGTACCGCCGTCCGGTCATGGTGGCGTTCCACGCCCTGTTCAGCTTCGGCGGCATGACCGGCGCGGCCATGGGCGGACTGGCCGCCGCGCGCGGCCTGGCCCCCCTGCCGCACCTCGTCGCGGTGGGCGCCCTGCTCGCGGTCGCGACGCTGTTCGCCACGCCCCGCCTCCTGCCCGACGACCCGGAGGCGCTGGCCAAGGCGCCCCAGTTCTCGCTCGCCGCCATCCGGCCCTTGGTGCCGCTGGGCGTGATCGCCTTCTGCATCCTGCTGGGGGAGGGCGCGATGGCGGACTGGGGCGCCGTCTACCTGACCGGCTACACGAGCCAGGGCGCGGCCGCGACCGGCTACGCCGTGTTCTCCCTGACCATGGCCGCGGGGCGTCTGGCCGGCGACTGGCTGCGCCTCCGGATCGGGTCCGTGAACCTGGTCCGCCTGGGGGGAGCGATCGCCGCCGCGGGCCTCGGCGGCGGTCTCGCCGTGGGAGGCGTCGCGGCCACCCTGCTGGGCTTCGCCTGCGCGGGCGCCGGCTTCTCCACGATCTTTCCGATCACGCTCTCCGCGGCCGGGCACAAGGTGGCCTCGCAGACCGGAGTCGCCGCGGTGACGGGGATCGGCTATCTCGCGTTCCTGGCCGGGCCGCCCGCCATCGGCCTCCTCGCCGACGCCGTCACCCTGCGCGTCGCCCTGGGCCTGACCGTGATCCTCAGTGCGATTGCGGCCTTGCTGGCCGGCTCGGTCCGGGACGCCGACGCGGAGCTGGGGATGCGCAACGTGGCCGCGGATCACGGCCACTGAGCGCTACGAGCGGCGGACCTTCAGGCTCTCGGCCTTGATGCGCTCCCCGGGGATGGATTCCACCCGCCGGATGGCGCGACAGCGCGGGCACGCGAACTGAGGGCACTCCTCGACCTGCATGCCGGATTCGATGTCGAACGTGACGATGAGATGGGCTCCGCAGCGGCAGGCCCAGGATCGCGCGTGAGCCTTCATCACGACCATTGTAGTGCCCTTCTCATCGCGCCCTGGTCCGCGCCTTCAGGTCCGCGTCGAAGAAGTCGTTGATCTCGGCGTGGGAGACCGCGCCTTGCAGGCCGTCGAACCGGCCGGTCTCCGCCATCGCGCGGGCGGCCCGGATGAACCCGGTCCAGGCCGCGCGCGCCAGCGCGGACCCGACACTCACGCGGCGCGCTCCCAGCTCCGCGAGATCGGAGAGCTGGAGGCCGGTATGCCAGCCCATCAGGACGTTGACGGGCTTGGGCGCCACGGCCGCGATGATCGTCTTGATGTCGGCGCGCTCGCGCGGGCCGGGGGCATACAGCACATCGGCCCCCGCTTCCGCATAGGCCTCGAGGCGGCGGACCGATTCCCGGAGCGGCTCCGCCGTCCCCACCAGGTGGCACTCGGCACGCGCGGTGAGGAGGACTCCGGTGTGGGAGGCGTCGATCGCCTCGCGCGCGGCCTTGATGCGCTCGACGGCCAGGCCGAGGTCGTACAGCGGCCGCTGGGCATCCCCGGTCGAATCCTCGATGGAGAGGCCGGCGACGCCCGTCTCCAGGCAGCGCCGCACGTTCGCGGCGACGCCCTCCGGCTCGTCCGCGTAGCCGGCCTGGAAGTCCGCATTCACGGGAAGGTCCGACGCGGCCACGATCTCCGCGAAGTGGGCGAGGGCCATCTCGAGCGGCACCGCCGCCGCGGAGTCCGGCCGTCCTCGCGAGAACGCGAAGCCGGAGCTGGTGGTGGCCAGGGCCTTGAAGCCGAGACCCTGAAGGTAGCGCGCGCTTCCGATGTCCCACGGATTTGGAATGAGGAAGCAGCCACTCTCGTGGAGCGTCCGGAACGCGATGCGGCGCGCGGCCACGTCGGCCAACTCGGGGCGACTCCTAGGACGGCCGCGTGGCCAGCGGAATCTGCGACCCACAGCCCTTGTAGGGCAGGAGCTGCCTGAACTTCTCGGGATCGACCGACGGCCCCGGCTTCGCGCAGTGCTCGTCGAACGCCTTGGTCAGGGCGGCGGCCACCTGATCGTCGGTCAACTGCTGGAGGTCGGAGCGCTCCAGCATGAAGACCTGCTTGCCGTCCTTGAAGAGGCCCATCGAGGGCGAGGAGGGGGGATAGGCGGCCATGTATTCGCGCGCCCGATTCACGGCGTCCCGGTCGACACCGGCGAAGACGGTGACGGACCGGTCCGGGATCACCTTGTTCTGGAGGGCGAGCATCGCTCCCGGGCGCGCGTGCCCGGCCGCGCACCCGCAGATCGAGTTCACGATGACGAAGACGGTGCCCGACTCCGCGGCCAGGACGTCATCCACCTGCTCGGGGGTGGTCAGCGGCTCGACACCGACCGCGGCGAGCTCCTGCCACATGGGAGCGACGGCTTCGGGGTCGTAGATCGGTGCCAGGGGCATGGGTTCCTCCTTCGGGGAATCGTGAACTACCCAGACTAGGGGCCGGGTCGAGGCCTTGTCAACTGCGCGGCCTGGCGTAGGCTTTCGGGTGGAGGCGGCTTGGGCAAGGACGACGACGCCATTTCAAGACGTCCATGCTCGCTCTCCCGCGTCGCGCCCTTCCTCTCGAATGTACGAGGGGAATGTGGAGGGATTGTGAAGGCAGTGATTCTTTCGAGGACAATGACGTCCAGCCGAGTGGAGGGTCCCGCATGAGAAGCCTGTCGATCACAGGTCTGGTGGCGGCGGCCCTGCTGCTGGGTGGCGCCGCTCTCGCCCAGGAGAGAGCGGGCGCAGCCGCGCCCGCGCGGCCCGACTACTCGTCCTCCATCCTGACGCCCAAGGCCCCGGCCTCCCCTCGCATCAACGGGGCGAAGGTCTTCGGCGTGCGGCCGGGCCACCCTTTCCTCTTCACGATCCCCGCCACCGGCCAGCGGCCCATGACCTACGGCGCCGTGGACCTGCCCGCGGGCCTGAAGGTGGACGCGGGCACGGGTCGCATTACGGGCGGGCTGGCGGCGCCCGGCCAGTACGTCGTCACGCTCACCGCCCAGAACGCGCTCGGCAAGGCCCAGCGTGAGCTGCGCATCGTGTGCGGGGACCGCCTGGCCCTGACGCCGCCCCTCGGTTGGAACAGCTGGAATGCCGGCGGCCCCTTCGTGGATACCGCGAAGGTGCGCGCGTCCGCCCGGGCGATGGTGGAGACGGGTCTCGTTCAGCACGGCTGGAGCTACGTCAACATCGACGATGCCTGGCAGGGCAAGCGCGGCGGGCCCTACGACGCGATCCAGCCGAACGAGAAGTTTCCCGACCTCAAGGGCCTCGCGGACGAGATCCACGCCCTGGGATTGAAGATCGGCATCTACTCGACTCCGTGGGTCACGTCCTACGCCGGCTACGCAGGCGGCTCCGCCGACAATCCCGAAGGGACCTGGAACGGCGCGGTCGACAAGGAGAAGATCGGGCGCCGCCACGGCCGGCATCCCTTCGCCTGGGCCGACGCTCGCCAGTGGGCCGAGTGGGGCTTCGACTACCTGAAGTACGACTGGAACCCGAACGATGTCGAGCACGTGCGCCAGATGAGCGATGCGCTCCGTTACAGCGGGCGGGACGTCGTCTACAGCCTCTCGAACTCCGCTCCTTTCGAGCAGGCGGACGAATGGGCGGCCTACGCCAACGCCTGGCGCACCACCGGCGACATCCGCGATACCTGGCCGAGCATGTCCGCCAAGGGCTTCGGCCAGAACAAGTGGGCCCCCTTCGCCGGCCCCGGGCACTGGAACGATCCCGACATGCTGGTGGTGGGCCTCGTCGGGTGGCAAGGCCAACTCCACTTCACGCAGCTCACGCCGGACGAGCAATACGTCCACATCAGCCTCTGGAGCCTCCTTTCGGCGCCGCTCCTGATCGGCTGCGACATGTCGAAGCTGGATGACTTCACCCTCAGCCTGCTCAGCAACGACGAGGTGCTGGCGGTGAACCAGGACCCGCTCGGCCGGCAGGGGGTCACCATCGCGCAGGCGCCAAACCCGGACGATCCCGGAAACGAGGTGTTCGAAGGCCGCCAGAAGGTCGAGCTGCCGAAGGCGCTGGAGGTGCTGGCCAAGCCGATGGAAGACGGCTCGGTGGCCGCCGGCCTCTTCAACCGAAGCACCAAGCCGGCCAAGGTGACCCTGCGCTGGGCCGATCTCAAGATCCAGGGCCGGCAGCGGGTCCGCGACCTGTGGCGGCAAAAGGACGTGGGCGTCTTCGACGGCGAGTTCGCGGCCGACGTCCGGCCGCACGGCGTCGTGATGGTGCAGCTCTTCGCGGAGAAGTAGCCGAAGCGGCCCCTATTTCAAGGCGTCGCGGCGGCCGCCCCGGCCGAGCGCGCGTTCCGGCCCACCTGCCACTGGACGGCGCGGGCGAGCGCCTTGAGCTTCAGGGTCCCGAACGGGAAGCGCCGCGTGCTGAAGGCCCGGCACTCCTCCGGGAGCAGGACGAGGCTGACGTGGACGTTGGGCGCGCAGCCGATGGGAAGGCCCCGCTCCATGCAGGACTCGTAGAGGCGGCGGAAGACGGGCACGAGGTCGTCGGTGCACGGCGGCGGCGCGTCCTGCATGTCCGTACCGACGAGCGGGCGGAACACGCAGACGGTGGGGATGGCCCCCACCGACGTGATCCAGTCGATGGCGCGGATCGAGGATTCCGGGGGCTCGAGGCCGGCGATGATCTCGCCGTTGGTGACCCACGGCTCGGAACGCGGGCCCTTGCCGCCGAGGGCGGCACAGTAGGCGACCGCGGACAGGTAGTATTCGAGTCCGTACTCGGCGTGCTTCCCGGGGCAGACCTCCTTGAAGATGTCCCGGTCGAAGATCTCGAAGCAGAAGGACACGCGGTTGACACCCATCGCGCGCAGCGCGTCGTACCTTCGCAGGTCGCGATGGGGCGGGGTCTGGACCCCGACGAGCAGGCCCAACTCCTTCTTTATGCGGGCCACGTACGGTTCGAGGATGTCCAGGTATGTATCGCCCTCGTAGTGCCCGGTGTTGAAATCGACGTAGGTGATGCCCGACTCGTCGCGGGCGGCGCGCACCACCTCCAGGACTTCGGACACCGACTTGTCGTCGGCATCGTCCGCACCCAGGTTGAGGCCCACCGAGCAGAACTTGCAGTTCGTCTTGCGCGGCTTGGCCGTCCAGTAGTCGCAGACCTTCGCCGGGTAGACGCCGAGATAGGTCCCTTGCAACGTGCCGATGCGCGTCATCGGCTTGCCCGTCGAGGTCTTGCGGTCGTACCAGGACGGACGCGGCGAGAGGCGGACGGGCACGACGTCGGATCCGAGCCAGCGGAGCAGGTAGCCGTGCTCGGTGCGATGCAGCGTGTAGGGGGACGACTGGGCGAACGATTCGGCGACGGGCACGTTCGTCCACAGCCCGCCGGGCAGGATCAGCTCGAGCCCGCTGCCCAGGCCGGCGCGCGTGCGGAGGATCTTCCGCCCGCCGTCCGCCTCGACGTAGCACGAGTCGTCGAGGCGCAGGCCCCGGCAATAGAGGTCCAGCTTCAGGTACGCGGGGTTGTCGCGCCGGGATTCGATCATCGAACGCACCAGCTCTCTGGATCGGACGATCCATTTGTTTCCGACGATCCGGGCCGCATATTCGAGGCCGGAGGAGGACTCCCATGCCGATGGCACTGTCCGGAGCGGTCGTCGCGGCCCTGGTCGTGACCCTTTTCCTGCTCGTCCGGTCGTGGCTCCGCATGCGCGGGACGCGGCTCATCACCTGCCCCGAGACGCACGCCCCGGCCGCGGTGGAGCTGGACCTCAAGCACGCACTGGTGACGAAGGCCGCCGGGCTCCCCGAGTACCGGCTGCGCGACTGCTCGCGCTGGCCGGAGAAGCAGGGCTGCGGACAGATGTGCCTGGCCGAGATCGAGGAGGCGCCCCACGACTGCCTGGTGCGCGAGTTGCTGCGCCGGTGGTTCGAGGGAAAGGCGTGCGCGCTGTGCGGCCACGCCATCGCGCCCGTTCACTGGCACGATCACAAGCCGGCCTTCAAGGGCGCCGACGATCGCATCTGGGAGTGGCACGAGGTCCCGGCCGAGACGCTGCCCCTCTTCCTGGCCACGGCGCGCGCGGTGTGCTGGAACTGCATGATCGCGGAGGGATTCCGGCGCGACCATCCGGACCTCGTCGTGGAGCGCCCTCGTCCGCCGCGTCTCGCGCATCACCACTGAGCGGCTCGCGGTCAGGCGCGCGTCCAGGCCTGGATGCGCGCCACCACGCGGTCACCCTCCTCTTCGTCGAGCATCCGGTCGAGCGCCGGATAGAGGATCTGCTCCTCCTTGAGGTCATGGTCGCGCTGGATCTGACGCAGCTCGGCCCGGCTGAGCTCGATGGGCGCCGCCGGATCGTCGATCTCGCGCTCCATGACGACGAGAAGGACCACGATCGCGCGGTGCTCGGCGCGCATCACGGCCGTGGGGCCGTTCTCTCCCGTGAGCCGGAAGCGCGTCTCGAACTCCGGGAACAGGAGCTGCTCCTCGAAGTCGATGTGGCGCCGCAGACCGTGCGCGAAGTCGGTGAAGATCGCGCGGGCCAGGGGCAGGGCGCCGCGCGCCCTGGCCTCGAAGGCGGCCGCCTCGAGGGCGTCGAGTCGGGCGTGGTCCCACACCAGGGCCTCGGTGACCTCCCGAATGGAACCCACGGGAGCGGCCCGCCGCTCCACGTCGACCTGCCACGAGGTGGGTCCTTCACGGACGGGCGACCACTCGAAGGCACCGCGCCGCTCGCGCTGGAGCGCCTCGAGGGCGGTCACGGGGGGCTGGGCACACACGACGCGGATCCGTTGCCCGGGAGCCAGCGAATCGAAAGCGTCCAGCACCATGTCCGGGTACGCCTGCGGCGTCATCCGCCCGCAATCCAGGACGTCGGCCGTATCCACTCCAGAGCTCATGGCGGCCTCCTTTCGTCGAGATCTCGATTCCACCTGGGCAATCGCCGTGCCACCGGTGACATGAGGAAGACCGGGCTGTTCGCAGCGTTCGGCGTGCGGTGCGGACCGTGCCGCTCCGTACGTTTTGCGCGGACGTCCCGCGTTCACGCGAACCTTGCGCGCGGCGGGCGCTTTTCGCGCGGCACCCCGCTTGCAAGACCTCAGGCCGCCGGTGCGGGCCTTCAGCCGCATGGTCGGCAAGCGGAGGACGGAATGGACGCGCAGGGAGCCGTAGGGAACGGGTTCGACAGTGTCACGGCCTATCTGGGCTGGGAGCACGGTCGACTGAACGAGGCGCTGCGGTCGGTCTCGTCCGCGGTGGAGAGGGGCCGGTTCGCGGATGCCGCGGCCGGGTACGAGGACCTCGAGCTCGGTCTGCTGCGCCACATGCGCATCGAGGAGGAGCTTCTCTTCCCGGTGTTCGAGGCGCGCAGCGGGATGGTGAACGGCCCGACCGAGGTCATGCGTGACGAGCATCGGCAGGTGCGGACGGCGCTGGGCATCATGCGGCGCGGCCTGCTGCGGACCGATGCCGGGGGCTACGGCGAGGGACTGCGGTTCTTCGATTCCGTGCTCCCCGATCACAACGCGAAGGAGGAGCACATCCTCTATCCCACCCTGGACCGCCTGCTGCGTCCGGCGGAGCGCGCGGCCCTGGTCGCGCGCCTGCAGCGAGAGGCCGTGCGATGACGGCCCTGGAGGCCCTCTTCCGGCGCTTCGAGGACGGCGCGGATGCGCGCATGACGGTGACGGCATCCGACGACGACCTGCGCCGCCTCGACGAAGCGCTCGGCCGGCCCCTGCCCGCACCGCTTCGGGCGCTGCTGCACGAGGTCGGCGGCGGCCTCTACGAAGGCGGCCACGAGATCTTCGGGCCCTCGCGCGTGATGATCCACGACATCGAGCTCGTGCCCGACCTCCTCAGCGTGCGCGCGCGGCTGGCCGCCGAAGGTCTTCTCCATCCGCAGTTCGTGCCGTTCCATCGCGCGGGGGCGACGATCCACCTCATGCGCATGGACGGCGCCGGGGCCGGCTGCGTGGTGTCGCTGCCGGCGGGGAAGGTCTGGGGAGACCTGGCGGCGTTCCTCGAGCAGGTGGTGCTGCGTCAAACCGGGGGAACCGGGGTGAGCCATCTGATCCATTCCGTGCCCGATCCGTCCGCGGTACAACGTCACTGACGGGCGCAAACGCCCGTGCCGTGCCCCACCCGGAGAAAGGGACATGCTCAAGAGAGCCTTTGCCTCGATCCTGACCGCCGCCGTCGTGCTCGGCGGCGCCAGTGTCGCTTCCGCCACCATCGCCATGCAGAAGAAGGCCAAAGAGGCCGGTCTGGAAGCCCAGAGCTGCCTCTACTGCCATTCCGAGAAGCTGCCCAAGAAGGGCACCAGCACCTACAACGACCGCGGCGAGTGGCTGAGGGCGCAGAAGGCGAAGCGCCAGGCGAAGGAGATCGATGTGACCTGGCTGAAGGACTACAAAGAGAAGAAGTAGCCGTCCGATCCGAAGGTCTCGCGCGGCGAGGCCGCAACCCCGCAGGTTTTTCGCTCCCTGCGCCGGACCGCGCGAGACCACCCCCTTTCCTCCCGTCGTTTCCTGCATTTCCGGCGATTCACCCGCGTGGCATCCCCGTTGCTCTTCACGACGGGCGCGGCCGTGCCTGGCCGCGAATGGAGAGCGTATGAAGAGCGACCTCGTGATCGGCATGGCGGGCGCGGGCGGAGATGGGGTCGTCTCCGCGGGCGAGTCGCTCATCGCCGCCGCCGCCGTCGAGGGCTACCACGCCATCCTCACCAAGAGCTTCGGACCGCAGATCCGGGGTGGCGAATCGTCGTGCCGGCTGCGCCTCTCCACCGAGCCCGTGCTCAACCCGGGCGCGCCCCTGGACGTCGCGGTGGCGCTGAACTGGGACGACTTCCTCCGCTTCGGCGCCGAGCTGCCGGTGAGCGGCCGCACGCTCGTCATCTACGAGAGCGCCAGCGGGGTGTCCCCCGACCGCCTGCCCCTGGCGGGCGTGGCCCCGGCCGAGGTGCTTCCGGTGCCGGTGGGCGCGATCGCGCGCGAGACCGCGGGCACGGAGAAGGCGAAGAACACGGTCGTCCTGGGTTTGCTCGCGGGATGGCTCGGGCTGTCCCCGCGCCCGATCCTGGACGGCCTGCGCCACAAGCTCGCGCGCAAGGGCGCGGAGGTGCTCGAGGGGACCGAGCGCGCGTTCGCGGCCGGTCTGGCCTACGCGGAGGCGCATCCCACCCGCGTGGCCCGCCGCCTGGCCCCGCCGCCGCCCGGAGGGGCGGGGAAGCTGGTGGCGGACGGCAACGAGATGTGCGCGTCCGCCGCCATCTTCGCCGGCTGCGAGTTCTTCGGCGGCTATCCGATCACGCCGTCCACCGAGATCATGCAGACCCTCTCGCGCGAGCTGTGGCGCTACGGCGGCACCGTGCTCCAGGCCGAGGACGAGATCGCGGGGCTGGGGGCGGTGGTGGGAGCCTCCTTCGCGGGCAAGAAGGCGATGACGGCGACCTCCGGCCCGGGCCTCTCCCTGAAGACCGAGATGCTGGGCCTGGCCACCATCGCCGAGCTTCCCCTGGTCTGCGTGGACGTGCAGCGAGGCGGCCCGTCCACCGGCCTTCCCACGAAGAGCGAGCAGTCGGACCTGTTCCAGGCGGTGTTCTCCGCCCACGGCGACGTGGTGCGGCCGGTGCTCGCGCCCACCAGCGTGGCCGACACGTTCGTGACGACGGTCGACGCCTTCAACATCGCCGAGCAGTACCAGACGCCGGTCGTCGTCCTCTCCGACCAGGAGATCGCGCAGCGCAAGGAGACGGTGGATCCCATCGACACCTCGCGCCTGACCCTCGTCGAGCGGCTGCGGCCGTCCGCCGCGGATCTCGACGGCTACGCCCGGTTCCGCCACACCGACAGCGGCGTCAGCCCCATCAGCCATCCCGGCATGCCGGGCGGGAACTATCTCGCGTCCGGCATCGAGCACAACGAGAAGGGGGCTCCCACGGCGAGCGGGGAAGTGCACGCGCGCATGAACGAGAAGCGCGTCCGCAAGCTCGACCCCCTCAAGGAGCGGACCGACCTCTTCGAAGTGGAGGGCCCGGAGGACGCGCCGCTGGGACTCGTGGCCTGGGGCAGCCTGGCCGGGACGGCGCGTGAGGGGCGCCGCCGCGCGGCCGCCGAGGGCTTGAGGGTGAAGCTGCTGGTGCCGCGCCTTCTCTATCCCGTATCGGAGACGGTCTACGACGCGTTCTTCCGCTCCGTGCAGCGCGGTCTCGTCGTCGAGCAGTCCCACCAGGGACAGCTCTTCCGGATCCTGCGCATGTTCGTGGACGTGCCCCGCGGCGTGGAGCGGCTGGCCCGCAGCGGCGCCAACCCGATCCGGCCGGACGAGGTCCTCGACCGCGTCCGGCAGATGGCCATGGCCCTGCAGCGCGTCCGCGAGGACGAGCTGCAGCCGCAGGAATGAGCGAGGTGAGCCCGTCATGAGCACGTCCCCGGTCGCGTTCAAGGCCCCGGCGTTCCGCAGCGACCTCAAGCCCATCTGGTGTCCCGGATGCGGCGACTACGGCGTGGTGCAGGCGCTCTACCGCGCCCTGGCCGCCGTCGGCCGCCCGCCGCACGAGATCGCGTTCGTGTCCGGGATCGGATGCTCGAGCCGGATTCCCGGCTACACCACCGCCTACGGCTTCAACACCGTGCACGGCCGGGCCCTGCCCATCGCGCAGGGCATCAAGCTCGCCAGCCCGGAGCTGCTGGTTCTGGTCGCGGGAGGCGACGGCGACGGTTTCTCGATCGGCGGCGGCCACGTGGCCCACGCGATCCGGCGCAACGTGGACCTCACGTACATCGTGATGGACAACCAGATCTACGGGCTCACCAAGGGGCAGCTCTCCCCGACCTCGCCCCGCGGCCTGCAGAGCGTGACGTCGCCGCTGGGGAGCATCGAGGATCCGGTGAACCCGCTGCTGTACGTCCTCGCCTACGGCGCCGGGTTCGTGGCCCAGGGCACGCCCGCGGACATGAGCGGGCTGGCCGAGGTCATCGAGCAGGCCATCCGCTTTCCCGGCTTCGCGTTCGTGAACGTGCAGTCGCCCTGCGTGACCTTCGGGCAGGCGGAGGCGCAGCTCCGCGCCCACAAGGCGGAGATGCGGAAGCTGGCGGACCTCGGGCACGACCGCGCCGACCGTCTGGCCGCCATGGCCCGGGCCCAGGAGTACGGCCGCTCCCTGCACACCGGCGTGTTCTTCCGCGATCCCGCGCCCGGACCGACCTACGACGCGGCCTTGCGCGAGCGGCGGGCGGCCATGGCGTCGCCGCCACCGTCACGGAAGCAGGTGCTGGACCGGTTTCGCCCGAAGGTCACCGAACCCGGTGAGCCGAACGATCCATTGAATGCGCTTCCCCGGCCGCGCATCCTGCCCTCATGAGGCCACGGCGCGACTTTTGGTTCGTGCTGGTCTTCCTGGGCGGATGCAGCCTCGCCGGCATCACCACGGCGGGAGCGACCCCGCCCCTCGAGCGCAAGGCCAAAGCTCTCGGCCTGCCCGTCGGTGACTGCACGTACTGTCACGCCTTCTCCATGGAGCACATGAACAAGAAAGCGCTGGAGACGCGGGTCGCACCGATGGACTGCTTCGCCTGCCACGGCCGCCAGCTCCCCCGCCGCGGGAGAGCGTTGTTCAACGAGCGCGGGCGCTGGCTGCTGGCGGAACGGGAGCGGCGCCAGGTCAAGGAGGTCGACCTGGGCTGGCTCAAGGAGTACGCGCCTTCGCCCGCGCCGGCCTCGGCCGCGCGCCACTGAGCCTCGCACCGGCCGGCCCTGGAATACGAACGTGAGCGAGCCCACCGACCGTCTCGATCGCCGTTCACCAGGGCCGAGGTTCGAGGTCAGCCGCACGACGGCCCATGCCCCCGATCGGCACGAACCCATGACTGCCTCCGGCCGGGACGCGTCCCTCCAGGCAGAACGCATCGAGGACGTCGGCCACGCCGGCGAACACCCGACCGGGAGCGGCATGGCGGATGGCGCGAGCGAACCGAGGCACCCAGCGGAAGAAGTGCGCCTCCAGGAAGCGAGTCTCGGCGTCCCGTGCCGCGATGAGGGCGGAACGGTCGTCGGTCATCCGGGCGGCCTCCTGATGGCGGCCGAGGAAGTGCAGGAACTCGAGCTCGGTGGCGATGTAGTCGGGAGGCTGTCCGCTCTCCGCGGCGACGGCCAGGCACTGGCCGGCATAGGCCTCGGTGACCAGGGCCGTGGAGGGTCCCTGGAGCGTGCCGTCGAGATACCACGACGCGTAGGGTGGAGCGGCCACGCCGCCGACGGCATTCACGAAGAGCCGAGTCTGCGCGATGGCTACGGCCTCCGGGCCGGCCGCGGCCAGCGCTGGGCCGAGGGCTTCGACGGCGCGGCGCGTCTCCGGATGGTTCTCGGCTGCTCCCGGGGGAAGGGGCTCGAGCCGCCGCGGCGCGGCCACGAACAGCTCGGACATATGGGAGTAGATCCAGCATCGCATGTCGTCGCGCATCGTGTCCCCCTCGCGCACGCCGGGCGGACGCCTTCGCACGTTGCGTGCCAGCGCGTGCCGGCGCCATGACGACCACCGAAATGAAGGCCGATCCCACGATGATCCTCCGCCACCTGCAGGATGGCCTGCTCCTGCTCTCGCCCGAGGGAGAGGTCCTCTACGCCAACGACATCCTCGGCCAGATGGTCGGCCGCGGCGTGCGCGACGTGACCGGCCGGCACGGGGCCGAGATCTTCCCGGCGGAGGCGTGGCGGCGCATGGATCCGCGCAGCGTCCTCGCGCGCGGCGACGGCGCGGCCGTGCACTTCAATCTCGAGCTACCGGCGGGAGAGGCCGGCGCCGCGCACACCTATTGCTTCACGGCCTCCGTGGTCCGCGACTCCTCCGGACGAGCGAGCGCAGTCCTGGAGGACTTCCGCGGCATGGACCAGCTCCGTAACGTGATCCTCGAGATGGAGGAGGTGACCCGGCTCGTCCAGCAGGAGAAGGACAAGACCGATCGCATCATGGACTCGATGGCGGACGGCGTCTTCACGGTGGACGCCGACCGCGTCATCCGCTCCTTCTCGGCCAAGCTCGAGACCCTCACCGGCGTGCCGACCGCCACCGCCACCGGCCGGTCCTGCACGGAGGTCCTCAAGGGGACGAAGTGCAACACGGACTGCCCGCTCCTGTGGAGCTTCCAAAAGGCCAAGGCGGTGGATCGGTGCCAGGAGACCTTCCGCCCGGAGGGCGGGCATCCGCTCGAGGTCTCGGTGACCACGGCCTTACTGCACGATCCGCAGGGACGCCTCGTCGGATTGACCGGTATCGTCCACGACCGGCGCGAGGTCGAGCGGCTCCGCCGGCAGCTCCGCGAGCAGCAGGCCCATTCACGGATCATCGGACGCAGCCGCCGCATGCGCGAGGTGTTCCAGCTCATCGAGACGGTGGCGGACACGGACGCCACCGTCCTCATTTCGGGCGAGAGCGGCACGGGCAAGGAGATGATCGCGCGCGCCATCCACGACGGCAGCGCCCGCCGCGAGAAGCCCTTCGTGACCATCAACTGCGCCGCCTTGAACGACAACCTGCTCGAGAGCGAGCTGTTCGGTCACGTGCGGGGCGCCTTCACGGGCGCGGTCGGCGACAAGACGGGCCGCTTCGAGCTGGCGGCCGGAGGCACGATCTTCCTCGACGAGATCGGCGATACGACGCCCGCCTTGCAGACGCGGCTGCTGCGGATCCTGCAGGAGAAGACGTTCGAGCGGGTGGGGGATACACGGACGCGCCGCGTGGACGTGCGCGTCATCGCCGCCACCAACCGCGACCTCAGGGTCCTGGTCGAGAGCGGCCGGTTCCGCGAGGACCTCTACTACCGGCTCGCCGTCGTGCCCATCCCGCTGCCTGCGCTGCGGGAGCGGCGCGAGGACGTCCCCCTCCTGGTGCAGCACTTCATCGACAAGTACCGGCCGCGATACTTCAAGGACCGCGCGGAGCAGTTCGAAGGGATCTCGAACCGCGCGCTGGCCCTGCTGATGAGCTACGACTGGCCCGGGAACGTCCGCGAGCTCGAGCACGCGATCGAGTACGCGATGATCTCGACCACGACCAACCGGATCGAGCGCGCGTTCCTCCCGCTGGCCTTGAGGAAGCTCCAGCCGCCGGACGCCGTCCTGGAGGCTCCGGTCGCCTCGCCAGAGGCGGCGGTCGAGGACGAGGCGTCGGTCCTCCGCCACGCCCTGGAGGCGCATCGCTGGAGCGTGGCGCGCACCGCCGCCGCCCTGGGCATCAGCCGCACGACGCTGTGGCGCCGCATGCGGCGCCTCGAGCTGGCCGGCCCTTCGCCCTCTCGCTGACCAACCCTCTCGCCGCGCCTCCGACCGTGGAACGCCGTGTTCCATGGAACGAGGCGTTCCAGTCCGGTGGAACCGGTCGTTGCCGGCCTCTCTCCGAACCACTCGATCCGTGCTCCAGGCGCCGGTCGGGGGCGGCAAGACTCTTGCCCCACCCCGGTATCGGACGCCGAGCCCCACGGGACGATCACGGTGTCCGGAGGAGGTTCCTCAGATGCGCGAATGGAAGCCGCTCCTGGCCGCCCTCGCCGTCCTTGCCCTCGTCGGGACGACCGTTGCCGCGGACAAGGTGAATCCCAACCGGGGCAAGTCCCTTTTCAAGGGGACCTGCAAGGCCTGCCACGTCAAGGGTGGCGAAGCCAAGGTCCTGACGCCGATGTCGAAGACACAGGCGCAGTGGGCGCGGGGGTTCAAGGACGGTGCGGTCGCCGCCTGCGTGAAGAGAACGGTGACGAAGACGGGCAAGGCCCTCACGCCCGACGACCTCTCGGACATGCAGGCGTTCCTGGTGGCCCACGCCGCCGACTCGGACCAGCCCGAGACCTGCGGCCAGTAGCCGCGAAGGAGATGCCATGAGATCGAAAGCGCTGTTCCTGACCGTGCCCCTGATCCTGGTCCTGGGTGCCGCGCCCCGGACGTGGGCCCAGGAGCCGGCGGCCACCACCGAAGATCCGAAGAAGGAAGAGCCCGGAGCGAAGACCCCCGACCGGCTGGACGCGGTCGAGAAGAAGGTCGCGCGCGACCGCCTGAACTTCACGGGCGAGATCCGCGTCGCCAACGACTTCATCCGCGGGACGCAACCCGCCCACTTCGACGGGATGGCCCTGCAGAAGTCGATCGTGGACACGCTGTTCTACATGCGCACGAATGGAGGCCTGCCCACGGCATCAGGCACCAAGGCGGTGAGCGCATTCCCCGACGCGCTCTCCGCCAACATCGCCGCCCACTACTCCGAGTACCTCTATTTCCTGTCCCAGCTCACGTTCCCGGAGCTCAAGGCGGCCATGGCCTCCTTCCCGCCCGCGCAGCAGCAGGCTCTCATGCAGCTCCTGATGCCCGGCGCGGCGCGCTCCGCGCGTGACTACGACAACTCCATCCTCTACACGACGCGGCTGCGGCTGAACATGAACGCCGACGTGAGCGAGCACCTCTCCTTCGCGGGGCGGCTCTCGATGTACAAGACCTGGGGCGACAGCGCGGGGGTACAGGTCTTCAACGGCCAGCCCAGCTCGCTCAACATCGACGGGACGAGCACGTCGGTACCCAACGGCGACGCCGTCCGCGTGGACCGCGCGTACTTCGACTGGAAGAAGATCGCGGACACCGGCCTCTACCTCTCCGTCGGCCGCCGCCCCTCCAGCGGTGGTCCCCCCCTCGAGATTCGCGACAACAAGCTGCGCGGCGGCACGCCCCTCGGCCACGTGGTGGACTTCCAGTTCGACGGGGTGACCGTCGGCTACGTCTTCGACGACGAGAAGCTGCCCGGCCTCCTCTTCCGCTTCTGCTACGGCCTCGGATACGAGTCGGGCTTCGGCACCGCGGCCGAGCTGCGCGCGCCCGCCGACCGGCTCAAGGACGTCCACTTCGGCGGCTTCAACGTCGACCTCTACTCGACCGATCGCATGTTCGTGCAGGGGACGGCGCTGCGAGCCTGGAACGTGACCGACGGATTCAACGGTCTCGTCGTCATGCCCGTGGACCCGCTCACCGGCAATGCGACTCCGGGACCCGTGGTGATGCGCTACACCCCCTCCGCCAACCTCGGCGACATCGACCTCGGCGCGCTCCTCGTCGAGCGCCATGACGGTCCGGTGCACACCTTCGCCTCCATGGCGGGGATGAAG
>WNGB01003279.1_pt1 | contig 29849 bp, 23 predicted proteins | sample 5400681 | NCBI WGS metagenome assembly WNGB01 (sample SAMN13153367, study PRJNA577476) | soil metagenome | isolation source: 115 cm soil or saprolite under grassland replicate 2 | place: USA:California | collected 2016-06-15
GGGACCTCCCCCGGCGGCACCTCGGTGAAAGTCGAGTAGGTGGTGTCCTCGGAGGGGCCGTAGAGGTTGAGCACCCGCCGCACCTCCGCGCTCTCGTGGATGCGGCGTACCAGATCGCGCTCCAGCGGCTCGCCGGCCAGGTTGACCGTGCGCACCGAAGCCGGCAGGCCGCCGCGCACCAGCTCCTCCATCGCCGAGGGCACGGTGTTCACCAGCGTCACGTCGCCGCGGACGGCGAGGCGCGGCAGCTCCAGCGCGTTCGCCGCCAGCACCACCGTGCCACCCCAGGCGAGCGGCACGAACAGCTCGAAGACCGAGAGGTCGAAGCAGATCGAGGTCGAGGCGAGCACCGCCGCGAGCTCCTCGTCCGCATAGACCTCGCGCGCCCAGCGGACCAGGGCCACGGCGCTCGCGTGCGCGATGGCGACCGCCTTGGGGCGGCCGGTCGAGCCCGAGGTGTAGATCACGTAGGCGAGGTTGTCGGGCTGGACGGCACAGCCGTGCCCCGTCGCCGGGCTCTCCCCGACCGCCACGATCCCTTCGGCGCCGATCAGCACCGCCGCCCCCGAGTCCTCCAGCATGAACCGCCGCCGCTCTTCCGGATACGCGGGATCGATCGGCACGTAGGCGCCGCCCGCCTTGAGGACGCCGAGGAGGCCGATCACCATCTCCGGCGTCCGCGGCAGCAGGATGCCCACCCGCTCCTCGGGCCCCACGCCGAGCTCGCGCAGGCGGGCGGCGAGGCGGTCCGCGAGCTGGTCGAGCTCGGCGTAGGTCAGCGTCCGCTCACCGTGGACCAGCGCCGGGGCGCCGGGCGTCCGCGCCGCCTGGGCTGCGAAGAGCTGGTGGAGACAGGCGGGCTCGCCGGCGGGCGCCGCGGTCTCATTCCAGGTGACCAGGAGCTGCCGGCTCTCGCTCTCCGACAGGAGCGGAAGGTCGGAGACCAGGCGCTCCGGCTCGGCCACCGCCGCGGCGAGCAGGTTGACGTAGCGCTCGAGCAGGCGGCCGGCCGTCTCCGGGTCGAACAGGTCGACGTTGTATTCGAGCGTGCCGGTGAGCCCCGGGCCGGTCTCCGCCACGCCCAGCGTCAGCTCCAGCCTGGAGGTGCCGGTCGGGAGCGGCAGCGTGCGCGCCGCGAGGCCCGGGAGGTCGACAGCCGGCAGCGCTCCCTGGTGCGCGAGCATCGCCTGGAAGAGCGGCGGCCGCGACAGGTCGCGCTCGGGCCGCAGCTCCTCGACCAGCCGCTCGAAGGGGAGGTCCGGGTGGGTATGGGCGCCGAGGCTCGCCTCCCTCTCCCGCTCCAGGAGGTCCGCGAAGCCCGGCTCGCCCGCGAGGTCGCCGCGCAGGACCAGCAGGTTGACGAAGAGGCCGATCATCCCCTCGGTCTCGACGCGGTTGCGGTTGGCCACCGGCGAGCCGACGAGCACGTCGTCCTGCCCCGCGAGGCGGCCGAGCAGGATGTGGAAGCCGGCCAGCAGGGCCATGAACAGCGTCGCGCCCCGGCCGCGGGAGAACGACCGCAGCACCAGCGCCAGGCCCTCGGGGAGATCCAGCGTCACCTGCGCGCCGCGGAAGGTCTGCACGGCCGGCCGCCGTCGGTCGAGGGGCAGGTCGAGCCCGGCCGGCGCTCCGGCGAGCCGCTCGCGCCACCAGGCGAGCTGCGCCGCGAGGACGCCCGGCGCCTCCAGCCAGGCGCGCTGCCAGACCGCCCAGTCGGCGTACTGGACAGGGAGCGCCGGCAGAGCCCCATCGCGGTAGAGCGCGGCCAGCTCGCGCAGGAAGACCTCGATCGACCAGCCGTCGGAGACCGCGTGATGGAAGTTGACGAGAAGCCGGTTCTCCTCCCCCAGGGCGACGAGGCGGAAGCGGACGAGAGGCCCCGCCGCGAGATCGAACGGCCGCCGCGCCTCGCCGCCGGCAAGCTCCCCGGCCATGGCGCCGCGCACCTCCTCGGGCAGCGCCTCGAGGTCGATCACCGGCAGGGGGAGCGGCGCGGGCGGAGCGATCGTCTGGACCGGCCGGCCGCTCTCCGGGTGCAGGGTGAAGGTGGTGCGCAGCGCCTCGTGGCGGTGGACGATCGCCTCGAGCGCAGCGCGCAGCGCCGACCGGTCGAGCGGACCCGCGAGGCAGAGGGCGAACGGCATGCTGTAGACGGGGCTCCCGGGGTCCAGGCGGTCGAGGAACCAGAGCCGCTCCTGAGCGAAGGAAAGGGGGAGCTCGCCGCCGCGCCCGGCCGGCCGCAGAGGCAACTCGTCGAGCGCCTCTCGCCCGGCCCGCGCGATGCGGGCGGCGAGCGCCGCCACCGTGGGCGCTTCGAACAGGGCGCGCAGCGGCAGGTCGACGCCGAACGCCTCGCGCACCCGCGCCACGACGCGGGCGGCGAGGAGCGAGTGGCCGCCGAGATCGAAGAAGCTGGTCGCGGTGTCGACCCGCTCGTGCCCGAGGACCTCGGCCCAGATTGCGGTGAGCAGCTCCTCGCCGGGGGTGCGCGGCGCCGCGGCGGCGGCCGGCGCCGGGAGCGCGCCCGCGCCGAGCCGGGCGAGCGCCTGCCGGTCCAGCTTGCCGTTGGGGGTGAGCGGCAGCGCTTCCAAGAGGACGAACGCCGGCGGCACCATATGCGCGGGCAGCCGCGCGGACAGCGCTTCCCGCAACGCCGCGGCAGTGGCGGACGTCACCACGTACGCGACCAGGCGCTGCTCACCCGACTCTCCGAGCGCGAGGACCGCGGCATCGCGGACCTCCGGCAGCGCTCCCAGCGCCGACGCGATCTCGCCGGGCTCGATGCGGAAGCCGCGCACCTTCACCTGGTGGTCGAGCCGGCCGAGGAACTCGATCTCGCCGTCCGGCCGCCGGCGCACCAGGTCGCCCGTGCGGTAGAGGCGCGCGCCGAAAGGATCCGGCACGAATTTCTCGGCGGTCAGCTCCGGCCGGTGGAGATAGCCGCGGGCGAGGCCGGCGCCGCCCAGACACAGCTCGCCCGGCACACCCACCGGCACCAGCCGGAGCTGCCGGTCGAGCACTTGCGCGCGGGTGCCGGAAACCGGCCGGCCGATCGTCGGGACCGCTCCCGGCGGCACCTCGACGAAGGTCGAGTAGGTCGTGTCCTCGGACGGCCCGTAGAGGTTCAGCACCCGCTCGACGCCCGGCTGCGCGTAGACCCGGTCCGCCAGCTCGCGCCGCAGCGGCTCGCCGGCCAGATTGACCGTGCGCACGGACCGGGGGAAGCCACCGCTCTGCACCAGCTCGGCGATCGCCGAGGGGACGGTGTTGACCAGGGTGACCGCGTCGGCCGCCGGATGGCCGGAGAGGGCGAGAGCGTTCTCGCCGAGGATCACCGTGCCGCCCCAGGCGAGCGGCGCGAAGAGCTCGAAGACCGAGAGGTCGAAGCAGATCGAGGTGGCGGCGAACACGCCCCGCAGCTCGTCCGGCGCGAAGACCGAGCGCGCCCAGTCGAGGAAGGCCGCGGCGCTGCGGTGGGTGATCGCCACCCCTTTGGGACGGCCGGTCGAGCCCGAGGTGTAGATGAGGTAGGCGAGGTTCCCGGGCAGCACGGTGCAGCCGTCCGCCGCCGCGAGGCCCGCCGCCAGCGGCAGCACCCCCGCCTCCCCGATCAGCACGGCCGCCCCTGAGTCCTCCAGCATGAACCGCCGCCGCTCTTCCGGGTACGCCGGATCGAGCGGCACGTAGGCACCGCCCGCCGCGAGCACGCCGAGCAGGGCGACGACCATCTCCGCCGTGCGCGGCAGGCAGACCGCGACGCGCGTCTCGGGCCCGACACCTTGCGCGCGCAGATGGCGGGCGAGGATGCCGGCGCGGCCGAGCAGCTCGCGGTAGCTCAAACACCCCTCCGCGGTGATCAGGGCGACCGCCTCCGGTGTCCGCGCGGCCTGCGCCTCGACCAGCTCGTGGAGACATTGCTCCGCGGGCGGAGCGCTCTCCGCCTCCGCCCACTCGATCAGCAGCTGCTGGCGTTCGATCGCGGCCAGGAGCGGCAGCTCCGACAGGCGCCGGCCCGGGCTGCTCAGCGCGCCCGCGAGGAGCGTCTCGAACGAGCGGGCCAGCCGGGCGGCCGTCGCCCTGTCGAACAGGTCGGTGTCGTACTCCAGGTGGCCGGTAAGCGGCTCGGCGAGCGCCAGGGTAAGGTCGAGCTTCGCCGTACCGTTGTCGACCGGCCGCACGGCGCTCCGCAGGCCGGGCAGGTCGAGCCCCTCCGCGGTTCCGGCGGGAGCGGCGGGAGCGTTCTGGTAGGCCAGGAGCACCTGGACGAGCGGCGGCCGGGAGAGGTCGCGCTCGGGCGCCAGCTCCTCGACCAGCCGCTCGAAGGGGAGGTCCTGATGCGCCCAGGCGTCGAGGCTGACCGCCCGCGCCCGGCCGGCGGTTGGCGACCGGGGCGCCCACCAGCAGGTCCTCCTGGCCGCTATAGCGGCCGAGCAGAGCCTGGAAGGCGGCGAGGAGCGTCATGAAGGGCGTCGCATCCAGCCGGCGGCTGCCGTCGGCCAGGGCGTGCGCGAGACGTCCGGGAAGCTCCAGGGGCCACCAGGCGCCGCGCCGGCGCTCTACCGCCGGTCGCGGCCGGTCGGCCGGCAGATCAAGGATCTGCGGCGCGCCGTCCAGCCGGCTCCGCCAGGCGGCGAGCTGCCGCTGCAGCACCTCGCCCCCGAGCCAGGCGCGCTGCCAGGCCGCGAAGTCGGCGTACTGGACGGGCAGCTCGGGCAGCGGCGAGGGCTCCCCCGCGGCAAAGGCGCGGTAGAGCGCCGCCAGCTCGCCGCGGAGCACCCCCATGGACCAGCCGTCGGCGGCGATGTGGTGCAGCGCGAGGAGCGCCAGGTGCTCCTCGCGCGCCAGCCGCAGCAGGGTGATGCGCAGGAGCGGCCCCCGCACCAGGTCGAACGGCCGCCGCGCCTCCTGGCGCAGGAGCCGCTCCGCCTCCCGCCCGCGCTCCGGCGCGGCGAGACCCGCCAGGTCGACCACCGGCAGCGGCAGCGGGGCCGTCGCGGCGATCCGCTGCACCGGAACGCCCGCCGGTGCGGCGAAGACGGTGCGGAGAACCTCGTGGCGCCGCGCGATCTCGCCCAGGCTGCGCGCGAAGGCCGCGGCGTCGAGGCGGCCCTCCAGGTGCAGGGCGGCCGGGATGTTGTAGGCCGGGTTCCCCGGGTCGAGCTGGTCGAGCACCCAGAGGCGCTCCTGCGCGAAGGAGAGCGGCAGGTCGCCGCCGCGCGGGACCGCCCTGAGCGGGGGCTCCGCTCCGGACTCTCCGGCTCGAAGCGCGACCTCGACCTGCTCCGCCAGGGCGGCCACCGTGCGGTGGTCGAAGAGCAGCACCACCGGCAGCTCGACGCCTGCGGCGGCGCGCAGCCGGGCCACCACCCGGGTGGCCGAGAGCGAGTGCCCGCCCAACTCGAAGAAATCCTCGTCGATCCCGACCCGCTCGCATTCCAGGATCTCGCACCAGATCCCCGCCACCAGCTCCTCGACCGGCGTGCGCGCCGTGCGGCGGCCGGTCGCGGCCTCGGGAGCGATCGCGCCGAGCGCCCGCCGGTCCAGCTTGCCGTTGGCGGTGAGCGGAAAGGCCTCCAGGAAGACGAACGCGGCAGGCACCATGGCATCGGGCAGCCGCGCCTCCAGAGCCGCCCGAAGATCGGCGGCGCGCGGCGGCGCTCCCTCCGGCACCACGTAGGCCACCAGGCGCCGGCCCGCCGCCTCGTCGCGGGCGAGCACCACCGCCTCCCGCACCGCGGGCAGTGCCGCAAGCGCCGCCTCGACCTCGCCCAGCTCGATGCGGACGCCGCGCACCTTCACCTGGCCGTCGCGGCGGCCGAGGAACTCGATCTCGCCGTCCGGCCGGTAGCGCGCGAGGTCGCCGGTGCGGTAGAGGCGGGACCCGGGCCGCTTGCCGAACGGGTCGGGGATGAAGCGCTCCGCGGTCAGCTCCGGGCTGTCGAGATAGCCGCGCGCCAGGCCCGCGCCGGCCAGGCAGATCTCGCCCGGCACGCCGACCGGCACGCGGACGAGCCGCGGGTCGAGCAGGTGCACCCGCGTATTGGCGATCGGACGGCCGATCGAGGGGAGCCCCCCGGAGGAGGAGGCCGGCTCGACGGTGCCGCCGGTCGCCACCACCGTCCCCTCCGTGGGGCCGTAGTGGTTGACCAGGAGGAACGGCAGGTCGCGCGGCGGCCGGGTGCCGAGCCGGTCGCCGCCGGTGAGCATGGCGCGGAGAGCCAGCCCCGCCGGCAGCTCCTCCCGCAGGCAAGCCTCGGCGAGCGGCGTCGATACGAAGGCCAGGGTGATCCCCTCCGCCGCCATCCAGCGCAGCAGGTCCGCCGGGGAGCTGCGCACCGGCTCCTCCGGCGCGTGCACGCTCGCCCCCGCCGTCAGGTAGGGCCACAGCTCCCAGACCGAGGCGTCGAAGGCCGGCCCCGCCAGGCGCGCCGCGCGGTCGCGCTCCGTGACCGCATAGACGCGGCGGTGCCAGGCCACCAGGTTGGCGAGGCCGCGATGGGTCAGCCCCACCCCCTTCGGCCGGCCGGTCGAGCCCGAGGTGTAGATGACGTAGGCGAGGCTGTCGGGATCGGTCCACGCCGCGGCCTCTCCGTCCTCCCCGTCCCCCTCATTGACACTGCCGGGCGCGTCGAGCGCCAGGACCGCGAGCCCGGACCGCCCGGCCGGCAACCGGTCGCGCAGCCGCTCCTGGGTGAGCACGATCCGGGCCCCCGCGTCCTCCAGCATGCCGGCCTGGCGCTCGCGCGGGCTCGCCGGATCGAGCGGCAGGTACGCCCCGCCCGCCGCGAGCACGGCGAGGATCCCGGCCGCGCGCTCGACCGCGGCCTCCATGCACACCCCCACGACCGACTCCGGCCCCACGCCGAGCCCGCGCAGCCGGCGCGCCAGCCGGGCGGATTGCGCGCGGAGCTCCCCATAGGTCGCCGTGCGCCCGGCCGCGCTCTTGGCCGGCGCTTCCGGCGCCCGCGCCGCCTGCGCGGCGAACTGCCGGTGCACCGGCACCTCCGGAATCTCGGCCGCGGTGTCGTTCCAGGCCACCAGCTGCCGCCGCTCGGCTCCGGAGAGCCAGGGCAGCAGACCGATCTCCCGCACAGGATCGTCCGCGACGGCGGAGAGCAGGTTGACCCAGTGCCCCAGCATGCGCTCCGCGGTCGATGCATCGAAAAGGTCGGACGCGTATTGCAGAGACACGGCGAGGCCGCCGTCGAGCTCGGCCGCGGCGAGCGTCAGGTCGAACTGCGTCCGGCGCAGCTCGAACGGCCAGGGCTCGATCGCGAGGCCGCCGAGGTCGAGCCGCGGCGTCGCGCCCGCGAGACCGCCGAGTGCGAAGCCGGCCAGCGCCTGGTCCTCGGGCCGCTGCGCCTTCTGCAGCACGAACATGGCGCCGAAGAGCACCGGCCGGCTGGCGTCGCGCACCGGCTGCAGCCGCTCGGCGAGCAGGGCGAGCGGCAGGTCCTGGTGCTCCAGGGCCGCGAGCACCGTGCTCCGCGCCTGGCCGAGCAGCGCGTCGAAGCGCTCTCTCGCGTCGACCGCGGCGCGCAGCGCCACCGGATTGACGAAGTAGCCGACCACACCTGCGCAGCCGGGAGCTCCGCGCCCTGCGGTGGGCGAGCCGATCAGCAGGTCGCGCTGGCGGGTGTAGCGATGGAGGAGGACCTGGAATACCGCGAGCAGCAGCACGTAGAGGGTGACACCGCGCTCGCCGGCGAGCCTCCTGAGCCGCGCGGTGAGCTCCGGAGCGAGACGCAGAGCGCGTGCGCCACCGCGGTAGCTCTGGACCGCGGGACGCGGCCGGTCGGTCGGCACGTCGAGGAGAGGCAGCTCACCGGCGAGCCGCTCCAGCCAGTAGCTCCATAGGCGCTCTCCCCGCGCGCCGGACAACCGCTCCTCTTGCCAGGCGACGAAATCGCCGTAGGTGGCGGCCGGAGGAGCGAGGTCCGCCGGCGGACCGCCGGTCTCCGCGGCAACCAGGCGGGCGAGTTCGCGCGCCAGCACGGTGAGCGACCAGAAATCAGTGGCGATGTGGTGGACCGCGAAGAGCAGCACCCTTTCGCCGCCGCGGCGGAACAGGGCGACGCGCACCAGCGGACCGCGCTCCAGGTCGAACGGACGGTACGCGGTCTCGGCCAGCCGCTCGTCGAAGGCCTCCGGCGACAGGCCGCTGGCGTCCTCGGCGAGGAATTCGAGCGGCTCTCCGTCCACGATCTGCGCGACCGGCTCGCCGCTCTCCCCGGCGAAGGTGGTGTGCAGGACCGGATGGCGGGAGATCAGGGCCGTGCAGGCGCGGGCGAGAGTGGCGTCGTCCACCTCGCCGACGAGGCGGGCCACGGCCACGATGTGGTTGGCTGCGCTGCCGGGCGCCAGCCGCTCCATGAACCAGAGCGCGCGCTGGCCGTGCGAAGCCTTCATTCCGTCGACTTCCGCGCGGACGGTCGCAGCGGCTTTCGGCGCCGCGAGCCGCGCGAGGACCTCGTTCGTCAGGTCCGCAAGGCTCGCTCCCTCCAGCAGACCGGCGAACGAGGGCGCGACGCCCAAGGAGGATTCGATCCAGGTCTGGAGCTCCGCCGCCCCCAGCGAGTCGAGGCCGTAACCGGTGAGCGGCCGCTGCGCATCGAGCCGCGCCGCGGGGAGGCGGAGCGCCCGGGCCGCCGCCGCGTGCAGCCCGGCGAGCAGCGCCGGGGCCGGCTCTCCCGGTGGCGGCTCCTGCGGTCCGGGCTCTTCGCCGACGGCGCTCCTCCCCACCACCACGAGATCGCCGGCCAGCCAGGCGTCGCGGGTGGCGCGGCGCTGAATCTTGCCGCTGGAGGTCTTGGGCAGGGTGGCCGTGCGGATCAGCACCACCTCCCCCACCTGCGCCTCGTGCTCCTCGGCGACCGCCTGCCGCACCGCTTCCGCGATCCGCTCCGGATCCATCCTGGAGGTGCGCTCCACCTCGGCGACCACGACCAGCCGCTCGGCGCCTCCGGCCTCGACCGAGAACGCGGCGACCGCTCCCGGCCGCACCGCGGGATGGCTCGCCTCGGCCGTGGCCTCGATGTCTTGCGGATAATGGTTGCGGCCGCGCAGGATGATCAGGTCCTTCTGGCGCCCGGCGACGAACAGCTCGCCGTCCTCCACGAACCCGAGGTCGCCGGTGCGCAGGAAGGGAGTCTCGCCCTCGCCCGCCAAGCGCGCTCCGAACGTCGCGAGCGTCTCCTCCGGCCGGTTCCAATAGCCGGCGGCGACGCTGGGTCCCGCCACCCAGATCTCCCCCACCTCGCCCGGCAGGCAGGGGGCCGCCGTCGCCGGATCGACGATCACCAGCCGCTGGTCCGGCAGGCCCGGCCCGTTGCCGACCAGCCGCTTGCCGTCCGCCTGCGGCACCACCCGGCGCGCTTCGAGCGCACCGGCCTCAAAACAGCGCTCGACCGTTCCAGCGCCGAGCGCGCCGCCGCTGACGATCAGCGTCGCCTCCGCCAGTCCGTAGCAGGGATAGAACGCCTCCCGCCGGAAGCCGCAGGGCGCGAAGGCTGCGGCGAAGCGCTCCAGCGTCGCGGACCGCACCGGCTCGGCGCCGGTGAAGGCGAGCTCCCAGCTCGACAGGTCGAGCGCCGCGCGGTCCGCCTCCGGAATGCGCCGCACGCACAGGTCGTAGGCGAAGTCGGGAGCGCCGGAGATCGTGACCCGGCCGCGCGAGATCGCCGCCAGCCAGCGCAGCGGGTTCTGCAGGAAGGAGACCGGCGCCATCAGGATGACAGGGAAGCCGCCGTGGAGCGGCTGCAGGATGCCGCCGATCAGCCCCATGTCATGGTACGGCGGCAGCCAGACCATACCCCGGGTCTCCAGCGTGTAACCGAAAGAGCGGCGCAGCGCGCGCGAGTTGTGGAGCAGGTTGCCGTGGGAGAGCATCACCCCCTTGGGGGTGCCGGTCGAGCCCGAGGTGTACTGCAGGAAGGCCAGGGTGCCGGGTCCCGCGTCCGGCTCGACCCAGAGGTCCGCCCCGGCGCCCGCCAGGCCGTCGGTCGCGATCCAGGGGACGTCCTTCAGATCGGGAGCCTGCTCCCGCCAGCCGTCGACGCGGGCGAGGATCGCGGCCGTGGTGAGCGCCACCCGCGGCCGCGCATCGTCGAGGATCGAGCGCAGCCGCGGCAGGCTGCGGTTGAGGCGCGGCGGATAGGCGGGCACCGCGACGGCGCCCGCATAGAGGCAGCCGAAGAAGGCCGCGACGTACTCGAGCCCCGGCGGATAGAGCAGCAGCGCGCGCTCCCCGCGCACGCCGCGCACCTGGAGCAGCGCGGCGATCGCGCGCGCCCGCAGGTCGAGCTCGCCGTACGTCAGATGCGTCTCGCCGCAGCCGTCATCGTCCAGGAACGTGAAGGCCCGCGCGGCGGGGCTCTCCCGAGCCCGCGTGCGCAGGACCTCGATCCAGGTAGAAAATTCACCCACGCGGCCGGAGGTCACGATCGTCATGCACTACTTCGATGAGTCAAACCCGAAAACATTTCAACGTGCCAAGAGATAAGTAAACTTCAGAATCAGCTGCCGTTCCCGGCCCTCGAGATTTCTCAGGTCAGGAGCGATCCAGTTCTCGTTGTACACCACGAAAATATCGGCACCCGGCCGGTAGATCCAGTTGAAACGCAGATTGAGCGAGAGCAGGTCGGCCGCGTCGTTGTACTGAATGAACGCATTCGTGGAGAGGTTCGGGGTGAACGACACGCTCAGGCGCTGGCGCCAGACGTTGGCGATGAACGCGCCGGCCGGCAGATCGACGTCGTCGCGGCTCCACCGGGTCTCCGCGCGAAAGTTGCGGCTGGGACGCAGCCCGAGGGTGAGCAGGGTCGACAGGCGGTTGCCGTTGTAGAACTGGCCCTGGGTGACCGTGCCGCTGGCATAGAAATTCCGCCGCGTGGGAGACGTCGAGTAGGTCAAGCCGAAGTCGGCGAAGTCGTACACCCCAGGCGGAATCCCGATCCCCGGCAGGATGACGAAAAACTCCGTCAGCCGCTCGCGGTCGACGTCCATGAAGAACGACGCCTGGTCCTCCTTGTCGAGCACGAAGCCGCCCAGGCCGACCTGGGTGTAGAACGTCTCCAGGTTGTTGTCGAGGTCGGTGATGACCTCGGACAGCGTATCGAATTGCAGGTTGCGGAAACCCTTCATTTGCGGCCGCGGCTTGTAAACCAGGGTCGGCGCGTACCGGCGGATGCCGCTGCGCGAGAGGAAGCCGGCTTCCGGATTGAACTGGTCGCCGATCTCCATCGTCTCCATCGACCAGGTCAGCTCCTGCCCGGTATAGACCGCGGAGGCGCCTCCCGCCCAATCGGACACGCCGGGATCCTTGCTGCCCGTGACGAACGCGTTCATGTTGAGCTTCGGCGTCGGATTCAAGTCGGTGTCCACGCCATAGACCTGGTTGCTGTCACCCCCCGCCTCGTCGACGTTGGTGAAGATCATCCCCACCGACGAGCGCTCCCCCACGTTGCGCTTCAGCCGCACGATGCCCCAGTTGTCCGCGGGAATGCCGCCCACGATGCCGCTCGCCGTCTGTCCCAGCGACTCCGTCGCCACGTCGAGCAGGCCGATGCTCCAGTCGCCGGCCCGGCCGGTGAGGCGCGTCCCCCAACGGATCGGCACCGGCAAGCCGTTCGGGGCGATCCCAATCCGCCGCGAGTGGAACAGCTTGAGCAGCGGCGTGCCCCCCAGCTGGCTCGGCGGCACGACCTCGAAGATGCCGCTGTTCTCCAGGAAGAACTCCCTCTTCTCCTTGAAGAACAGCGAGAAGCGCGTCAGGTTGACCTGCTGGTCGTCCGCTTCGGCCTCGGCGAAATCGGTGTTGTAGGTGAGATCGAGCGCCAGGCCGCGGGTGATGCCCCACTTCACGTCCAGCCCGGGCTCCTCCGTGTCCTCGTGTGCGCCGCTGGCCAGGACCTCGGTGCGCGAGCCGACCACGTGCGGCTTGATCCGCAGGTTCAAGGCGGGCTCCAAGCCGTGGAGACCGGTCAGGTGGCCGGCGCGCGACATGCGCAACAGGCTGGCGTCCCGGCCCACCTGCATCCAATAGGACTGCTCGCCGGTGCGCGCGACCAGCCGCCGGACGTTGAAGCCCCAGGTGTCGAGCCGCGGATCGAACCGCAAGGTCGCGAAGGGGATCGCCATCTCCGACGTCCAGCCAAAGGAGGTGATCTTCGACGCCGCCCCCCACACCCCGTCCCAGTCGTTGTTCAGGACCCGCCCCTCGTCGGAGGAGAGGGCGTCCAGGATCGCGCCGTTGGGATTGGTCTCCAGGAAGTACGCGTTCCTATGGTCGTGGAAGGTGTCGAGCACCACGATCACCGAGTCGTCCCGGAAGAGACGGCCGTCGTACTCCATCTCCTTGGCGACGATCTGGTCGGGATGGGCATCGAAGCAGCGGAGCCCGATGTAGAGGGTGGTCGGCGTGTAGGCCACCATGACCTCCGTGCGCTCGGTGGCGGACTGATCCGGCCGCTCGCGCTGCGTAAAGCCGCCCCCTACCGCCGTCCGCGACCAGACCTCCTCGTCGAGCCGCCCATCCACCTGGATGGGCTCGGTGATCGGCAGAGCTTCCAGGCTCGCCACCGGATTCGCATGCTGCGCCGCCGCCGGCCGCACCTCCGCAAGCCCCAGCACCAACAGACAAGCCACGACGGCTGGACCCGGTCTCATGACGGCGGAACCCTCATGGCGTCACGAGCATCGCCGCCCGCGCACCCTTCTTGAGCGCGACGGCGTCGGCGATCAGGCTGTCCCGGCGGGATGCTTTTTTCTGCAGCAGCGCCTGGCGCTCTTTCTGATACGCCTGGCGCAACATCCGCACCGCGTCGAGGTGCAGCGATCTCTCTTCCAGAACCTGATAGGCGTCTTCCGAGTCGAAGGAGGCGAGGTCGAGCAACTTCTGCGCCGTGCCCAGATCCCGGCCGGAGGCGGCCTCGTCGAGCTCCGACGACGAGCGAATGTTTTCCAGCGAATTCAAGACCCGCAGCAACGCCGCCACCGCCTCGACCTGCGTGGCCTCGAGGTGAATGCCGATCAAGCCGGTGTCCGCGCCCTTCAAGCCGAGGCCGGAGGGCGAGTTGTTGAACGCGTCGCTGTTGTAGAAGGCGACCGCCTCTTCGATCGTCGAGACCGCATTGTTGTGGAAGAAGGGCCCGGTATCCGCCGCTTCGACGACCACCACGGAGTTGAACCGGCCGTTGCCGAAACCACCGTTCGCGCTGCGGTCCCTCCCGAAGCCGCCGTCGACCGGCAGCGAGCGGTTCTGCATCAGGTTGGCGGGATGGTCGGGGAGCTGCTCGATGCCCACGTCGAAATTCCGGTTCTGGTCTCCCACCGAGACGTTCGAGCCGCCGTTGAAGTGACAGCGGTTGCACTTGCCGGCCGCCTTGGTGCGATTGGCCGTGTCGCCGGTCAGATAGATCTCCTGGCCGCGGCTGACCAGAGGCGACCTGAACCGCATCGACGGCAGATCGAGATCCTCCTGCCGGCCCAGAGCGAGCTGGAACGCCGCCATGGCGTCGAGCTCCTCGTCGGTCGGCACGCGAAAGTCGGTGCCCGGCCTGCGGTCGAGCGTGCGCGTGAAGTGCTGGGTGATCGCGCCGAGAGCGAAGTCGCGCAGCGAGCCGCTGCCGGGCGCGCCGTCGCCGCCCCAGCCGAGCCGCTCGACGGGCGGAATCGTCTCGAACGGCGAGCCGTCCTGCGGCGTCCGCGAGTGCATCAGCGCGAGCGTGTGGGGCGTTCCGCGCAGCACGAACCGGTTCCGCAGGTCGTCGAATCCGTCCGGGTTCTCCAGGACCAGGCCCAGCTGGCGCAGCGAATCCCCCCTTTCGAGGTCGGCCAGGTCCGGGTTGTTCTCGAAGACGAACAGGGGATCGTCCGGCGGCAGGGTCGCGATGAACTTGGGATCGATGGTGAAATTGTTGCGCGGCGGATGGCAGGTGGCGCAGGTCCTGCCGTTGCCGCCGAAGGTCTCGTTCTGGAACAGGTCGGCGCCCTCCGCCACCAGCGGGTCGAGGGAGTCGAACGGCGTCGCGAAGGCGACCTCCGGGCCGAAGATCGCGGCTCCGCCGGACGCCAGACGGCCGGACGGCGGAGAAGGCCTCTGCCGCTGCCGGGTGTAGAGCCGCTGAAAGAGATCGGGCGCGCCGAAGAGGACCCCCGCCTCCTCCGGCCGGCCGCCGGCCCGCGTGACCACCGCGAGGTCGGCGTGGAAGCGGTCGAAGAAACCGGCGTCCAGGCGGACGGAGAGACGGGCCGCACCGCGCTCGGGCGTCACCTGGCCGAGCCGGTGCATCCGGTCGCCGGAATCCGCCAGAGCGCTGCCGCCGGGCCGGTTCTCGACCAGCCAGACGTCCCATGATCCGCCGGCCGGGAGCTCCTCGAGCTCCACCTCGGCCGCATCGCCGACCAGATCGAGCCGCACCATCCCCCCCGCTTCGCTCGCCTCGCGGGAATACCCCTTCGCCCAGCCGAGAGCGAAGACCACGTTATGGTCCCCGCCCGCGGCTTCATGACCGGCCGACCAGGCCCGGAACGAGGAGGTGAGAGCCGAGACGTTCGCCCCGGCGACCACGTCCGGACCGGCCGTGGAGCCCTGGTCCCCCGGCGAAAACAGAATCCAGGGCAGGCCCAGCACCAGGCCTGCGCCGAGCAAGCCGATCATCGCTTTGACGCTCTTTCGCCTCGATTCCCCTCCTGCGGGCTGTCTCAAGAGCCATACCTCCAGCCGACGGTCAGACCGGCCTGATAGTTGGTTGCCTTGTAGGAGTAATAAAAACCCTGTACTCTGTCCGGCGCCGTCACCTCGTCGCCGAAATAATGGCGCGCCCGCGCCTCGGGCCTGATAAAAAAGTGGTTATTGACGTTCCAAACATATGCAACACCGGCATGGACGGTGAAAATGTTCGTACGATCAGGCGTGGTGAAGGTCTTCCCGAAGAAGGTCACCACGAGATCGGAGTCGAGCTGCGCCACTCCCGGTCCGCCGAAGACGATCAAACGGTCACCGATTGGAAACCACTGCGCGGACAGGTCGAGGGTGTAGAGCTCCAGCTTCAGGTTGAGCGAGTCGAAGTCGATCCCGGGGATCGTCGGATTGCCCTGGAAGGGGACGGTGTCACTCAGGTGGAGCCGGCTCAAGCTCCATTCGAACCCGAGCCGGGGATCGATGCGATAGCCGCCTCGCAGGTCATAAACCTGCGTCTGCTCCTGCCCTTTGTCGTCAGGCTCGTACAGGCCGGCGGAGATCCCGAAGTAACCCTGTGCCACGGCCGGCGCCGAGACGCCGTACAGCCCGAAGCTCGCCAACAACAAGACCCACATCGACTTCACGTGCATGCTCCCAGCGCCTCGCCACGGAGGGACCCTACGTTCTCGCTCTTTGTCGGCTCAACCGAAACGGTAGGAATGCTACCATACCTGCACTCCAGGAGGTGCGATGTCCAAGACCATTCTCGTCGTAGGCGCCACCGGAAACTATGGGCAGCCCGTCTGCCGTCAATTGAAAGAAGATGGATTCGATGTACGTGTTTACACCCGCAAACGGGCGAAGGCGGTGGAGAAATTCGGTGACGGGTTTCCGATTTATGAAGGCACGATTGAAGAGGATGCTTCTTTGAGGAAGGCCCTGGAGGGATGCCACGGCGTCCACATCAACCTGCGGGGCTGGTGGAAGCAGAGGAGCCACGACCGGGTCGAGCACCGCGGCACCGCCAACATCGTGCGGCTCGCCAGGGAAGCCGGCGTCGAGAGGGTGACCTACATCACCAATCTGCACGCCCGGGCGGAGTACGCCTCCCGCTTCCCTCACCTCAAGGCCAAGTGGGACGCCGAGCAGGCGATCCGTGCCAGCGGCGTGCCTTTCACGATCTTCGCCTGCGCTTTCTTCATGGAGAACCTGCATCACCTGGGAGAAGGGAGCTCGATTCGTTTCACCCGGCTCGACCGCTCCTACCACTACGTGGCTGCCGAGGATTACGCCCGGATTCTTGCCAAGGCCTATCAGACGCCGGAGGCGGCCAACAAGAGGTTCGATCTCTATGGGCCCGAGTCGATCCACGCCGACGAGGCGATGCGTCTCTACTGCTCGATCGTCCGCCCGGAGGCCAAGCTCACCGCCGTCCCACGCTGGCTCTCGGCGATCTACGTGCACCTGACCCGCAACGTCAATTTCCAGTACACGATGCGGGTTTTGAAGCTCCACCAGGAGTTCGGCGAGCCGGGCGACCCCGAGAGAGCGGACCACTCGCTCGGCCGGCCCACGACGACCTTCCGCCAGTGGTGCGAGGCGCAGCGCCCGGCGCAGCAGCCCGCCGCCGCGTGAGGGTATATGATTCGCCCCAGCTATGCGGAAGACCCTGTCGTACGTCCTCGGTTCCCTGTTCGTCCTCTGCGGTCTCGGCCTCTCTCCTGGAGCCGCAACGCCCGGAGAGACCGCCGTCCACGGCGAGCCGTCGCTGCCGGTCCTCCATCCGGGCGAGCGCCACCTGCTTCTTCTGATGATCGACGGCCTGCCGGTGGGTCCCTTCGAAGAGGCCCTGGCGGCCCATGAGCTGCCACACCTCGAACGCCTCTTCGCGGAACGGCCCACGCTGCGCACCCGGGCGCTCTCGACCTTCCCGTCGGCCACCTCCCCCTCGGTCCCGGAGCTCCTCTCCGGCCGCTGGGTGGAGCTCGAGGGGCTGCCGGCGCCTGCCGCGGTCCATGCCTTCGACCGCGAGCGCCGGCGCATCGTGCGCTACCTGACCGAGCCCGATACCTGGGACTGGCCCATCCCCAACCTCTTCGGTGCAGCGGCGCAGGCGGGTCTCCCCGCCCTCTCCGTCTTCGAGGGGCGCTGGAAGGGGGCCGGGAGCATCCTGACCACCGCGGCCATCGCGCGCTCCGCGGCTCTCGAGGTCCTCGGCGCACACGAGCTCGCCGGCGACCGCAAGCCGGTGGAGGCGCTGCTGGCGCAGATCGAGAGGGAGGGCGCGCCCCGGGTGACGCTGGTCGTGTTCAACGAGGTCGATCTCAAGGGGCACTTCCACGGACCGGCGTCGCGCGAGGTGCACCATGCCCTGGTGGAGACCGATGTCCTGATCGGAGAGATCCTCGACGCGCTGCGCCAGGAGAAGGCGCCCGGCGGCCGGTCGGTGCTCGACGACACGACGGTCCTCCTCTTCGGGGACCACGGAATGGCTCCCTCGGGACGCTTCGTCGACCTCGCGGCGTTCTTCCGCCAGCGCGGGCTGGTCGCCTACGACGCCTCGACCGTCAGCCACGTCCTGCTGCGCGAGCGGCTCGGATCGGTATGGACACGCTGGCCCGACGCCATCCTCGTGGCCGGCGGCTCGAACATCACCCAGATTTACCTGCGGAGCTCAGGAGGAGGCTGGCTCGACGGCTCCGACGCGGTCCCCGAAGAGATCGAGCGGGCGCGCCGTCGCCCTGATATCGACGACCTCGCGCGCCAGCTCGCCGAGCATCCCGGCGTGAGCCAGGTGCTGCGCCAGGTGGCCCCCGGCGAGATCGAGCTGCGTGCCGCGGGAGAGCAGACCGCCCGCGTGATCGAACGGGGGGAGGGCAGGGACCGCCGCTGGGCCTATGTGGTGCCCGACGGCGCCGCGGACGATCCCCTGGGCTATCTCGGCGATCCGGACGTCGCGCCTCTCGTGTCGCGCAACGGATCGCTCTCCGACGCGGGCTTCTTCGACGTCGAAACCTGGATCGAGCGGACGCGCAACGCGCGCTACCCCGCCGCGGTTCCCCTCGTCCAGAGGGCCTTCCATCCGCAGCGCTTCACCGGAGACCTGATGGTCACGGCGCGCCTCGGCTGGACCTTCCTGAGAGGCCAGCACGGCGATCACGGCAACCTCGAACGGGAAGCCATGATCACCCCGCTCGTCTTGAACGGCGCCGGGGTGGACGAGGGCACCCTGCTCCCCCTGGCCCGCCTGGTCGACATCTACCCGACCGCCGCCGTCCTCCTCGGCGCCGACCCGAACGACCCAGCGCTCTCCGATCTCGACGGGAGGGTGCTCCCCGGCATCCGGCCGCCGGCCAGGAGGTAACCCTCATGTCGTCTGTAATCGCCGACGTCGCCGAAATCGAAGCCATCCACCCTCACCCCAACGCCGACCGCCTCTTCCTCGCCCGCATCAAGGGCTGGCAGGCGGTGATCCGCAAGCGCGAGGACGGCTCGCCCGAATTCGCGCCCGGCGAGCGGGTGGTCTTCATCCCGCCCGACAGCACCCTGCCCCGGGAGATGGCCGAGCGCATCGGCGTGGTGAGCTACCTCTCCGAGCGCACCAACGCCGAGGGCGAGCGCGAGCTCGTGGTCCGCCAGGTGCGCCTGCGCGGTGAGCCCTCCTTCGGCCTCCTGGTGCGGCCCGACGATCCCAACTGGCCGGTGGGGACCGACGTGCGCGAGCACTACGGGATCGGCAAGTTCCGGCCGCCGGTGCGGTTCTCGGCCGGCGATGCCGAGCCCAACCATCCGCTCTTCCAGAGATACACCGAGATCGAAAACCTGCGCAACTTCCCCGGCGTCTTCGCGCCCGGTGAAGAGGTCGTGGTGACCGAGAAGATCCACGGCACCAACGCCCGCATCGGCTGGATCGAGGGCGCGCTCCTCGCCGGCTCGCATGGGATGCAGCGCAAACGTCCGGAGCCCGAGGCGATGGCCACCAACACCTACTGGTTCCCCGCCACTCTGGAACCGGTGCTGAGCCTGCTCGACGAGCTCCGGCAGCAGGGCCATCCGGCGGCGATCCTCTATGGAGAGATCTACGGCAGCCGCGTCCAGAGCCTGCATTACGGCCGGCGCGACGGGCTCGGCTTCGCCGCCTTCGACGTCCTGGTGGGCGAGCACTTCCTCGACTACGACGACTTCGCAGCGCTCTGCGTGCGCCACGGCGTCGAAACCGTGCCGCTTCTCGAGCGCGGGCCGTTCTCGCTCGAACGGGTCGCCGCGCTGAGCCGCGGCCAGACCACCCTGCCCGACCAGCACATCCGTGAAGGAGTGGTGGTCCGGCCGGTCGCGGAACGGTTCGACCCAAAGATCGGCCGCGTGATCCTCAAATATCTGAGCGACGATTACCTGCTCAACGACAAGCTGACCGCCGCCGATACCACGGATCTTTGACGCGAGCTCTTCGAGCCGCTGCCGGCCGAGCTCCTGGACGCCACCGCGATCCGTTCGACCGCATCTTGGTTGCCCAGGCCATCGTCCACGGCTGCGTCCTCTTGACCCCCGATCCGGACATCCAAGCCTACCCGGTGCGGACCGCCTGGTAGCGGCAGAGGGCTCCGATCATGGGAGGAAACCAGTCTTATCTACATATCCCGGCAGCTCGCTCGCATCGGAAGGAAGTGCCGGAAAGTTGTAGTATTTGATGACTCCCGTCGTTACCTGCTCGATCCAGACTTCAGTCCTTGTTGTATTGAACTTCACGATGCTCGGCCAGAGATAACCATTCGGCTTCGGTCCCACGATCCGGACAAACACCTCGGCGCGGGTAGGAATCGAGCCGGCCACACACACAGTCTCCGGAAGGCAGTCGGTGACACTTGTGCCCGTGCGGGAGCCGCTGATCCGGACCCAAAAGCGGAAGCTCGGAAACTCGGAGCTCGTGATCATGCCCGTCGCAGGCGGTGCCGGTGTGCCGATTGTCGCCGGAGGCGTACTTTGAAAACTATCTCTTGCCGTCTGAGTGGAAGGGTAAGGCGAGAAATTGATCACGCCAGACGAAAAGTCAAGAGGAGAACCAAGCCCTCCCAGGCAGGTCTCAGGGATGATTCCTCCGGGCCCCTGGCAGGCCGCAACCCGGTCTCCCGCTTGCCAGGTCAGCAGTTGAGTGCTTGTTCCTGTGACCGAGAGAACTGTAACTGGGGTGCCGACGAACCGATGATTGCTGCTGGTGAATAGTGTCTGCGTATTGACGTCGAATAGATTCACGTTGACCACGACATCACCAGTAAACGGTCTTGCCGCGGACGCACTCATCGTCGCTACATAGGTTCCTGTAACATTGTCGAACCCGAAGGACAAGCCGACAACGTCTGTCGCTGGACCAACGATGCTCGGAAAGGGGATTCCACAGCCGGAGGATGAGCACCCCCAGGCATCGTTGGCGCGATCGACGAAAGAAAACGACAAGGTTTCCGCCGAGGCGCTGGGCGTCCACAGTGCACCGAGTAAGGCGCCAATGGCTATGACTTCACGCAAGCGATCCATGACTCACTCCTTGAAACTCAAACGAGAGCATTGGCCAACTTCCGTGCCATCGCCGCAAGCGCGGAGTTAGCTCAGCTTGCGACATGGCCGAGCGCATCGGCGTGGTGAGCTACCTGAGCGAGCGCACCAACGCCGAGGGCGACCGCGAGCTCGTCGTCCGCCAGGTGCGCTTGCGCGGCGAGCCCTCCTTCGGGCTGGTGGTGCGGCTGGCACGGGTTGATAGTCCTCATGGCTCAGTCCTCGCCGGAGGGAAGATTCGAGCTCGCATTCGACGCTGCTTCTCCCTGCGCTGGCGGAAGTAGTCGTCGTAGGCGGGATCATAGGCCGTCGCTTCAGCTCGTACTTTAGCATGCCGACGGATCGGCATGTACTCGTCCGGCATAAGGTCCAGGGTACCCCAGGACTCGTCCGGGTTTCTCCGTGGTGCCGAGAAGATGGACTCCTGGTTGGTGACCAGAGGATCTGGAAGCGAGCCAAGTCCAGAAGCCAAGCCGAGAAGGCTGACCTGAAAAGGCCGCAGTCCGAAGCGGGCCGACCTTTTGGGGGAGGTGGGCCGACACTTGAGGGGCCACCCAATTCGAGTTGGGAGGGAGCCGCTTCCCATCGGTGAGCCGGCCATTCCTGTTGGGAAGGAGCCGCTTCCCATCGGTGAGTCGGCCATTCCTGAGGCATCCTGAAGAACGGCTGGTACCTACTACGGGCCGTCTCTGGCCTTTTAGTTCAACGATCTGCGGCGAGCGGCTGCGTCAGCAGTCCGTTCGAGCCGCTGGGTTCACCATGCACCATTCACGCAGGGGCTCGAATGTGCAGATGTGCATGAGCGCCGCCCTGGATCTCCTGGTGACATACTACAGCACTCCAGTACCACTGTATAGAGGGTCGCAGAATTCTGGTGAAGAGGCTCCAAGGAGAACGTCTCGGCGTTGATAGCCTAGAACACGAAGGAGACAGACCAAGCAAGACCACCCCGACCCCGAGCGCAAGAGAGGGGACCAGCCAAACCGACGCCCGGTCAACTGGACTGGGGCGCCCGCTCCAATCAGCGAGCCGTGAACTCTGTCGATCGAAGTCGTGGACCTAATGGGTCGAGGCAACGAACTCAATGGGTTGAGGCGGAAAACCCAATGGGTCGAAGTGGCAAACCCAATGGATTGAAGCTCTGATCTACTGAGTTGGGACCACGGACCCAATGGAATGAGACCCGGATCTAATAGGTTGAGGTCTCGAACCCAATGGGTTGAAGACCGGATCTGCTGGTTCGGAGCCAAATCCAGTGAGGTAAGGCGCGAACCCAATGGGTCATGGCGGCGAACCCAATGAAATCGAGAGCGGTTCCAGTAGGTCGACGCCCGGAATCATTATGTTGGCGAGCAAACCTAGTAGGTCGAGGTGCTGAACCTAATGGGTTCAGGAACGGAACTACTGGGTTCAGGCGGCGAACCCAATGGGTTTAGGCGGTAAACCCATTAGGTCGAGACCGCAAGCCACTGGAGCGCAGCCCCGAATCCAGCCAGTCGGGGCATGCAGCTCCTGGGTCGGGTGGCGTACTCCTTCAACAAGACTCAGGGTCTTGAGCCGAAACACCTGGCCTGACTAGGTCACAGCACCGGGCTCAGTGCCCTGCAACAACGCGCAAAAGCAGAAGAGCTTGAATGTCACGAGTCTTCGAGAAGCAACTCACTCGCGAGTGACGGTGAAGCTGCTGCCGATGAGCGGCGGCTTGCCGTCCGCTCGATCGGCTGGGTTCGCCGCCGTTATGCAACCTGGCTGCGCTGAGTGACCACAACGGACACGCAGGCGCCTGCATGACCGAGCATCTCAATTAAGCTATCTACGCTGAAGCGATCGATCTTCCCTCGCATGAGGTCGCTGACCCGTGGCTGAGTCACTCCGAGGAGCTCCGCCGCGGCGGTCTGGGTGAGCTCCTGGGCCTCGATCAACTTCGTCAGCTCAATCATTAGATCGGATCGGATCTTGAGGTTCTCTGCCTCGTCTTCACCGAAGCCGAGATCACTGAATACATTTCCGGTTGAGTGTCGCACCCGGACAGTCATCTCCTTCTCCTTTCCTCGCGGAGGAGGGCTTCAACCTGCTTGAGGCGCTCACGTGCCAGGGCGAGATCTGTATCGCGGGTCTGCCGGCTTCTCTTCTCGAAGGCGTGCAGCACGTAGACCGCCTCTTCAAACTTTGCCACGTACATCACCCTATGCTCGACATGCGTATGGATTCGAATCTCGTTGACACCTGGTCCAACGCTCGGCATCGGCTTCCAGTCGGTTGGCATCGAACCATGCTGGATTCGGCGCAGTTCGTAGCCGGCAGCCCTCCGAGCTTCTGGGGGAAAGTCCAGCAGATCCTCGAAGGAGGCCCCAACCCAGGCAAGCATCTTATCAGGCACGGGGCCAGTATACAAGTGGGTGTATAGCCCCGCAAGAGGGCGGGTTGTCGGCCGTGCAGCAATAGAGGCAGGCCCGGCGCGGCGCTCGCTCCGGACCTTCGCTGCTCGTGGGAGGGCCGGAAGCCACTCTGAGGCTGAACCTTGAGCCCACAGTCTCAGCAACACTTGGTCAGGTCGACAACACCGGTGCGCGACGGCCAACGCGACTGGGACTCAGCGGCACCGTCAGGCGTCCGCTGTAGGTCCCGGGTTGGCCGGTGTTTCCAAAACTAGAGTACGGTAAAGCTTGCGAATCAGTTTCTTGTGCACAGCCTGCTCGAAGAGACTCGAAAAGAGTAGAAGGAGAAGAACAGGCTCCATTCCGAAACGCTCGAGAAATCTCCATCCAACGTAGAACGCCGCAAACATTGTGATAACGACCATAAGGGAAAGCAGCGCACCGCTCAAACCCCGGAGTGGACTTTGCAGGAAGCGATCGAAGCGGTTTCTGGGCTCGGGGCTTCCAAAGCCCACTAGATATCTCAGAATTCGCTCCTCGCGCCTCGTCAAGCTGAGGTCGGCGATCAATCTTTTGACTTCAGAGTTGTCGGGCCCAACCATGTCTCATCTTCCCTGTAGAATGCTCGTAGTCTAGAACCCACCGGGCCAGTATTGGTGGCCAACGCGCTGGCAGTGAGCGAGCGGGAACCGCGCTGTTTGCGGTTTCCGTCCGCTCTACCGCCCGGGTTGGCCGCCCTACCGATACGTTGCGATAGGCTTGCGACCCGACACACCTACATAGCTGAATTATTTTACCCCCACTTCTCCTTGAAATTCGACATCAAACCCTAACGCTTGAACCTTCAGAAGTCTAACCGTGGTCACAACGCCAGCCACCCTCCTGAATTGCAAACCGAATCGCGCAGTAGATTTATTCGGGAGGTCAACTGTGAGGATATTGAACTCACTTTCGCCTCCAGTTCCAAGAGCGCGCGCCACATTATGGGTGTTGTTATCCTGATCCCTCAGCCAGGAGCCGTCTACAAAGACCTTCAACTCTCGCCCTTCTCGATTGTTGGTTACGCTAAGCCAGCATTTAAGGTCAGCGCTTTCTCGCGCACACCCCTCAAGCCTGAAGTCAAACCCTTCGATGCTGGATTGGAGTTGAGATTGAGTGGACACCGGCTGCGGCGGAGGGTTTGCGACACTTTGCTTTGCTAACACCGCTTTCTCTGCTTCACACTTCTGCACCTGAGATTCTAATCCAGCCAACTGCTTCCGAAGCGCATCGGTTTCGCTGCCAGCTGTCTGGGTCGCCTGTTCCAGGCGCCTCTGGCTTGAGCAGTAGAGAGGCAGCATTGCAGCGAGAACAGTCGCACCGCCGGCAATGATCGCCGGGACGATCTTAATCCAGGCTTTTTCTTTCTCATCGTTTGCCATAGATTTATCCCTCTACACCTCGGTACGGTTCTTGCCGGCCAACGTTTCTGGGCATAAGCGGTGGCGACAGCTATTCGCTTGATGCTCGGGTTAGGCGTCTTGTCACAAAGCATTGGTTCATGGGTCACGCCGCAGGACTGGAATGGCGACTGTTCCAGAAGGAAGAGAATAGTGCCTGGACCAGAACCTAATGTTTTCAAGCCTTCGTTTGGTATCGCGGTCTGTGGCCTCGCCGACATTCCTGGTGCATTGCGCAGGGTCATTCTCGAACAGTCGAAGCTGGACGAGATGATCTCCCGGAACCTCTCGGAGAGCCCTGAGAGCGCCGTCGCGATACTCAGCATAGATAAACCTAATGTCCGTAACGACACATCGCTTACCAGCGGCAACGGCTCGTACAAGCTCCTCGAAACTGGCTGCACCGCGGAACTGGTCTGAGTCGCCCAGAGCGTTCTTCTGATAATCGTCGAACCGCAGCCAGCCTCGACTCTCGAGCTCTTCGGAAAACGGCGACTTCCCAGACCCGGGCAAGCCGCCAAGCAAAAGAACAGTAACGCCAGCGGCCTCGATGGAGTCAGCGAACTCACTAACAGCGTTTATCACGACGCCAACACTTCAGGATAGATGCGGACAAGTCTGGCGCTCATTTCAATTCTAGATAGCCTCGTGCCACATCTGAAGGGCTAACCGATACCGTTCCGATGGCCTTGCCAGCGACCATGACGTAGCCCGTAGCCGCCAGCCCCCCACCAAAGTCCGCCGAGCGATCTCCGGCGAGCACGGACGCACCCACGGGCAATGTGGCTACGCCGTTGGGCAGAATTGGCGGTACCTTTCCGTTGCCGCTGCGCTGTGTCTCGGCGAGAAACGCAGGGTTGTCTCGGTAGATGTGTAGCCGTTGCATCTGTCCCTCCCTCGAACTGAGATTTGCTAGAAAAGACGAAGTCATGGGATACCGATAGTCTGGCGGCTAACGCTCTGGGCATAGGCGGGGGCGTCAGCCATCCGCTTGATGCCCGGGGTTCTACGCCAACTGCACATCAGGCTGATACGGGCGTCAGGTGGTAGACGCGGGCATCCCTGCTGGCCTCTCGAAAATCGCCGCGGCGGAGTGCTTCACGGACTGAATCGAGCCGCTCTGCATCCTCAAGCGATAGATACGGTGACCAGCCCTCGTCCGTCGTGATCAGCTCGACTTCTACCTCGGCCGCGTACTCACCTTCATGGACTAGCTTCTTATACCTTCTGCTCATCTGTCTCTCCTGCGCTGGAAGTCCTCGACCCACCGCTCCGGGTCAGGTCGATAGGCTGTGACGAGAACGGCTGGCGATGCCTTCCCCTTCGGGATGCCCCAAACGACGTGGATAGCGCCGCCAGCCTCGCCTCGCTGGAGAACGAGAACGCACGGACCCTTCGGGTACTGAGGATAGTCTTCAAGGAGCTGCGCCCTCTCTACGCCAGCGATAACCTCCCGAACCAGGATACCATCGGAAGCGAGCTCGTCGTAGCCATGGTCTGAGACCCGGACCTCCCGCCTCCCCACCAGCGCCCGGATTCGGTCAAAGGTTTCGCTCACGCTCACTCCGATACCTTATCGCCTACCTCGGCAAGCGCATTGGCGTTGAACGCTACTGCCCCTCACCGGCGGACGGCGAAGCCGACCGTCCGTGTGCAGGGGCCGGGTTGGACGTGTGACAACAACCCTTTCCCTTCGGAGCCCTGGTCTCTACTCAGGGATCTGTTCCCAACCGTTTTCAGTAAGTCGGAAAGTGTATGCGCCTCGATCAATGACCGTTTCACCCGCCTTGCAGACGTACGGCTCAGTCGTACCGTAGCCGAAGGACCAGTCCTGCTTGCAGCGCAGAGTGGCCTCGTACTGAAACTCGTAGAGCTTGACACCGGAATCCTCTCCCGCTACACCGTTAGCTTTCTTGAAGGACACGAGTTCACCAGGCTGTGTCTCGGTGAGAGACTTTCCGCGATCTGCTAGCCAGATCTGTTTGACTTGCTCATCCGATGGCTCGCTGCTACCCGCGCAGGAGAAGGCTGCTACCAACATAATACTCATTGCTACCGGAATGAAGGACTCTTCTGTCACCCTACGCCATAGCCCTGTAGTCACATGGCCTCCTTATTGAGAGTGGACAGCAACACCTTGGAATAGCGGCCCAGCCTTGAAGCATGGCAGCAGAAATCCGATGGCCAGCCCGCACGATGGGACGCTATCGAGTGCCACCCAACCTAGAATTCAACACCGCCGACCGCCTCATTTACGACATCCTCTTCTCCTTGTCCTCGGCGGCAGACACCCCGGAGAACCTCTAAGTCCCCGAATTCGCTTAACTTACGCCTCTTGCTTGAGCGTTGTCAAGAGCGAGAGTGCAGGTCATATGGATTCGACCCACCGCCCCCCCCGGAGCTCCTTTCCGCCGGGGGGTGGATGCATATGACCAGCGATGGCATTCCCGCCGATGGCGGCTTAGGCGGCCATGAAGGAGGCGGGCGAGAAGCCCGTAAGTGGCTCCTCGACAGTGGGTTGGCTCGATGTCGGGGAGGTTGGGTGTTGTCTGCCGCCCGAAAGGCTCTCTGGATCTGCCGCTCGCTCAGGTGGTAGCGACCGATCCGGCCGGTCTGAGGATCCTGAGAACGTCCCGCTGCCGGAAAGACGTATTGCCACTTCCATTCGCTCTCCGCTCCCGGATACTTCGTTTCCAGGGCGTAGGGCAGATGGACTCGTCCATATCCTTCTTCGAGGTCTTGCCGATGAAGCTCCCGAACGACCCGGAGGTGCTCCCGCAGAGGCGACTCGAGAGAGGAGGGAAGCATGGTTGTCCGATCCTTGCCCCCCTTCCCATCCCGGATGGTGATCTGGTGCTGGCTGAAGTCGACGTCTTTGACCCGCAGGCGCAAGCCTTCCATCAGGCGCATCCCGGTCCCGTAGAGAAAGGACAGGAAGAGATGATTGACCCCGGTCAGCCGCGAAAGGGCGCTTCGCACTTCGTCCCGCGTCAGCACGACCGGCAGATGCCGTCGCCGTTTGGCCCGGATCAACCCTTCGAGCTCGCCCACCTCGCGCCCCAAGACGGTCCGGTAGAGAAAGAGCAGGGCGCACAAGGCCTGGGTCTGGGTCGACGGGCTGACCCGCTTGTCCACCGCCAGATGGGTCAGGAAGGCATTCATCTCAACTTCGCCCATCTCCGACGGATGGCGCTTCCCATGGAACAAGATGTAGTGACGTATCCAATGAAGGTAGGCCTTCTCCGTCCGCAAGCTCATGTGCCGCACCCGCAGTGCGTCACGGACCTGGTCGAGCAGGCGCGGAGGCTTGGGTGTCGCCGTTTCGGTCATGTGATCCTCCCGGCCGCCGAGGATGGAGGCGGCTCGGGCACGGCAACTCCAATTCCCGGGCCAATCCGGGTGCCGCGGTGCAAACTGCTGAATCTGCACGGCTTGTCGCTCCGGCGGCCGGTACGCTTCGAAGCGTTCGTGTCCTGCTCGGTCTCTTGACGGACGGGAAAGGCCTTCCGCTACCGGGGGAAACGGCGCAATGGACCGGTGAGGTGGCGCGCTGCATTGGAGAAATGTCGCGCCGTACCGGCAGGTTGTCGCAACGTACCGTTCACTTGTTGCAGAGTATCGGGTAAACGTCACACCGTTCCAATACGCAGCCTCTTCGCACTGGTGCAATGTCACAAGGAACTGGTACGTCGTGATAATGTCCCTGTACAATGTGACACCATACCGATCCAATGGAGCGACTCTTCGGTCGAATGTCACAACCTGCCGAGGCGAGCCAAGCTTTCCCCGATCGCTTGTCGCGATACGACCATCCGTTGTCGCGTTTCATTCTCAAATCGCGACAAACTCCGGCTGAAGCGCAACGATCGGGTCCTTGAGCGCGACAAGATATCGGTTCGCTGTCGCAGTAGAAGCGCCCGTTGTCGCAGCGTACCGATTTCCTCCCGTCCTGGAGCGGTCCACGCCGACGATTCTCGGGAACGTCGTAACAACGCTCCGGACGGTTGCACCAATCTCGCGAGACAACCTGTCTCGGGAACGGGGAATCATCACGAGGTACCGGTTCTTTCTCCCGTTGCACCTGTTCGGGGAGGGGTTCAGGCCGTCGAGTGTCGCGATGACCCGCTCTTCTGCGACAACGGAGCGGTACAATGCGACAGCTCACCGGTTCCAAGACCGGTTCCCGGACCTGATTGCGACACTTTTTCTGGGCGATGCGGCCTTATTAGAGGGTGTCTCGAAGCGGGGGGATGGGTGGAAGATGGGAGAGGGGACCAGGGGGTGAGGACTCAGGGCGACGAGGTCTGTCATATGGCAGGCTCCGTCACCCCACTGAGCATCGGACATGAGCGAGCGATCCCAGGAACGGCAGATCGAGGAGCTTCATCCGGCCAGCTTCGGCTGGGCTCTCCTCTGCTGCGGGTGGGACCGGCAGGAGGCGGAGGACGTGTTGCAGACAGCCTACGTGAAGATCCTCGACGGCAGGGCGCAGTTCGACGGCAGGGCGAGCCTCAAGACCTGGCTGTTCGCCGTGATCCGCCGGACGGCGGCCGAGCGGCGGCGCGCGCGCTGGGCACGGAGCCTCCTCTCTCTGCACTGGCGCGACGGCCGGCCCGACCCGACGCCGGTCGCCACTCCGGAAGCCCTCGCCGATGACGCAGAGACGGCCCGGAGGCTGCGCCAGGCTCTCGGCAGCCTGCCGGCGCGGCAGCGCGAGGTCCTGCATCTGGTGTTCTACCAGGACCTGACCGTCGAAGAGGCCGCTCAGGTTCTCGGCGTCTCGACCGGGAGCGCCCGGACCCACTATCACCGGGGCAAAGCCGGCCTGCGCGAGCGGCTGGGGAAGGAGGCAGAGAGATGAGCTTGCCCGACGACCCCGAGCTGCGGCAATCGTTCGTCGACCTCCGCCGGCAGGAGCTTCGTGAGGGGCCGGCGTTCGCTCCTCTGTGGGAAGCCGCCGGGAGGCGCCGCCGGGAGCGCCGGGAGCGGACATCGCGCCCGTTCCTCCTCGCCGGTGCCGGCGCGGCGGTGGCCGTGCTGGCCCTCCTGGCCGTCTGGCTGGTCCGGCCGCAGGTCCCCGAGCCGCCACCCTCCGCCTGGGCCGCCCCCTCGATCAGCGCATGGCGAGCGCCGACGGACTTCCTTCTGCGCACGCCGGGCCGGGAGATCCTCCGCGAGACGCCGGCGCTCGGCCGGGGGTTCCCGATCGGGCTCGGATCGCCTTCCAACCCAGTTTCGAGAGAAAGGAGACCGTCATGAGACATCGTCTGCCCCTCGTCCTGCTCGCCGTTTTCTCTCTGGCATCCGCCGTGCGGGCTCAGGCTCCCGCGCCGGACCCGATCGCCGAGAACCTCTTCCCGCCCGAGCTCATCATGCGGTACGCGAGCGACATCGCCCTCGATCCGCAGCAGCGCACCGCGGTCAAGGAAGCGGTGCAGAAGGCGCAGTCCAAGTTCCTCGACTCGCAGTGGCAGCTCCAGGAAGAGTCCGAAAAAATGGTCCGTCTGCTCCAGGTGAAGCCGGTTGACGAGACGGCAGTCCTCGCCCAGGCGGACCGCGTGATGGGCCTGGAGCGCGAGGTCAAGCGGACCCAGCTCTCTCTGCTCGTCCGCCTGAAGAACCTGCTGACCGAGCCGCAGGAGCGCAAGCTCACCGAGCTGCGCAAGAGGTCCGCGAGCGGGGCGTGAGCTTCCCCCTCCCGACCTCACCCCCCGACCCCCTCTCCCATCGCCCCCCCGTCCCCCGGGAGAGGGGGCGCCTCCAGGGGGCGCCTCCGCCCAAAGCGTGCGAGAATGGCGGCGG
>WNGB01002465.1_pt1 | contig 29842 bp, 32 predicted proteins | sample 5400681 | NCBI WGS metagenome assembly WNGB01 (sample SAMN13153367, study PRJNA577476) | soil metagenome | isolation source: 115 cm soil or saprolite under grassland replicate 2 | place: USA:California | collected 2016-06-15
TCGATGTGGTCGTCGCCGTGGGCGATGACGACCCACTCCTGCCCGATGCCAAGGTCGATCCCGCAGCGGACCTCTGGTTCGCTGGGGGTGCGGGGCCTGTGGGCGACGATCGCCTCGACCGAGCAAAACAGCCGACCGCCGTGCTCGGCGAGGGTCATCGACAGGACCCGCGCGCGGCCCGTAGCGACCAGCCGCTCCAGCCGCCGGGTGTTCTCCTTGGAGCGGAGCCGGCCGATGACCGGCAGGGTGAGGTGACGGCGGTCGGGCTCAAGGCGCATCGCGCCAGTGGTGAAGCGGACCCGGCCACGGTCCCGGTGACGGGCCTTGAAGCGGGGGAACCCGACCCGGCCGCGCGCGCGGCGGCCATGCTTGGCGTCCGACCAGTTGTGCAACGCCTGGACCAGGTCGGCGATCCCCGACGCGAAGGCCTCCTTCGAGCACGACGGCCACCACGGCGCGACCTGATGCTTGGCCTGGTTCCAGGTGCGGCGCAGGTCGTAGAAGTTCCACGCCAACCGCGGAACCGCCGGATCGGCGGCTCGGGCGTCGAGGTTGGCCTTGACCTGCGCGAGCGCCCAATTATAGGCATAGCGCCGCCCGCCGAATTGTTGGGCGATCCGCGCGGGCTGTGCGGGGGTGGTCGGCTCGACTTCGAACCGGAAGCCGCGGGCGATAAAGCCCTCGGGGATCTCCAACCGCTGACGGGTGCCCATCAGCGGTCCTCACCGCCTGCGGCGTCGGCGTGACCGGGCGGCTTCCTGGCGCAGGTCAAGGCACGCAGCGCCCGGTTGCGCGCCCCACGGTGGCCATACAGCCGGGCGCAGAAGCCGGTCAGCACCTCGATCATGTCTCGCACCAGATCGTCGCTGGCCTCCCCGGGGTCGACCACCAGCAGCCTCCTGGCCTGCGCCGACAGCGCCGCCTCCAGGTACTCCACGCCGAAGCGGGCCAGCCGGTCGCGGTGCTCCACCACGATCATGGTGACCGTGGGATCGGCCAGCAGCCGCCGCAGCTTGGGTCGCCGGCCGTTCAGGCCGGAGCCCACCTCGCAGACCACCTCGGCCACCCCAACACCCTGCCCGGCCGCCCACGACGACAGTCGGGCGACCTGCCGGTCCAGATCGGCCCGCTGGTCGTGGGCAGAGACCCGCGCATACAGCACCGCGCGTTGATCCGGCACGCCGCCGCTTGAAGGCACCTGGACCAGGATCGTGCCAGATGGGAGGCGCCGCGCGGGGACCGGCATGGTGCCCCGGCGGAACCAGCGGTAGGCAGTCTGGGGATGGACGCCGTTGGCGCGTGCCCACGCGGCGAGCTTCACGCCCACCATCCTAACACATACGTTCGATCACGAATGCTCATATCACAGCGAGCAGCTCGGCCCCTCCGCGTTCATTGAGGGTGTCCGTGATGCTCTTGTCATGTGGGATCCGGTGGAGCCAGCGGCCGAGGCAGATGAGCGCGCCGGCGGCCCGGAAGACGTCCCGGACGCGGTACAGCAGCCCGCGCCAGCGGCGCAGCGCCCAGGCGTTGGCCAGGTGGGCGATCGACTGTTCCACCAGCGCGCGCAGCTCTGCCTGCAGGCGGTTGAACGCCCGCTGCCTATCGCTGGCGGCGTAGCCCTGCGCGGGCCAGGGGCTGGTCGTCGACCAGCAGCACCCGGATCACGCGCCCGCCTTGCTGGGAAGCCTCAGCCTGCGACTGTGCCTCCGCTACCGGCCGGACCGGGCCCATGCCTTGGGTTCACCGTCTGGCGTCAGCCCGTGCCCGTGACCCGACCGTGCAGCACCAGCGCCCAGGTCAGGCAGCCGAACGCCGCCAACGACGCCACCACCCGCACCAGGTTCCAGGCGACCCATCGCGCCTCGTTGAACCGCTCGCGCACAGCGGCGAGATCGGTGATGCGGTCGGGGTCTCCGGCCGCTTTGATGCTGTCGTTGAGCGGCAGGTGGACCCCGATGGTGGTGACAAACGCCACCAGGTACAGCACGAACGCGGCAATGAGCCAGGCAGCACCGAGCGCCAGTCCCCGGAAAGATGGAGCAGCCCGGCCAGCCCGGTGAGCACCAACGCACCCAGAAACCCGACGATCAGGAACAACGGGTTCTCGATCGCCTTGTCGAGCGCCTGGAACCCGCCGACGAAGGTCCGGTCACCTGCCCGGCCCAATCCGGGCATGATGGTGTTGGAGTACAGCGCGAAGACCCCCGCCATGAGGCCCATGGCGATGGTGGCGGCGATCAGCGCGACCACACGAAACGTCTCCACGTCAGCTCCCTCCTTGCGCACGGCTGCTCCACACGCCGGTCGCCGCGGCGGCCCGCGCGTAGTCGCTGAAATCACGGGGTTCTGGCCAGGGCACGTTGCACGCCGTCGGACAGGTGGGCGTTGCGGCCGTCGAAGATCATGCCGGACATCTCACCCCAGGAACGTCGAGTACTGGGGCGATGGCGGAAAGGGCGACTGACCTGCCCACGTGCTCGGATCCCTCCGCCGCCTGCACCAGGAACCGGCCGGCGCAGCCGCGGGACACCTTCATGCCGCGAAGCTCACCGGTCGGTGAGGCGAACGGCAGCCCTTGGTGCGGGTCGTCGGTCAGGCTGACCGGCTGGGCGATCACCCAGTCCAGACCGCTGGCGCGGACTGCACGTTCCTGTTGTTCGGTGTCGGCGATCTGCGGTCGCAACACCAGCCAGTAGAGCAGCCGGTACAGCGGCGGAAGCTGGTCGCGGGTCGCGCCCACCCCGTAGGAGGTCTGCACCACCAGCTTGCCGACCCCGTGCTGGCGCATGGCCGTGATGACGTTGCGGGTTCCTCGGGAGCGGACGTCCATCGGCGTGCTCGCACTGCCGAGCAAGCGGACCCGAAGGGCGTTCTGGCTGATCCCAAGGGTGACGATGACCGCCTGCTGCCCGCGGACCGCCCGGTCGACGGCGGCCGGGTCGGTCGCGTCCCCGTTGACCGTCCGCACCCGGCCCGGCACCGTACCCAGCCTGGCAGCGTGCCGCGAGAACGCGGTCACCTCATGGCCCCGCAACAGCAGTTCGTCGACGGCGGCACGTCCCGAGCCGCCGGTTGCTCCGACCACCAGCACCTTCATCGCTGTGCTCCCCTCCACTCATGCGCCCCGGGCGCCTGTCGTGTGGACGCGTCCACGCTACCCAGCAGCTTTTGGACGGGCTATGCTTATACGTCGCTGGTTTATGCTCATTCATCCAAGAAGCTCGGACGATTGGCCAGACATGACGCACGACTATCCCTGGACGCCAGTCGACCCCCTCGGGGAGACGCTGCACCTGCTGCGGATGACCGGAGCCTTCTACTGCCGCACGGAGGCCACCGCGCCCTGGGCGCTGGAGATGCCCGCCTTCGCCGACTGCCTGAGCTTCCACGTCGTCACCGCCGGTGGCTGCTGGCTCGGCCTTGACGGGGCCGAGGCGCTGTACCTGCGAGCGGGGGAGCTGGCGCTGGTGCCGCACGGCCGCGGCCACCGGCTGTTCAGCCAGCCGGGGGTCACGCCCGCGCCACGCGTGGACCAACTCCCGCAGCAGCTGATCAGCGAGCACTACTCGATCCTGCGCCACGGCGGTGGTGGCGCGCCGTCCACGCTGGTGTGCGGCATCGTCTCCTTCCAGGACCCCGCCGCGCAGCAGCTGGTCAGACTCCTGCCGCCGGTGATCCACACCGATGGGGCCACCGCGCCCTCCAGGACCTGGATCGGCGACACCCTGGGCCTGATGGCCGCCGAGGTCAGCCGGTTGCGCCCCGGCGGTGAAGCGGTCACCACCCGCCTGGCGGACATCCTGGTCATCCAGGCGATCCGCGCCTGGATCGAAGCCGACCCGGCCGCACAGACCGGCTGGCTCGGCGCGCTGCAAGATCAGCAGATCGGCCAGGCGATCGTGGCCGTGCACCGCAGCCCCGGGCACCCCTGGACGGTCGCTTCCCTGGCCAACGAGGCGGCGATGTCACGCTCAGCCTTCGCGGCCCGCTTCACCCAACTGGTCGGTGAGCCTGCCGTGCAGTACGTCACCCGCTGGCGCATGCACGTCGCGCTGGCACGCCTCCAGCAGGGCCGGACAACCATCCGCGAGCTCGCCAGCCAGTTCGGCTACGGCTCGGAGGCGGCCTTCAGCCATGCCTTCAAGCGGGTCATCGGTGTCTCCCCCGGCGCGGTCAGACACCAATCCGAGCATCCCGCACCCACCACCGATGGTCCGCTCTCCCACACCGGCGCATTGAGCATCGCGGACACCCTCATTGGTCCGGCGCCCTCGGCTTGGCGGCGGTGACGATGTTGTAGCGCCAGACGGCCCGGTGGCGCCAGGACTCCACCGCCGACATCGCGTTGACGACCTGGCGTTGCAGCCGGAGCGCCCGGCTCAGCTGGTAGGGCAGCCAGAACCGCCGTGCCAGCCGCCGCAGCATCGGCAGCATCCGCTCGGTGACGTCCTGGACCGCGACCTGCTCGAAGCCGGCCGCCTGCAGCAGGGCGGGGAAGCAGCCGTGGACGAAGGTGGGGAGGCTGTGCATCGCGGAGCCATCGATGATCGCGTCGAACGCCTGCCGCTGCCTGGCGGTCAGCAGCCGGCGTGGCGCCAGCGAGTACTCGAACAGCACCAGCCGCCCGCCCGGCCGCAGGACGCGATGGAACTGCGCCAGCACCGCCCGGCTGTCGAGGGCGTGGACCAGCGTCTCCATCGTGTAGACCCCGTCGAAGTGCCCGTCGGGGAAGCGCAGCCGCCCGTAGTCCATCACCTGGAAGCGGACGCGGTCGCCGGCGCCACGCCGCACGGCCTTCCGCGAGGCGCGCCGGATGTCGGTCTGCAGGATGTCGACGCCCTCCACCCGCAGCCCGAACTCCTCGGCCAGGCGCAGGGCGACGCCGCCCTGCCCGCAGCCGGCGTCGAGTGCCAGCCGGCCGGCCGGCAGCGCAAGGGCCTGGCCGAGCCGGTCGCTCATCAGCGTCTGCGCCGCCGCCATGCGGATGCGCTCGCGTCCCGGCGGGTACCAGCCGAAGTGCTTGGTGCCGCGCAGCAGCAGCGCGTACCCCCAGCGCGACTCCCAGTGGCGGTAGTAGTCGATCACCCGCTGGCGCGCGCCGGCGTCCGGCTCCCGCATGCGCCGGCCTCAGGACCTGGCCGGCTTGGGGCCGGAGGACCGCAGGCTGCCCAGCCGGCCGAGCAGGTCGAACCAGAAGCGGGCTCCGGGGACCAGTGCCAGCACCATCAGCGTGTAGCCCACCAGCAGCACCAGCAGGTAGCGCGCGTCCGCCAGGCCGTTCCCGGCCCGGTCCGCCAGGCCGAAGCGCTCGAAGAAGCTGCAGTCGTCGCCCGCCTGCTCGCAGAGCGGATCGGCAGGCCAGCCGAGCGGCAGGCCGACGGTTCGCAGCTCCTCGATCTCCCCGCGGACCTCGCGCAGGCAGTCCGCCGGGTCCCTGCCGCCGCAGTCGGCCGCCGCGACCGCCTGGGTGACCACGCTCTCCCGCAACGACTCGTAGGCGTACAGGGCGCGGGTCATCGCCACCACGTTGGCGTTGAAGGCGAGCACCAGCAGGGCGCCGATGGTCAGGCTGATCCAGCGGACGTGCCGCTTGTACCAGCCGGACACGCGGTCCATGTGGTCGTCGTACCACTGCTCGACCGACTCCCTGAAGGCCTCGAGGTCGTCGCCGGCGTTGGCGAGCAGGACCTGCAGCGACTTCCGCAGCACGCCGTCGCCACCCAGCCGGTCGACCGCCCTGCGGAGCTCGTCGAGGGTGGTCGTCTCGCGGGCGTCCGGGGCGAGGAACGCGATCACCGCCCTGGCAAAGGTGCGGGCAGGGAGGTAGGCGGGCAGCCGCCGCCGTTCCCGCAGCGACAGCCTGGTGGTGTCGGACGGCAGCAGCGCCTGCTGGCCCTGGCTGGCGAGCAGCGCGTTGGCGAGCAGGCGGTCGGTCAGCGGCGGTGGCGGCCCGCCCGCCGCGGCGGTGTCCGCCGCGCCCCCAGACGGCGGCGCCGCCTCCGCCGCGCCACCACCGGCCCGGCCCAGCGCCCAGATCCGGCCGAGCGCGCTCACCTGCGGCATCCCGGAGGTCTGCCCGTCGACCAGCGCCCGGATCCCGCGGAGCAGGAAGGCACCCCGCAGGCCGAGGAACCTGGCGACCGCCTCGGTCAGCATGGAGGTCAGCGCGGCGAACAGGGCGAACAGGAACACCAGCCCGATGGCGACCCCGACGATCAGGGAGTTCATACCGCCGGCCGATCCTAGCCGGGCTCTGGCGTGTCGTCCTCGGTCTCGTCCTCGTCGGGCTTCCGCCTGGTGATGATCCAGAAGCCGAGGCCCATCACCACCGGGAAGACGAAGATCATGAGCTCGTCGATCCCGCTTCCGTGCGCCACGACCACGCTCATGAGCTCCTCACCGCCTCGGCTGCTCCCGCCGATGGTACCGCGGGACGCTCATGTCCCGAGCAGCAGGGCGATCCCGCCGAGGGTGTAGAAGACCATCGTGACCAGCAGCGGGTACTGCCCGCGGAGGGTGTTGCGCCTGGGGAAGGTGGCCATCGCGCGGTCGTGGGCCACCACCACGCCGAGGACGTGGCCGGTGACGATCGAGCAGACCTGCACCACCGCGATCGCGGTGGTCGACACCAGCAGCAGGTTGATCTTCCAGTCGGCGGTGCCGAACAGGTCCCAGCCCCGGTCGAACGGGTCGGAGGCCAGGATGTAGCCGGCCTGGCCCTGGAACAGGAACAGCGAGAAGTAGTGGGCGATGGTGTAGCCGATCAGGATGGGGACCAGGGAGTGCACGAAGCGCCGGTCGAGCCGCTCGCCGGCGTCGCCGCGTCGGCGGAAGCGCTGGCTGGCCCTGGTCGCCACCTCGAAGGTGACCGCCACCACCGCGATCATCGCCAGCAGGCCGACGGTGCCGAGCAGCGCGTTCTGCAGCGGGCCGGCGTCGATGATCAGGTTGTTCCACCCCTGGGTGCGGCTCAGCCCGTCGAAGGCGGTGGAGCCCAGCAGCACGCAGACGACCGCGACCAGGCCGGGCTCCGCCTTCAGGCCGGCGAGGCCGGCCAGCGGGTTGCGCAGCACCAGGCGGCCGTCGTCGCGCCGGCCGAACGGCGACAGCGAGCCGAGCAGGCTGGAGTAGACCTCGAAGGGGTCGCCGCGGGCGTACCAGTCCTGCCCGTAGAGGAACCCGGCCCACAGCTGCACCGTCCCGTAGAGGATGAAGAAGACCAGCAGGGTGAACGGCTCGTCGCGGTACAGGTACACCAGCTCCAGCCAGGCGAACACCGCCAGCCCCGCGGCCGCCGGCCAGTAGCCGAGCCACGGGGGCATCGGCCGGGGCTCGGGGTCGCGAGCCAGGCGGGCCAGCCCGGCCGACACGGTGCGCAGGGAGTTGAGCAGCCGCCACACCGGCCCCAACAGGATGGAGGCCGGCACCAGCCCCACCCAGAACCACACGTACACCCAGGTCGGCGCCGGGTTGACCGCCGACGAGTTGGGGCCGAGGGCGGCCACGACCACGGTGGCGCCGGCCAGCAGCAGCCCGAGGACGCGCAGTCCCACCCGGGTGGCGCGGGCGTCCACCAGCCGCTGCAGCCAGGCGGGCAGCGGCCGGCCGGCGCCCGCCGCCCCCGCTTCCAGCCGCGGGGTCTTCCAGAAGGTGATCAGCACCACGAACGAGACCACCAGTGCCGTGACCGCCCCGTACTGGGCCAGCCACAGCGGCACCGGCAGGTCGCTGCGCCCCCCGATGCCGTGGGCGAGGATCGGCGCCACGGTCACTGGACCTGCAGGTCGATCAGCTTGCGATGGGCCTCCTCCAGCTCCACCTCGAAGCTGCCGGGCACGTCGGCGGTGAACTCGATGACGGCGGGCCCGCCGGGCGCCACGTCCTTCTTGAGGTCGTAGCCGTGAACGTGGACCTCGTCGGCGACGTCGCTCTGGACCCGGATGCGGACCTTCTCCCCGGTGGCGACCGTGACCCGCCGCTCGGCGGTCTCGACCTGGTCGCCGGTCACCTTGATCTCGATCAGCTTGCCGGAGAACCCGGCGGTGCTGGTCGTGGCCTCGCTGGTCGAGGTCGCCGAGCTGGTCGCGGTGGTGGCGGCGGCCGTGGTGGCGGCGGCCTGCCCGTCGCCGTCGTCGGAGCCGCAGCCGGCCAGCAGGAAGCAGATCAGCACCGCACCAGCAAGCACCTGGCGTGGGCGCGCCATCCAGTCCTCCTATCCGGTGATCGGTCTTGGCGGGGGGTGTGGACCCGAACCGCCCGTCGGTTGCCCGCCAGGCACGTGGGCGGCCGGCGGTCCCGGCCGTCTGGGTGCTGGACGGGTGAGCGCCAGCCCCAGCACGCCGGCCAGCAGCGGCAGGTGGGCCGCCTCGGCGGCCAGCTGGCTGCGGCCGGCCAGCAGGTCGGTGGCGGAGCCGGCCAGGATGACCACGGCCACGGTCAGGGCGACCCACAGCAGGCCGCCGGCATGCTGGCGGGGACGCCAGGCGGCCAGGGCGAAGCCGACCGCCAGCGCCGCCTCGAACCCCGCCAGCTCCCGGCCGGCGTGGGCGCCGATGCTGGGCGACAGCGTCGGCACCCCGGCCAGCCGGGACGCCGCCAGCAGCACGCCCGTGACCGCCGCCGCGGCCAGCAGCGACCGCCCGACCGCCGCCCGCAGGCGGCGGCGTCCCGCGGCGCCGGTCCGCCAGGCGGCCAGCGCCGGGCCGACCAGATCGAGCCGTGCCGCCGGCCGCAGCCGCAGCCGCCCGGTCAGCCCGTCGAGCGCCCGCGCCCACGCCGCGCAGGCCTCGCACGTCTCCACGTGGCGAGCGGCCCGCTCGTCGTGGAAGGCCTCACCGTCCCGATGGGCCGACAGCCATTCGCGCGCCGAACGGCAGCCGACCGGATGCTCACCCGTCGACATCGGCATCCTCCCCAAGCTCCTGCTGACTGCTGTCATGGGTCCAGGCGGCGACCAGCCGCGCTCGGGCGCGGAACACCCGCGAGCGGACCGTGCCGACCGGGCAGCCCGTCACGCTGGCCGCCTCGGCGTACGAGAGGCCGAGGACCTGCGTGAGCACGAACGCCTGGCGCAGCTCGGCCGGCAGCTGTTCGACCAGCAGCTGCGCCTCGACCGCCGGGCCGGGGACCGGCTGGTCAAGGGGCCGGTGGCCGGCCGGCCCTGGCGCCCGACGCGCCCGCCGGACCACCTCGCCGCAGGCGCGCCTGGCCAGGGTGAGGAACCACACCCGCACCGGCGCCTCGCCGCGGAAGCCCCGGATCGCCCGTACCGAGCGCAGGAACGTCTCCTGGGCGGCCTCGGCGGCCAGCTCCCCGTCCCCGACCAGCGCATAGCAGTAGCGCCAGACGTCGTCCTGCAACGCCCGGCAGACGGCCTCGAACGCCTGACCGTCGCCCTTGGCGGCCCTGCGCGCCGCGGTCTCCAAGCTCGTCATCGACGATCCCCGCCTGCCCCGCCCGCTGAAGCGCCCACCCGAAGAGTGCGGCGGAGCGCCGCGAAAGTTCCCAGGGTCGGGCGCAGCCTACCAGGCGGTTCACCCCGGCGTGACGATCGCGACCTCGAGGGTGCGCGGGCCGTGGACCCCCTCGACCCGGTTCAGCACGATCGTGCCGGTGTCGGCGACCGCGAGCGCGCAGCCGCTGTAGTGCATCTGCCCGCAGCAGGTCTGCTCCCCCGGGAACTCCACCCGGTGCCCGAGACGCTCGAGCAGGGTCACGACCGCCTTCCCGGTCTGGGGAACAGCGTGTCGTTGAAACAGGTGATGAACAGGGCGATGCGTACCCCGGCACTGTACGGTTTCGTCTCCAGCGCTGCTATCCGGAGGCCGAGGTGAACGACCTGTTCTCGGTGCAGGGGAAGACCGCCGTCGTCACCGGCGGGAGCCGTGGCATCGGGCTGATGATCGCCCGCGGCTACGTCGAGGGTGGCGCGCGGGTCTACATCAGCTCCCGCAAGGCCGACGCCTGCGAGCAGGCCGCCGCGGAGCTGTCGCGCGCCGGCGAGTGCCTGGCGCTGCCCGCCGACCTCTCCAGCGAGCAGGAGTGCCTGCGCCTGGCCGGGGAGCTGGGCGAGCGCGAGCAGCGCGTCCACGTGCTGGTCAACAACGCCGGCGCCACCTGGGGCGCGCCGCTGGAGGAGTATCCGGCCGCCGCCTGGGACAAGCTGCTCGACCTGAACCTCAAGGCGCCGTTCTTCCTCACCAGGGCGCTGCTGCCGCTGCTGCGGGCGGCGGCCACCGCCGACGACCCGGCCAGGGTGATCAACGTCGGGTCGATCGACGGGCTGCGGGTGCCGCCGCTGCCGACCTACGCGTACTCGGCGAGCAAGGCGGGCGTGCACCACCTGACCAGGGTGCTGGCGCGCGAGCTCGGCCCGCAGGGTGTCACGGTGAACGCGATCGCCCCCGGCCCGTTCGAGTCGAAGATGATGGCGCGGACGCTGCGGGAGTTCGGCGAGGCGATCGTCGCCGCCGCGCCGTTGGGACGCATCGGCCGGCCGGACGACGTCGCCGGCGCGGCGCTGTACCTGGCCGGCCGTGCCGGCGCCTACGTCACCGGCGCGGTCATCCCGGTCGACGGCGGCATCTCCACGACCCTCTGAGCGACGTCACTCCTGCTCGTCCGCTGGCTGCAGGGGTGAGCCGACCCACGGGTCGTAGTCGACCTCGAGGGCCTCCTGGGGCGGGCGCTGCCCCTCCGGGACGTTGCGGAGGTTCAGCCGGATCCGGGTCCAGAGGCTGCTGCGTCCCCGCATGGAGTCCACCAGCACGTCGGCAGGGCCGAGCAGCGGCCAGACGTCGGGGTGCCGCGCCTTCCAGCGCTCCAGCCCCTCCAGCGCCTCGGCCTGCGTGGCCGCCCTGGCGACCTCGATCAGCGGCATGGTGGTGCGCCGGCGCCCCGTCGGCCCGCTGGTCTTGCCCGGCGCCGGAGGCGGGACGATGCCGGCCCGCTCCGGCGGCCCCGCGTCGGTCCGCCGCTTGGACGGCTGGGCCCGGTGCGGCTCGCCGGCCTGCTTGACGAAATGGGGCGGCCACGGGGCGTCCGCGAACCCGGCTGCCTCGTGCTGCGCCGAGAGCTCCAGCAGCGGCTCGAGCGAGCCGGCGGTCCCGTCGATCCCCTCCGAGGGGTCGCCGTCACTGGCGAACCGCGCCGGGGCGGTGTCGATGGTGAACGCCTCCGGCTGGCAGTCGGCCACCTCCTCCCACCGCAGCGGCATGGACACGCGCGCGTCCGGGGTGGGACGGACCGAGTAGGCCGAGGCGACCGTCCGGTCCTTGGCGTTCTGGTTGTAGTCGAGGAAGACGCCGTGGCGTTCCTCCTTCCACCACTTGCTGGTGGCCAGGTCGGGCGCCCGCCGCTCGACCTCGCGGGCGAGCGCGATCGCGGCCCTGCGGACCTCGCCGAAGGTCCAGCGCCGCTCGATGCGGCTGTAGACGTGGAAGCCGCGCGAACCGGACGTCTTGGGCCATGCCTGCAGGCCGAAGTCCTCGAGGACCTCCCTGGCCACCAGGGCGACCTCCCGGATCTGCGACCATCCCACCCCGGGCACCGGGTCCAGGTCGACCCGGAGCTCGTCGGGATGGTCCAGGTCGTCGGCCCGCACCGGATGCGGGTTCAGGTCGATGCAGCCCAGGTTGACCACCCACGTGAGCTGGGCCGCGTCCCGGACGACGATCTCGTCGGCGGTCCGGCCGGAGGGGAAGCTCAGCTCGACCGTCTCGATCCACTCCGGCCGCGACTGGGGCGCGCGCTTCTGGAAGAACGCCTCGCCCTCCGCCCCGTTCACGAACCGCTTCAGGGCCATCGGCCGGCCCGCGACCCCGCGCAGGGCGCCCTCGGCCACCGCCAGGTAGTAGCGGACCAGGTCAAGCTTGGTGTGGCCGGTGCGCGGGAAGAAGACCTTGTCCGGGTTGGTGACGGTCAGCTCCCGGCCGGCAACCTCGAGGACCTGCTTGCGTGCAGGCATGGCACCACGATACGGCACGCCGGCCGGTCAGGCCCCCGGCGCCAGCGCGCGGACCTGCTCGGCGGCGTCCCCGCCGACGGGCAGCAGCCACAGCACCGGCGTGGTGACCCCGGCGTCGACATAGCGGCGCACCTGCTCCCGGCAGTGCTCCGGGGGGCCGTGCACCACCAGCTCGTCGACCAGGTCGTCGGGGATGGCGGCCAGCGCCGCCTTGCGGTCGCCGGCCGCCCACGCCCGCCACATCCCCTCCAGCCGCTCGCCCCGGCCGAGCCACTGGTGGAAGGCGCGGTAGACGGGCACCGTGAGGTAGGCCGCCAGCACCCTGCGACCGACCGCGCGTGCCCGCTCGGCGTCGGCGGTGGCCACCACCCCGATCCGCGCGACGATCTCCTTGCCGGGACCGGCACGGTGGACGTGCGGCACGACCGTGCGGACGTCGTCGGGGGAGAGCAGGTTGAGGACCGCCCCGTCGCTCTCGCGGCCCGCCAGCCGCAGCATCCCCGGGCGCAGCGCGGCGATCAGCAGGGTCGGCGGCTGCTCCGGGACCAGCTGCAGCCGGAAGCCGTCGACGGCGAAGGTCTCGTAGCGCTGGCTGATCCTGGCGCCGGTCAGGGCGGCGCGCAGGAACCGCGCCGTGTCGCGGACCCGCTGGTAGGGCGCGGTGAAGGCGCCGCCGTTCCAGCGCTCGACGATCACGTCGGAGGAGGTGCCGATCCCCAGCGTGACCCGGCCGGGCGCCGCGGCGGCCAAGGCGGCCGCGGACTGGGCCAGGGTCGCCGGCCCGCGGGTGAAGACCGGCACGATCGCGGTGCCCAGCCGCAGGTTCGGCGCCCACACGCTGGCCAGCGCCAGCGGGGTGAAGGCGTCGGCGCCATCGACCTCGGACGACCACACGTCGGTGTAGCCAAGGTCGGCCAGCTCGGCCACCAGGCCGCGCTGCTCGGGGAGCGGGGCCCCGTCGAACGGGATCGTGATGCCGTAGCGCTGCACGCGTCGATCCTCCTCTATCCGTAGCGGTCGGTCAGTTCCTCGCCGCTGAGGATAGACAGGCGCCAGCCGAGGTCGGGCAGCAGCGGGCCGGCCTGCCGGCCGCGCAGGCACCCCGACCATACGCCCCACCCGTAGGCCAGGTCGTCCAGCAGGCGCAACGCCGTCCAGGCCAGCGGGTCGACGGGCGGCCGCAGCTTGCGCCAGTCCAGCGCCGGTGGCAGCAGCGCGGCGGCGGCCAGCGGCAGGCGCAGCCGCGGCAGCAGCGCCGCCGCCAGCAGCGACAGCGGCCACCAGCTGCGGGTGACGGCGTCGGCGACCACCCAGCCGGAGCGGACGGTGCCGCCGCCGGCCAGCGCCACGGCGGTGCCGACCGGGTCCGGCACCACCCCGCCGAGCTCGCGGGCCAGCAGCGCCACCGCCGTTGCGGTGATGCCGCCGGCGGAGAGCGGCCGGCCGAGCGCGGCGGCCGCCCAGGCGGCCGCGGTCCACGGCGAGATGGCCAGCGGCCGGGCCGCGCCGGGGTGGCGGCGCTCGAGCGGCGCCGCCGTGCGGCCGTAGTAGGCGCGCCGGGCGAGCCACGGTCCCGCGCGGGTGCGGTGCTCGTGCTCGACGCTGCCGGCCGGTTCGTAGCGGACGTGCCAGCCGTCGCGGACCAGGCGCCACACCAGGTCGACGTCCTCGCCGCCGGTCAGGGTGGTGTCGAACCCGGCGCCGAGGGCGGAGGCGCGCGCGACCAGGGCGGCGCCCGGCAGGAACGGCACCCGGCCGCCCGGCCGGACCGACGCGGGCGCCGGCCCCCGGTCCATCGGCGAACGGCACCGCTCGTAGCCGGCCACCGAGGCAGCGAAGGCCTTGCCGGCCCCCTCCTGGCGGGCGACGATCCTCGGCGCCACCACTGCGACGTGCGGGTCGGCCAGGTGCGGCAGGGTGCTGCGCAGCCAGCCGGGGCGGGGGACGCAGTCGGAGTCCACGAAGGCGACCACCGGCGTGCCGGCTGCGGCGGCCCCGTCGTTGCGTGCCGCGGCCGCGCCGCCCCTGCTCGTCCGGCGCAGCAGCCGCGCGCCCGCCCGTCCGGCGACCCGGGCGGTGCGGCCCGGATCATGTGAGGCGTCGTCGACCACCACCACCTCGGCGACCTCCGCGGTGCCGGCCAGCGCGGTCAGCAGCCGTTGCAGCTGCTCGGGACGGTCGCGGACCGGCACCACCGCGGTGACGGCAAGGCCGGGGTCGCGCGCGGGCGGGACCGGCTGCGCCAGGTTGGTGGCGACCAGGGCGCGGGCCAGACGGCCCCGCTGCGGCTCCCGGCCGGCCGGTTCGCCCCGCCGCCAGGCCCGCACCGCGGCGGCGTGGTCCTCGCCGAGGCGGACGACCGCGAAGGGGTCACCGCCGAGCAGCACCGCCCCCTCGCCCTCCACGCGGGTCGCCGGGTCGATGGCGACACCGAAGTCGGCCGGGAGCGGTGCCGGCACGCTCACCTCGCGCGCGCAGGGCGCCGGCGCGCCCGTGGCTCCCTGACGCCGCCGGCGCCGGCGAACCCGGCGGCGAGCTGCCCGAGCGCCAGGTCGAGGTGCTCGGCCACGTCGGTGCCCTCGCACTGCACCCAGCGGCGGAAGGCCGCCAGCGCCGTGCCGAGGGCGGCGTAGGCGATCGCCTGGGGCATCAGGTCGTCAGGCGCCTGCCCCAGCCGCTCGGCGGCGAACTCGGCGACCACCGCCCGCCAGTCGGCGTAGCGGAGGTAGGAGTGGGACTGCAGCGTCGGGACGGTGGTGATCAGCTCGAGGCGGGTGCGGAACTCGGGGATCTCGGCGGCGTGGTAGTCGTTGGTGGCGATCACCGCCCGCCGCAGCGCCTCCAGCGGCGGCTCCTCCGGCGGCGAGGCGCGCAGGTGCTCCCGCATGCGATCCAGCAGCCCGTCGAAGTCGCCCCAGACGATGTCGTTCTTGGAGGGGAAGTAGCGGAACAGCGTCCGCCGCCCGATCCCCGCCGCCGCGGCGACGTCCTCCACGGTCGTCTGGTCGAAGCCCTTGCCGGCGAACAGCGCGACCGCGACCCGTTCGATGTCCCGGTGGGTGGTGCTCGGAGGGCGGCCGGGCGTCCGTCGCGCCGGCGTGTCGGTGGTCCGCATGCGCCCCTCCCTCTATGCGGCACTCGGTGTCATTATCGGGACCCTCCCTCGGGTCGGGCAAGGAACCCGCGCAGCAGCAGGTTGAGATCGTCGGCCCGCTCGACCGGCACCCAGTGCCCGCAGCCGCCGAAGACATGCAGCTGTGACCTCGGGATCAGCTGCACGAGCCGGTAGGCGGTCTGGAGCGGTACCACACGATCCTCGCGTCCGTGGACGATCAGGGTTCGGTGGGGGATGGCCCCGATTCGGGGTTCTGGGGTGGCGACGGCGTCGACCCAGCGCTGGTAGGGCGCCGGGAACAGCCGCGCGAAGGCCTCGTGGACGCCTGGCTCCACGCTCGCCCGGTATCGCATCTCGACCACCTCCTCGGTGACCAGCTCCCGGTTGTGGGCGAGCGTCTCGAGCAGGCCACGCATGGTGGCGATGCCTGGCCGGTAGCCCCAGACCGTCGTGAGGCCTTCGGTGACCGGGAAGGAGAGCCCCGCCGAACTGACAAGGACCAGGCCGTCGACCCGTTCGGGTCGCCGTGCGGCGAGCGCGATCGCCAGCGCCCCGCCGAGGCTGTAGCCAACCATCGACGCCCGCCGCACCTTGACCGCGTCGAGGAAGCCGACCAGATGGTCGAGCCACGCGGCCAGGTTGCAGGCGAGGCCAGGAGGTCGCTCGGTGAGACCGAAGCCGAGCAGGTCGGGGGCGAGCACCCGGTGGTCGGTGGCGAGCGCGGGGATGCACTGCCGCCAGGTGGCGTGGGCGCTCGCGCCGGGCCCGGAGCCATGGATGAGCACCACGGGAGCCCCGTCACCGGCGTCGTGGTAGTTCGTCGTGATCCCGGCGGCGTCGATCAGGTCGCCCGCCTCCGGGCGCTTCAAGCCGAGGGCGGGGGCCAGACGAAGTCGGGTGGGCGACGCGTCTTCGGCACCTGGATGCATTCCAGGATGAACCCCAGGTCGTCCTGGGTGTCGAAGTACGCGAAGGCCCCGTCCCCTTCAAGGCCGTAGCCGTGTCCGGACTGGAGCACCTCGTATCCCGCGGCCACCAGCTCGGCGGTCACCGCCTCCATGTCGGCGACCCGCGCCCCCAGGTGCTGGATCCCGTACCCATGGGCCGCGATCCATTCGCCGTACAGGCTCGGCGCCCCGTGGACCTGGACGAGCTCGACCTGGGGACTGTCGCCGGTGAGCGCGATCTCGATGCTGAACTCGGCGGGCTTGCCCCGGTAGGTGAAGTCCCGCACGTTCTCCGGGGTGAAGTGGAACCCGATCCAGGGCCCCAGGTTGAACGCCTGGCTGTAGAGGGCGAGCGCTCGTTGCAGGTCGGGGACCAGGATGCCCACCTGGAAGAGCCGTCCAGAGGGCAGGATCTCGAACATCAGCCGGCCACGCCGAGCTCCGCCCGAACGATCCTGGTGCCGTCCACGATCGAGCCGAGCTTGCGCTTGGCGACGATGTGCTTCATGCCCGTCAGGGTGCAGTCGGTGAACACGGCCACCCGCTCCGGAGGCACCACCCGCAGCACCTTGCGGATGCCGCCGGCGACGAACTCGGGGCTCTCCACCACGATGCTCTTCCCGTTGATCACCCCGACGCCGAAGGCCTTGTCCGAGGGGATGGTCGCGATCGCCTCGACGTCGGCGTCGTGGAAGCCGTGGCTCGCCATCTCGTACTGGATCATGTCGCAGTTGAGGTCCCACAGCCACGGGAACAGCTTGGCGCCGCGCAGCTCGGTCACCCCCGGCTGGCCCTCCTGCTGGCCGTAGCAGATGTGGATGATCTTGTAGGCGTCGACACCCTCGAAGGCGGCGTTGATCGCCTCGATCACCCAGTCGGCCGGGTCGAAGAAGGTGAGCACCTCCGCGAACTGCACCATCTCGACGCCCCTTGCCACCATGTCCTTCAGCTCCAGGTTCAGGGCACGGGCGAGGTCGAGCGACAGCGCCTTGAGGTCGCCGTAGTGCTGGTCGTCGATCAGGGCCGCCATGGTGGCCGGGCCGACGGCGGCCTGGACCTTGGCCGGCTTGTCGGTCTGCTCGAGGACGGCCTGGACGACCGGCTTGAAGATCGGCCGGACCCAGCCGATCGGGCCGACGCACGTGGGGCGGTACACGGGGACGTCCTGGAAGTGTCCGGCGAAGAGGTTGGGACCGTAGGGGCGGAACCCTTCGAGGCGGTCGAGGTAGAAGTGGAAGATCTCTGCCTGCTCGTAGTCGCCGTCGCTCTCGTAGTGCTGGCAGCCGTCGGTGACGACGTCGAGCCCGGCATCGGTCATGTCCTTGACGGCGAGGGCGACGGCATTGCGGTACAGCGTCCGCATCTCGAAGCTGGGGAACTCTGGGGCGTGGACGCCGGCAAGCGGGAAGACCTTCCCCCGCAGGAACATCGCCCTCGGGTACGACGCCACGATCGTGGTGGGCAGCAGCACATCCTCTCCGCGAACCTTCACCGGAGTGCCTCCTCTCGTCGCTCGCGCTCACCGTACGGAGGGATCCCGAGGCGGGCATCGGCTCCCGAAGACCAAATCCCACTGCCCTTGGTCCGGACGGGTCAGCCGTCGGGCTCAGAAGATGGTGCGATCGAGCTCGATGCCGTAGGCGCGGAGCTTCCGGTACAGCGTCGACCGGGAGATCCCGAGATCCCGGGCCGCGTGGAGCTTGTTGCCGTCCACCTGCCGCAGGGCGGCGAGGATCTGCTGGAGCTCGGTCTGCTCCAGCCGCGACAGGGGCCGACGAGCCGCCTGCAGGCGGATCTCGTCAGGGAGCTGGTCCAGGCCGATGCTGGCCTGGTGTCCCGAGCCCACCAGCGCGCGTACCAGGCTCTCCAGCTGGCGGACGTTTCCCGGCCACTCCAGCCGCAGGAGCGACTGCAGCGCCTCCGGGGTGAAGCGCGGCGGCGGGCGCCCGGCGGCGAACCGCCTGGCGAACTCGGCAGCCAGCACCGCGATGTCCTCCGGACGGTGCCGCAGTGGCGGCACCACGATGCGGGTGACGCCGATGCGGTCCAGCAGCGGCCGGGCCGTGGCGGGATCGGCGTCCCCGCCGGTGGCGGTGGCGAGGAGCCGAGGGCCGCCGCCTTCGGGGACGGCGTCCAGGAGCGAGCAGACGGTCGCCGCCGTGGCGCCGCTCAGCGTCTCGACGTGGCGCAGGAGCAGGCTTCCACCGGGCACACGCAACTGGTCTCGTAGGCGCTGGAGCCAGCGTGCGGCGCCGTCGACCTCGGCGAGGGCCGCGTCGAGGACGGTGAGCCCGCCGCGGACGCCGCTGCAGGCGTGGAGATACCGTGCCAGCAGGGTCTTCCCGGTGCCGGGCTCGCCGACGAGGGCGACCGGGAGCCTCGTCGACGCCAGTCGCCGGAGGCGCCGTTCCAGCTGCCTCCAGGTCGTGCTGCGGCCGGTGATGACCGGCTCGGCCGAGGGCCCGTTGGGGTTGGACGCCCTCGGCCGACGCTTCGCGACCGCCTCGAGCGAGTCGGGATCGAGCTCGATGACGACCCCGACCGTCCGCCCGTGCGACTCGACCGGCTTGCAGTTGGCCTGGATCTGGCGGCCGTCCGCCAGGGTGAGGATCACCGACCGCTGGGACTGCAGCGCCGCCGCCCGCGAGGCCTGCTCCCAGAGCACGATCTGGTCGGTGCCGTCCAGCAGCCGGGCGGCCGCCGCGTTGGCCATCATGAACTGCTCGCTGATCGAGATCACCGGCCGCACGGAAGGGCGCGCCTCACGCAGGAAGCTCCGAAGCAGGGCGCGTTCGCGTTCCGAAGCGTGCAGGAACAGCTCCTGCTCGATCTCCGAGGCGATCTCCATCGCCATCGGCAGCAGCAACCGGTTGGCTTCGGACGCCCGGCAGGCGATGTCGATGACCCCCTCGATCTGACGGGTCATCGGGTGGCGGATGGGCGCGCCGACGCACATGAAGGGCTGGAACTGCTCGGCGAAGTGCTCGGCGCCCACGATCTCGACCGGGCGGCCCACCTCCAGCGGCGTGCCCACCCCGTTGGTCCCGGCGAACTCCTCGTCGAACAGGAAGCCGGCGGCCACCGAGGCCCGCTCGAGCCTGCGGTTCAGGCTCCGGTCACCGGTCCAGCGCCCGAGCACGACGGCTCGCCGGTCCGCCAGGACGATGCTGGACCGGGTATCGGAGAGACGTTCGGACCAGCGCTCGAGGATCGGCCGTGCCGCCACGTAGAGCCGGTGCTCCTCCGATCGGGCGTCGGCGAAGAACGGGAGCAGGGGCCGTTCGGGATCCGCGCCGCAGAGCTCCGACCGTTGCCACGAGGCCAGGATGGGGGCACGGATGCCGTCGGGGAACCGGTCCCCGGCAAGGAACGCCTCCCGTGCAGCCCGGACAAGGGCGCCATGCGGCCGGCCACCCATCCTCGACCCCCAACGCTGGCCTGGCACGAGTATCGCCCGCTTCCGTCGTCCACGCCGTCCCACTTTGGCACACCGGGGCCAGGGGCGCCGGGCGAGCCGGCGAGACGAATCCCGCTGTCAGCTTCGTCTCGATGAGTGGATGTGCCGCGCCCCGGCCCGCTCATAGCATTCGGCTGTGTCCGCCCGCCTCGACCAACGGTCCGCACCGGAGCATAGGAGTCACGATGCATCAGGTGCTGCGCACCCCCGACGACCGCTTCGCCAACCTGCCGGACTTCCCGTTCGGCCCCAGCTATGCCGAGGTCGGCGACGGCGCCGGCGGCCCCTTGCGGATGCACTACCTCGACGTGGGCGCTCCCGACGCGGAGCCGGTGCTGCTGCTGCACGGGGAGCCCACCTGGTGCTTCGGCTGGCGCACGACGATCCCCGTGCTGCTGGAGGCCGGCCTGCGCGTGGTCGCGCCCGACCTGATCGGGTTCGGCCGGTCCGACAAGCCCGCGGCGGTGGCCGACTATACCTACGAGCGTCACGTCGGCTGGACGCGGGGGTTCCTCGACGCGATCGACCTGCGAGGGGCCACGGTGGTCGGGCAGGACTGGGGCGGCCTGATCGGGCTGCGGCTGGTGGCCGAGGACCCGGGCCGCTTCGAACGCGTGGTGGTCAGCAACCACGGCCTGCCGACCGGCGACAGGCCGATGCCGCCGGCGTTCATGGACTGGCTGCGCTATTCGCAGGAGGTCCCGGAGCTCCCCGTCGGCGAGATCGTGCGCCGCGGCTGCCTGCACGAACTGGCGCCGGCGGTGGTGGCGGCCTACGACGCTCCCTACCCGGACGAGCGCTACAAGGCAGGAGCCCGCGTCTTCCCGCTGCTGGTCCCCATCCGACCCGACGACCCGGCGGCCGAACCCAACCGGCGGGCCTGGGAGGCGCTCGCCGCCTGGAGGAAGCCGCTGCTGACGGCCTTCAGTGACAGCGATCCCATCACGGCCGGCGCCGACCGTCGCTTCCAGGAGGTCGTCCCTGGTGCCCGCGGGCAGCCGCACGCGACGATCGAACACGCCGGCCACAACCTCCAGGAGGACAGCGGGCCGGAGCTGGCCAAGGCCGTCGCCGACTTCATCGCCGCCACCCCGTCCCCATGACGGAGAGCGTCCGGTGCACACGCAGCGCAAGCTCCAGCTCGAAGCGCGCCTCGTGGTCGTCGAGCAGGTCGGAGCCGATCAGCTCCCGGATGATGCGCATCCGGTACTTGATCGTGGACGGGTGCAGGTGCATCGACGCCGCCGCGTGCAGTGGACTACCGCTGGCCGCCAGGTACGCCTGCAGCGTCTCGATCAGCTCGCCGCCGAACCGGGTGTCCTCGATCAGGGGCCCGAGGACCCGGCGGGCGAAGGCGGCCAGGTGCTCGGCGTTCCCCTGCTGGACGAACAGCTCGGACAGGCCGGTCTCCCCGTACACCGCCACGTCGGGGACCCGGATCACCTGCCCCGGGAGCTCCTGGAGAATGGCAAGCGCGCGGGCCTGCGCGTAGGAGCGACGGATCCCGGCGGCGCCGACGCCGACGGCCCCCACGCCGATCCGGCCGCCGCTGCGCGACCGGGCCAGCACCTTGCCGGCGGCCGCCGCCCAGTCCCGCTCCAGCCAGCCGTGCTGGTCGGGCAGGAGGCTGACATAGCCGTCCGGGCCGATCGCGACCAGCGGCTCGCCGTCCAGCTCGAGCCGCTGGATCGCCGACCGGATCGAACAGGCCCGCTCCTCCCGCTGCCATGCCCGCTCGAAGCGGGGCTCCGACAGCAGCGCGACCCGGTGAGGCCGGCCGAGCTCGCGGCGCAACCGGCGCCCCCAACGAACCAGCTCGTCCTCGGGGAAGCCGTTGGAGAACAGCACCGACAGCAGGAACACCGCCTCGGAGCCGGCCAGCTCCCCGGCCGCTCGCTGCTCGGCCTCGAGCGCCGCGCCGAGCAGGCGGCAGAGCGGACCCAACGCGATCTGCTGCTCGCCCGGTTCCACGGGCCGTTCGAGGCACAGCGCGCCCCGCAGACTCCCGTCCTCGTCGCGCAGGGGCAGGATGCCCTGGCCCGGATCGGCGAGCCGGCCGGCCACGCTTTCCTGCGCCTCCAGGAGCCATCGTCGCAGGACGGCGCGCGCCGGCAGCGCAACGCGGGAGCCGCGCACGAGCCGACCGTCGGCGCTCACCAGGGCGACCCGGCAGCCGAGCGAGGAGGCCATCAGGTCGAGCAGACCGTCGAAGTCGGCGTCGGCCAGCCGGGCGGCGCCATGGCTCAGCAGCTCCTGGCCGGCCTCGACCGTCCGAACCTGCCGCTCGAGCCGCGTTCGCCGCTCCACCTGCCGGGCGACCTCCTCGGCCTGGCCGATCCGTTCCAGGCAGCCGCCCACCACGGCGAGGAACGGCTCGACGCCGGCGCGCTGGTCGGCTTCGAGCCCCGCCGGGCTGCCGACGGCCATGATCGCGACGATCTGGCCGTTGGACCCGCGCACCGACAGGTACGCCGTGCTTGTGTCCCGCACGGCGCCCAGGTGCGCCACCTGGCGGCCCAGCTCCCGCCGGCGGGACTCGCCGAGCGGCCGGCCCAGCTCCTCGCCGACGACCACCCAGCCGTCGCTGCCTGGAAGGACACAGGCGACCAGCGGCGCATCGGTGAGGAACCTGAGCAGGCCGGCCGCCAGCTCCGCTAGGCGCAGCTGGTTCCGGACCGCGCTCAGGAGGGCGGTGGCCAGGGGGAGGTGGCTCCACCGCCAGGTGGCGGACTCGCCACGCTCGCGGCCCGAGGACAGCGGATTGGCCGCCGCCTGGGCGTTGATGAGCAGCTCGGTGTGCGCCGCGAGCACCTCGCCGATCCGCTCCGCCGGGAAGGCCTCCAGGTCGTAGAGGCACAAGGCGGCGATCCCGTGGCGCCGCACGTACTCGTCGAGCTGCACGGCGCAGCGGAGCGGCTCCCGTTCGGGGTCCCGCCCGCCGGCCCAGCGCCGCTCCCCGACGATGTGCGTCAGGGGATGGCCCTGCCGGCCCATCCGGCTCCTGAGGTCATCCCAGAACGCCGTCGTCGAGGACGGGGACGCGCCGGGCCCTTGGTGCGGCATCGGCGAGGCGATCATCAGCCGCCCCTCGGAGACCGCCTTCCGGGCGGGGACGCCGAGCTCGCCGAGCGCGGCGATCATCCCGTCCCGCTGGTGTGGATCGAGCATCACGCCACAGCCGGATCCCTGCTGCAGCGCCGATCCCACCCAGGAGGCGAGCAGGTGGTCGCGCCATGACGACCCCCAGTAGAAGCCACACGTGTGCCGGGAGGGCGGTCCCGACGCGGCGGCCTGCAGTGACGTCGGGAACGACGGGTTGACGACGGTCATCGTGCCTCCTATCCCGGTCGTCCGACCCTAGCCCGCGCACGAAGGGCGCGGCTGTCCGAAGACGGGACACCGTGGCGACCGGTGGTGCCGACGCCCGCCCGGACCAACGGGGAGGCCAACTTCGTCTCGGCGGGAGCATGTGCCCGGGTGGACCGTCCCATACGATCGGCCGGCGTCGTGACCAGAGGAGGAGCCATGGGCAGGTTCGACGGCAAGGTCGTCTTCGTCACCGGTGGCGCCAGAGGCCAGGGCCGCCAGCATGCGCTGGCGTTCGCCGAGGAAGGCGCCGACATCGCCTTCTGCGACATCGCCTCGCAGGTCGAGACGGTCCCCTACAAGATGAGCACCGAGGACCAGCTCGAGGAGACGGTCCGGCTGGTGGAGGACCTCGACCGCCGGTGCGTTGGCTTGAAGGCCGACTGTCGCGACACCCGGCAGGTCAACGAGGCCGTCGAGACGGCCGTCGCGGAGCTGGGCCGAATCGACGTGCTGCTCGCCAATCACGGGATCCTGTCCCTCGGCCCCGTCGTCGAGATGAGCGACGAGCAGTGGAACGACGTGCTCGACACCGACCTGACCGGTGTGTTCAAGGCGATGCGGGCCGTCCTGCCGCACATGCTCCGCCAGAACTCCGGGCGGATCGTGGCGACGGCGTCGATGGCCGGCCGCACCGGGCTGCCGACGGTGGCGCACTACTGCGCGGCCAAGTGGGGCGTGATCGGGCTGGTCAAGTCGGTCGCCCGTGAGGTGGCCGCCAACGGCATCACGGTCAACTGCGTCTGCCCAACCAACGTGGACACCGACATGATCCACAACGACGCCTTCTACGCGCTGTTCGCACCGGGCACCGAGCACCCGACCCGGGAGCAGGCCGCCCCCGGCTTCCAGTCCCTCAACGCGATCCCGGTCCCGTGGATCGAAGCCAAGGACATCTCCAACGCCATGCTGTTCCTGGCTTCGGAGGAGGCTCGCTACATCACCGGCGAGGCGCTGCACGTCTCGGCCGGGTGGAACGCCTTCAACGCCGCCTGAGGCTGGCAGACAAGGCTTCCCATTTGGCACTCGGTGTCATTATCATGGTCTCTCGACGATGCAGTCCGGTGCCACCGCCGGCGACGCCAGGGAGGCTCCCATGGCAGACGCGCAGCCGACCGCGACATCCGTCTCCGAGCCCGAGCCGCAGCCGGAGCGCGACCTGGTCGAGGAGGAGCTGCTCGTGGAGGAGGTATCGATCGACGGCATGTGCGGGGTCTACTGAGCGGGAGCCGGCGTGCCCCCGTCCGCGGCCCCTGACGGCGCAGGCTTCGACCTGGACCGTCCCTGGGCCGTCCACCCGCAGGTCGCGCTTCGTCCCGAGCGCTTCGGCGCGCTCGCCTACCACTTCGGGACGCGGCGGCTGTCGTTCCTGAAGAGCCGGACGCTGCTGGCCGTGGTCGAGGGGCTGGCGTCGCACCCGAGCGGGCGCGCCGCCTGCGTCGCCGCCGGCGTGCGCGACGCCGACCTGCCCGCCTACCGGCGGGCACTCGCGACCCTGGCCGCGTCCGGGCTGATCCGGCAGCGGAGCCGGCCATGACCATGACCGAGGCCCCGCCGGGCCGGCTCGCCGACCAGTTCCAGTTCGGGCTGGACGCCCCCATCTGCCTCACCTGGGAGCTCACCTACGCCTGCAACCTGGCCTGCGTCCACTGCCTCTCCAGCTCGGGCCGGCGCGATCCCGGTGAGCTGTCGACCGAGGAGTGCAGGGCGGTGATCGACGAGCTGGAGGCCATGCAGGTCTTCTACGTCAACATCGGCGGTGGCGAGCCGACCGTGCGGCCCGACTTCTGGGAGCTGGTCGACTACGCCACCGGCCACCACGTCGGGGTCAAGTTCTCGACCAACGGCGTCAAGCTGGGCCGCGCTGAGGCCGCCCGGCTGGCCGGCAGCGACTACGTCGACGTCCAGGTCTCCCTCGACGGCGCCACCGCCGAGGTCAACGACGCGGTCCGCGGGCCGGGGTCCTACGACACCGCGCTGCGGGCGATGGCGCACCTGGCCGAGGCCGGCTTCCGCGGCTTCAAGCTGTCGGTGGTGGTGACGCGGCACAACCTCACCCAACTGGACGCGTTCGAGGCGCTGGCCGACCGCTACGGCGCGCAGCTGCGGCTGACGCGGCTGCGCCCCTCCGGCCGCGGCGCCGACGTCTGGGACGAGCTGCACCCCACCGCCGAGCAGCAGCGCCTGCTGTACGACTGGCTGGCCGCCCGCGGCGAGCGGGTCCTGACCGGCGACTCGTTCTTCCACCTAAACGCGTTCGCGCATGACCAAGACCACGGGATCCCTGAGGGTGATCAGGCTGGACGTCACGGTCATGCACGAACGCGTTTACCCGGCTACGGCGAGCCGCTGCCGGGCCTGAACCTCTGCGGCGCCGGCCGGGTGGTCTGCCTGATCGACCCGGTCGGCGACGTCTACGCCTGCCCGTTCGCGATCCACCGGGCCTTCCTGGCCGGCAACCTCCGCCGCGACGGCGGCTTCGCCAGCGTCTGGCGCGACTCCGAGCTGTTCGCCGACCTGCGGCGCCCGCAGACCGGCGGCGCCTGCACCAGGTGCCAGTTCTTCGACGCCTGCCGTGGCGGCTGCATGGCCGCCAAGTTCTTCACCGGCCTGCCGCTGGACGGGCCTGACCCCGAGTGCGTCCGCGGCTTCGGCGAGGCGGCGCTGTCCGCCCGCGGGGACGCCGCCCCGCCACGACCGTCACCGGACCACTCCCACCGCCACGGCCGCGGCGGCGGACCGGTCCCGGTGACGATCGGCCGCCGCCCGCCTGACCAGAGCCTGATTGACCGGGGCACCCCCTCGGGGTTCCCCGGACCCCTCCGGGCCTGCGACCAGAGCCCGCTGGCGGGCTTCCAGCCGTCATGCCCAAGCTGACCGATCCCGTCGAGCTGGCCGGGCGGCCGGCGCCGTCGCGGGTGCTGTTCGGCCCGCACGAGACGAACCTGGGCAGCGGCCGCGCGCTCTCCGGCCGGCACGTCGCCTACTACGCGCGCCGCGCCGCCGGCGGCGCCGGGGTCCTGGTCACCGAGACCGCCTCGGTGCACCCGTCGGACTGGCCCTACGAGCGGGCGCCGCTGGCCGCCGACTGCCGGCCGGGCTGGGCGGCGGTCGCGGCGGCGTGCCGGCCCCACGGCACCCTGGTGCTCGCCGGGCTCGGCCACGCCGGCGGCCAGGGATCCAGCGCGTACTCGCAGGCGGCGCTGTGGGCGCCCTCGCGGGTGCCAGACGCCGCCACCCGCGAGCTGCCCGCCGAGATGGAGCGGCCGGAGATCGACGCGCTGGTCGCCGGCTTCGCCGACGCCGCCAGGCGCGCCGCGCTTGCGGGACTGGACGGCGTCGAGCTGGACGCCGGCGCCTGCTCGCTGCTGCGCCAGTTCCACTCCGGGCTGAGCAACCAGCGCGCCGACGGGTACGGCAGCGAGCGCCTGCGACTCACCAGGGAGGTGCTGGCCGCCACCCGCGAGGCGCTCGGCGCCGGCCGCATCCTGGCGCTGCGGCTCTCCTGCGACGAGCTGGCCCCCTGGGCAGGGGTAACACCAGACCAGGCCGCCGCGCAGGTGGCCGCCCTCGCCGACGCGCTCGACCTGCTGGTGGTGGTGCGCGGCGGGCCGTACTCGACCGCCGCCTACCGTCCGGACGGCCACACCCCGCCCGGCTTCAACCTCGAGCTGTGCCGGCGGATGCGGGAGGCGGCCGCCGGGCGCGTGCCGGTGGCGCTGCAGGGCAGCGTCGTCGACCCCGCCGACGCGCAGGCCGCGCTGGACGGCGGCGCCGCCGACCTGGTCGAGATGACCCGCGCGCAGATCGCCGAGCCGCGGCTGCTGGCGCTGCTGCGGGAGGGAACCCCCCAGCGGGCGCGCCCCTGCATCCTCTGCAACCAGGCCTGCCACGTCCGCGACAGCCGCAACCCGATCGTCAGCTGCGTCGGCGAGCCGCGCAGCGGCCACGAGACCGAGGACCCGCCCGTCGAGGGTGGCGACGCGGCCGCCCGCGAGGTGCTGGTCGTCGGCGGCGGGCCGGCCGGGCTGGAGTGCGCGCGGGTGCTCGCCGTCAGAGGCCACCGGGTGCGGCTGGCCGAGCGGGGCGAGCGTCTCGGCGGCGCCCTGCGGACCGCCGCGGTGGGCCCCGGCCGCGAACGGCTGGCCCTGCTGGCGGACTGGCTGGAGGCCGAATGCCGGCGCCTCGGCGTCCGGCTCGACCTCGGCACCGAGATCGGCACGGCGGAGCTGGACGCGGCCACGGCCGACGGCCAGGAGGTTGTCCTGGCGACCGGCTCCCGCCCCACCCCCGGCACCGTGGCCGGCCCGGGCGATCCGACCTCGGTGGTGGACGCGCTGGAGCTGCTGGCGTGGGGCACGGAGGGGCTGCCCGCAGGGGCGGAGGTGGTGGTCCACGACCCGGTCGGCGGACCGGTCGGCGTCGGGGTGGCCGAGTGGCTGGCGCAGCACGGCCACCGGGTCGCGCTGGTCACCCCCGACCAGGTGGCCGGCTCGCTGCTGTCGCGCACCGGCGACCTGGCCGACGCCAACGTCCGGCTGCAGCGGGCGGGGGTGCGGCGCGAGCTGAAGGCGCTGCTGCGCGAGGTCGGCGGGGGCCGCGCGCTGCTGGAGGACGTCTGGACCGGGGAGCGGCGCGAGATCGCCTGCGGCCTGCTGGTCGACTGCGGCCACCGGCTGCCGGAGGAGTCGCTCTACCTGGCCCGTCCGGGCACGCCGCGGGTGGGGGACTGCGTCGCGCCGCGCACCCTCTACGAGGCCGTGCTGGAAGGGCGGCGTCTGGCGCTCGACCTGGGGGCCAGAGCCCCAGGTGAGCGGTCCCCGCCCCGCGTCGGCGCGGGACGCTAGCCACCGACAAGGAGAGGAGCGGCACCATGGGCCGGGTCGACGGGAAGGTCGCCTTCATCACCGGAGCGGCACGCGGGCAGGGACGCAGCCACGCGCTGCGCCTCGCCGAGGAGGGCGCCGACATCATCGGCGTGGACATCTGCGGGCCGATCGACAACCTGCCATATCCCCCCGCAACCCCGGACGACCTCAAGGAGACCGTCCGGCAGGTCGAGGCGCTGGACCGCCGGATCGTCGCCGCGCAGGCCGACACCCGCGACCGCGCCGGCCTGCAGCGGGCGCTCGAGGAGGGGCTCGCCCAGCTCGGCCACCTCGACGTGGTGGTCGCCAACGCCGGCATCTGCATCCCTGCGGGTTGGGACCAGGTCACCCCGCAGGTCTGGCAGGACACCATCGACGTCAACCTCACCGGCGTCTGGAACACCGTCAGCCTGGCCGCCCCGCACCTGATCGCGCGCGGCGGCGGGTCGATCATCATCACCAGCTCGGCGGCCGGGCTGAAGGGCCTGCCCTTCCTGGCCCCCTACGTCGCCAGCAAGCACGGCGTGGTCGGGATCATGCGCGCGCTCGCGCACGAGCTGGCCGAGCACAGCATCCGCGTCAACACCATCCACCCGACCGGCGTCGACACCCCGATGGGGCAGGGCATGGAGCACATGTTCGCCCTGATCAACTCCAAGCCGAAGCTGGCCCCGATGTTCACCAACAGCCTGCCGGTCGAGGTGACCCAGCCGGTCGACATCAGCAACGCCGTGCTGTTCCTGGCCTCCGACGAGTCGCGCTACGTCACCGCGCTGACCTTCACCGTCGACGCCGGCAACACCCAGTTCTGAAAGGAGCCAACCATGGCAGGTCGGGTCGAGGGCAAGGTCGCGTTCGTCACCGGCGCGGCCCGGGGCCAGGGCCGCAGCCACGCGCTGCGGCTGGCCCAGGAGGGCGCCGACATCATCGCGGTCGACATCGGCAAGCAGATCGACAGCGTGCCGATGCCGATGGCCACCCCGGACGACCTCAACGAGACCGTCCGCCAGGTCGAGGAGCTCGACCGCCGGATCGTCGCCACCCAGGCGGACGTGCGGGACTACGCGGGGCTGAAGCAGGCGCTCGACGACGGGGTCGCGCAGCTCGGACGGCTGGACATCGTGGCCGCCAACGCCGGCATCGCGAGCTTCGGTCCCGCCGAGGAGCTGTCGGAGGAGGCCTGGCAGGACATGATCGACGTCAACCTCACCGGCGTCTGGCACACCTGCAAGGCCGCCATCCCGCACCTGAAGGCGGGCGGCCGCGGCGGGTCGATCATCCTCACCAGCTCCGCCGCCGGGCTGAAGGGGTACGCCAACGTGAGCCACTACGTGTCGGCCAAGCACGGCGTCGTCGGGCTCATGCGGACGCTCGCCCAGGAGCTGGCGCCGCACATGATCCGGGTCAACAGCATCCACCCGACCCAGGTCGACACCCCGATGATCATGAACGAGACCGCCTTCCGGCTGTTCCTGCCGGACCGGGAGCACCCCACCGTGGAGGACTTCGCGCCGGTCTCCCAGATGATGAACGCGCTGCCGATCCCGTGGGTGGACCCGGTCGACATCAGCAACGCCGTGCTGTTCCTGGCCTCCGACGAGGCCCGCTACATCACCGGCGTGCCGCTGCCGGTCGACGCCGGCGCGCTGATCAAGTAGCTGGAGGAGCGATCATGGGAAAGATCGACACCGTCCCCTACCCGATGGCGACCCAGGACGACCTGGCGGAGACCACCAAGCAGGTCGAGGAGCTGGACCGCCGGATCGTCGCCGCGCAGGCCGACGTGCGCGACCGGGCGGCGCTGCAGGCGGCGTTCGACCAGGGCGTGGCCGCGCTCGGCGGCGTCGACATCGTGCTCGGCAACGCCGGCATCGCGCCGATGAGCGCGGCCGCCGACCCCGTCCAGGCGTTCCGCGACGTGATCCTGGAGCCGGTCGAGATCAGCAACGCGATCCTCTGGCTGGTCTCCGACGAGGCCCGCTACGTCACCGGGGTGACGCTCCCGGTGGACGCGGGCTTTCTGGTGAAGTAGGCGACGTGCCGGCCGCGTCGGTCCGCGACCGGGTCGCGTCCCACCTCGTCGGCCGCGGCCGCGAGCTGGATCTGCTGCTGTCCGCCGTC
>WNGB01009252.1_pt1 | contig 29840 bp, 33 predicted proteins | sample 5400681 | NCBI WGS metagenome assembly WNGB01 (sample SAMN13153367, study PRJNA577476) | soil metagenome | isolation source: 115 cm soil or saprolite under grassland replicate 2 | place: USA:California | collected 2016-06-15
GGCAACCCGATTTCAGCTGGCGGTGGCGGCGCGGAGCTTGAGGTCGACGACGGTCGGGGCGTCCTCGGCGGTGTACTTGTCGGTGGCGGCCATGACGGCCTCGACCTCGGCCTCGATCTGGTCGACGCGGCGGTGCACGGAGTCGACGAACTCGGCGTTCTCGACCACCCGGGCGTTGGTGATCCGGCTGTACTCCTGGGCGATCCGGGCGCGTTCCTCACCGTGGGCGGAGCGCTCCAGCATCAACTGGTGCTGGACCAGCAGCATGGTCACCAGACCGCCGAGCGCGGCGCCGACCGCGATCCCGCGGAGTATCCAGGGGCTGTGCGCGAAGAAGGCGAATCCGACGCCGACCACGACGACGACCGACAGCGCGTACGCGACGGCGAGGATGGTTGCTCTGGCCCGCCGACGGCTTCCTCTGTGCCCCATGGGGCTCGACCCTACGTTGTGTCGTCAGAGTTACCGGGCACGCGACACGCGCGTTCGAGGCGTAATCCTCCGAGCACAACGAGCAGTGCCACCACCGCTGATAACCCCGCGATGATGGTCCTGTTACGAGGACCTGATGCCTCGAGCGCGTCCACGAAGCGTAACCCGAACCCTGCGTACACACCCGCGCACAACGCGCCGACGAACGCGCTCGCCTTCGCGACCAGCAGCAGGAACACGGCACGCTGCGGCTCGACCCGCTCGCGTCGTACCTGGATCCGCTGGTAGGTGTTGCGCGCGGCAAGGAACAGCAGGCCGGCGAGGAACGCCCAGGCGACCGGCGTCAGCCAGGACACCGTGGGCGCGACGCCGCCACCGTTCTCGATCGCGGTGACGACGGTCCAGCCGACCGCCGCGCCGAGCACTGCCAGTGCGACCAGCAGCCGTCGTGAGATCGGCCGTACCCTGCCGGGCTCCTCGGGTTCTTCTGAGGCCACTACTGCAGCTCGATGGCGACGTCGTCGAGCCGCTTCACCCCGGCGGCGCCGATGGCGGCGAGCAGGTCGGCGACCCGGCCGTGGCCCGGCAGCTCGGCGTCCGGCTCGATGTCCAGCCACGGCGTGAGCACGAAGGCCCGCTCGTGGGCACGCGGGTGCGGCACGACCAGGTTCTCCGTCTCGATCGTCTTGGTGCCATAGGTGATCAGGTCGACGTCGAGCGGCCGCGGCGCGCCGCGCTCCGAACGCTCCCGGCCGAACGCCTGCTCGACCGCCTGGCAGCGCTCCATCAGGGTGTCGACCGACAGCGTGGTGTCGGCCAGCAGCACGACGTTGAGGAACTCCTCGGAGCCGCCCGGCGCGTTCACCGGCTCGGTCGCGTACACCGGCGAGACGCTGACGACCTTCACGTCCGGGGTGTCCTGCAACGCATCGACCGCGCCCTGCAGGTTGGCCTCCCGGTCGCCGAGGTTGCTCCCGAGCGAGAGGATGATCTGCCGGATCGGCTTCAGGCCGCCGCTCAGGGTGTCGGCGTCGATGACGTGGGGACTAGGGGTCTCGGTCACGGTGTGTCTCCGGATTCGGCGTCTTGAGCGTGGCGGCGTCGGTGGACGGTCAGAACTACATCGTCGAACGGCACGGGGATCGGTGCCGAGGGCTTGTGCACACTCACCGCGACCCCACTGACCCGCTGGTCGGCGAGGCACCGGGTCGCGATGCGTTCCGCGAGTGTTTCGAGCAGGTCGACCGGGTCGGACTCGATCTCGGCGTGGACCTGCTCCGCAATCCTGCCGTAGTCCACCGTGTCCGCCAACCGGTCGGACGTGGCGGCGGGCCGGATGTCGACCTCGAGCCGGACGTCGACGGTGAACTCCTGGCCGTGGGCGCGCTCGTGCTCGAACACGCCGTGCCGCCCGAAACCACGGATCCCGCGGATCTCGATCAGGTCGGCAGGCAGCACCGAACCGCTCACCCAGCCTCCTCGGTCTGACCCCCTGACGACAGTACCGGGGACGCGTGATGGATCCACAGCCGCCAGCCGGTCGATGTGTGCCGGAACACGTTCGTGGCCAGTGCCTTCCCGCCCGCGAACCCCTCCTCGGGCGCGCCCTGGCCGGACGACAGCACGTTCTCCGTGCACGTGACGTACGCGACGTCCGCGTCGACCCGCACCTCCACGTCGGTCAGGAAGAACTGGATGTACGGCGTGTTGGCGAACACCATCGCCCAGGCGCGCATCATCTCGGAGTAGCCGTTGATCGCGGGATTGCCCGGGTGGATGCAGACCGGGTCCGGCTGCGGCAGCCAGATCGCCGCCATCAGGTCGAGGTCGCCGGCCTCGAACGCGTTGTAGAACGCCTGGTTCGCGTTCAGCACGGCGGCCTTCGCGCTGTCAGTCATCGGCCGTCCAGCGGCGCGCCACCCGGACCGCGTCCACGCTCGGCGCCACCGCGTGCGCCCGGACGCACCAGACACCCGCCGCCGCGGCCAGGGCCGAGATCGCCGCGCTCGCGCCGTCCCGGCCGACCGCCGGCCGCGGCTCACCGGACGCGTCCGCGAGCAGCTTGCCCAGGAAGGCCTTCCGCGACGCGCCGATCAGCAGCGGCAGCCCCAGCGAGCCGAACTCGTCGAGCCGGCGCAGGATCTCCCAGTTGTGCTCGGCCGTCTTGGCGAACCCGAGCCCTGGGTCGAGGGCCACCCGGCCGAGGTCCACACCCGCCTTGTCGAGCGCCTCGACGCGCAGGCCCAGCTCGCGGACCACGTCCGCGACGACATCGTCGTACACCGCTCTGGTCTGCATGTCGGCGGAGTGGCCGCGCCAGTGCATGCAGATGTACGGTGCCCGGCGCTCGGCGATCAGCGCCAGCATCAGCGGGTCGCCGAGGCCGCCGGACACGTCGTTGACCGCGGTGGCGCCGGCGTCCAGAGCCTTCGCGGCGACATCAGGGCGCATCGTGTCGATGGACACCACCGCGCCGTCCGCGGCGAGGGCCTCGACGACCGGGAGCACCCGGCGCAGTTCCTCGGCCGGATCGGGTCGCTCGGCGCCGGGGCGGGTGGACTCGCCGCCGACGTCCAGGATGTCCGCGCCTTCGGCCAGCAGCTCGCGACCGTGCGCGATCGCGGCGGCCGGCTCGAACCACTCACCGCCGTCGGAGAACGAGTCCGGGGTGACGTTGACGACGCCCATCACAAGGCACCGGCCGGCGGACGGAAGGCCGTCGACGCGCGGCGTGGGCTGAGTCGGTGGGGCGGATCGCACGCGACCACCGTAGTGGTCCGCAGCGTTCCGCCCCACCTTGGCACTGGGCCCCATCCGCCACCGGCTCTCCAGCCGGCGGCTGCTACCCCAGCACCAATGAGGCGCCACTGGCGGTCGGCGCCTCACCGCACGTGGGTGAGCACGATCCGCAAAGCTGCTCTGGAGCGCGAGGGGCTGGAGCGGCATGAACTGCCGATGTGCTGGTGGTCATGCGTTCCTCCTCCCGGAAGCGCTGATCGAGCGCTGATTACGGAACGTGTTCACTTGAGCACGGTATGCCTACAGCCCGGTGGAGTGATCATGCTGCCGATGGGCCGAACTTTCAACCCCTGAAGGGAAATCGGGCCGATGAAGTCCGTGACGCGTCCATATCCTCTCCGTGATCCCGGCCGGCGAAACCCAATCAGCCGACGATCAGGCTCATCGCCTCGGCGCGGGTGACCGGGTCGCGGAGCTGGCCGCGGACCGCCGAGGTGATGGTCTTGGCGCCCGGCTTGCGAACGCCGCGCATGGTCATGCAGAGGTGCTCGCACTCGATCACCACGATCGCGCCACGAGGCTCGAGCAGCTCCATCAGCGAGTCGGCCACCTGGGTGGTCAGCCGCTCCTGGACCTGCGGGCGCTTGGCGTACACGTCGACCAGCCGGGCCAGCTTGGACAGGCCTGTGATCCGGCCGTCCTCACTCGGGACGTAACCGACGTGCGCGACGCCGGTGAACGGGACCAGGTGGTGTTCGCAGATCGACCACACCTCGATGTCCTTCACCAGGATCATCTCGTCGTGGCCGAGGTCGAAGGTGGTGGCCAGTGCCTTGGCCGGGTCCTGCCACAGCCCCGCGGTCATCTCGGCGTACGCGCGGGCGACCCGGGCCGGGGTGTCGAGCAGGCCCTCGCGGTCCGGGTCCTCGCCGATCGCGATCAGCAGCTCCCGGACCGCGGCCTCGGCGCGCTTGTGGTCGAACTTCTGCGTCGCCACGCAGTCAGCTCTCGCGGGGCGGCGTCGGCACACCGCCGCCGTACGACGGGCCGTGCGCGGCCTCGTCCGGACCGACCGCGCCACCGGGGATCACGTCGGAGAGCGAGCCGTTCTGGTCGCCGCGCGTGGGTAGCGGCATCACCGGCGGGAGCTCGGACGGCACCCGGCTCGGCGAGCCGGTCCAGGCCGGTCGCGGCGAGCGCTTGACGACCGGCTCGAACACCCGCGCCACGGCCGCCTTGTCCAGCGTCTCGTGCTCCAGCAGCTCCTCGACCAGGTGGTCCAGCACCGAGCGGTTCTCGACCAGGATGTCGAACGCCTCCTGGTGCGCGTTCAGGATCAGCTTGCCGACCTCCTCGTCGACCGCCGCCGCGATCTCCTCGGAGTAGTTGCGCTGCGAGCCCAGGTCACGGCCCAGGAAGGGCTCACCGGAGTCCTCGCCGAACTTGATCGCGCCCAGCCGCTCGGTCATGCCGTACTGGGTGACCATCGCGCGGGCCAGCGCGGTGGCCTTGTCGATGTCGTTGCTGGCGCCGGTGGTCGGGTCGTGGAAGACCATCTCCTCGGCCGCCCGGCCGCCCAGCATGTAGGCCAGCTTGTCGAGCATCTCCGACCGGGTGGTGGAGTACTTGTCCTCGTCCGGCAGCACCATCGTGTAGCCCAGCGCGCGGCCGCGCGGCAGGATGGTCACCTTGTGCACCGGGTCGGAGTGCGGCAGCGCCGCGGCGACCAGGGCGTGCCCGCCCTCGTGGTACGCGGTGAGCACCTTCTCCTTGTCGCTCATCAGCCGGCTACGACGCTGCGGCCCGGCGATGACGCGGTCGATCGCCTCGTCCAGCGCCTTGTTGTCGATCTGGTTGCGGTTGGTCCGGGCGGTGAGCAGCGCGGCCTCGTTCAGCACGTTGGCCAGGTCGGCGCCGGTGAAGCCCGGTGTACGGCGGGCGATCGCGGTCAGGTCCACGTCCACCGACATCGGCTTGCCGCGGGAGTGCACCTTGAGGATCTGCTCGCGTCCGGGCAGGTCCGGCGTGTCCACGGAGATCTGCCGGTCGAACCGGCCCGGCCGCAGCAGCGCCGGGTCCAGCACGTCCGGCCGGTTGGTGGCGGCGATCAGGATCACGCCGCCGCGCACGTCGAAGCCGTCCATCTCGACCAGCAGCTGGTTCAGCGTCTGCTCGCGCTCGTCGTGCCCGCCGCCGAGGCCCGCGCCACGGTGCCGGCCGACCGCGTCGATCTCGTCGATGAAGATGATCGCCGGCGCGTTCGCCTTCGCCTGCTCGAACAGGTCGCGCACCCGGGAGGCGCCGACGCCGACGAACATCTCGACGAAGTCCGAGCCGGAGATCGAGTAGAACGGCACGCCCGCCTCACCCGCGACCGCGCGGGCCAGCAGGGTCTTGCCGGTGCCGGGCTGGCCGTACAGCAGCACGCCCTTCGGGATCTTCGCCCCGACGGCCTGGAACTTCCCGGGTTCCTGCAGGAACTCCTTGATCTCGCCGAGCTCCTCGATCGCCTCGTCGACACCGGCGATGTCGGCGAACGTGGTCTTCGGGGTGTCCTTGCTGACCAGCTTCGCGCGCGACTTGGCGAAGCTCATCACCCGCGACCCGCCGCCCTGCATCGAGTTCATCAGGAAGATGAACACCACCGCGATCAGCAGGAACGGGATCAGCGTGGAGAACACCTGGCCGATGAAGCTCGGCTTCGGGTTCTCGACGTTGTACTTGTCGATCTTCTTCTCGGTGTACAGCTTCTGCAGGTCGGTTCCCAGCGAGGCACCCTGACCCTCGACCCAGTGCGCCCGGAGCTTGGTGCCGTCCGTCTTCTCGACCCGGATCTCCTGGTCGGGGTCGATCAGGGTGACCGACTTGACGTCGGTGCCGTCCTTGATCACCTGCACGACCTGGCCGGTGTCGACCGACTTGTAGCCGCTGGAGCTGGTCAGGAGCTGCCCGATCACCATCACGCCAAGGAACGCGACGAAGATCCAGAACAGCGGTCCGCGGAAGATGCGCTTCACGTCCATGATCGGGGCCGTGGCCCCGTCCCTCCTAGCTCAGCAGCCCGATTTGTGGGCTTGTGACGGTACACCGCCACCAGTGTCTCGTGTGGCGCAAACCCACCGACGCGGAGGGTGGGTAAGTCAGGCGTAGACGTGCGGAGCGAGCGTCGCCACGCTGCGCAGGTTGCGGTACTTCTCCGCGTAGTCCAGGCCGTAGCCGACGACGAACTCGTCCGGGATGTCGAACCCGACGTACCTCACCGGGACGGCCATCTTCAGCGCGTCCGGCTTGCGCAGCAGAGTGCAGATCTCGACCGACGCGGGCCTGCGGGACTGCAGGTTGCTGACCAGCCAGGTCAGCGTCAGGCCGGAGTCGATGATGTCCTCGACGATCAGCACGTGCCGGTTGGTGATGTCGGTGTCGAGGTCCTTCAGGATCCGCACCACACCCGAGGACTTCGTCCCGGACCCGTACGACGAGATCGCCATCCAGTCCATCTCGATGTGCCGGGTGAGGGTGCGGGCCAGGTCGGCCATCACCATCACGGCGCCCTTGAGCACGCCGACCACGAGCAGGTCCGTGCCCTCGTAGTCCCGCTCGATCTCCGCAGCCATCTCCGCGAGCCGGCCGGCGATCTGCTCCTCGGTGACGAGGGTCTCGGTCAGGTCCTTCTCGATGTCCGCGGCATCCACGCGACTCAGGGTACGTGCCGGTAGCGGGGCCCTTCGCCGTCAGGGGGTCAGATCGCGGCCGAGCACGATCATCCCTTCGCGGCGCAGCGCCCGGACCGACTGCGGCAGATCGACCCAGCGCTGCCCGCGCCAGTTCGTCACCAGCTCCTCGACGGCCGCGACGTGCCCCGCGGTCAGGTCCGTGGCCCGGCTGCCCGCGGCCAGCGCCGCCAGCCGCAGCACGCGCGTGCGCAAGGCCTGCGGCTCGCTCTCCAGCGCGGCGACGCTGCACTCGACCAGCTCGCCGTCGCGCCGCAGCGCGGTCTGGCTCAGGTCCGCGGCCAGCGCGTCGAGGGCGTCCGCGTCCGCGCGCAGCAGGCCGGCGGTACGAGCCAGCGCGGCCGCGACGCCCGGACCCAGCGCGTCCTCGAGAACCGGCAGCACCTCACGTCGTACCCGGACTCTGGTGTACGACGGGTCGTCGTTGTGCGGGTCCTCCCACGGGGTCAGCCCGGCCGCCTCGCAGGCCGCACGGGTGGTGGACCGGTCCAGCTGCAGCAGCGGCCGCCGCAGCCGCCCGGCGACCGGCGCCATCCCGGCCAGCGAGCGCGCCCCGGAGCCGCGGGCCAACCCGAGCAGCACCGTCTCGGCCTGGTCGTCGCGGGTGTGCCCGAGCAGTACGACGTCCGCGCCGAGCTCGTCGGCCTGCGCGTCGAGCGCGTCGTACCGGGCGGACCGCGCGGCCGCCTCCGGGCCACCCTCGGTGCCGACGTCCACGGGCACCAGCCGGACCGGATCGAGCCCGAACTCGCGGCACTGGTCCGCCGCCGCCCGCGCGACCTTGTCCGACTCAGGCTGCAGCCCGTGGTCGACGATCACCGCGCCGGCCCGCAGCCCGAGCCGCGGCGCGACGAACGCGGTCGCGGCCGCCAGCGCCAGCGAGTCGGCGCCACCCGAGCAGGCGACCAGCACGACCGCTTCGCGCGGCAGTTCCGCGAGCGAGCCGCGCACCGCCTCCCGGCACGCCGCGACCGCCGTCTCCAACCGCATCGGTCAGCCGTGGACGCGGGTGAGCCAGGCGTCCGGGTCGGTGATCTCGGACTTGGTGGGCAGCGCCTCGGGTCCGGACCAGACGGCGTTGAAGGTCTCCATGCCGGCCCGGTCGACGATGTGCCGGACGAAGCTCGCGCCGTCGGTGTACTGGCGCAGCTTGGCGTCCAGCCCGAGCAGCCGCTTCACCAGGTGGTCGAACGGGTTGCCGCCCTTGCGGCGTGCGTCGAACTTGGACCGGATGTACCCGACGGACGGGATCACGCTCGGCCCGACGCCGTCCATCACCACGTCCGCGTGCCCCTCGAGCAGCGACATCACACCGGTCAGCCGGTCCAGCACCGCGCGCTGCTCCGGCGACTGCAGCAGGTCGATCACCGAGAAGTCACCCTCGCCGCGCAGCGACCGCCCGAGCCGCTGCATCGCGTCGCGCAGCATCGTCACGTACGCCGACGGATCCACCTCGGTCTGGTCCAGGAACGTGCCGATCTCCGATCGCAGGTGATCGCGCAGCCACGGCACCGCGGTGAACTGCACCCGGTGCGTCTCCTCGTGCAGGCATACCCAGAACCGGAAGTCCCGCGGGTCGACCCTGAGCTCGTTCTCCACATGTACGACGTTGGGCGCGACCAGCAGCAGCCGGCCGGTCACGCTGGTGCCGCCGTCCGGCGGGTAGAACGGGTCGAACTGGCCGAGCACCTTGGTGGACAGGAAGGCCAACAGCGCGCCGGTCTCGACCGCCGTCACCCGCGACCCGACCGTCGTACCGAGGGCGCCGGCGCCGCTCTGCTGCTTCGCGGCGAGCTTGACCGCCAGCGGCCGCAGCACGGTCCGGAACCCGTCCGCGTTCGCCTGTACCCAGCCGGCCCGGTCCACGACCACCACCGGCGCGGTCGCCGAGGTGGCGTGCAGGCCGGTGAAGTCGCGCACGTGCTGCTCGGACTCGTTCGCGAACCGGCGCAGCTCGGCGACCACCCGCGCGGCCTGCTCGCGGGTCGTCTCCGGGCCCGGCCGCAGCAGCTTGCGCGCCGTCCGGGCCGCCAGCTCCCAGTCGACGATGTCCGCCGCGGGGCTGTCTTCCGCCGTACCGGCTTGCGCAGTCATGAAGCCAACGTAACCGCCGCTCGCAACGGACGCGCCCCGCAGCGGGTACAAACTCGTTCGGGGCGCCTGTCGATTCGGCCCGGACGTGATCGACGCGCTGGTGAGAGCCGGACCGACCGGCGTACCACCGACAGAGTTGGAGGCAGTGCGATGCGATTCATGACGATGGTGAAGGGACCGGAGGGCGTGCAGCCGCCGGCGGAGCTGTTCGCGGCGATCGCGAAGCTCGGCGAGGACGCGGCCGCGGCCGGCGTGGGAGTCGACACCGGCGGGCTGCTGCCGAGCGCCGTCGGGGCCGCGCGAATCCGTTCCAGCGGCGGCAAGCTGAGCTTCACCGACGGCCCGTTCACCGAGGCCAAGGAGCTGATCGGCGGCTACGCGTTCTTCACGGTGGAGAGCCGCGAGCAGGCGATGGAGTGGGCGACCCGTTTCATGGAGCTGCACCGCGACCTGTGGCCCGAGTGGGAGGGCGAGACCGAGATCCGCCAGGTGATGGAGTTCTAGGCGCAGCCGCAGGTTGCGAGTGCGGCGGCGGCGCGGTCGAGGGCGGCGCGCGCCGCCAGCGCCTTGTCCGGGGCGGCCCGGTCGGTGGCGAGGGCGAAGACGAGCAGGGTGCCGGTGCGGTCGCGGACGAGGCCGGCCAGCGAGTGCACGCTGGTCAGGGTGCCGGTCTTGGCGCGCACGTAGCCGGCGCCGGCCGCGGCGCCCGGCCCGGCGAACCGGTCGCTGAGGCTGCCGCTGAACGCGGCGACCGGCAGGTTCGCGGGTACGGCGCGCAGCTCGGGGTGGTCCTTCGATATCCCGGCCCGGACAGCCCCGGCGAGCAGCTGCAGCGGTACGGCGTTGGTGCGGGACAACCCGCTGCCGTCCTCGATCCGTGCTTTGCCAAGGGTCACGCCGAGTCGGGTGAGTGTGCTGCGCAGGCCTTTGATGCCGCCCGCGTACGAGCCGCCGTTGTGCGTGGCCAGACCGATGTGCCGCAGCAGCACCTCGGCGCCGTCGTTGTCGCTGACCAGGTTGACGTGCTCGGTGATCGCGGCCAGCGGCGCTGAACGGACCTGCGCGAGGGTCGCGGCACCGGGCTTCGCCTTGGTGAGCACCGGTGCGGCGCCGACGGCGATGCCGGCCAGCTTCAGCCGGGCGGCGAACGCGGTGGCGGCGACCAGCGCCGGGTGCTCGGCGCGCTTGGCCAGGCCGGGCTTCTCGCGGCCCTCGTCCACCCAGAGCGCGCTGGTCGGGCTGACGATGCCCTCGGTGGTGTACCTCGGCAGCCAGTGCTGGTTGACCGCGGGCCCGCTGAACAACGACGGGTCGAACCCGAGGGTGACCCGGCGAACGCCCCTGGCCTCGAGCGCCTTCGCCGTCGCCGTCGCCAGGTCCGCCAGCGTGGCCGGCTTCGGGTACCCGGGGCTGGCCGGCGGCCGGGCGGTGAGCAGCGGGTCGCCGCCGCCCACCAGCACGATCGATGATGCGGTCGCGCCGGACACCACCTTGGTGGTGAACCGGTGGTCCGGGCCGAGCGTGGCCAGCGCGGCGGTGGTGGTGAGCACCTTCATCGTCGACGCGGGGGTGAAGGTGCCGGCGGTGTTGAGTCCGTAGACGAGCTTGCCGCGCGCCACGTCGTACACGACGGCGCCCACGTGCGGGCCCAGCGACGGGTCCTTGAGCGCCGGCGCCAGCACCCGTCGTATGCCGGCAGCCGTCGGCATGACGCCCTTCGTGACCGCGGCGTTCAGCACCGGTGGCGCCTGGACCGCGGGCACGGCGCCGGGCCCGGAAGCGCGCGTGGCGGCAGGTTGCGGGACCGATGCGGCTCGGGTGGCCGCCCCGGACGGCACGGCGAGCACCGCGTACGCCAGCACCGTGACGAACGCCGCACTGGCCAAGCGCTGCACGAACCTTCTCCTGTCAATCCGCGGGTCGGAACCGTGACAGTATCGTCCGCATGGAGTTCGACGTCCTCATCGAGATCCCCAAGGGTTGCCGCAACAAGTACGAGGTCGACCACGAGACCGGCCGGCTGCGGCTGGACCGGACCTTGTTCACCTCGACGCAGTACCCGGCGGACTACGGGTTCATCGAGAACACCCTCGGCCTCGACAGCGACCCGCTGGACGCGCTCGTGCTGCTGCCCGAGCCGACGTTCCCCGGCTGCCTGATCAAGGCGCGCGCGATCGGCATGTTCCGGATGACCGACGAGAAGGGCGGGGACGACAAGGTGCTGTGCGTCCCGGCCGGAGATCCGCGCCAGGAGCACCTGCGCGACATCCACCACCTGCCGGAGTTCGACCGGCTGGAGATCCAGCACTTCTTCGAGGTCTACAAGGACCTCGAGCCGGGCAAGTCGGTCGAGGGCGCGACCTGGGTCGGCCGCGCCGCCGCCGAGGCGGAGATCAACGCATCGTTCGAGCGGCTGAAGGCTTCGAGGCACTAGCGCCACGGCGCACACTAGGTCCTGGCGGCCGCCAGGATCTTGCGCCAGACCTTCTTGTAGGCCTCCAGGCCGTCGTACGACAGCGGCCCCAGCGGCCCGGCCGTGATCGCGACCCGCTCGGGCACCGTGCCCCAGATCGGCACCCCGGCCTCGGTCCAGGTCTGCACGGTTTCCGCATAACTACGGGTGAAGGTCCGTGCCGAGCAGATCACCAGCCCGTACGGCGTTCCGTCCGGCACGAGCTCCAGCACCGACTCGACCCGGGGCGTCTCGACGCCGCCGATCCGGGTCGGGATGACGACCACCCGGGCGCGTTCGACGGCCTTGTTGAGCAGACGTTCGTGGGATGGCGGCATGTCGACGATCCCGGTGCTACCGGGCGGGATCTTGTCCAGCGCCTTGGTGAGCAGCCGTTCGGTCGGCGCCTCGGCGACCTCGACCCGGTCCAGGCGGTCGTCGGTGGAGTTCTCGATCCAGTCCGCCGCGCTGCCCTGCGGGTCGGCGTCGACCAGTGTCGCGGTACGGCGGTTCGACGAGGCCAGCGCGGAGAGGTAGACGGCGGTGGTCGTCTTGCCGACGCCACCCTTCAGTGCTGCGCTCACGATGATCATGAGGGCGACGGTATTCCGTCTCGGTCACCGTTCGATAACGGCCCGGCGTGGTGCGTCGGAACTGGATATCGGCCGGAAGTGTGCGAGCTAGTCCTGAAACGACCCCCGCCCGGGTGTCCCAGGGCCGCGCACTTCCGGCCGACTCTTGGGAAACGACTCTATTGAGCCTGGGTTACGGCCTGCCGAAGAAATCCGGATCGACCCAGTAGTAGATGCTGTTCATCCGCACGCTGGCGCCGGGGCGCGGAGCGTGGATCATCATCCCGTCGCCGACGTAGAGGCCGACGTGGAAGATCGTCGACGGGTCGTCCGGGTCGTCGGCCCAGAACACCAGGTCGCCGGGGCGCAGGTCGTCCGCGCCGATGTGCTCGATCTGCTCGTACTGCGCTGCCGAGTAGTGCGGCAGCGATACGCCACCGCGCTCCCATGCGCCCATGGTCAGCCCTGAGCAGTCCCACGAGTCCGGGCCGTCGGCACCCCACACGTACGGCTCGCCGAGCTGGGCGCGCGCGAACTCGATCGCCCGGCGGGCGCCAGTGCGGGTGCCCTCGGACGTGCCAGGGTCGCCGTTCTCCCGCTCGGCCTCGCGAGCGGCCTCCTCGGCGCGCCGGGCGGCCGCGTCGCGGGATCGCTGGTCACGTGCCTCGCGGGCCTCCTTCGCCGCCTGCTCGGCCCGCGCCGCGGCCTTGCGGGCCCGCTCGGCGCGCGCCTTCTCGGCTCGCTGCGCGGCCTCGTGCGCGGCCCTGGCGGCACGGGCGGCGGCCTCCGCGGCGGCCTTGGCGGCGGCCCGGCGACGCAGCTCCTCGGCCTTGCGCTTCGCCTCAGCGATGGCGCGCTGGCGGGCGAGCTCCTCGAGCCCCTTCTGCCGCTGTTCGGCGACCTGGTACGACACCTTCCGCAGCGTGGCGAGCTGGCCGATCAGCCGGCGCCGCTCGGCGCCCGATCCGGCGACCGCGGCGCGCTGCGCGGCCACGGCGGCCTCGGCACGCTTCTTGGCCGCCGCGGCCGCGGCGGCCGCCTTCTCCACCTCCGCCACCGCTTGCTCGGCCTGGATCTGGAAGGCGTTGGTCACGACCTGCGCGGCGGTGTAGCGCAGGTACGACCCCTGCATCGCGGTCGACACCGACTGCGCGGTGTTGGCCCGGTCGAGTAGCGACTGCGCACCGTCGGCGGTGAACAGCGGCCCGACCTGGGCCAGCCCGCCACCCGACTGGTACGACGCGACCGCGAACCGGCCGATCTGCCTGCCCTGCGCGGCGAGATCGGCCTTGGCCTTGGCCGCTCGCTGGGTGGCCAGCGCGGCGGCGGCTCGCACCTGCTGCAACCGGTAGACGGCGCCGTTGTACGCCTCGGCGGCACGGTCCGCGGCGCGGCCGAGCGCCTCCAGCCGGGCGGACTCGGCGGCCAGCCGCGCCTGGACGGCGGCGACCTGCGCTGCCTTGTCGCCGACGGCCTTCCGGGCCTGGTCGACCTGGGCCTGGGACGGGATCACGGGCGGCTTCGGGTCCGCCATAGCGGGTGCTGAGATCAGGGCGACCGACCCCGTCAGCGAGATCGAGAGCACTCCGGCGAGCAACGCTCGGCCGGCCTTTCGTGTGTTCGCGACACGGCTGCCTGGTGTCGCCCCCGTTGGCGTAGGCACGTCGGTTTCCTTCCGGCAGGCCACGAGTCCCTTCCCCAGGACTCGTGACGAAGACCCCTCTTCTCTTATCTCCCGTGACATTAGTGCTCTTCCGCCCCAATGGGAACACTTTTCACACAAATCCCATCGGTTCACAGGCGTGTCGACTTGACAAACTACACGCTTGTAATTCCCGGCCGCTCAACGAACGTCGAGTCGTGGATTTCGGTGCCTGGTAAACGCTTTCCCGCCGCAAGAATCCACGACTCGGCGAGAAGTCACCACAAAGCAGCCGGGGCGCGGGTCAGTTGCGGGAGATGGTGAGGTCGGCTGCGACGGGGAGGTGGTCGGAGGCGTCGGTGGCGAGGACCTCGGCGGACTGGGCGGTGACGCAGGCGGAGTGCAGGACGTAGTCGATCCGCTTGGTCGGGTTCTTCGCGTCGTACGTGTAACCAGGGCCGGTGCCGGCCTCCGTCCAGGTGTCGGCGAGGACCGCGGTGAGGGTGCGGATCTCGCGCGCCGGCGGGATCGCGTTCAGGTCGCCAACCAGGACGACGGGCACCGCGGAGTCGCCGAGTAGGGAGACGATGCGCTCGGCCTGCTGCTGACGTTCCGGGGTGTTGTTGCTGGTCAGGTGTGTCACGGCGACGTCGACCGGAACCGCGCGTACCTTGATCGACGCCTCGAGCAGACCGCGCTGCTCCTGGCCGCGGAACTTCGGCAGCAGCGTGTTGTGGCTGTGCGCGCGCTCCAGTGCCGGTCGACCTCCTGCAGGCCGATCACGTCCGCGCCGGAGTCCTCGATGACCCGCGCGATCCGCTCCAGGTCGAGCACGCGGTCGTCGCCGACGCCGTGGTGGATGTTGTACGTCAGCACCCGCAGCGGCCGGTCCGGCACGTCAGCCGATGCCGTCGCGGGGCTCAGCAGCGTCACCAGTACGGCGATAGCGGAGGCGAGCACGCAGGCAGGCAGGCGATAACGGGGTGCGGAGGTCATGCACCTCGTCCTACCCGGCCGCGGCGAACCTCAGCCGAACAGCGCGTGTCAGTTGACGGTCAGCCGCGCGGCCCGGCCCTGCGCACCCGAGGCCCAGCACGCGCCACGGGCACACTCGACGGAGTCGAAGGTGCCGGCGTCGAACTGCCGCCAGCTCATCCCACCGTCCTCGCTGACGTCGCTGCCGGACGGCCCGACCGCGACCACGGTGCGGTCCGTGCCCGGCAGGAACGCCGAGCCTGACCGGTACCCGCCCGGCGCCTGCCCGGCCGGCACCAGCGACCAGGTCCGGCCGCCGTCGCTGGTCCAGGAGGCGGCGTCGACGGCCACGTCCGGCGTCAGGAAGTCGCCGCCCACCGCGACGCCGTGCAGCGGGTCGCGGAACGCGAGCGAGAAGATCCCGGCCGCCGCACCGCTGGCCATCGGCGAGTCGGTGACGGTCCAGTGCACCCCGCCGTCGGTGCTGCGGAACACCCGCGGCCGGTCGCCGCCACCTGTCGCGAACCACGCCGTCCGCCCGGGCCCGGTCACCAGGCAGGTGCCGCTGGCCGCGAACGCGAACTCGCCCGGCAGCGCCGCCGGCGTCCCGGCGTTCGGCACAACGTCCCAGGAGCGGCCACCGTCGCCGGTGGCGAGGATCCGGAACTTCCCGCCGACCGGGTCGCTGAGCGCGAGCCCGCGCTTCGCGTCGAAGAAGTCGAGGCAGTCGTAGAACGCGTCCGGATCCGGGTTGCGGAACGCCTCCGCCCACGTCGTACCGCCGTCCGAGGTGCGGTAGACGCGGGACGCGTCGCCCTGGCCGATCGCCAGCACCACGGCGTTGTCGGCGTCGAACGCCTGCACGTCGCGGAACAGCAGGTCACCGGCGCCGGGCGGGCTGACGTTCCGCCAGGTCGCTCCGCCGTCGACGGTGCGCAGCACGGTGCCCGCGCTGCCGCCGAGCCAGGCGGTCCGGGCGTCGACGACACCGAGCCCGCGGAACCGCGCGGCGCTCCCGGTCGGCTTGAGATCCCACCCGTACGACGCACCGGGCGCGGCCGAGGCGGGAACGATCTGACTGGTCATCAGCAGCACTCCGGCAGTGAGAGCGGCACCGCGCAGCAGGTTCATGTCCGGAACCTAACGCAGCTTTCCGACAAAGTCTGCGGACCCTTGCGCGCCGCTGCATAAGGTGGCGGCATGACGCAGATCGGATACGCCGCCATGTGCGAGCAGTTCGCTCCGAAGGAGCTGCTGGACTTCACCGTCGGCGCCGAGCAGAACGGGTTCTCCGGCGCGATGGTCGCCGACCACTTCCAGCCGTGGGTGCCGCAGCAGGGCCAGGCGGCGTACGTGTGGAACGTGATGACCGCCATCGGCGAGCGGACGCAGGGTGACGTCGGGCCCGGTGTCACCTGCCCGTCGTTCCGGCAGCACCCGGCGGTGATCGCGCAGGCGTCGGCGACGCTGGAGGCGATGTACCCGGGCCGGCACTGGCTCGGTCTCGGCTCGGGTGAGGCGCTGAACGAGCACATCCTCGGCGAGTACTGGCCGGAGGCGCCGGAGCGGATCGCGATGATGTTCGAGGCGATCGAGATCATCCGCGGCCTGTTCGACTCGGGCCTGAAGAAGAAGGACGTCAAGTTCTCAGGCAGGTACTTCAAGCTGGAGTCGACGCGGCTGTGGACGATGCCGGACGCCCCGCCGCCGATCTACGTCGCCACCGCGGGCCCGATCACCGCGAAGAAGACCGGCAAGTTCTGCGACGGCATCATCACCGTCGGGGCGAACGCGGAGAAGATCCAGAAGGTGTTCGCCAAGTTCGACGAGGGCGCGCGCGAGGCCGGCAAGAACCCCGAGGAGATGCCGAAGCTGCTCCAGCTGCACCTGTCCTGGGCGCCGACGGACGAGGAGGCGCTGGCGAACGCGGTGACGGAGTGGCCCAACGGCGGGATGAAGTTCCCCAAGCAGGACATCAAGTCGCCGCTGGACTTCGAGCAGATGGCCAAGCTGGTCCGCCCGGAGGACTTCGAGGGCCGGATGCTGATCACCAGCGACCCGGACGAGCACCGCGCCGAGATCCAGCGGTACGTCGACATGGGCTTCGACCGCATCTACCTGCACAACGTCGGCCGCAACCAGGCCGAGTGGGCCAAGGTGTTCGGCGAGCAGGTGCTCCCGAAACTCACCCACTGACGCTCACGGACGGCGACCCGGCCGTGCCCTAGCGTGTACGGGATGGATGACACCACGGTGGACTCTGCCCTGGTCGAACGCGCACGGGACATCGCGCTCGAGGCCCACGCCGGGCAGACCGACAAGGCCGGCGCGCCGTACATCACGCACCCGGCGCGGGTCGCCGCGCGGCTCGCCGGCGATCCCGCGGCGGAGGTCGTCGGCTGGTTGCACGACGTGGTCGAGGACACCGGTGTGACGCTGGACGACCTGGCCGCGGAGTTCCCGGCCGGGATCGTCGCCGCGGTCGACGCGATCACCAAGCGGGACGGCGAGGACCGCGACGACTACTACCGCCGGGTCGCGGCGAATCCCCTTGCCCGCAAGGTGAAACACGCCGACCTCGACGACAACTCGTCCCCGGACCGGCTGGCGATGCTGGACCCGGAGACCCAGGACCGGCTGCGCGCGAAGTACGCCCACGCCCGCGAGGTGCTGGGCCCCTAGCGCAGGTGGTTCTCGATCCGCTCGACCTTGGCGGCGAGCTGGCCGGTGTGACCGGGGCGGATGTCGGCCTTGAGCACGAGGCCGACGCGCGGTGAGCTCGCGGCGACGACGTCGACGGCCTTCTTGACCACGGCCATCACCTCGTCCCACTCGCCCTCGATGTTGGTGAACATCGCGTTGGTCTCGTTCGGCAGGCCGGACTCGCGGACGACGCGGATCGCCGCGGCGACCGCCTCGCTGACTCCCCCGTCCTCGCCGGTGACGGCCGGGCTGATGCTGAAGGCCACGATCATGCGGCCCACTCTGCCACCCGCGCGCACGGCGGCCGGGGTGAGCCACCTCACGGCCCTGGCCCGTTCCGATATATAGCCTTCCTATGTACTCTCGCACGGGTGTGCACTGAAGACCTGACCGAGCTCGGTGTCGACGTGCTCGTCGCCGCGGCCCGGCTGACCCGGTTCGCCGGCCGGCACGTGACCGGCCTGCCGCCGGCGGCGATGCGGCTGCTGGGCCGGCTCGACGAGCTCGGCCCGAGCCGGATCGGCGACCTCGCCAAGGCGGACCGGTGCTCGCAGCCGACCATGTCCGCGCTCGTGCAGCGCCAGGAGGAGCAGGGCCTGGTCCGCCGCGACCCGGACCCGGACGACTCCCGCGCGAGTCTGATCAGCCTGACCCCGGCCGGCCGGCGCGAGCTCGACCGCGGCCGCCGCGACGCCGGCGAGGCACTCGCCCGACGACTCGGCCGGCTCGACGCCGGCGACCTGCGACGGCTGCGCGACGCCGTACCCGTGCTGCGCGCCGTCCTGACCCTTCCGGAGGAAGCACTCTCGTGACCAGCTCGTTCCGCAACCAGCCGAAGGCCGTCTGGGCCGTGGCGTTCGCCTGCGTGATCGCCTTCATGGGCATCGGGCTCGTGGACCCGATCCTGAAGCCGATCGCCGAGGAGCTGCACGCCACGCCCTCGCAGGTGTCGCTGCTGTTCACCAGCTACATGGCGGTGATGGGCGTCGCGATGCTGATCACCGGGGCGGTGTCCAGCCGGATCGGCGCCAAGCGCACACTGCTGGTCGGCCTGTTCGTGATCATCGTGTTCAGCGCGCTGGCCGGGATGTCGGACACGATCGGCGGGATCGTCGCGTTCCGGGCCGGCTGGGGTCTGGGCAACGCGCTGTTCATCGCGACCGCGCTCGCCACCATCGTGAACGCCGCCAGCGGATCGGTCGCGCAGGCGATCATCCTGTACGAGGCGGCGCTCGGCGTCGGCATCGCGGCCGGCCCGCTGGTCGGCGGCGAGCTCGGCTCGATCTCCTGGCGCGGCCCGTTCTTCGGCGTCGCGGTGCTGATGACGATCGCCCTCGGCGCGACCGCATTCTTGCTCCCGGCAACCAAGCCGGTGGCTCGGCGCAGCTCCCTCGCCGATCCGCTGAAGGCGCTGCGGCACCGGTCGCTGGCGACGATCGCGGTGACGGCGCTGTTCTACAACTTCGGGTTCTTCACGCTGCTCGCGTTCACGCCGTTCCCGCTGGCGATGTCGGCGCGGCAGATCGGGCTGATCTTCTTCGGCTGGGGGCTGTGCCTGGCGTTCACGTCGGTGCTGGTCGCGCCGGTGCTGCAGCGACGGTTCGGGACCCTGCCGACGGTGCTGGCGACGCTCGCGCTGTTCGCCGCCGACCTCGCGGTGATGGGCGTCTGGGCGCACCACAAGCCGGTGCTCGCGAGCGGTGTCGTGGTCGCCGGGCTGCTGCTGGGTGTGAACAACACGCTGATCACCGAGGCGGTGATGGGTGCGGCGCCGGTCGAGCGCGGCACCGCCTCGGCGGCGTACAGCTTCGTCCGGTTCTCCGGTGGCGCGGTGGCGCCGTGGCTGGCCGGGAAGCTCGGCGAAGAGGTGAACGTCCAGCTGCCGTTCTACGTCGGCGCGGGCGCGGTGGTGATCGCGATCGCGGTGCTCGCGAGCGGCCGCCGGGCGCTGGCTCACCTGCACGCGCCGGCGACCCACAGCGAGTCCGAAGCGGGTGTGCTCACGGCGGCCGACGCATGACCTCCCGGCCGCTAATGTCGCCTGTATGACCGACCTCACGCTCGACGCCCCGATCGTCGCAGTCACCGTCTACCCGGACCGAGCGCGGATCACCCGGCGCGGCCGGCTGGTGGTGCCGGCCGGTGACCAGACCGTGTACGTCGAGCCGCTGCCGCTCGGCCTGCAGGACGACTCCGTCCGGGTCTCCGGGCGCGGGCCCGCCACGGTGCTCGGGGTGGATGTGCTCACGCGGCACCAACCGGCGGCACCGGACGAGACGATCGCGGCGCTGGAGCAGGAGCGGCGCGATGTCGAGGCCGAACTCGCCCAGGTCCGGGACGCCGACGACGTCCAGAGCCGGCTCGACGCGTTCCTGGACCAGCTCGCCCGCCGGGCCGGCGGAAGCTACGCACGCGCGCTCGCCACGGGCGAGACGGATGCGGACACGCTGACCGGGTTCACCGATGCGCTGACCCGCCGGCTGGACGACGTACGCGGCCGCCGACGCGAGCTCGCACAGCGGAGGCGTGACATCGACGACCGGCTGGCGGCACTCGACCGCCGGCTCGGCGCGGTCTCGGAGCAGCGGGAACCGGATCGCCGGGTGGCGGCGGTGGCGCTCGCGGTCGAGTCCGAGGCCGAGGTGGAGATCGAGCTGTCGTACGTCGTCAGCAGGGCGGGCTGGGTGTCGTCGTACGACGTGCGGCTGACCGGGGAGCAGCTCACGCTGAACTGGTACGGACTGGTCCGGCAGCGCACGGGCGAGGACTGGCCGGAGTGCGAGCTGACGCTGTCCACCGCGCGGCCGGCCGGGGCGGCGCAGATCCCGGAACTCGACCCGTGGTTCCTCGATCGCCGCCGCGAGGCGGTCCCGCTGGCGGCCGCTCCGGGGATGGCGCCCTTCATGCCTCAGCGTGAGGCCGCGGGGACCAAGGCGTACAGCGTCGCCGCCGACATGGTGGAGGAGGACGTCGAGATGATGACCGCGGCCGCGTTCATGGACTCGGTGGCAGCCTTCGAGCACGGCATGGCGGCCGCGTCCTACACCCCGGCCCGCCCGGTCGCCGTACCCGCCGACGGCGCCGCGCACCGGGCGACGTTGGCGGCGTTCGACCTGGAGGTGTCACTGGACCACGTGACCGCGCCGGTCCGCTCGACCGACGTGCATCTGCGGGCGACGGTGACGAACTCGTCGAGCCACACGCTGCCGGCCGGCAAGGCGTCGGTGTTCCACGAGGCCGACTTCGTCGGGACCGCGGCGTTGCCCGTCTGGGCGCCCGGCGAGGAGGTCGAGCTGGCGCTGGGACTGGACGACCGGATCCGGGTCGAGCGCGAGCTGGTCCGCCGCACCGCGACCAAGGTCACGCTCGGCTCGACCCGCCGCCGCGAGGTCGAGTACGTCACCACGATCGCGAACCACACCCCGCGCGCCGCCAAGGTCACGGTGCTCGACCAGGTGCCGGTGTCGCGCGACCACGAGATCGCGGTCCGGACGCTGGTCGCCGATCCGGAGCCGGCGGAGTCGACCGATGTCGGCGAGCTGACCTGGAAGTTCCAGATCGAGTCCGGCGCCGAAGCGACGGTCCGGCTCGGCTTCCGGGTCGAGACCGGCAAGAACGTGGAGCTCGCCGGCTGGCGCGAGTAGACCGGCCTCGCACGGCGTCCACTTGAAGGGGTTGCTTAGGCTCGTGTGGTGACCGCTGGCTCTACGGCAATGCGACGGGCGCTGAAGCGCGCCGAGGACGGCAAGACTCTCGATCCGGCCGAGGCGGAGGTGCTGCTGGCCGCCACCGGCGAGGATCTCGGCCGGCTGTCGGCCGTGGCGGCCCGGATCCGCGACCAGGGCCTGGCGGACGCCGGGCGGGCCGGGATCGTGACGTACTCGAAGAAGGTGTTCATCCCGCTGACCCGGCTGTGCCGGGACCGGTGCCACTACTGCACGTTCGCGACCACGCCGGGCCGGGTCGAGTCGCCGTACCTGAGTCCGGACGAGGTGCTGGAGATCGCGCGGCGCGGGGCGGAGCTGGGCTGCAAGGAGGCGCTGTTCACGCTCGGCGACCGGCCGGAGGACCGCTGGGACGCGGCCGCGCGGTGGCTCGAGGAGGCCGGGTACGCGAGCACCCTCGACTACGTCCGCGCGATGGCGATCCGGGTGCTCGAGGAGACCGGGCTGCTGCCGCACCTGAACCCGGGCGTGATGTCCTGGCAGGACCTGCAGCGGCTGAAGCCGGTCGCGCCGAGCATGGGCATGATGCTCGAGACCACGTCCAAGCGCCTGTATGACGAGGTGGGCGGGGCGCACTACGGATCGCCCGACAAGGACCCGGCGGTGCGGCTGCGGGTGCTCGAGGACGCCGGCCGGTCGAACGTGCCGTTCACCAGCGGGCTGCTGATCGGGATCGGCGAGACCCTGGAGGAGCGGGCCGACTCGATCTTCGCGCTGCGCCGGATCGCCCGGCAGTACGGCGGGATCCAGGAGGTGATCATCCAGGGCTTCCGGACCAAGCCGGACACGGCGATGCGCAACGACGCCGACGTGCCGCTGGACGAGTGGCTGGCGGCGATCGCGGTGACCCGAGTGGTGCTCGGGCCGCGCGCCCGCGTGCAGGCGCCGCCGAACCTGGTCGACCTCGACGAGTGCCGGCTGCTGCTCGCGGCCGGTGTGGACGACTTCGGCGGGGTGTCGCCGCTGACCCCGGACCACGTGAACCCGGAGCGGCCGTGGCCGCACCTGGACGACCTCGCCAAAGTGACGGCGGATGCCGGATTCTCCTTGCGGGAAAGGCTCACCGCGCATCCGGAGTACCTGCGCGAGCCGTGGCTGGACCCGCGGCTGCGGCCGCACGTGGACGCGCTGGTCGATCCCGCGTCGGGTCTGGCTCGTGAGGACGCGCTGCCGGCCGGGCTGCCGTGGCAGGAGCCGGACGGCGGCTGGCAGAACGCCGGCCGTACCGACCTGCACACCGCGATCGACACCGAGGGCAGGCTGACCGAGACCCGGTCCGACTTCGACGCCGCCTACGGCTCGTGGGACGAGCTGCGCTCGGAGGTCGCGGGCCGGTCCGCGCCGGAGCGCATCGACGGCGACGTCAAGGCCGCGCTGGCCGCGGCCGAACGCGACCCGGCCGGCCTGTCCGACCCCGAGGCACTGACGCTGATCACCGCGACCGGACCGGCCCTCGACGAGCTGGTCCGCCTGGCCGATCAGTTGCGCAAGGCAACGGTCGGCGACGACGTCACCTATGTGGTGAACCGGAACATCAACTTCACCAACGTCTGCTACACCGGCTGCCGGTTCTGCGCGTTCGCGCAGCGTCGTACCGATGCGGACGCGTACTCGCTGTCGATGGACGAGGTGGCCGGCCGGGCGCACGAGGCCTGGGTGGTGGGCGCGACCGAGGTGTGCATGCAGGGCGGGATCCACCCGGACCTGCCGGGCACCGCGTACGCGGACCTGGTGCGCGCGGTGAAGGAGCGGGTGCCTGAGATGCACGTGCACGCCTTCTCGCCGATGGAGATCGTGAACGGCTCGGTGCGGACCGGGCTGTCGATCGAGGAGTTCCTGATCAGCGTCAAGGAGGCCGGGCTGGACAGCATTCCCGGCACCGCGGCGGAGATCCTGGACGACGATGTGCGCTGGATCCTCACCAAGGGGAAGTTGCCGACGGCAACCTGGATCGAGGTGATCAGCACCGCGCACAAGGTCGGGCTGCCGTCGTCCTCGACGATGATGTACGGCCACGTGGACGCGCCGCACCACTGGGTGCAGCACCTGCGCACGATCGCCGCTGTGCAGGACTCGACCGGCGGGTTCACCGAGTTCGTGCTGCTGCCGTTCGTGCACAACAACGCGCCGATCTACCTGGCCGGTGTGGCGCGCCCGGGCCCGACGTACGACGAGAACCGGGCCGTGCACGCGATGGCCCGGATCATGCTGCACGGCCGGATCGACAACATCCAGTGCTCGTGGGTGAAGCTCGGCGTTGACGGCTGCGTGGACGTGCTGAACGGCGGCGTGAACGACCTCGGCGGCACCCTGATGGAGGAGACCATCAGCCGGATGGCCGGCTCCCAGCACGGCTCGGCGAAGTCCGTTGAGGAGCTGATCGCCGTCGCCACCGCAGCCGGCCGCCCGGCGCGCCAGCGCACGACGACGTACGGCGAGGTCGCCGCGCGGCCGGTCGCGCACCTCGACCTGGCCTGACCGGGCGGCGCACACTGAACTTCAGGCTGGGTTCAGGTTCGCGACGCGAGGATGGTTCGTCATGCGGGCGCTGGTGGTGGAGGACGAACGGCGGCTCGCCGCCGGGCTGCGCAGCGGGCTGGAGGCGGAGGGGTTCGCCGTCGACGTCGCGCTGACCGGCACCGACGGCCTGTGGCTCGCACGCGAGAACCCGTACGACGTGCTGGTGCTGGACGTGATGCTGCCGGAGCTCGACGGGTTCGAGGTGTGCGCCAAACTCCGCGCGGAGTCGATCTGGACGCCGATCCTGGTGCTGACCGCGCGGGACGCCGACTCCGACCAGGTGCGGGCGCTGGACACCGGCGCCGACGACTACCTCACGAAGCCCTTCTCGTACGCCGTGCTGATCGCCCGGCTGCGGGCGCTGCTGCGGCGCGGCGCGACCGAGCGTCCGGCGGTGCTGCAGGCCGGTGACCTGCGGGTCGACCCGGCCGCACGACGCGCCTGGCGCGGCGACCGCGAACTGGACCTGACGGCACGCGAGCTGTCGTTGCTGGAATTCCTGGTACGACGCCGGGGCGAGGCGCTGTCGAAGCGGGTGATCCTCGAGCACGTGTGGGACTACGACTTCGAGGGCGACCCGAACATCGTCGAGGTGTACGTGCGCCGGCTGCGCAACAAGCTCGACCGCCCGTTCGGCCGGGCCGCGATCGAGACGCTGCGCGGAGCGGGGTACCGGCTGGCCGCGGACGGCGGCTGACGCATGAGCGTGCGGGTCCGGCTGACCGCGACGGCCGTGCTGGTCGTCGGATCCGCCTTGGTCGCCGGTGCCGTGGTGCTCGTCGCGCTGCTGAGCTCGGCGCTCACCGACCGGGTCTGCGCGACGGCCCGCGAGCGCGCGACCGCGATCGCCGCGCGGCCCGGCACGGTCGTGACCACGCCCGGCGAGACCGCTCGCGACGAGATCGTCCGGTTCGCCCGCTCGGACGGCACGATCATCACGTCCGGTGACGGCGCGGCCGTGCCGGACTCCGGTGAGGGCGCCGGCGTGTCGGACCCCGGCGCGGGGTGCCGGACCACCGAGATCGCCGGGTACGACGACGACTACGCGGTGGTCGCCGAGCCGGTCGCGGAACCCTCCTCGGCGATCGCCGCGGGCGGCGCCGCGCGGGTGATCGTCGCGATGCCGGTCGCCGACGTGCTCGACTCCACCGGGTTCGTCACCCGGGCGCTGGCGATCGGGCTGCCCGTCGTACTGATGCTGGTCGGCGCGACCACCTGGGTCGTGGCCGGCCGGGTGCTCGCGCCGGTGACCGCCATCCGGCGCGAGGTGGACGGCATCTCGGCGACCGAGCTGCACCGGCGGGTGCCGCAGCCGCGGACCCAGGACGAGATCGGCCGGCTGTCCGCGACCATGAACCGGATGCTGGACCGGCTGGAACGCGCCCAGCGCAGCCAGCGCCGGTTCGTCTCCGACGCATCCCACGAGCTGCGGTCCCCCGTCGCGTCGATCCGCCAGCATGCCGAGGTCGCGCTCGCCCACCCGGACCGTACGACGACCGCGGAGCTGGCCGGGACCGTGCTGGCCGAGAACCTGCGGATCCAGCAGCTCGTCGACGACCTGCTGCTGCTCGCGCGCGCCGACGAGCGCCGGCTGACGGTGCCGGACACGCCGGTCGACCTGGACGACCTGGTGTTCGAGGAGGCGAAACAGCTGCGTGAGACCACCGCGCTGCGGATCGACACGTCGGCGGTCTCGGCGGGCCGGGTACGAGGTGACGCCGACGCGCTGCGGCGGGTGCTGCGCAACCTCGGTGACAACGCGGCCCGCCATGCGCGCACCCGGATCGCGTTCGCCTTGAGCGAGAGCCGCGGGAACGTCGTACTGGCTGTGTCGGACGACGGACCAGGAGTGCCGGAGGGTGAGCGGGAGCGGGTGTTCGAACGGTTCGTGCGACTGGCCGAGGCGCGCTCGCGCGACGACGGTGGCAGCGGCCTGGGGCTGGCGATCGTCGCCGAACTCGTGCGCGGTTCGAGGTGACGCTACCCGCGGCGAACGACTGAGCCGTTCAGGCCCGGTCCAGCCAAGACGTCGCGCGCTGGTGGGCTAGTCAGGTCCAGAGCGACAACAGATCGCGGTCGAGGATCTTCACCGCGGCCTCTCGAGCTTGGCCGGCGACTCCGACCGCGTCTTCCACGTCGTCGACGGTAGGCCCTCCGGTGTCTGTGTCCGGGTACTCGAAACGTCGTACGCCAACTGATAGGCACCTGCCAAGTCCTCGATCGCCGCGGCCGCCGCGGCCGAGTCGAGATGCCGGCGAGCGTCCTCGACGAGCCGGTTCGCGACGCGCGGGTCCGCCGACACCTTCTCCAACTCTCCCGTCTTCACCAGTTCCGCGATCCGGTCGTAGCCGGGTGTCCAGCTCATCAGGCGGCGTCCTCGGTCAGCGGAACCAGCGGGCGCCGGCGGACCTCCTCGTGAAATGCGTCGTCGCCGCTGTCCCACCAGGAGGGCGATCGCACGGTGACGTTGACCTCGCGAGCCAGCCGGGCGGATGCGCGCTGGGCGGCGTCGTACAGCTCGTCGCGGTTCGGGCGGCCGATCACCATGACGTCGATGTCGTTCGGCGCGCGACCCTCCTGCCCGACGTAGCGAGCGGCCCAGGATCCGTAGACGTACGCGGCCTGGATGCCGGCGATCGGCGCGAGCTCCTCGGCGAGCACCTGGCGAGGTCCGACCGATCGTAGGAGCAGCTCCGTGAGCGGCTCGGTCAGCGGCGAGGCAGCGGCCTTCACCAGTCTCGTGTTGCCGAGACGGCGCGACTCGACGACTCCGGCGTGCTCCGCGCGACTGACCTCGCGCTGCGCGGTCGCGACCGACGCACCGGCACGTCGAGCCAGCTCCGTCAGGGTCCACTCACGATCCGGCTGGAGCAGGACGAGTGCGAGCAGATCGGCCTGCAGCCGTGACCGCAGCAACGGCAACAGCGGAGGCGGCTTTGCTTGCATAACATGCAAGGTATCTTGCACGATATGAAAGACAAGCGTCGTCCGGCTGGCGTCAGTACGGGTACGTGTCGTCGCGGCGGGTTGGGTCGAGGTCCCACAGGGAGTTCTCGACGACCTTCTGCGACTCTTCGCCGCCGGCCGCGCGCAGCCCCATCGCGCGATAGTCCTTCGTGCCCAGGCCGTCGACGAAGGTGAGCAGCTGGAACGCCGAGACCGGGTCCTCGATCTCGCCCATCATGTCGGCGGAGCCGGCCTCAGCGGCGCGCTTGCGCACGTAGTCGACCAGCGCCTCGGCGTCGGTGACGACGAAGTCGTAGCGGGCCTGGTACGACAGCCGCAGGCCCTCCGCGGGCAGCTCGTCGTACTCGTCCTCCTCGAGGTCGTCGTCCAGCCACGCCTCGTCGGAGTCGCTGAGCTCGTCCTCGACCAGGTCACCGGGCTCACCGAACATCGAGTCGATGCCGAGGTAGAGCTCACCCCAGCCACGCTCGTGCACCGCGTCAGCCAGCGCGCGGGACCGGACCCGGACCTGCTCGATCGCCTCCGTCGCCCGCAGGTCGTGCAGGTCCAGCGCCTCGGCCTGGTCGAGCAGCACGGTGGCCAGCTCGCGGGCGGCCGCTGCGGCCGATGCCGCGGTGTTCACCTCACTCATGACTGCGACGCTACAACGACCCCGACAGCCGGCGGGAGCCGGTGCCGCTCTAGTCGAGCAGTGCCACGCCGGCGACCTCGTCGGGTACGCCGAAGGCGTCGACGAGATCCACCGCGTACGGCCGGATCATGCCGCACAGCCGGTTCACCATCGCCGTGATCGCCTTGGACCGCTCCCCCGACAGCCGGCCGTGCTCGATGAACCAGGCCCGGTCGGCCTCGATCGTCGCCAGCGCGTGCAGGTCGTACAACGTCATCAGCGGGTCCCGCAGCTCGGCCGGCGCTGCCTTCACGGCGGCCAGGAACGCCTCGGTCACCACCCGCTCGACGTGCGCCCGGGCCGAGGCGATGGCGTGGTCCTGGCAGCGGTTGAACACCTCGAAGGCGTCGTCACCCGCGTCGACACCGGCCTTCAGCCGCCGTGCCACCCCGGACAGCATGTGCTCCTCGCGGAACCGCAGCAGGCCGCAGTGGTACTCGTCGTTGCGCAGCCCGGCGTCCGCGTCCTCGTCGTCCGCCCGTCCCGGCACGGCGTCGCGGAGCCGCTCGACGAGCGTGCGCAGCGCCGCCTTCTCGACCGCGATCTCGACCGCCTGCTGGGCGACGAACCGCGCCGTGCCCAGCGGGTCGAGCGCGCCGAACGACTCCCGGTAGTCGGTCAGCAGCCCCTTCGCGACCAGCTGCAGCAGCACCGTGTTGTCACCCTCGAACGTGGTGAACACGTCGGTGTCCGCCCTCAGCGCGGCGAACCGGTTCTCGGCCAGGTAGCCGGCGCCACCGCAGGCCTCCCGGGCCGTCTGGATCGCCGCGGTCGCGTGCCAGGTGCCGACCGCCTTGGTGCCGGCCGCACGCGCCTCCAGCGCCCGGCGGTCGTGCTCACCGACGTCCTCACCACCGAACACCCGGACGAACTCGTCGACCAGCTCGCCCTGGGCGAAGTGCAACGCGTACGTCGTCGCCAGCAGCGGCAACAGGCGGCGCTGGTGCATCCGGTAGTCCAGCAGCAGCGCCTCCTGGTCGGAGTCGGGGGCGCTGAACTGCCGCCGCCGGTCGCCGTACCGGATCGCGATCGTCAAGGCCACCTTGGCCGCGTTGATCGCCGCGCCGCCGACCGAGACCCGGCCCTGTACCAGCGTCCCGAGCATGGTGAAGAAGCGCCGGTCCGGGTTCTCGATCTCGCTCTGGTAGTCGCCCTCGGCATCGACCTGCGCGTAGCGGTCGAGCAGCGCCTCGCGCGGCACCCGGACCTGGTCGAAACTCAGCCGGCCGTTGTCGACGCCGTTCAGGCCCAGCTTGGGCCCGCAGTCGCCGATCGTGACACCGGGCAGCGGGTTGCCGTCGTCGTCGCGGATCGGGACCAGCAGGCAGTGCACGCCGTGCGTCTCACCACCGACCACGAGCTGGGCGAAAACCGCCGCGATCCGGCCGTGCCGGGCCGCGTTCCCGATGTAGTCCTTGCGCGCGCCCGGATCCGGTGTGTGGATGACGAACTCGCCGGCGGCTTCGTCGTACGTCGCCGTCGTGCGCAGGGCCTGGACGTTCGAGCCGTGACCGGTCTCGGTCATCGCGAAGCAGCCGAGCAGCCGGCCGCTGATCGCGTCCGCGAGGTACCGCTCGTGGTGGCGTTCGGTGCCCAGGTGCAGGATCGCGCCGCCGAACAGGCCGAACTGCACACCGGTCTTGACCAGCAGCGACAGGTCGCCGTACGCGAGAGTCTCGAAGCCCGCGATGAACCCGCCGAGGTCGTCCTCACCGCCGTACCGCTTGGGGAAGCCGCGCGCGGTCAGACCACTCTCGGTTGCCTTGAGCAACAACTCGAGCACGCGGTCGCGGTAGGCGTCGCGATCCAGCTCGAGCGACTCGGCGAACAGGTCCGCGTGCTCGGCCAGGTGCTCGCGCACCTGGTCGCGGATCGCCTTGTAAGGCCCGTCCAGGTAGCCGGCCAGCGCGGTGACGTCGATCCCCGTTGCACCCATGGCCAGCAACTTACTCCGCTACCGGCGGCGGATCAGCCACCTCCAGCGCGGTTGCTCCAGCACGCATCCGGCCGCCGCGAGCACCGTCACGATCACCGCCACGACGACCGGCAGCACCATCCACGACGACAGCACCGCGGCCCCGAACTCCAGCAGCACCAGCCCGATGGTGACCACGCCGGGCACCGCGACCATCGTGTTCGCCTTGTCGCCCGGCGTGCGCTCGGTCGCAGGGGCTGGTGTCACGGCGGCCAGACTATTGGGTCGCGGCAAGCCCTTTCACGTGGTCGGATTGGTTGCCATGAGCGACACCACCGTGTGCCCCGGCTGCCGCGTGGAACTGCCCCGCAGCGACTGGCCGGGTGGCAACTCGCGGTTCAACGCGACCGCAGAGTGCGCAGAGGCCGCCGGTGAGTTGCTCGGCTTCGAGACCGAGCACCAGGCGCGCCTCGGCCAGCTGCACCAGCTCCGGATCGACGCCTACGGCGCGCAGCACACCGGCCCGCAGACCCCGCCGATCACCACGGTCTTCGCCCTCAACGGCCTTTACATGTACTTCGAGCGCGGCAGCTCCGGCCTCGACGTGCGCACCGCACACGGCATCATGGCCAACACCTTCGACGCCTGGCCTCGCCTGACTCCGCCGGCGCGCGTCGGCGACCTCACCGCGTACGACGTCCTG
>WNGB01010872.1_pt1 | contig 29837 bp, 26 predicted proteins | sample 5400681 | NCBI WGS metagenome assembly WNGB01 (sample SAMN13153367, study PRJNA577476) | soil metagenome | isolation source: 115 cm soil or saprolite under grassland replicate 2 | place: USA:California | collected 2016-06-15
GCCGACACCGAAGCCGGCCGTACCCGGCGAGGCGCCCTCCCCGGACCTCGCCCAGCTCTGGTCCGAGCCGACCGACATCGCCGCGCGCGACCTCTTCCAAGGTCCCGGTGGCCCGGATCTGATGCCGCTTCCGAAGTCCGTGTTCACGCTGATCGCGAAGGACGACAAGGGATTCAGCCCCGGGTACCACGTCCGCGATCTCTCGGGCCGGAAGTGGAGCGTCAAGTACGGTCCGGAAGCGCAGTCGGAAGTCGTGGCTTCGCGGATCACCTGGGCCGTCGGTTATCACCAGCCGCCGACATACCACGTCGCCGATTGGCAGCTCGTCGGCGCCGACATTGCCCCCGATACGGCGCCGGCGGGGCGCTTTCGCCCCGAGCTGCCCGGCTGGCACCACAGCGGCACGTGGTCCTGGGCGCGCAACCCATTCGTGGGGACGCAGCCCTACCGCGGCCTGATCGTCCTCATGCACCTCCTGAGCAACTGGGATCTCCTCGACGACAACACCGCCCTGTACGCAGTGGACCCTCCCGTCCACGGCGCCAGCGTGGTGTACGTGGTGCGCGATCTGGGCGCGGCCCTCGGCAAGACGAAGGGGCCGCCGAGCCACAACACGCGCAACGACATCGACGACTTCGAAGAGCAGGGCTTCATCAGGGGCGTCGGAGAGGACGGCTACGTCCGGTTCGACGACACGCGCTGGCGGCACGAGAAGCTCTACCATCAAATCACGCCCGCCGACGTCCGATGGACGTGCGATTTGCTGCGCCGCCTCTCTCCACGGCAGTGGGAGAATGCGTTCCGGGCGGCGCGGTACGAGCCCGCCCTCGCCAATCGGTTCATCCGCCGTCTCCAGGAGAAGGTGCAGATGGGCCTCGCGCTGGACGGCGTCCCGGACGAGCGTACCGTACGCGTCGGCCGCCCCTGAGCCCTGCAATCGGTTAGGCTGAGCGTCACCGATGAGCGCGCCCGCCATCCCATTGGCCGAGCCCTCCCCGATCGAGGCCGCCCGCGAGGCCGTCGAGCACGCGCGCCGCCTGCTCTTCCCGTTCCGCTTCGAGCGGTGGCTGACGCTCGGCTTCGTGGCGTTCCTCGACCAATGCGGGCGTGGGGGAGTGGGAGGGGCCTGGCCGGGGTCGCCGCCCGTCGGCGGTTTCCCCGGGACCGGGAACGGAAACGGTACCGGCGATCTCTCGAACGTCGGCTCCTGGTTCACGGCGCATCTGGGCCTGATCATCGGGATGGCGGTGGGAGTGCTCGTGGCCGTCGTCATCCTGGTCGCGGTGATGTTGTGGATCGGCAGCCGCGCCACGTTCGTGTACATCGAGGATGTCGCCACCGGCCAGGCCGAGCTCTCGCGCCCGTGGACGGACCACGCCGAGAGGGCGAACTCGTATTTCGCCTGGCGCTTCGGGCTGGCCGCGGCGCTGTTCGGGGCCTTTGCCCTCCTCGTGGCCCTGGCCGGCGCGGCCGCCCTTCTCATCGCCCGTGGGGGCGGAGCGGGGGCGGCGTTTGGCGCGATCGCGCTGATCGTCCTCGTCCCCGTCTTCCTCCTCGTGCTCCTCGCGGGCGGCCTGGCGGCGGTGGCGCTGCGCGATTTCGTCGCGCCCCTGCAGATGCACGGGCAGATCGCCTGCGGTCCCGCGGTCCGTCTCTTCGTCTCGCTCCTACGCGCGCATCCCGTGCCCTTCCTCCTGTACCTCGTGCTGAAGATCGTCTTCGGAGTGGCCCAGGGCATCGTCATCCTGCTCGCCGCCTGCTTCACCCTGTGTTGCATCCTCCTGCCGGTGGTGACGCAGACGGCGCTGCAGCCGCTCTTCTTCTTCGAACGGGCCTGGTCCCTGTGCCTGCTCCGGCAGATGGGATACGACTTGATCGGCGGCGGGGCCGACCGCTGAGTGGCCGCGGGTGTAGGCTCGAACGTAGGAGCCCGCCATGAGCATGACTTCGACTGAGCGTGAGCAGAGGATCCATCAATACGAGCGGGGGCCGCTCCGCCTCCACGACGCCCTTCACCTGGTGCCGGACGAGGCCGTCAAGTGGCGGCCCGCGCCGGGCAAGTGGAGCGCGCACGAAGTCGTCTGTCACTGCGCGGACTCCGAGATGAACGGGGCCATGCGCCTGCGCTACGTGCTCGCGGAGAAGGATCCCGTCATCATGGGTTACGACCAGGACGCCTGGGCCCGCATCTTCGACTATCACTCGCGGCCGCTGGAGCCCGCGTTGTCCGTGGTCGAGGCCGTACGCGCGCACACGACCGGGCTGCTGCGCGCCCTGCCCGACGACGCCTGGTCGCGCGTGGGCCGCCATACGGAATCCGGCCCCTATTCGGTCGAGGCGTGGCTGCGGATCTACTCGGACCACCTCGAAGGACACGCACGTCAGATCGAGCGCAACCTGGACGCCTGGGGGTCCGGCGCGCGGACGGCGCCCGCTCCCTGATCGCGACCTCGCGCCCGTAAACCTTACATCCCGCCTGGAGACGGCGCCCGACGTTCGGCGCCGCGAATCGCGGGCGATCCCTCTCGCCGTCAGCATGTTCGGCGCCGGCGGCCGTCACCGCAACGTACGCCCCTCGTGGCACGCCGCTTGCTCGTCAGCGCCCTCCAGGAACTCCGGTGACCCCTCCCATCTCAGCCGATACCTGGCGCCGTCTTCGCGGCGCCGTCGCCGCCCACGCGTCCCTCCTCGCCGCCGGCGCGGGGGCGAGGGGCCGGGCGGTCCTTGCCCGAGTACGGCCGATGCTGGGGCAACGGGGCTTTCGCGTGGCCGCGGTGGCGGGGGTTGTCCTGATCGGCGGCGCCGCCTTTGCCCATCATCTCTACCTGGACCGTTCCGACCTGCCCGATCTGGAGCCGTTCATAAGGTTCGAGCCGCCCACGATCGGAGAGGTCTCTGACGCGCGCGGCGAGGTGCTCATCGAGCTGGCGCGCGAATATCGGCGCATCCTCGAGTACGACGAGATTCCACCCGTCGTCCGCGAGGCCATCCTCGCCGCGGAAGACAAGAACTTCTTCTCCCATTCCGGGATCGACTACGGCGCGTTCCCGCGCGTGGTGTGGAAGACGGTGGCCACGTCGGTCTCGGCGACGTGGCGGCACTCGGTGGCCGAGCACCGCCTCGCTCCCTCCGTCATCTTTCCCCAGGGCGGCTCGACCCTGACCCAGCAGCTCGTGCGCGGTTACTTCCTCCGCCACATGACCGCGCAGGAGGAGGGAGGCACGCTGATCGGCAACGGCCTCATCCCCGTCGCCACCTCCAAGGTGCTCGGCGTGCCCGCCACCAACAAGCTCGCGCGCAAGATCGAGGAGATCCGGCTGGCTTTCTGGCTCGAGAAGGAGATGGAGCGTCGCTTCGGGTCCAAGGCGCGCGCCAAACAGGAGATCCTCGCGCGCTACGCCAGCTTCATCTACATGGGGAACGGCCGCTACGGGTTCTCGGCCGCCTCCGAGTACTACTTCGCCAAGCCCCTGTCCAGCTATGGCCCCGCGGATGCCGACAAGGCGGCCCTGCTGGCTGGCATCACGAAGTCTCCCCGCGAGTACGCGCCTTCCCCCGGAAACGTCGATCGGCCGCGCCGGCGGCGCAACGACATCCTGGGCCTCATGGCCCGCAACGGATCGCTGTCCGCGGAGATGGCGCGGCGTGCGCAGGGTACCCCCGTGCGCCTGGCCGCGCGCAGCAAGATGAAGACGGAGGCGCCGGCCGTCGTGGAGAACGTCTTCACGGAGCTCAAGACGGCCCAGCGCAACCGCGTGAGCGTCGAGGCGCTGATCGGCGGCCGGATCAGTGTGCAGACGACGGTGGACAACCGCATCCAGCGCCTGGTCAACCAGGCGCTGGAGTCGGGCCTGCACGCGTACGAGACGCGGCACCCGAAGAGCCGCGGACTCATCCAGGGCTCGGTGGTCGTGCTGCGCAACGCCGACGCGGCCGTCCTCGCCGAAGCGGGCGGCCGCCAGGTCTACCGGGATCGCTACACCTCGTACAGCGATTACAACCGCGTCACGGACTCACGGCGGCAGCCGGGCTCCGTGATGAAGCCGATCGTCTATCTGGCCGCGTTCTGTCACGGGGAGGCCCTCGACAACCGCGTCGCGGACGAGCCCGTCGCCGTGAGCACCGGCCTGAACACGCCGGCGAAATGGATCCACAACTACGACTACAAGTTCAAGGGCCTCATCCCCGTGCGGCAGGCCCTGGCCGAGTCGCGCAACGCCGCCACCATCCGCCTGGCCCAGGACGTCGGCGTGCGCGAGATCCTGCGCGCGGCCCGCGAGCTGGGGATCCGCACTCCGCTGCAGCCGTACATCACGACCGCCCTCGGCGCCTCCGAGGTGCAACTGCTGGAGCTGGCCAACGCCTACCGCGCCCTGGCCTCGAGCGTGAGCGCGGATCCGCACGTCATCGCGCGCGTCAGCGGCCCTTCCGGCGAGGCCCTGTTCACGGCGGCCGTGTCCGCGCGGCCTCTCGCCATCGATGCCCAGGCCATCGCCGCCATCCAGGAAGGCCTGCGCGGGGTCGTGCGCCTGCCCAGCGGCACCGCGCACGCCCTGGCCGGCAACGACTTCGGGATCCCGGTGATGGGGAAGACGGGGACGAGCAGCGACTTCCGTGATGCGCTGTTCGTGGGGTCCACCTACGGACCCGAAGGCGTGACGGTGGCGGTACGCATCGGCTACGACGACAACCGCGAGCTGGGCGAGAAGGAAACGGGCGGACGTGCCGCCCTTCCCATCTTCCGTGAGGTGGTCCAGGGGATCTACACGCAAGGCCTCCGGGAAGCGGCGCCGTCGTTCCCCCCGGAGATGGAGCAGCGGATCACCGACTACGTCGCCGCGGCCGCGGCCGATGAGCTCGAAGGATGGGCCTCCGAGGCCGCGCCCGCCTTGGAGCCCACCGTCCTGCCCGTCCGCCTGATGCCCGCCCTCGCCCTCGCACCCGTCGTCCTGGCCCCGTCCTCGCCGATGTTCGACCCCGCGCGGTCCGGCGCGCGATCCAAGCGGGATCGCCAGGCGTCCTTGCCCGATCGCTGATGAGCCCGTCCTCCGCGGCGCGCCTGGCCACGCAGCTGGAATGTCTCCCCGCCCTCCTCGAGAGCGCGGCGCCCGGGGCGCTGGACCGCCGCACGCGATCGGGCAAGTGGTCCGTGCGGGAGAACCTCGCGCACCTGGCCCGGCACCACCAGGTGATGCTCGACCGCGTGCGCAAGGTGCTGGCGGAGGATCGCCCCCGGCTACCGCGTTACGCGGCGGAGGAGGATGCGGAGTGGCCGGCCTGGGCCGCACTGCCGCTGGACGAGGTCCGTGGGCGGCTGACCGCGCTGCGGACCGAGTTGACGGAGCGGGTCTGCGCCCTCGACGAGGAGCAGCTAGGGCGTACGGCCGTGCACCCCACCTTCGGCGAGATGGCCCTCCCCCTGTGGATCGAGTTCTTCCTCCTGCACGAGGCGCATCATCTCTATGTCGTCATGAAGCGCGCTCGCGGCGGCGAGTAGCGGCCGACGAGGCTCTCGATCCGGCGCACGACTTCGTCCGTCTCCGTACCGGAGGTCTCGACCGTGTACGCGGCTTCGGCGTAGAGGGGCCGGCGCGCGGCCAGCAGGCGGCGCAGCTGGGCCATCGCTTCCGGGTGGTCCGCCATCGGCCGCCGATCGCCCTGCTGGACCACGCGGTTCCAATGGTCCTCCGCTTCGGCGCGCAGCCAGATGGTGAGGGCGCGCCGGCGCAGCACGCCGAAGGTGTCCGCGCTCGTGACGATGCCCCCGCCCGTGGCCAGGACGAGGGGACGCGCCTCGCGCAGCAGCCGATCCAGCGTCTCCCGCTCGAGGCGCCGGTAGTACTCCTCGCCGTGGAGAGCGAAGATCTCGTCGAGGGTGAGGCCGGCCGCCTCCTCGATCCGCCGGTCGAGCTCGACGAACGGAACGTGCAGCCGGCGGGCGAGGCGGCGCCCGATCGTCGTCTTGCCCGCGCCGCGCAGACCGAGGAGCGCGATCACGGGAAGGTCACGCTCGCCGCCGGGGCCGCGGAGCAGCTCGGCCGGCGTCGTGCCCAGGGCCCCGGCCAGGGAGGCGAGCTTGCGCACGGAGATGTTCGCCCGCCCCGCCTCCAGCAGCACCAGGAAGCGCTCGGAGAGGCCGGCGCGTCCGGCCAGATCGCGCAGGGTGGACCGGCGCTCCGTGCGCAGGGCGCGCACGCGCTGCCCGAGTCCGACGAGAAGGCGGTCCGCATCCATGCCCTGACCGCACTATAGTACAGGTAACCGCGTGAATCACGCACTATAATGCTTGACAGCCCGTCCCGTCGCCGATAGCATCCGAGGAGAGATGGAACACGCCGCTTCCGCCACCGAGACCCCCATCCGGTTCGAGACGCATCCCTCGCGCTACGTGCACTGGCGTCTGGAGATCGAGCCGCCGCTGGCCCGGCTCGTGATGGACGTGCAGGAGGAGCGCGCGTTGCGCGGGGACTACCCGCTCAAGCTCAACAGCTACGACCTCGGGGTCGACCTCGAGCTGGCGGACGCCATCCAGCGGCTGCGCTTCGAGCACCCGGAGGTGCGGACGGTGATCGTGACGAGCGGGAGAGACCGCGTGTTCTGCTCGGGGGCCAACATCTACATGCTCGGCTCCTCGACCCACGCCTTCAAGGTCAACTTCTGCAAGTACACCAACGAGACGCGCCTGGCTCTCGAAGACGCGTCGCAGCACTCCGGCCTCAAGGCGCTGGCCGCGGTCAACGGCCCCTGCGCGGGCGGCGGCTACGAGCTGGCCCTGGCCTGCGACGAGATCGTCCTCGTCGACGACGCCTCGTCCGCGGTCAGCCTGCCCGAGGTGCCGCTCCTGGGCGTGCTGCCGGGGACGGGGGGCCTGACCCGCGTGGTGGACAAGCGCAAGGTGCGGCGCGACCTGGCCGACGTGTTCGCGAGCCTGGGCGAAGGGGTGAAGGGGAAGCGCGCCGTGCAGTGGCGCCTCGTGGACGAGACGGCGCCCCTCTCGAAGTTCGCGGCGCGGATCGCGGAGCGCGCGAAGGCCCTGGCCGGCGGGTCGGCGGAGAAGGCGGGGCCAGGCATGACCCTCGAACCGCTGGGAGGGAAGTACACCGAGCAGGGCGTCGAGCATCGCTACGTCACCCTCGCCATCGACTCCGGCGAGCGGATCGCGCGGCTCACCGTGCGGGGGCCGGAGGGCGACGAGCCCACCGCGCCCGCCGCGATGCGCGAGCGCGGCAGCGCGCTGTGGGCCCTGCGCGCCTTCCGCGAGCTGGACGACGCGCTGCTCGAGCTGCGCTTCAACCGGCCGGAGATCGGCGTGGTCGTGCTCCAGACGCGCGGCGACTCCGCACGCCTCCTGGCCGTGGACGCGGCCCTGGAAGCGGACAAGGACGACTGGTTCGTCAACGAAGTCCGCCAGCACATGAAGCGCGTGCTCAAGCGCCTGGACCTGACCGCCCGCACGTTCCTCGCCGTCATCGACAAGGACTCCTGCTTCGCGGGCTCGCTGATGGAGCTGGCCCTGGCCGCGGACCGTTCGTACATGCTGGCCGCGGAGGGTGGACCGAAGGTCGCCCTCTCCGCCATGAACATGGGCGCGCTCCCCATGTCGAACGGGCTCAGCCGGCTGGGCACGCGGTTCCTCGGCGGAGGCGCGGACCAGTTCGAAGCGGGCCGTGAGTACGACGCGGAAGAGGCGCTCGAGGCCGGCCTCGTCACCTTCGCGCCGGACGACATCGATTGGGAGGACGAAGTCCGCCTGGCCGTCGAAGAGCGGGCCAGCATCTCTCCGGATGCGCTCACGGGCATGGAGGCGAACCTGCGCTTCGCGGGCCCGGAGACGATGGAGACGAAGATCTTCGGCCGCCTTTCCGCCTGGCAGAACTGGATCTTCCAGCGCCCGAACGCCGTCGGCGAAAAGGGAGCCCTGACGCTATACGGGCGGCCGGAAGGAGTATCAAGTCTGTGGCCAGGCTTACTAAGTCAGGGGGGGCACTCGCGCATCATTCGCGATGGGCGTTCGCACTGCGGCCACCATCGGGCTGGTTGGCTGCGGCCCCCCCTGAAACCCCCCTCGCAAGGCGCCGCCGCTTCGCGGCGCCGCCTTGCTCTACGTGCCTTTTGTCCCAGGTAACCGAGACATGTCGAACGTCGATCTGAGCTCAAAGATCCCCAACAACGTCGACCTGTCACAGGACAAGCGCCTGCTGCGGGCCCTGGAGCAGTGGCAGCCCGATTACATCCAGTGGTGGATGGACATGGGGCCGAGCGGCTTCCAGACCACCGACATCTGGCTGCGCACCGCGATCAGCGTGGACGCGGAGGGCTGGGCGCACTTCGACTACGTGAAGATGCCGGACTATCGCTGGGGCATCTTCCTGGCCGATCCGCAGCCGGAGCGCACGATCGGCTTCGGCGACAACATGGGCAAGCCCATCTGGCCGCAGGTGCCGGGCGAGCACCGCAATACCCTGCGCCGGCTCATCGTGACCCAGGGCGACACCGAGCCCGCCTCCGTCGAGCAGCAGCGGATGCTCGGCCACAGTGCACCCAGCATCTACGACATGCGGAACCTCTTCCAGGTGAACGTGGAGGAGGGCCGGCACCTGTGGGCGATGGTCTACCTGCTGCACAGCCAGTTCGGGCGCGACGGCCGCGAAGAGGCGGAAGAGCTGCTGCAGCGGCGCAGCGGCAACCCCGACAAGCCGCGCATCCTGGGCGCCTTCAACCAGCCCGTCGACAACTGGCTCGACTTCTTCATGTTCACCATGTTCACGGACCGTGACGGCAAGTACCAGCTCCTGGCCCTCGCGGAGAGCGGGTTCGACCCGCTCGCGCGGACCACGCGCTTCATGCTCACGGAAGAGGCGCACCACATGTTCGTGGGGGAGACGGGCGTGGAGCGCATCGTCCAACGCACCGCGGAACTCATGAAGGACGACCCCAACGAAGACGTGAGGAAGCAGGGCGGCATCCCGCTGGACATGATCCAGCGCTACCTCAACCTCTGGTTCGCGCTCTCCCTGGACCTCTTCGGGGGCGAGATCTCGAGCAACGCGGCCTCCTTCTTCGCGGACGGCTTGAAGGGCCGCTACAAGGAAGAGACGTACCAGGACCACCTCGCGCTGAGCGACACCTATCGCATGACCCTCCCCAAGGAGGGACGGGTGGCGGAGGAGGACGTGCCCCTGCGCAACGCGATGAACGAGGTGCTGCGCGACGCCTACATCGAGGACTGCCAGCGCGGCGTCGACCGCTGGAACAAGCGGCTGGCGGAGGCGGGCCTGTCCTCGCGCCTCGCGCTTGCGTCCAAGCGCTTCTATCGCCACATCGGCATCTACGCCGGCCTGCCCTTCGATCCCGAGGGGCGCTTCCTCGACAAGGCGGAATGGGACGGGCGCCGCGCGCAGTGGCTGCCCTCCGACGCCGACCGCGCGTACGTCGCGAACCTCCAGAAGGCGGTGCGCGATCCGGCCCAGATCGCGAACTGGATCGCCAAGCCCGCGCGCGGGATCAAGGGCCTGCCCTTCGACTACGAATACGTGCGCCTCGAGGACTGAGGAGCGTCCGTCTCCGCCGGCCGAAATTGGAAATCGCTTTCGCGACGCGTACGCGGCGGCGGCCGGCGCCGGTTCGGCCCTAGTCCTGGGGGGGCGGCTGGAGATGCGGCAGCGCGGTGGCGGCCCCGGTGGCGGCGGAGGCCGCGGCCCCGACCGCGGAGCGCAACGCGCGCAGGGCGCCCGCGTAGTAGCCCTGCTTGTGACGCAGCATCAGGTTGCCCTGGTTGATCTCGATGGCGATGCGCCGCCATTTGCCGTCGCGCATGGGATTGCTCGACACGTAGCCGAGCGCGTACTGCGTGCGCAGCTCGCCGGCGATCCGGTCGTAAACCCCTTCGATCTGGGCCAGTCCGGCCGGGAAGTACGACCGTCCTCCCGTCTCCCGGGCCAGCGCGGAGAGGAAGAAGGCGGCACGGTCCGGCGCCTCCGTGTCCAGCGTGGACGTGCGCGGCGCGCGCAGGCTGATCGCGAAGACGGTGACGTTGCCCTTCTTCGCGAGCTCGAGCACCTGATCGTCGCTGACCAGCGACGACGTGTCCTCTCCGTCGGAGAGGATCACGACCGCCTGGCGCGTCATGTCGTCGCTCTGGCGCCGGAAGCGCGGGTCCTTGAGCGTGAAGTAGAGCGCGTTGTAGACGCCCGTCGCCCCGTCCGCGGTGATGCCCCGGACCGCCGCCTCCAGCTTCGCCTGCTCGTTCGTGAAGTCCTGGAGCACGGTGAACTTGTGATTGAACTGGATGATCTCGGCCTGGTCTCCCGGACCGAGGGCGCGCACCAGGCGCATGGCCGCCGTCTTCACCGCGGGCAGGTTGGGCTGCATCGAGAGCGAGCTGTCGACCAGGATGGCCAGTGAGATGGGGAGACGCTCCTGGGTGAAGAGACACAGCTGCTGCGGCACCCCGTCTTCGAAGATCTTGAAATCATCAGGGGCCAGGCCGGCGACGTGGCGATCGTGCCCGTCGGAAACCGACACATTCAGGTTGACCACGTCCACCGTCGACGAAAACGTCGGAATCCGCCGCGTCGCGTCCGTCTCGGCGTGCGCCCCTCCCGCCAGGGCGAACGCCACTATCGGCGCGGCCAGGGCGGTCGCCAACGGGGGCCAGGTTCGGTTCCGGTGTCTCATGAGTCGCTGACCTCTGCTTGCTTCCGCTCTCTGTCAGCAAAAACCATACCGGCGGGATCCACAATGATCTTCGTCACGGCCGTGGTCAAAAGGTCGCCGGCCACCGTCGCCGGCCATGGTCGGCGCGAGGCTTCGGGGTTTGACTCATCCGCCGAGTGAGCGTACGTTGCTCGTCGCTTGTAAACGTTTCATCCGACGACAACGCCCTCGAGTTTCCCATGGCCGCCCTCGAACCCGGCACCGCCCTCTCGCACTACAAGATCGTGTCGAAGCTGGGGCAGGGCGGGCAGGCCACTGCCTACCGGGCCGACGACCTCCGTCTCAACCGTCCGGTGGTGATGAAGGTTCTGCGGCCGGAGCTGGCCGCGAACGACGCCGCGCGCCGGCGCTTCGATCGCGAGGCGCTGCTGTGCTCCGCCCTCGACAACCCGAACATCGCCGCCATCTACGACACGGGGGAAGCGGACGGGCACTGCTACATCGTCATGCAGTACGTCGAGGGGACGACGCTCAAGGAGCTGATCGGGGGCCGGCCGCTGGAGACGCCAGCCGCCCTCTCGATCGCCATCCAGATCGCGGACGCTCTCGCCGTCGCACACGCCAGTGGGATCGTACACCGAGACATCAAGCCTTCGAACGTAATTGTGACCACGGCCGGCCAGGCCAAGGTCCTGGACTTCGGCCTGGCCAAGCTCCTCGGGGGCCAGAGGCCGGAGCTGGACGCCGACGACTCCCTGACCGACGTCGGCGTGCCTTACGGCTCCCTGGGTTACGGCTCGCCCGAGCAGGCCATGGGCCAGCGCGCGGACCACCGGTCGGACGTGTTCAGCCTGGGCGTGGTGCTCTACCAGATGGTCACCGGCCACCTGCCGTTCCCGGGCAGCACGCCGCTGGAGCGCATTCGTGCGGTGCTGCACCAGGACCCCGTGCCCATGGCGCGATTCAACCCGCGGGCGCCGACTTCGCTGCAACGCATCCTCGAGCGCGCGTTGGCCAAGGACCCCGCCGACCGCCATCAGACCATGGCCGCCCTGCGTGACGAGCTCAAGGCCCTCGAGCGGCGGCTCGCCCGCGATGCCGCCGCCGGCGGCGCGACCGCGCGTGTGCCCGGCCGCGTCCCTCGCCCGTGGGCCGCGCTGGGGGCGGGTCTCGGACGCGTCTTCGGCCGCCGCCGCGACGAGCACGCCGACGCCGAAGGCCCCACGCCGATGCGCCCGCCCCCCGCGCGGACGGCGGTGCCGGCGCGCCCCCCTTCGTGGGGGACCGAGACCAAACGCACGATCGCCGTCCTTCCCTTCCGCAACCTGTCCGGCGATCCGCAAGCCGACTTCTACGAGTTCTCGCTCGCGGATGCCCTCATCACCGAGCTGGCCCAGATCCGTTCCGTCGTCGTGCGGCCCTCGTCGTACATGGCCGCCTACGCCGGCCTCACCCCGGACCCGCGGCAGGTGGGCGAGGACCTCGCCGTGCAGGCCGTCCTGGCCGGCAGCTTCTTCCGCGCCCCCGACCGGTTGCGCGTCACCGCCCAGCTCGTGGACACCGCCAGCGGCGAGATCCTGTGGAGCGAGAAGGTGGACGTCCCCGCCCAGGACCTCATCACCGTGCAGGACAAGCTGGCCGAGCGCGTGGTGGCGGGGCTGCGCCTCACCCTCACTCCGGAGGAGCAGGCCCGCATCGAGCAGCGGCCCACGCGCAGCGCCCCCGCGTACGAGTTCTACCTCCGCGGACGCGACCTCCTCCTGCGCTACGTGCTGCGCACCCTGGACCTCGAAGACCTGGAACACGCGCTCGGCATGTTCCACGAGGCGGTGGGCCTCGACCCGGACTTCGCCGGCGCGCACGCCGCCCTCGCCCGTTGCTACGTTCTGCACGCGCAGGGCTACGGCGGCGACGAGCACTACCAGCTGGCCGAGCGCTCACTGCGCCGCGCCCTCGAGCTGGACCCCACGGACCTGGAGGCGCAGCTGCAGGGCGTGCACGTGGACCTCCATCAAGGGAACAAGGAGCGGGCGAAGGCGACCATCTCCGTGCTGCGGCGCGAGCGGCCGAACGATCCGACCGTGCTCCTCACCGCGGCCATGCTGTATCGGCTCGACGGCCTTTACGATCATGCCCTGGCCGAGTACGACCACCTGCTCGCGCTCAACCCCGGGGACGCGGTCCTGGTCAGCTACAACAAGGCGCGCCTGGCCATGAACCAGGGCGACAACGACCGCGCGGTCGCGGAGCTGGAAGCGGGACGCATCGCCGAACCCGAGCATCCCCTGTTGAAGATGTTCCTCGCCATCGCGCGCTTCCAGCAGGGCCGGACCCTCGAGGCCCAATCGCTGATCGAGGACGTGCTGCGACAGAGCCCGCAGTTCGACGCCGCCCAGCCCCTCCTGGCCTGGTGCCTGGCCGCGCGCGGGCAGAAGGAGGCGGCGCGGGCGCTCGTCACGGAGCGCGTGCGCGAGAGCGCGCGCGCCGACCACGAGGTCGCCTTCTGGCTGGGCTGCTTCTGGGCCGGCCAGGGTCTGCGCGACGAGGCGATGGAGTGGCTGCGCCGCTCCGTGTTCCTGGGCAACGAGGACTACGTGCTGTTCCGGGACAACCCGACCCTCGCCCCCCTCCGCGAGCACCCCCCGTTCGCCGAGCTGGTCGCCGGGCTCAAGGCCCGTTGGGAGCGGCGCGTCGCCGCCGGCACCCCGCCCGCGCCGTGACCGCGCCCAAGGAGCTGCTGGAACGGATCCAGCTCCGGCTCGAGGACAGTTTCACCGGCATCGGCGAGGTGGTCGGCGACATGCCGCCCGCGGACATCGCCGACCTCCTCAACCAGCTCACCATCGTCGAGGCGGCCACCGTCCTCACCATGCTCCCGATCCCGCGCGCGGTCCAGGTCTTCGACGAGCCGACCATGAGCCGCCGCCCCGCCATCCTGGAGAACCTGCCCGCCGCCCGCGCGGCCCAGATCCTCGAGGGCATGGCCGCGGACGAGCGTGTGGACCTCGTGCAGCACATGGGCGAGCGCGACCGCCGCAAGCTCCTCCCCATGCTGCGCCCCGAGGTCCGGGCGGAGGTGGAGCGGCTCTGCCAGTATCCCGACCACTCCGCGGGCGGGATCATGACGACGGAGTTCGTCCGCCTCGATCCGTCCATGAAGGTCGGCGATGCCCTCAAGCACATCCGCGCCGTGGCTCGCGACAAGGAGTCGATCTACGCCTGCTACGTCCTGGAGCCGGCGACGGGGCGGCTGCTCGGCTCGCTCTCGTTGCGCGATCTCGTGATGGCGGACCTGGACCGGCCCGTCACCGAAGTGATGCGACGCAAGCCCATCACGGCGGAGGCGCTCGAGGACCAGGAGTCGGTCGCGAACAAGATGGCGAAGTACAACCTCCTGGCCGTCCCCGTGCTGGAGAAGGATGGCAGCGTCGTGGGCTTCGTGACCGTCGACGACGTCATCGACGTCCTCATCGAGGAGGGCACGGAGGACATCCTGCGCCTGGCCGGCGTGGAGCCGGGCGCCCTGGACAAGCCCTACTTCGACAATCCGGTGTGGCTCGTCGTGCGCAAGCGCATCGGCTGGCTGCTGCTGCTCTTCGTGGCCGAGACCTTCACCGGCACCGTCCTGCGGCATTTCGAGAGCGAGCTGGCGGCGGTAGTGGCCCTCTCGTTCTTCATCCCCCTCCTCATCGGCACCGGCGGCAACGCGGGGTCGCAGACCGTGACCACGATCATCCGCAGTCTGGCCCTGCGCGAGATCCGCGTGAAGGACGGCTGGCGCGTGCTGGCGCGCGAGGCGAGCACGGGCATCACCATCGGCCTGCTCCTGGGGGCGTTCGCGTTCGGACGCGCGCTCCTGTGGGGCGCGCACATGCCGCTGGCGGCCACGGTGGCCATCACGATCGTGGTCATCTGCTCGTGGTCCACCACGGTGGGCTCGCTGATCCCGATCCTGGCCGAGCGCTTCGGGGTGGATCCCACGGTGCTGTCCGCGCCGCTCATCACGACCCTGGTGGACGCGACAGGCCTCGTGATCTACTTCTCGATCGCGAAGATGATCTTGAGGCTTTGATCTTCAATCTCAGGGGGGGAACTCACGCGGCATCCCGATGGGCGTCGCTCCCCCCCTGAAACCCCCCACCGCTCACCGCCGCTGCGCGGCGCTGAGCTCCTGATCGGCTAGGGTTGGTTCCGGGAGCGCTCGGCGGCTTCGTCGTCCTTGAGGGCGGTGATCATCTCCGCCACGGACATGACGACCTTGCCGCTGGGGAAGTCGATCTCGAGCGGCTTGTTCGCCGCGACGTGCAGCTTGAAGAGGGCCCGCAACGAGACGGACGGGCGCCCCGCCTTCTGGCCCGGGGACCTGTTGGCCTCGCTCATGGCCGGAATGATACGCGCTTTCGATCCGGGAATGCTCGGTCCGGGCGCACACCGCCCCTTAGCCGAAGTAGCGCAAGGCCTTGGAGAGACCGCGACGGAGCCCGGGATCGAGCCGCAGGGGCGGGAGCTCGTCCCAACCGAACCACCGCAGGTCGGCCGCCTCGTCCTGGGCGCGCCTGAGCTGGCCCTTCCCCGCCACCACCAGGTAGCGAAGATCGAGGTGGGCATGGGCCGGCTCGCCCGGGCGCGCCGGAATCTCGTGCACGTCGACGTCGAGCGGCCGCGGGGCGTCGGGATGGAGACGGGCGTCCTCGAGACCCGTCTCCTCGCGCACCTCGCGCAAGGCCACCGCCTCGCCGCTCGTCTCCCCGGGGTCGGCGTGCCCGCCGGGCTGGAGCCATCGATCCAGCTTGCGATGATGGAGGAGGAGGACGCGCCGGCCGTCCGCGCTCAGGACGAATGCGCTTCCGGTCAGATGCCCCTCACCGACGCGGCGGTCGAAGGGATCGGGATGCCGGGCCACGAAGTCGAGGATGCGCGCGACGTCGCGCGCTTCGGCCGGGTCCTCGGGGCGATGCGCGCGCAGGCGGTGCACGAGCGCGTCCAGGCGGGCCGGCGGCACCGCCGCGCTCAGGACCCCGGCCGGCGCTCGATCAGGCGCTCCAGGTGACGTATGTGCGCGGCCGTGTCCGCGGTGTTGGCGTTGAGCAGGTCGACCTTCTCGTGGAGATGCGCGACCTCCATCTCGGCCTTGATGTTGACCTCGTACTCGATGTCGCTGCGGATCCTCTCCTTGGCCACCTGGCGGTTCTGGCTGAGCAGGACGAACACGGAGAGGATGATCGCTTCCAGGGAGACGACCATGGTGAGGAGGCCGTAGGGGAAGGGATCGAACATCGGCGCCCCCGGGATGCGGGGGACGTTGAGCAGGATCCAGGCCGCGAAGAACGCGACGTGGAGCAAGAGGAAGGGGATGCTGCCGCTGAAGTCCGCGATCCAGTCCGCGGCCTTCTGCACGGTGGTGCGCTTGTCCTCCGCTTCGACGTTGACGTTGCGCGACGCCGTGTGCCGCAGCCGCTCCGCGGACACGCGGAGCCGTCGTCCCATCGAGCTCATCAGGTCGATGGCGGCCGCGGGATGGGTGCGCAGGAACTGGTCCAGGTCCGTCCGGTCCAGGCGGAGCGCGTCGAGCTTCTCCGTGACCACGACCGACGCCGTACGCGGACCGCCGTCGAGGAGCGACAGCTCCCCGACGACGTCCCCCGATCCCGCCACCTCCAGCACGATGCGTGTCCCCGTATCGTCCTTGAAGAACACCTCCGCCTTGCCGGAGCGGATCACGTAGAGGCAGTCGCCGGGCTCGCCGTAGTTGAAGAGCACCTGGCCCTCGGGGACCTGGACCTCTTCGAGCTGGGCGGCCAGGGAGAGGCGCTCCCCGTCGTCGAGGAAGTGGAAGAACGGAATCTCCGCCAGTAGTGCGGCGTCGGCCGGCATTCGACCTCCAGGAACGCGGCATTGTAAACGACGCGGCGGTATCATTCCCGACCATCCGATGGAGATGGTGGCGGTGAACCCCGGACGGGACCTTCGCCGATCACGTGCGCGCGCTGCCATGCCGGGTTGCGCGCGCAGGTGATTGACTCCGTGGGCGGCCCGGTGCGGGTCAAGATCTGCTGCATTCGCGACCGGGAGGAGGCGCGGCTGGCCATCGAGGCCGGCGCCTCCGCCCTCGGCTTCGTATCCTTCATGCCCAGCGGACCAGGCGTGATCGACGAGGCGACGATCGCCGCCGTGGCCGCCGCCGCTCCCCCGGCCGTGGCCACCTTCCTTCTGACCTGCCTGGTGGACGCGCCGGCCATCGCCGACCAGGTGCGCCGCACGCGCGTGAGCACGGTCCAGATCTGCGATCGCCCCCAGCCGGGGACGGCGGCCGCCCTCCGTCGCGCCCTGCCTGCCCTCAAGATCGTGCAAGTGGTGCACGTGACGGGGCCCGCGTCGGTCGGCGAAGCCGTCGAGGACGCTCAGGACGCCGACGCGATCCTGCTCGACTCCGGCCGTCCGGCGGCGCGCGTGAAGGAGCTCGGGGGCACGGGGCGCCGGCACGATTGGACGCTCAGCGCCGAGATCGTGGCCCGCGCCTCGCGGCCGGTGTTCCTGGCTGGCGGCCTCACTCCCGAGAACGCGGCGGACGCGGTCCGCGCCGTGCGGCCGTGGGGCCTGGACGTCTGCACCGGGGTCCGAACGGACGGACGTCTCGACGCGGGCAAGCTGGCGCGACTGTTCGCCGCCGTCCGCTCCGTCCCCGCCGCGTCGGCGGATTCGGGCCGGGACGTCAGGCTTCGGTGAGGAGCGGCTCCGGCTCGGCGGCGACGGCCACCGGTGGTGCCGTGGCCGCGGTGCGCCGCGTCCCGCCCCGCAGCCGGTACTGATCGGCCGTCTTCGGCACGCCCTGGACGTCGCGCGCCAGGCCGAGCGCCATCAGGACGCGGATGAGGGCCCAGGTGGCGTCGACCTCCCACCACGCATGACCGTGGCGGGCCGAGCGCTGGAACGCGTGATGGTTGTTGTGCCAGCCCTCGCCCCAGGCAATGATCCCCACCCACCAGCAGTTCGTCGAGCCCTCGGGCGTCTCGTAGGTGCGATAGCCGAAGGTGTGGGCCGCGGAGTTGACGAACCAGGTCGCGTTCAGGCCGATCACCAGGCGCAGGAAGATGCCCCACACGACGTACGGCCATCCGCCCCAGGCGAAGAGGGCGAGCCCCATGAAGATGTTCGGGTAGACATGCAGGCGGTTGAGCGCGCGGTGCACGGGATCGGCGACCAGCTCCGGGGCATGGCGCGCTTCGATCTCGCGCCGGTCCATCCCGATGTCCGAGACGATCCAGCCGACGTGGCTCCACCAGAACCCGTCCTTCGGCGTGTGGAGATCGCGGCCTTTACGGTCGGAGAGGGTGTGGTGGAGGCGATGCATGGCCACCCACGTGATCGCGCCGCCTTCGCTGGCCAGCATGCCGCACAGGGTGAAGAGGTACTCGAGCGGCTTCGGGATCTTGAACCCGCGATGGGTGAGGAGCCGGTGGTAGGTGAGCGTGATGCCGACGGAGGCGGTCAGCCAGTACAAGAAGAGCGTGATGCCGAGCGCGGTCCAGGAGAACATCCACGGCGCGAGCAGCGCGCCCGCGTGGATGACGCTGAAATAGATGACGTTGGTCCAATCGAGCTTCTTGCCGTTCCAAGTCAGGGCCACGCGCGACCTCCTCGTTGTGCGAGACAACAAGGACGGTAGCATCCGGCTCGGAGGCCGTACGTCACAGAAACGTAATACTTTCCGGATTGAGAGGCCGAGCGCTCCACGGACGCGGAGCCGAGCCGGATTCACTCCGGCGAGGCGGAGGGGGGTCTGGGGGCCGCGGCGCAGCGGCCCCCAGCTCAGTTAGGCCACGTGGAGCGCGCGCCGGGGACGTCCCTCGCGCAAGACCAGCCAGAGGCCCAATCCCAGAAGCACGAACGGCAGCAAAGGCAGCAGGACCAGGAAGAACACGGCGGCCAGGAGGGCGAAGACGAGCCCCACGCCCGAGAACAGGACGCGGAAGACGAGCCCGACCATCCCGAACACGATCCGCAAGACGACCCCGACCAGCTTGAAGGGAAGGAAGAGAAGCCCGAACACGAGCCCGAAGACGACCCGCAGGAGGAGCAGCGGAAGGGCCACCAGCGCCGCGATCATCAGGGCGATCGCCACCAGAGTCAGCATCGTCTCTCCTCGCACCCGCCGCGCACACGCGGTGCGGGCGCTCACACCGATGTACGAAGGGGCGCGCCCGCAGGTTCCCGTCAGCGCACGTCGAACACCGCGACGTCAGGCGGGGCCCACGTACGGAAGGGCACGAGGCTTCCGCCGACGCCGCGCGAAACGAAGAGGGTGGTGCCGTCCACCTGGTGGCGCCCCCACGGATAGCGCTTGCCGATGGGGCTGGGCACGAAGATCGGCCGATGTCCGGGCAAGGCGATGTGCCCTCCGTGCGTATGGCCGCACAGGAGCAGGTGAACGCCGCGCCCGCGGACCCAGAGGAGGCCGTCCGGCGAGTGACAGACGGCGATGCGCACCTTCGCGTCGGCGATCTTGTCGAGCGCTTCGTCCACCGCATGCTGGCGTGACTCGAAGTCTCCGTGATCGAGCGACGTGAACGGATCGTCGAGGCCGGCGATACCGACGTCGTCGTGCGGCGGAGGCAGGCGCAGGGCCTCGTTCACGAGGATCACCGTGCCGGCGGCGCTGAGGGCCACCTCGAGGCGCGCCGGCCGCGCCCAGAAGTCGTGGTTGCCGAGGACGGCGATCTTCAGACCGGCGGGTACGCTGTTGACGAGGTCGTTGAGCTCCTTCACGCGGCTCTGGGTGGCGCCGAGGAACACGTAGTCGCCGCCCAGCAGCAGCACGTCGGGCCTGGCCTCGCGCAGGAGATGGAAGGCGCGTTCGAGCGTGGCCCGATGAGTGGTCGGCCCGAGATGGAAGTCCGATCCGAAGGCAAGGCGCAACGGCGGGCGGCCCGCCTCCCGGCCCAGCGCCAGCTCGTGCTGCTCGAGCCTTACGTTGTTCGAGCCTGGAAACAGCCGCCACAGCTTCGCGGGCCATCCGCCCGCGTAGAGCGTGGCGAGGATCTTCTCCAGCCGCCGGTGGCCCACGTCGTAAGGCCGTCGCTGGCGGGACACGCATCCAGGGTAGCCGTCCAGACTGGACAAGAACGGCCCCGGCATCGAGAATAGCTGTTTCCCGAAAGGCCCGACATGGCACCGCAATACATCTTCACGATGAAGGACCTCCGCAAGGTCACTCCCCAGGGCAAGGAGATCCTCAAGGGCATCTGGCTCTCGTTCTACCCGACGGCCAAGATCGGCGTGCTCGGGGGCAACGGGGCGGGCAAGAGCACGCTCCTCCGGATCATGGCCGGGGTGGACAAGGACTTCGCGGGCGAGGCTTTTTCCGCCGACGGCACGCGCATCGGGTTCCTGCCCCAGGAGCCGCAGCTCGATCCGAAGAAGACCGTCCTCGAGATCGTCGAGGAGGCGGTGGCGCCTCGGCGCGCGATCCTCCAGAGATACGAGGACCTCTCCGCGGACTGGTCCGACGAGAACGCGGACGAGCTGGGCCGGCTCCAGGACCAGATCGACGCCCAGAACCTCTGGGAGCTGGACCGCCACGTCGAGACGGCGATGGACGCGCTGCGCGTCCCCCCCGGGGATGCGGACGTGAGCACGCTGAGCGGCGGCGAGCGCCGCCGCGGTTTCTGAAGGAGTTCAAGGGCTGCGTGGTGGCCGTCACCCACGACCGCTACTTCCTGGACAACGTCGCGGGCTGGATCCTCGAGCTCGACCGTGGCGCGGGCATCCCCTGGGAGGGCAACTACTCGTCCTGGCTGGACCAGAAGCAAAGCCGCCTGTCCCAGGAAGAGAAGGAAGAGTCGGCGCGGCGCCGCACCCTCCAGCGCGAGCTGGAGTGGGTGCGCCTGTCGCCACGGGCCCGGCAGGCCAAGGGCAAGGCCCGCCTGCAGCACTACGAGGAGCTGCTGGCCCAGGAGCAGCAGCAGGAGAAGCGCGAGGGCGCGCGGGAGATCACGATTCCGCCCGGGCCGCGGCTGGGCGACCTCGTCATCGAGTCCAGGAAGCTGCGCAAGGCCTACGGCGACAAGCTATTGATGGACGACGTGAACTTCATCCTGCCTCGCGGCGGGATCGTCGGCGTCATCGGGCCCAACGGCGCGGGCAAGACGACGCTGTTCCGCATGATCGTCGGCCAGGAGAAGCCGGACGCGGGCGCGCTCAAGATCGGGGAGACGGTCGGGCTGTCCTACGTGGACCAGAGCCGCGACGCGCTCAAGGGCGAGCGCACGGTGTGGGAGGAGATCTCGGACGGGGGCAAGGACCTCGTCATGGTCGGCAAGAAGGAGGTCAACTCGCGCGCGTATGCGAATTCATTCGGCTTCCGCGGTCCCGACCAGCAGAAGAAAGTCAAGGACCTCTCGGGAGGGGAGCGCAACCGGCTGCACCTGGCGACTCTCCTCAAGAGCGGCGGCAACCTGCTCCTGCTCGACGAGCCCACCAACGACCTCGATGTGGACACGCTGCGTGCGCTGGAAGAGGCGCTGGTGAACTTTGCCGGTTGCGCGGTGGTGATCACCCACGACCGCTGGTTCCTCGACCGCATCGCGACCCACATGCTCGCCTTCGAGGGCGAGAGCCGCGTGGTGTGGTTCGAGGGGAACTACCAGGACTACGAGGCGGACCGGCATCGCCGGCTCGGCACCGAGGCCGACCAGCCGCACCGCATCAAGTACCGGAAGCTCGCGGTCTAGAGACGGCTAGCCCCTTGCAAATCAGGGGCGTGCGCTCTCCAGTAGTTTCCGGAGCCGCTCGGCGGCGGAGCGAGACCCCTTCAGCTCGAGCAGCGGATCGAGCTCGCGCCAGATGAGGCCTTCGTTCAGCGCTCCGGCCTGTCGGACGGCCACGCCTTCGACGTCGAGCCAGTCCTTCTCGCGGCCGGCGAACGTCTTGTGCACGATCAGGTCTTCCGCGCTGCACGTGAAGAGGGCGCAGCCCTCCTGGATCGGCCAGTCGCTTGCGCGCTCCACCGTCCGCTCCTCGAACGGCATGGCGCCGAGTGAAACGTCGATCGGGATGGCGGCGTCGTTCTGGATCAGCACCACCCGATGCCGCAGCGCGAAGGCGCGAGCGTCGGTGAGCCGGCCCTGGAAATGCGCGAGGAGCTCGTCCACGTAGGCTTCCTCGCCACCGAAACCGGTCACGAGCGTGAGGTCCACGTCGACGGTCAGGCGAGGCTCCCCCCAGCGCTGAACGGCGAGGCCGCCGATGAAGCAGAAGCGCCAGCCCTTCCCCCGGCAGAGCTCCTGGACCTCCAGGGCCGCGCCGAAGATGGGGTTCACGTGCGGAAGCGGTGGGCGTGGAAGAGGGCCTGCTGCGTCACCAATCCCGAATGCGTGCGCCGCCGAGGGCTGACCGGGCCCAGGGTGGCCAGGGACAGGACGGCTTCGCTGGCGGCGAGGGCCTGGGACTCGGTCAGCGTGCGAAGGCTTTGTTTGCGCACTTCCGCGAGCGCCGGTCCCGCGCTCGTCCACTGCTCGAGCCAGCGCAAGGCCGTCGCCGGGGCGAGCGTCATACGGCGATTATAGGCCTCCGCGGCGCGGCGCACAGGGCGTGCTAGCATCCCCGCCCCGGCTCACAAGGAGTTCCATGATCCCACTCGCGTTCGCCGCGTCCTGCTTCATGGCGCCGCTCCTTGCCGCCGCCGCTCCCTCGTCGGCCACCTACGACGTGATCCTGCGCGGGGGCACCGTGTACGACGGCACGGGCACGCCGGGACGGATCGCCGACGTGGGCATCCGCGGCGACCGCATCGCGGCAATCGGAAACCTGAAGAGCGCGCACGCCAAGACCGTCCTCGACGCCAAGGGCCTGGCCGTCGCGCCCGGCTTCATCAACATGCTGTCCTGGTCCACGGACTCACTCATCGCGGACGGACGCTCGCAGGGCGAGATCCGCCAGGGCGTGACCCTGGAAGTGATGGGCGAGGGCAACTCCATGGGCCCGCTGACCGACGAGATGAAGCGGCGCGCGGTCGAGCAGCAGGGCGACATCCGGTACGACATCGCCTGGACGACCCTGGCCGAGTACCTCGCCTACCTCGAGAAGAAGGGCATCTCCCCGAACGTGGCGTCCTACATCGGCGCCGCCACCATCCGCGAGCACGTGGTCGGCCTGGACGATCGGCCGGCGACCCCCGCCGAGCTCGAGCAGATGCGCGCGCTGGTCCGCCAGGAGATGCAGGCGGGCGCATTGGGTATCGGGTCGTCGCTCATCTACGCGCCCGGCACCTACGCCTCGACGGAAGAGCTGATCGAGCTCAACAAGGCGGCCGCGCCCTATGGAGGCCGCTACATCTCGCACCTGCGCAGCGAAGGCGATCGGTTCCTGGAAGCGGTCGACGAGCTGATCACCATCGCGCGCGCGGCGGGCGTGCCGGCCGAGGTCTACCACCTCAAGGCGGCGGGCGCATCGAACTGGCCGAAGATGGACCAGGCCATCGCGAAGATCGAGGCGGCGCAAAAAGAAGGACTCCGCATCACCGCGGACATGTACACCTACACCGCGGGCGCGACCGGGTTCGACGCCTGCATTCCGCCCTGGTCGCGCGCGGGCGGCTACGACGCGCTGTTCAAGCGCATCGCCGATCCGGCCACGCGGGCGCGCATGATCGCGGAGATGCGGGCGCCGGCGGTGGGCTGGGAGAACCTCTGCCAGGCCGCGGGCACGCCGCACGGGTTGCTGCTGGTGGAGTTCAAGAACGACGCGCTCAAGCCGCTCACGGGCAAGCGGCTCGACGAGGTCATGAAGATCCGCGGCACCGACGCCGAGAACACGATCCTCGACCTCATCGCGGAGGACCGCACGCGCGTGGGGGTGGTGTTCTTCCTCATGTCGGAGGACAACGTGCGCAAGGAGCTGCGCCTGCCCTGGGTGTCCTTCGGCTCGGACGCCTCCTCGATGGCGCCCGAAGGCGTGTTCCTCAAGTCGTCGACCCATCCCCGGGCCTACGGGAACTTCGCGCGCTTCCTGGGCAGGTACGTCCGCGACGAGAAGCTCGTGCCCTTGCCGGAAGCGATCCGGCGGCTGACGTCCCTGCCCGCGGCCAACCTGGGTCTGGCGCGGCGGGGGGTGTTGAAGGTCGGCGCCTACGCGGACGTCGTCGCCTTCGACCCCGCTACGATCGCGGACAAGGCCACCTTCGAGCAGCCGCACCAGTACGCGGTGGGCATGCGCCACGTCCTCGTCAACGGCGTGCCCGTGCTGCGCGACGGAGAGCACACGGACGCCACCCCCGGCCGCGCGCTCAAGGGATCCGGCGCGGGTGGGGCCATCGCCCGCTAGGGGTCGCGTGCCGCGCCTGGCTCTCACCGGCGCCGGCGGCTTCGTCGGCCGGCACGTCATTTCCGCGGCGACCGCGGAGGGCTGGGACGTCGCGGGCCTCGTCCGCTCCGAAGAGTCCGCACGCACCGTCACCTACGCCGGCGGCGCGCCCGTCATGGTCCCGAAGCTGACCGTCGACGCGCTGACTCCCGCCTTCGCGGGCGCGGGAGCCGTGGTCCACCTGGCCCAGATCGGTTCCGAGAAGGGGGGCGAGACCTTCGAAGCCGTCAACGTCGAAGGCACGCGTGCGGTGGCGGCATCCGCGCGGGCCGCGGGCGTGGCGCGCGTGGTGTACTTCAGCGGCCTCGGTGTCGCGCGTTATGGCATGGCGCCGCGCACCACCGACCGCTACTTCCTCTCCAAGCTTCGGGCGGAGGCGGCGCTCTTCGAGTCCGGGCTCGAGGTGCTCGTGTTCCGGCCGTCCTACATCGTGGGCCCGCGCGACGGCCTCGTCTCGTCCCTGCTGCGCCAGATGGCGGCGGGCGAGGTCGAGCAGGTCGGCGACGGCGCGTATCGGATGCAGCCCGTGGCCGTGCGCGATGCCGCGGCCGCCGTCGTGGCCGCGATCGGCGGTCCCACTCCCGCGCCCGCCCCCGTCCGCAGGCCCCATCGCGTGTTCGACCTGGTGGGGCCGCAGGCGATCACGTTCCAGCATTTCGTGGAGGCGCTGGCCGCGGCGGCGCGCGCCCAGCGGCGTCCAGCCGAGTTTCGCGTCCGCACGATCCCCGTGGAGGAAGCCGACCGCCGGGCCCGCGAAGGCCAGGGAATGTCTCCGGAGGAGCTGGACTGCCTGCTCTGCGACGAGATCGGAGACGCTCGTCCCCTGGAAGCGCTCCTCGGGCGCTTTCTCACCCCGCTCGAGGAAGCGCTCGCCGCGGCCGTGCGCGGTACCCCGCCCGAGAAGAGACCGGCCAGCCCGCCCTAACCGTCGGATCCCGCGTCTAGGGCTTCGCGGCGCGGGCGCGCATGGCGAGGCTGGCCACGACCGCCACCAGCTCCGTGGGCTGGATGGGCTTGGGCACGTGGATGTGGAAGCCGGCCAGCAGGGCCTGCACCCGATCGTCCGTGCGGCCGTACGCGCTCATGGCGGCGGCGGGCACCTGCCCGCCGCGATCCTCGGGCAGGGCGCGCACCTTCTGGATGAGCGAGAACCCCGTCTCTCCCCGCATCTCGATCTCGCTCACCAGGACGTGGGGCGCGAACTCGGCCAGGGCGCGCAAGGCCTCCCCGGCCGTGCCGACCGCCCGCACCTCCGCCCCGCACAGGCCGAGGACCGCGCTCACGACTTCGCGCACGTCCTCGCCGTCGTCGACCACGAGGACGCGGACGCCGCGCAGGTCCGGCGCGTCCGCCATGAGGGACGTCGCCGGCATCGCCTCCCCGGCCGGCGCGGGAGCGGCGGGCGGGAGCTGCGCGGGATCGATCGCGGGCAGGACGACCGTGAACGTCGCGCCCAGGCCCTCGCCTTCACTCCGCGCTTCCACGGTCCCTCCGTGCAGCTCCACGAGGTGGCGCGCCACGGCCAGCCCCAGCCCGAGGCCGCCGTGGCTGCGCGTGCTCGACGAGTCGCCCTGGCGAAAGCGCTCGAACACGTGGGGAAGGAGCTCGGCGGGGATGCCGACGCCGGTGTCTTCGACGCTCAGGCGCACGCCTGCGGGCGCGTCGCGTTCCAGGCGCACCGTGATCCCGCCGCCGCGCGGCGTGAACTTGACCGCGTTCGAGACGAGGTTCCACACGATCTGCCGGAGGCGGTCGGGGTCGCCGGCCACGAGGCCCGCGGCGGGATCGAGCACCGTCTGGAACCGCAGGCGCTTCGCGCTGGCGGCGGGGATCAAGGGCTCGATGGCGGCGGCGACGATGGGCGCGAGCTGCAGCGGCCGCACCTTGAGGCGGAACTTGGCTCCCACCATCCGCGAGAGGTCGAGGATGTCCGAGATGACCTGGGCCTGGGCGGCCGCGTTGCGCTCGATGGCTTCGAGGGCCCGGGCGGTGGTGGCCTCGTCGAGCCGGCCGCCGCGCAGCAGGTACGTCCAGCCCACGATCGCGGTCAGGGGGGTGCGCAGCTCGTGCGAGAGCGTGGCCAGGAACTCGTCCTTGACCCGGCTGGCCGCCTCCGCCTGCGTCCGCGCCCGCTCCGCCTCCGTGAGGAGGCGCTCGCGCTCCCGGTCGTCGTGCTTACTCTGGGTGATGTCCCGGGCGAAGGCGCTGAAGCTCAGGGCGCCGCCGTCCGGGACGGCGTTGATGGTCAGCTCCAGGGGGAAGGCGCCGCCATCGCCACGCCGCGCCTTCAGCTCCAGGCGCAGGTGGGCTGGGCCTTCCGCCCGCCCCAATCGGGCGAGCGTGCGCGCGAAGACCCCGCGCTCCGCCTCGGGCAGGATGACCTCGGCCAGGACCCGCCCGATCGCGCCCTCGCGCGGGACCCCGAACGTGTGCTCCGCTTGCGGGTTCCAGAAGGTCACGCGCCCGGCGGCATCGAGCGCGATCACCGCGTCGAGGGTGTTGTCGAGGATGGAGCGGACGTGGGCCGCGCTCGAGCGGCGCCGTTCGGCCACTCGTCCGGAAGGACTCACTTCTCTACGCTAACTGCGTCCCTTCCGCGCGGCAAGGGACCTTTACCAACAATTGGATCCGCAGTAGTCTGGGCTGCTATGCGCCTCGGCATCACCGAGTACATCGATTGCGCCCATTTCCTGCCCGGCCATCCCAAGTGCGGCCAGGTGCACGGCCACACCTACAAGGTCGAGGTCGTGATCGAAGGGGAGAGCGACCGGGGCGGGATGGTGGTGGACTTCAACGACCTCAAGACGCGCACGCGCGAGGTGCTCCAGAAGTACGATCATCGGCACTGGAACGACGTCCTGGAGTTTCCGACCGTCGAGAACATCTGCGCGCTGCTCTCGCGCCAGCTCAAGGAGCGCATCCAGTTCCCGCTCGTGATCCGGGTCTGGGAGGGGAACGGCAAATGGGCGGAGATGTGAGCAAGGTTCACTGCCGCCGCAGGTGCTCGGCGACCGAGCGCATGCGCGCGCGGTAGCGCTTCCTCAGCTCCTTCGCGAGGGATCCCGGCCTTCCCCGGCCGATCGTCACCTCGCCGACGCGGACGACCCCGAGCACCTCGCGCGAGACGCTGGTCAGGAACACCTCCGCCACGCGTGGGAGCTCCGATTGGTGAACGGCCTCGAGGGAGACGGGCACCAGCCCGCGCGCCAGCTCCAGGACGAACCCACGCGTGGTGCCGTGCAGCGCCCGCGCGTCCTCCGTCCTGAGCACTCCGTCCATCACCGCGAAGACGTTGCTGGAAAGGCCCTCGAGGAGCGCCCCGTCCTCGCCCACCAGCAGGCCCTCGTGCACGCCGGCCGGTAGATCGCGGTAGGCCCCCTGGGCCGGCGAGAGAAAGCGCGTGTCCTTGGCCTGGGGCCTCTCCCGGCGCAGGGGCACGGTCACGCACGAGGCGCCGTCTTCGTAGAGACGGTCGGGCAGGGGCTCGAACGCTTCGATGGAGGCGAAGAGCTCGGGCGGGGCGAAGGTCACGCGGATGCGCGAGTCGGGATGGCGCGTCGCGCGCAAGGCCGCGGCCAGGCCCGCGCGCACGCGCGCGCGATCGAGGAGGGCCGGGCGGCCCTGCAAGGCGGTCGATTCCTCGAGTCGCCGGATGTGATCGTCGAGGAAGGGAACGCCGTCGCCTCCGTACGTCCTCAGGGTCGTGTAAGCGCCCGTTGGCAGCGCCGCGGACGCCGTCGCGAGATCGCGCGAGGACCGAACCGGCGTCGCGACACCGTCGGCGAGGACGAAGGTTTCGACCATCGTGGCGACCGACCAATGGGATCTTACCGGATCCTTCTGTCCCCTCCGGTCCGCCTCCGTAATTTATTGATTCAACGGTGCATAAATCTGACCCGCGCATGTTTCTTGACAATAAGGCACTCAATGCTGTACATTCAACCAGGAGGGTTTTCTTGAGCAAGATCATTGGCATCGATCTGGGCACGACCAACTCCGTGGTCGCCATCATGGAGGGCGACGCCCCGACGGTGATTGCGAACGCGGAAGGAGGCCGGACGACGCCTTCCGTAGTGGCCTTCACCAAGACGGGTGAGAGGCTGGTCGGCCAGGTCGCGAAGCGTCAGGCCGTCACGAACCCCGAGAACACGATCTTCTCGATCAAGCGGTTCATGGGGCGCAAGTACGCCGAAGTGACCGAAGAGCAGAAGATGGTGCCGTACAAGGTCGTCGAGGGCGGCAACGGCGACGCGCGGATCGAAGTGGAGGGGAAGGTCTATTCGCCTCCCGAGATCTCCGCGATGATCCTCCAGAAGATGCGGGACACCGCCGAGGCCTACCTCGGCGAGAAGGTCGCCAAGGCCGTCATCACCGTCCCCGCCTACTTCAACGACTCGCAGCGCCAGGCCACGAAGGACGCGGGCCGGATCGCCGGGCTCGAGGTCCTCCGCATCGTCAACGAGCCCACCGCCGCCGCCCTTGCCTACGGCTTGGACAAGAAGAAGGACGAGACCATCGCCGTCTACGACTTCGGGGGCGGGACCTTCGACATCTCCATCCTGGAGGTCGGAGAGGGCGTGGTCGAGGTCAAGGCCACCAACGGAGACACGCACCTCGGCGGCGACAACCTGGACCAGCGGGTGATCGAGTGGATCATCGGCGAGTTCAAGAAGGACCAGGGCATCGACCTCGGCAAGGACAAGATGGCGCTCCAGCGGCTCAAGGAAGCGGCGGAGAAGGCCAAGATGGAGCTCTCCACCACCGCGGAGACGGAGATCAACCTCCCCTTCGTGACCGCGGACGCCTCCGGCCCCAAGCACCTGAACCTCAAGCTGAGCCGCGCGCGGTTCGAGCAGCTCGTGGGCGACTTGCTGGAGCGGTCGATGGCGCCCGTCCGCCAGTGCCTGAAGGACGCGGGCGTCTCTCCGGACAAGATCGACGAGGTCGTCCTCGTGGGCGGCAGCACGCGCATCCCGAAGGTCCAGCAGATGGTCAAGGACTTCTTCGGGAAGGACCCGCACAAGGGCGTCAACCCGGACGAGGTGGTCGCGATCGGCGCCGCCGTGCAGGCGGGCGTGCTCGCGGGCGACGTGAAGGACCTGCTCCTGCTGGACGTCACGCCGCTCTCCCTCGGCATCGAGACCCTCGGCGGGGTCTTCACGCGGCTCATCGAACGCAACACGACCATCCCCACCCGGAAGACCGAGGTCTTCTCGACCGCCGCCGACAGCCAGACCTCCGTCGAAGTGCACGTCCTCCAGGGCGAGCGGCCCATGGCGCGCGACAACCGCACGCTGGGCAAGTTCCAGCTCGTGGGCATCCCGCCCGCGCCGCGGGGCGTCCCCCAGATCGAGGTGACGTTCGACATCGACGCCAACGGCATCGTCAACGTCTCCGCCAAGGACCGCGCCACGGGCAAGACCCAGAACATCACCATTACGGCCTCCTCCGGCCTGGCCAAGGACGAGGTCGAGAAGATGGTGCGCGAGGCGGAATCGCATTCGGACGAGGACAAGCGGCGGCGCGAGGAGGTGGAGACGCGCAACCACGCGGACTCGATCATGTACGCAACCGAGAAGACGCTCGACGAGCACAAGGACAAGCTCTCCGAGGCCGAGGTCGCGCCCGTCCGGCAGGCCGTCGACGAGACGAAGAAGGCGGTCGAGGAGGGCGGCACCGAGCGCATCGAGAAGGCGACGCAGGAGCTGACGAAGGCCTCGCACAAGCTGGCCGAGCTCCTGTACCAGAAGTCGGGGACGGCGCCGGGGTCCGGCCCCGGAGGCGGCGGATCGGCGGGTCCGACCGCCGGTGGCAACGGCGGC